>JAAUYH010251441.1_pt1 | contig 12405 bp, 16 predicted proteins | sample 7278061 | NCBI WGS metagenome assembly JAAUYH01 (sample SAMN14350203, study PRJNA611818) | marine sediment metagenome | isolation source: surface marine sediment (0.6m) | place: French Polynesia: Moorea | collected 2018-08
CCATTCGCGGACGAGTGCTTCGAAGGTGGTGCCGAGCGTCGTGGCGACCTTCACCTCGGGCTTGTTGAGGCTGTCATAGCCGTCGAACATCCCGGCCTTGTCCGGCATGGTAAACGGCATGATCTCGACCGCGATGTAGCTTTCGGAAAAACCCGCGACCTTCATCCGCGGCGGCGAGATCGAGGCCGAACCGGTCATGTGGTACTTGCCCGCGACGACGCCGTTCACCAGCGTCTTCCAGTCGGTGGGCACGAATTCCACCTCGACGCCGAGGTCGGCGGCAAGTTCCGTCGCCACGTCGATGTCGAAGCCCTTGTAGCTGTTGGTCGCGGGGTCGCGCAGGCTCATCGGGTTCCAATCGCCTGTCGTGCCGAATTTCAGAACGCCCGTGTCGAGGATCTCGTTCAGCGCCGATTGCGCCTGCGCGCCGGCGGCCACGCCGAGGCTGATCGCAGCCGCGGCCAGCGCGGTCATCCAGTGTTTCATGGTCCACTCCCTGTTCTGAGCGCCTGTCGCGGCGCCGCATTGATCCTTGAACTAGGGACTTTTCCGGCCTTAACCTCAAGGAAATTCTTCCCCCGCCGGGAAGACAGGGGGACAGATGGGATCAGCCGGGGCCGAAACTGCCATCGAAATGATCGGCGTGAACAAGTGGTTCGGCGATTTTCACGTTCTGAAGGACATCGATCTGACCGTTGGCGTGGGCGAGCGGGTGGTGGTCTGCGGGCCCAGCGGGTCCGGCAAGTCGACGGTGGTGCGCTGCATCAACCGGCTGGAGATCCACCAGCAGGGCACGATCCGGGTGAACGGCCATGACGTGACCGAGAAACCCGAGGATCTGGGCGGCGAGGTCGGGATGGTGTTCCAGCAATTCAACCTTTTCCCGCATCTGACGGTTTTGCAGAACCTGATCCTGGGGCCGATGAAGGCGCGGGGGCTCTCGCGGGCCGAGGCAGAGGCGCGGGCGCGGGAGTATCTTGAACGCGTGAAGATCCCCGAACAGGCCGAGAAACGGCCCGGGCAGCTTTCGGGCGGGCAGCAGCAGCGGGTGGCGATCGCGCGGTCCTTGTGCATGGAGCCGAAGGTGATGCTCTTCGACGAGCCGACCTCGGCGCTGGATCCCGAGATGATCTCGGAGGTGCTCGACGTGATGGTGGAGCTTGCCGAGGAGGGCATGACGATGGTGGTCGTCACCCACGAGATGGGGTTCGCGCGCAAGGTGGCCGATCAGATGGTGTTCATGGATGCCGGGGAGATCGTCGAGACCGGGCCGCCAGCGGAGTTCTTCGAGGCGCCGAAGTCGAAGCGGTGCCAGAAATTCCTGAGCCAGATCTTGCAGCATTGAGGGGCGGGATGAGGACAGAGCCAAAGTTTTGGAGGCGAATCCGGCATTTCAACCGCCGCTTCATGCCGAGGGCAGCGCCCGACCTGGAGGGCGTTTGGAGCGACTGCGCTGTGAGCCTCGGTTCCCGGCTTTCCCACGTTATTCTGTTCGAAACGTCGCAAAAGCGCCCTCCGGGGGGAGGTCGGGCGCTGCCCGGCGGTACCGCCGGGCGGGTCGTGTGTGCAGTTTGGTCGAGCTATGCTTGGCCGGGAGAAGGCGTTTCGAAACGCCTTCCTACGCGGCGGATGCCGCGTTTTGAGCCGCTTCGAAGCGGCTTGCCCCTCTCCAAATCAGAGGCTGTGCAATGATCCGGCTCGCCGTCCTTCTCGGGGTCTGCCTGCTGCTCGCCGGCTGCGCCTCCTCCTCCACCTGGGGCTGGTACGTGATCGATCCGCGCACGCCCGCCGGTTGGACCAATATCAAGTTCCTCGTCAACGGCATGGGTGCCACGATCCTGATCTCGGTCATCGCCGCGGCGATCTCGATCGTGCTGGGTTTGCTCGTCGCCCTGCCCGGCCTTTCCGACCGCTGGGGCATCCGGCTGATCAACCGGGTCTACGTGGAGTTCATCCGCTCGATCCCGCTTCTGCCGATGCTCTTCTGGGTATTCTACGGTTTGCCGATCATCTTCCGGTCAATGGGGCTCAACATCCCCATCGACCCGTTCTGGGGCGCCATCATCACGCTGGCGATCTCCGACAGCGCCTTTACCGCCGAGATCTACCGCGCCGGCATCCAGTCCATTGCGCGCGGGCAGACCGAGGCGGCGCAGACAGTTGGCCTCAGCTATGCCCAGACCATGCGCTATGTGATCCTGCCGCAGGCGATCCGGCGCATCCTGCCGCCGCTTGCGAACCAGTTCATCTATATCGTGAAGATGTCGGCCTTTGCCTCGGTGATCGGGATGCAGGAGCTGACACGCCGGGCCAATGAGCTGGTGGTCACAGAGTACCGGCCGCTGGAGATCTATACGCTCCTGATCCTGGAATACCTCGTGCTGGTGTTGATCATCAGCGCGGGCGTGCGCTGGCTGGAACGGCGCATGGGGTCGGACGAGAGGGGGTAAGCATGGATTGGGAAGCGTTCATGGACGGGATCGTGGCGGATATCGCGGTCCTGTCGCCGGAAATCCCCGAGACCGCGCGCGGCTTTGGCATCATGGGGGCCGCTGCGAAGAAGCCGGGGGCGCTCGACGAGAAGACCAAGGAGATCATGGCGCTGGGGATTGCGATTGCGACGCGCTGCGACTCGTGCATCGGGTTCCACGTCAAATCGCTGATCCGGCTGGGGCTGACCCGGGCGGAGCTCTGCGAGGCGTTGGCGATGGCGACCTATATGGGCGGCGGGCCGTCCTTCGCCTATTCGGCCAAGGCGCTGAAGGCCTACGACACGTTCAAGGAGGCGGGCGGATGAGTGCGTGGATCCACATGATCCCCGACGTGGAGGCCGATGCGCGCCTCAAGGCGATGCTCGACAAGGCGCGCACGCCGCATGGCACCGTGGATACGGTGATGCGGGTGCATTCCTTGAGGCCCGCGACGATGGAGGGGCATGTCACGCTTTACCGATCGGTGCTGCATAGCGACGACAACGCCCTGCCCTTCTGGTTCCTCGAGGTCGTGGCGTCCTATACCTCGATCCTGAACGACTGCACCTATTCGCTTACGCATCACTTCATGAACGTTCGCAACCTCTTGAAGGATCAGCTGCGGTCGGACCGGATCTTCACTGCTTTGAAGGCGCACCGGCCGGAGGACGAGTTCGAGGGCAAGGAGCTGGCGCTGCTGCGCTATGCGGGAAAGCTGACCACCGATGTCGGCAAGATGGTGAAGTCGGATTTCGAGGCGCTGAAAATCGCAGGGTGCGCGGATGGCGAGATCCTCGAGGTCAACCAGGTCTGCGCCTATTTCAACTACTCCAACCGGTTGCTGAACGGGCTCGGCTGTACGACCGAGGGCGACGTGGTGGGGTATTACAAAGGCGACTGACGCGGTTTTGTGCTATGCTGCGGTATGGGACGGACAAAGGAACCGAAGCGGGTCAAGCCCCGCAAGATCGCCAACAAGGTCTATGAGGCCGAACTCGCCCGGCTGCAGATCGAGCTTGTGAAGCTGCAGGAATGGGTGCGCCATTCGGGCCACAAGATCGCGATCATCTTCGAGGGGCGGGATGCGGCCGGCAAGGGCGGCACGATCAAGCGGATCACCGAGGCGCTCAATCCGCGCATCTGCCAGGTCGTCGCCCTGCCCGCCCCTACCGAGCGCGAAAAGACGCAGTGGTATTTCCAGCGTTACGTCCCCTACCTGCCCGCCGCCGGAGAGATCGTGATCTTCGACCGGTCCTGGTACAACCGCGCGGGCGTCGAGCGGGTCATGGGGTTCTGCAGCGACAAGGAATATCAGGAGTTCATGCGCTCCTGCCCCGAGTTCGAACGGATGCTCGTGCGGTCCGGCATCCAGCTGATCAAGTATTGGTTCTCGGTCAGTGACGAGGAACAGGAGCGCCGGTTCCAGCGCCGCCTGACCGATCCCACCAAGCGGTGGAAACTCAGCCCGATGGATCTCGAAAGCCGCAAGCGCTGGGTGGACTATTCGCGCGCCAAGGACCTGATGTTCAGCCACACCGATATCAAGCAGGCGCCGTGGTACGTGGTGGAATCCGACGTCAAGAAACACGCGCGGATCAATTGCATCAGCCACCTGTTGTCGCTGATCCCGTATGAGGATCTGACGCCCGAGCCGATCGAGCTTGAGGACCGCCCCGAGCAGCGCGGCTATGTGCGCCCGCCGATGGAAGATCAAACCTTCGTGCCGCCCGTGCATGAGACGCTGACGCCGAAAAAGGCTTGATCTGCCGCAACGTGCGGGGCGCTTCGGGCGGTTAAGCAAGCATCCTGTTCAACGCGAAAAGGAGACCGCGCCATGTGGCGGGCGATGTTGATATTGGTCGGATTATTGTTTGCAACCATGGGTTTGGCCGAGGACGACCCCTCGATCTTCGACTTCGGAGGCGATTCGTTCCGGGCCGGGAATGAGGCGACTCATGACGCCGAGGGCACCGACGATCTGTTCATGGCCGGCAACCGGGTCACCGGATCGGCGGATATCAGCGGATCGGCACATCTGGCCGGGCGCAAGGTCCGGATGCAGGGCGCAGTAGGCGGCGACGTCTACGCCCTGGGCGAAGAGGTGACAATCGACGGGGTCGTGACCGGGGATGCCTCGGTCGCGGGGCGCGAGGTCAGCGTGGGCGACGTGGGCGGTGATCTGCGGATCGCGGGCGCCGAGGTCGCCGTGACCGGGGCCGTGGGCGGTTACGCGATGATTGCCGGGGAAGAGGTCGAGATCGGCGCGGTGATCGCGGGCGACGTCAGCCTCGCTGCCGAGGAGATCAGCTTTTCCGATGATGCGCGCGCAGGGGGGCAGGTCTTCGTGTACGAGGAAAACCTCGGCGAGATGGACATCCCCGAAAGCTTTGCGCCCGAGGACCGCATCACCCGGCGCCAGATCGAGGATTGGGAGGCCGACACCGGCATTCGCACCTGGAGCGTGCGGCGGGCCATCGGCAAATTCCTTCTGGGTGTGATCGTGGTGGCGGGCCTGGCGGCGCTGGTCGCCGGGTTGATGCCGGATCAACTGGCCGCGATGCGGCGGAGGATCCTCGCTGCACCCTTCCGGGCGCTGTGGCTGGGCTTCTTGACGCAATCGGCGGTTCTCGGCTCGGCGATCCTCTTTGCGATGACGCTGATCGGGATCATCCTGGCGCCGGCGGCGGTCTTCCTGGCCTTCGTGCTCGGTTTTGCGGGCTACGTGATCGGGGCCTATGCCTTCGGCGTGGGCCTCTTGTTGGCGTTTGGCCGGGCCGAGCCCGACAGCCTGCAGGACCGGGTGATTGCGGCTGGAGCCGGTGCCCTGGCGGCGGGAATCATCGGGCTGATTCCGTTTATCGGTTGGCTCTTCGTGATGGCGCTGGTGCTGGCGGGGCTGGGTGCGATCACGATCCGGGTGTTCCAGCCGGAATTCTTCACCAACCGGCCGTGAGGCCCTATCGCGCGGCGGGCGATCTGTTAGCCTGCCGCGCATGAGATTGCTTCCCCCGGCTGCCTTATGCGGCTTGTCCTGCTGACAGCACTTGTGATGGTCGCCTTTGCGGCGAACTCGGTCCTGAACCGGCTGGCGCTGGCGGAGGGCGAGATCGATCCGATGACCTTTGCCTTCTGGCGGCTGGGGTCGGGTGCGATCGCGTTGGTCCTGCTGGTGCTGTTGCGGGACCGGGGGCTTTCGTTGATGGGGCCGAGGCGGATCACCGGATCGCTGTCGCTCTTGCTCTACATGGTCGCCTTCTCGATCGCCTATGCGTCGCTCGATGCGGGCGTGGGCGCACTGATCCTCTTCGGCGGGGTGCAGGTGACGATGTTCGCGGGCGCGGTGCTGACCCGCGAGGCGATTCCGGCGCGCCGGTGGCTGGGGGCAGTGGTGGCGTTCGGCGGGCTTGTGTGGCTCTTGTGGCCGACGGGTGCTGCGGCGCTGAGCCCGATCCATGCGGTTGCGATGGTGCTCGCGGCGTTCGGTTGGGGGATCTATTCGCTGGCGGGCCGGGTGTCTGGTGAGCCTTTGCGCGCTACGGCGGCGAACTTCGTGATCGCAACGCCGATCTGCTTTGCGGCCATGGCGCTGCTGCCGGTGTCGCCCGACGCGGTGCCGCCGACGCAGTTGGGGCTTGCGCTGGCGGTGATCTCGGGCGTGGTGACCTCGGCCTGTGGCTATGCGCTGTGGTACCTCGTGTTGCCGCAGCTGGAGGCCTCGATGGCGGCGGTGGCGCAGCTCACCGTGCCGGTGATCGCGATGGCAGGGGGCATGGTGTTTCTGGGCGAGACCCTGACGCTGACCTTTCTCGTGGCAAGCGTACTGGTACTGGGAGGCGTGGCGTTGTCGCTGCCTCAGCGGACGAGCGGTTCCAGCGGGTCGTAGGTGATGGCGGTGCCGGCGTCCCAGGCGACGGCGGGCAAGCTGTCGGGCTTGTAGCGGATGCCGTCCATTTCGCGCTCGGCGAAGAAACGGCGTTCGGTCACGACGCCCTCGGGGTCGGCCCAGGTCGCATCCAGAGTGCCTGCGACGATCGTGCAGCGGAAATAGAGATCGACCTGGTGAAAGTCGCGGCCAGGTTCGTGGAATTCGTTGACCAGCGCGGGGGCGCCGACGGCGATGGTGAGCCCGGTCTCCTCATGCACCTCGCGGGCGAGATTGTCGGGGATCGACTGGTGCGGCTCGACCCCGCCGCCGGGAGCGCACCAGAGGTCGCTTTTCCCGCCGGGCCAGGCGTTGACCAGCAGGAGCCGGTTGTCGTGCAGGATCAGCGCGCGGGCGGCGAGGCGGGGGAACGGGCGGGCCATGGCGGCAGAGTGCCGCGACGTTCCGGTAGCGGCAAGGCCCCTGCCCTCTCGAAACCGCCCGCTCGAGGGCTTAGGTTTGAAAGCATGATCCGGATGCTCTTTCTGCTGTTGTTCTGGCCAGCGGTGGCGGCGGCCATGCCGGGGCAATGCGTGGTACTCTTGCACGGGCTCGCACGCGGGCCGGCCTCGATGGCGGTTCTGGAAGAGACGCTCGAGGCGTCCGGCTACACCGTCGTCAACAAGGGCTACCCTTCGACCAAGCTGCCGATCGAGGTGCTGGTGCAGCGCGCGGTGCCGCCCGCCGTGGCGCACTGCGGCGACCGGATGGTGCATTTCGTCACGCACTCGATGGGCGGCATTCTGGTGCGCGCCTGGCTGGCCGAGAACCGGCCCGATAAGATGGGGCGCGTGGTGATGCTCGGCCCCCCGAACCATGGCTCGCAGCTGGTGGACGTTTTCGGCGATCTGGCGCCCTTCGAGTGGCTGAATGGACCAGCCGGGGTCCAATTGGGCACCGACGAGACCAGCGTGCCGAACACACTGGGGCTGGCGCGGTTCGAGCTGGGGATCATCGCCGGAACGCGGTCGCTCAACCCACTTTATTCCTCGGTGATCGAGGGGCGGGATGACGGCAAGGTCTCGGTGACCTCGACCTATCTGGTGGGCATGGACGACCACCTGACGCTGCCGGTGACGCATACCTTCATGATGATCAACCCGGTGGTGATCGCCAATGTGCTCACCTTCTTGCGGACGGGGGCGTTCGACCCGGGCATCGACTTCGCCGCAGCCATGGGGATATTGGCCGCCGCGACAGGCGTGACCGAGCAGCGTGACGCCGTGATGCGGGATATAAGGGACCTGCTGGCGCCGGAAGACTAGCTCTTCGGCCCCAATACTTCGTTCACATGACCCATCTTGCGGCCCGGGCGGGCCTCGGCCTTGCCGTAGAGATGCACGGCGGTCTGCGGGTGCTGGGCGAGGGTCGGCGCCATGTCGACATCGTCGCCGATCAGGTTGAGCATGCGCACGTCGCTGTGCCGTGTGCCGGGGCCGAGAGGCCAGCCGGTTATCGCACGGATGTGTTGTTCAAACTGGTCCACGGCACAGCCGTTCTGGGTCCAATGGCCGGAATTGTGCACGCGCGGAGCGAATTCATTGACCAGCAGGCCCCTAGGCGTGACGAAGAGTTCCACCCCCATCACTCCGACATAGTCGAGCGCGTTCAGGATCTTGCCGGCGAGCAGCACCGCGTCGGTGCGCTGCGCAGAGGTCAGCCGGGCGGGCACGGTTGTGGTGTGCAGGATCCCGTCCTTGTGCACGTTCTCGCCGGGGTCATAGCAGGCCACCGCGCCGTCGAGCCCGCGCGCGGCGATAACCGAGACCTCGTGGCTGAACTCCACGAACCCCTCGAGCACAGCGGGGGCGTTCTGGATTTCGGCGAGTGCAAGGGAGGCCTCGTTTAGGTCGGTGATCCGCACCTGGCCCTTGCCGTCATAGCCGAAGCGGCGGGTCTTGAGGATCGAGGGAGCGCCGATCTTTTCCAGCGCGCGGCTGAGGTCCCAGCCGCTATCCACCGCCGCCCAGGGCGCGACGGCAAGTCCCAGCCCCTCGAGAAACTGCTTTTCCAGCATCCGGTCCTGGCTGGTGGCGAGCGCGCGGCGGTTGGGGCGGATCGGGCGCATGGCTTCGAGGATGTCGAGCGCCTCGGTGGGCACGTTCTCGAATTCATAGGTGATGACGTCGACGCCCTCGGCGAAGGTCTTGAGGGCGGCGTTCTCGGAGTAATCGGCGGTGGTGACGGCCTCGGCGACATGGCCGGCGGGGGCCGCGCCCGGTTCGTATATGTGACAGCGGTAGCCGAGCCGCGCAGCCGCAACCGAAAGCATCCGGCCGAGCTGTCCACCACCCAGGATACCGATGCAACTGCCCGCCGGCAGACGCTCAGTCATCGGAAGGACGCTCGGGGATAGAGGCGCTTAAGCTCGCGCGCCAGGCGTCGAGGCGGGCGGCCAATTCATCGTCCTGCAGCGCCAGGATGCCCGCCGCCATGAGCGCTGCGTTGGCCGCGCCCGCGTCGCCGATCGCCATGGTCGCCACCGGGTAGCCGCGCGGCATCTGCACGATGGAATAGAGGCTGTCGACGCCCGAAAGCGCCTTGGTCTGGATCGGCACACCGATCACCGGAATGCGGGTCTTCGAGGCCATCATCCCCGGCAGATGCGCCGCCCCGCCTGCCCCGGCGATGATCACCTGCAACCCCCGCTCCACGGCGGTTTTGCCGTAGTTCCAAAGCCGATCGGGCGTTCGGTGGGCCGAGACGATCTGGGCGTCATACGCAACCCCGAGCTCGTCCAGCAGATCGGCGGCGCGCTTCAGCGTCGGCCAGTCCGACTGGCTGCCCATGATGATGCCAACTTTCGCGTCCACGCCGGTCCCCCGCTCAAATCAGAGCGCGCACTATAGTCGGCAGGGCCGCTTACGCAATGATGTCCGGGGTCAGCTTGTCCTCGAGCCGGGCGATCCGGTCCTTGAGCTCCAGCTTGGTCTTCTTGAGCCGCCGCAGGCGCAGCTGGTCTGCACGACGAGACTCCTGCAGCGCGGAAATCGCGTCATCGAGATCGCGGTGTTCGCGCTTGAGCACCTCGAGCTCGACGCGCAGCACCTCTTCGCTGTCCATTTTGGAACTGTCCATGGAACCGGGCACCTCGCAGCTGGGGACGGTTGGGGTCCGACTCTACCGGAAAACCCGGTTTTCGCAAAGAAATTGCGAGCCCTTGCAGGCCGTTCACCTGCGCCCCATATCTTATCCAGAGGTCGCCGTACGGGGCCCACGCTGCACAGTCGCTTTGAATAGGACGTGTCGATGACGAAGATGAGCCTGGGGTCACACCCCTTTTTGCTGGGCTTTGAACAGCTTGAACGCCTGATGGAGCGGACCGCGAAGTCCGACAACAACGGCTATCCTCCGTTCAATATCGAGCAGAAAAGCGCGAATTCCTATCGAATCACGCTCGCCATCGCGGGATTTGCCGAGGAGGACCTCTCGATCACGCTCGAGGACCGGCAACTGGTGATCCGCGGCAAGCAGACCGAGGACGACACGGACCGCGTGTTCCTGCATCGCGGCATCGCGGCGCGTCAGTTTCAGCGGACCTTTGTCCTTGCCGACGGGGTCGAGGTGACGGGCGCGGCGACGGAAAACGGGCTTCTCCATGTGGATCTGTCCAAGGCGGAGCCCGAGAAAATCGTGCAGACGATCAAGATCAACCAGGCCTGAGACAGGAGGGCGAGATGAACGAGAAATTCGATTTCGGACCCGAAGCGGACAGCAAGATCGTCTATGTGCGCCCAGTCGCGGTGACTGATCTACCGCAAGAGGTGCAGGACGCCGCGGGCGGCCGGCAGACGATCTTTGCCGTGCACGACGCCGACGGGCAGCGCCTCGCGCTGGTCAAGGACCGCAAGCTCGCGTTCGTACTGGCGCGGCAGAATGACCTCGCCCCGGTCAACGTGCATTGACGACATACCGTTTCGACTGGGTTGACGCCTTCACAGCGCGGCCCTTCGGCGGCAACGGCTGTGTCGTTTTTCATGACGCGGAGGATGTGGACGACGCCACCTGCATGGCGATCGTGCAGGAGACGAGCCTGTCGGAGTGCACGTTTCTGGGTCCATCCGACCAGGCCGATCTGACAGTGCGCTACTTCCTGGCGGGCAAGGAGTTGCCCGTTGCCGGACATCCAACGATCGCCACGGTCGCGTCCCTGATCGACCGCGATCTGGTGGCGGGTGACGCGCTGACGCTCGAGACGAAGGCGGGGCTGGTGCCGGTAGATATCGACCATTCTACCGCGGGCGGCCCGACCATCACCATGACGCAGATCCAGCCGGAATTCGGCCCGCCGATGGACCCTGCGTTGGTTTCAGAGGTGGGCGGGCTCTCGGCCGAGGACATCATCGCGCCGCCGCGCATGGTCTCCACCGGGGCACGGCATTGCATCACCTTGCTGCGGGATCACGAAACGTTGCGCCGGGTGCGACTGGACCTGGATGCCTTGGAACGGTTCAACGCCGCCGCCGGGCTTTCGGGGGACAGAGCGACGGAGCCGTTCTGGGTCACCCTTCAGGGCGCCACTACAGACGGCGACACATTCTCGCGCCTGCTTTTGCCGCCGCCGATGCCCGCCGAGGACCCGTTTACCGGCTCCGCCACCGGCGAGATGGCGGCCTATCTCTGGGCCGAGGCGCTGATCGACGAACCCGCCTTCACCGCCGAGCAGGGCCATTGGATGGGCCGTCCGGGCCAGGCCCGGGTCGAGGTGCTTGGCCGCCGCGACGCAATCACCGGCGTCCGGGTCGGGGGTCAGGGCTGTGTGCTGATGCGGGGAGAGATCGACCTCTGACCTCTAGAACCGCGCCTCGTAGGCCAGACTGAAGGTGTCGTCGCGGGTGCCGTCGATGATCTCGCCGCCCAGAAGGCGGTCCGAACTGAAGGGCGCGCCGCCAACGAACTAATCGGTCTGGCCTTGGGTGAGGAAGGCGTCGACTGACCATTTCCCGTTCAGATCGACCCTGACATAAGGTCCGAAGGCAAAGGCCTCGGCCGCCACAGCGGTTCCACCGGACGTCACGTCGAGATCGCTGTAGTCGATCATGAAGCCCAGCCGAGTCGTCCCGCCCACCTGGGTATCGGCGCCCAGGGTGAAGAAGACGTTGTCGCCGTGGACGCCGCCGTCGAAGCGCTGGAAGCCGGCATTGTCCCGGAAGATCCAGCCGCCCCCCGTGAGCCCGCGGTCGAGTAGCGCAGGCCGTTGCGGGTGGCGGCGAGGCCATTTGTGCCATTGTCCTGCCCGAAACGGTTCATCCGGTTCAGCGACGCCGTCGCACTCGCGCCTGATCCGCTGCATCGCGACAGGGCCAGCGCCCAGAGCACAAGTTAGTTACGCCGCGGTCACTCTCACTGAGCACAAACGCCCGGTCTGCGTGGGATGACTTCCGCCGGTCAGGCCGCGATCAGCCCCATGGATTCCAACTTCAGGATCACCTGATGCGCGCAGTTGTCGACATCGACATTTTCGGTCTCGACGCGCAGCTCGGGGTTTTCGGGCACATCATAAGGGTCTGATATGCCGGTGAATTCCTTGATCTTTCCTTCGCGCGCGAGCTTGTAGAGCCCCTTGCGATCGCGGCGTTCGCACTCCTCGATCGAGGTCGCAACATGGACCTCGACGAAGGCGCCGTACTGCTCGATATCCTCGCGCACGGCGCGGCGGGTGGCGGCATAGGGCGCGATCGGGGCGCAGATTGCGATGCCACCGTTCTTGGTGATCTCGCTGGCGACGAAGCCGATGCGGCGGATGTTCAGGTCGCGGTGCTCCTTGGAAAAGCCCAGCTCGGATGACAGGTTCTTGCGCACGATGTCGCCATCGAGCAGCGTCACCGGACGCCCGCCCATCTCCATCAGCTTGACCATCAGCGCATTGGCGATGGTGGATTTTCCCGACCCCGAGAAGCCGGTGAAGAAAACGGTAAAGCCCTGCTGCGCGCGCGGCGGGCGGGTCTTGCGCAGCTCGGCCACAACCTCGGGGAACGAGAACCACTCGGGGATCTCGAGCCCCTCGGCGAG
>JAAUYH010069053.1_pt1 | contig 12403 bp, 10 predicted proteins | sample 7278061 | NCBI WGS metagenome assembly JAAUYH01 (sample SAMN14350203, study PRJNA611818) | marine sediment metagenome | isolation source: surface marine sediment (0.6m) | place: French Polynesia: Moorea | collected 2018-08
CTGCCACATGATTGAACACAATCACTCAAGGCAGTTTTGGCGCATGCTTGAGACCATTATGCCTGACTACGAGTTACGGATTCAGCGTCTGGATTCGCTCGGGCACCGATTTAATTGGTAGGTTCCTGTTCCCCAAACTCAGTGCTTCTTGTGGTAAGGAAGGTCGCAGCTCTTACCGCCGCGCTCGCGGCGGTGAAGATTGCTCGGTTGTCGGCCTTCAGCACCTTCAGCCAGCTGGCGAGGTAGCTGGCGTGATCCGGGCGCGGGCTGGTGGAAAGACCAAGGTCGCCGCAAAGGAAGGCTGAACCAAGCTCGGCCACCAGTTCTTCCATGGCATAAGCATCGTCACCGAACCGTTTCCCAAACGTTCGCGCAAGGCGGTGATCAGCGCCAGACCAATGGACGAGCTCGTGCAACAAGGTGGCGTACCAGTTTTGCGCCGGGCTGCCGCTGGCCGTTGCGAAGAACCGCTCACGGTCCGGCATGGTGATGGTATCGGTCGCGGGGGTGTAGTGAGCGCTGTCTCCGTTGATGCGCACGGCGGCACCGGTGGCAGAAACGAAAGCTTCCGCCTGCGGGATTGGGTCGAAGTCTTCTCCATCTGGCACTTCGGGCAGGACGTAGCCTTCGACCTGGCTGACGTTGAAAACATGCGAGGCTTGGGCAAAGATGCGAGCCGAACTTTCCGATTCCTCGGCTTGATCGTCATCACGCTTGTCGAAGACCTTGTAGAATACGATCGGCGAAGCCTTTTCGCCTTTGCGGACCTGAGCGCCAAGTGACTTCCACTGTCGATAGGTCGCCCAGAGACCATGTCCGAAGTCCTGCGCTTCGGCGCTGGCCCAAAGGGCGAGTACGTTGACGCCGCGATAGGCTTTCCCGGTCTTCGCGTTCATGGGGCGCGAAAGGGGCGCGGTGCTGCGATGCCAGGGAAGTGAGAACTTGTCGGTGCCGCGTTCAAGGGCGGCAATGATCTGATTGGTGATTGTATCGTAGATCCTGGCGGTTGTGATGCTAGCCATGGTGAAAATCCTTCGTCCAATCGTTGGGAACGCGGATGAAGGGACAGGCCGGATTGGCCGGACGGGTCAGCGTTTACGCGAAACAGGCAACACGGGAGGGCGTGAGCCCGAATGGAGCGGGCAGGCTGTTGATCCCGCCGGGTACGGCCTGTCGAAGAGGAGCAGTTCATTCCAACGCCAGGACGAAGGACGCCATGGCCTGCCGCCGCCAAGGCGCTTGATCAGCCCAACCCAGCACCCATTGCCTTTGACTTTCCGGCTTCGAGAGTGCTCGCGGTCATGGCCGTCTGCTTCTCGCCCGCGCGCTCATAAATTGCGCGGACAAGCCGGTCCTTATCATCGGTTACAACTACCGCATCGGCCTTGGCGCGTGACAGCGCGACATAGAGCATCTTCTGGTCGACCAGATTGGTGGAGCGGCTGTCTGCGTGGATCAGGACGCGTTCGGCAGTCTGGCCCTGGGCGGCGTGGGCGGTCTGGACATAGGCGTGGCGTAAATGGGTGTCGCGAGGATCGGAGAGATCGAGCTTTTGCTCGCGTCCGTTGGCGAGCTTCACCGTTGCGAGGCCACGGTCGGAATCGATGCGAGTCACGGCCCCGCCAAGGCCATTGACCCGTCCAGCTTCGCGGTCGTTGCGGGTGAACTGCAAGCGGTCGCCGGTCCGCAGCTCCATTGGTTTCGGCTCGAACACCTCGGCTTTGCTCGCGCCCCACTGCCGGGGATGCCAGTCCAGCGTCCGTCCGTCGCGGCCTTCGAGGGCAATGCGCCCGCGCTCCGGATCGATAGCGGCAATCGCGAAGCTCTCGCCCCGGCGCACGCCCTTGGCGGCAAAGTCGCGGTTGAAACGAACGTTATCGCCAATGGCATAGCTTGCTGCCTCGCGCGCTTCGGCGCGGGTAAGACCTTTCGCCTCCAAAGCATCGAACCGCACGGCTTCCGCTGAAAGCTCGCCGCGCGCGGTCAGCTTTGCTCGGATCATGCTGGTGAGCCTGTCGCGGCCCTCGCGTGATGGCTCTATCACCAGTGTTCGGGCACGCTCTGCTGTAGACAGGGCCAGATAGTGCCGGGCCATCGCCCCAAGGCGCTCATCTGGCGTTGCGCCCTCGATCACCTTGCCGCCGCCACGTTCAAGCGCGGCCACGGCCTTGCCCGCATGGCCCTCTATCGAGGCCATAACGGCTTCGCGGGTCACGGCATTGGTCTGCCGGACCACGTCGGCAAGTTTCGCGGTCGCCATGCCTGCCTGCTGCAACTGGGCAAAGGCGGCACCCGCGCCGACCGAGCCCAGCTGCTTGACGTCGCCGACCAGAACAAGCCGGGCTCCTGCCTTGTCGGCACGGGTCAAGAGCTTTGCCATGTCGTGGGCCGAAAGCATCGAGGCCTCATCGACAATCCAGACGGCATCCTTGCCTGCTGTCTTCGCCTCCGGTGCCAATAAGTGCCGCGCCACGGTATCACCACGCAGACCGAGCGCTTCGCCAAGCACGGTCGCTGCCGATGCGGTCGGCGCAAGCGCGGTCACGGCAAACCCGTATCGCTTGGCCTCGCGGGCATAGGTAGCAAGCAGAGTGCTAGTCTTGGCGGTCCCGGCATAGCCCTGGACGGCGGCAACGCGGTCACGCGAGGTGAGCAGGTCTGCGGTCGCGCGCTTCTGATCATCGGTCCAGGCATAACCGGACCGTGCCGATTGCCGCGCGGCGCGCTCGATGGTCCGTGCTGCTGCCATCGGACTGGCAAGTGACTTCGCCTTGCCGCGCCCGGCTTCCTCCAGTCGCAGCATGCTGCGCTCGGTTGCGATAGCCTGCGGCGTCGTGAACCCGGCAAACTCCGCGCCGCGCCGATCAAGGAAAGTGCGCGGTACAAGCTCGCCGCGTTCCTCCCCCTTGGCAATCGCTGCGCTGATCGCGTTGTGCCCGGCCCTGCCGAATGCGAAGTCCCCGGCCTCGCGCGCCAGCGTGCTGGCCGAGAATACAGCTTCTCGCTCAGACAGCTTTGCAGCGGCCCAGGCCACCGCCTGCCTTGCCAGCATTTCCGGGCTGGCGGTTGCTTCGCTGCTCTTGGCCCGCTCTCTCGCTTCAGCGATCAGCCTGTCCCGCGCTGCCTTGTCGAACCCGTGGGCATCGGCAGTCGCCCGCCAGTCGGCGCGCAGTGTGCGATGATCCGTATTGGACTTCGCCTCGCGCGTATCGAGCGCAGCGATCTGCTTTTCGGCAGCGCTCGCCTCCGCACGGCTCGTGCCGCGTTCGGCAAGCCGGGCATCGATGGCTGCTGTGCGCTGGCTCAGCGCATCAATGGCCTTCTCCGGAACGCACGCGATCTCGAAGAGCGAGTCCTTGCCCGCCTCGATCCGATAACCCAGCGCGGCAACGCCGTGCGCAAGCTCCTGCCGGTAGATCGCGCCGATCTCCTTCTGGAGCTGGTAGAAGGCGCGCGGCTCCAGGCTGCGCCAGCTGCCATCCTTGTCCTGCGTCGCGTTGATGATCACGCCATGGGTGTGCAACTGAGGGTCCTGTGCCCGGCTTGTGGCATGACGGAAAGTGGCGATGGCGAGATTGCCGGTCGCCTCGCGTCGGACCTCGCCGCCCTGCCTGATCCGCGTTGCCGCCATGTGCTTTTCGACATGGGCGAGCGCAACCTTCACCGCCGCGCCATGCGCCTTGATCAGCCGGTTGTCTCCGGCAACCTCGGCCATGATCGAGACGGACTTGGGCGCGGACAGGGTGATATCCCAGCCTGGCCGATGCTCGACCTTGCCATCGCGCGTCGTGCCGAGTTGCTGCCCGGCAATTCGTCCTTCGAGCAATTCGGAAAACTTCTCGCGATCGACCTCGCCGGACAGGCCCAGCTTTTCGGCTGCCTCACCAAACCATTCGGACGGAGCCATGCCGCCTTCGGCATAATAGTCGTCGGCCTCGTAGTAGCTGGCAGCCTGACCGGCGCTCGACAGGGCCGAGACCGAGGCGACCACTATACCGGTCCCGGCTTGGCGTCGGGCTCGGCACCTTTCGCGATTTCGCTGACCCGGCTCCACAGCGTGCCCGCCGGATCGCCCGGCACGTAACCGGGCTGACGCGGCTCACCGCGCCGGGTGATGTGATCGGCGGTAAGGCCGATGCGCGCGACCGGCAGGCCATCGGGAAGCAGCAGATAGCCCTGATGTGGGGCAAGCCGCAGTTCGCTTTCGAGCACGGCGGGACGAAATTGGCGCTGGGTCGCGATAGTGGTGCGCGGCACTTCGCTGCCAATCGACAGTGTGTCGGTGGCAACGCGCAATTCCACCTCGCACTGCCCGATGGTCTCGCTCGCCCACTTGCGGGTTTCCTGGTCGACGGTTTGGAGGAACAGCTTGGTGTTGCAGCAGGCGAGCATGGCCTCGGCGATGTTCGCACCGTAGCGATTGCGCATCTGCCCGAGCGCCTGAAAGGTGAGCACGATCGCTGCGCCAAACTTGCGGCCTTCGGGCAGAAGGCGAGCCAGGTTCTCGACACGCGGCAGGTCGGCCAGCTCGTCGAGCACGAACCAGATGCGGCGGTCTGGCGAGGGCGACAGGCCCAGCACAGCGCTCGCAGCGCATTCCAGCCAGCAAGCCATGAGCGGCTTGGACGCTTCGAAATAGTCTTCCTTGCGGGGGACAAAGATCCAGGGCTTGGCACCCTCGCACTTGTCCAGCTTCGCGATGAAGTCTCGGAAGGCGAAACGGTCCTCTCCCTCATCTTCGACCTTGAGGAACTGGATCAGGTTTGCCGCTTTGGCGAGCATGAAGAGCACGCTGCCGGCTGCGCGGTCGGCGTCATTGGCAAAGGTGCGGGCCGACGACGTGTGGCCCAGCCATTCCTTCAACTGCTCCTTGTCCTTGACCTGCAAGGCTTCGAGCAAAGCTTCGAGGCTGCAGTTCTTCTCCGCCCAGAGCGAGCGGATCATGTTGGCGACAAGAATGCGGCTTGTTTCCAGCCAGACATCGTCATCCTGGCTGCTGGTTTCTGAAACGAGCTGGCGTGCTATCCGGTCGGCGTCGGCGGGATGCGATATTTCGTCGAACGGTGTCCAGGAGGCGCAGCGCGCGTCGAAGGGATTGAGGATGACGTCCCCGCGCGCAGGGTTGTAATAGTGCGCGATGAACTCTCCGCTCGTGTCATAGACCAGCGCAGCTTCACCGCGCCTTTCGATGCCGTCGAGCATCTGGCGAAGAGCAGTGGTCTTGCCGCTGCCGGTGGTGCCGAGAAACGAAAAGTGACGGGTCTCGATCCGGCGCGGAACGGGAACCGGCCCGATGCGCAGGGCATTCGCGCCACAATACTGCCCAGTCTGCGAAGCTACGTCGTCTTCGCTTGCCAGTCGGGTCCCGCCAAGCACCCGGTCGGCCAGCGTATCCTTGCCTTGTGCAGACATGGTGCGTTGGATCAGCCAGACCGCGAGGATGCCAATGACGAGACCGAGGAACGCGCCTCCGCTCGATACCTTCACGGCTTTCCAGAGCGCGCCTTCAATGAACGGATCGCTGGCAAAGCCGGACGCGGAAACGGTCCAGTGTCTGCCCTCCATCGAGATGTTCATCATCATGTCCTTGCCCGCCATTTCACCAAGCATGGCGAGCAGTTTTGCACCGAGGCACTGGCCTGCGACCTTGAGCTCTGCGGGGAGCATCATGAACTGCGGCGCGATGATCGCCCCGGCTCCGGTTGAGACAAGGATCAGCTTCGAAAAGAAGCCGAAGCGCTGCTGCCATTGCGCCATGCGCACACGCCAGAGGGCATGTGCGCGGGTGACAAAATCTACTCCCATGGTCATGGCTCAATCTCCAGAGCGAGCGAGCGCTGGCGCTCGAATGCGGCGCGCGCTTCGGCTGCAATTGTTTCGTCGGATTTCTTCGTGCCCAGAGCGGCATGGCGGGCGTAAGCGTAGGCAGCGCAGGCGGTGAACAGGGTGCGGTCGAGCACCCGTTCGGCCTCAGCCAGGCGCTCCGATATCGCCCCGATCTCGCGCGCCAGTTCGGCGAGATCGGTCTCCTTGTCGGTGCCTTGGAGGATGGCGAGAAAACCAGCTTCCACGACCCGCGCCAGCATGGCGTATTCGGAGAGACCGCGACGTTTGGCGAAGTCTGCCAGCACCCGAAATTGCGACGGACTGAGGCGCACCGTCTGAGCACGCGCGCTCATCGCTTCGCTCCGGTGGCGATGCTATCCGCCATCGCGAAGAATGGCGGAATTGCGAGGATTCCGGGTAAGGGGCCTGAACGCGATGCTATCCGCATCTCCTCAATCCCGCAGAAATCCTTGATGCACACGTGCGTGGGGTGTGTATGAAAATTACGGGTCCGATACGCAGTATCGTGGCCCCTTCTTTCTCCCGTCTTTCTCCGGTCAATTGGCATGGACGTCTTGCTCCATGCGTGCAGTTGGAGGCGTCGCAGACAGGATCAGATTACGGGCGACATAGTCGTCATAGTATCGATCCCGCGACTGGCGGGAAGGCAACTGGCGATCCACCATATCGGGGCGCGTGAACCAGCGAAGCAGTACGAGGTCGATCGCTGATCGAACCTCATCTGCAAGCTGGTTGGTTTCTTCTGGCGTGAGGTCCAGCCACCCGAATTCGGTGCGAAGCTGGCTGCCAAGCGGATACCCGGTTCCGTCCCTGCTGCGGTAGATCGGGCCCTCGACAGTCAGGCAACACACTTGCCCCTCAAACCGCTCACGGACCGGGCGTTCGTACCATAGCCAGGGCTGCAATGTGTGGCGACGGGCGCGCCCATCGGCGTTGTCTTCAACAAGCAATCCTACGAGCTGGGCCGCACGCGCTTCTTCGTCGCTCGGAAGGCGAGCGATCAGCCAGCCATGCTTCTGCAGGGCCGCGTTGATCAGGGAAAGGATGGACATTGGGGAATTGCTTTCTGCGGGCCATTGCCCGCCTTGGAGGGGTCAATAGCTGCGCAGGGGGAGGGCCTCGATCCACTCCTCGATGTCAGTGGAACGCCAGCGGATACGTCCGCCGCCAATGTCTATCGGGTGTGGAAAGGCACCACGGCGGATGCGTCGCCAGATCGTTGTCCGGCTGCGAATGCCGGTGAGGCGCATGACCTCATGGCAGGTGAGTAATTCGATATTCGACATGACAGACTCCTTTGCTTCAGGGTTCTGTCACCGTTGCCGCACTCCCCTGCGACGATGGGTTGCTTTCAGTTTGCCGTTACGGATCGTGCAATCAGATATTCAACTCAGCGCCACCCTTGGCTTAGGTGACGCTGGCCAAGCTATGCGAATCGCAAGGCTGTAGGAAAGAACAAAAAGAGAACTAATGCCGTTCCGGAATGGCGGATGGACGCTGTTGGATCGCTATGGACAGTCCAGGACTGAAAGAAATTTTCCCGCTGGTGTCCGCTCCGGGCCAATGCAGGTCCGAATCTACGGTTCTGGTGCAGCGAAAGACCGGTTTCCGCGCGAATCGCATCCTGAGCCGATATGACAAGCAAACGCGCTTTCGCTTTGCACGTTGCTGCGGACATGCAAAGAAAACGCGAAAATCTTTACACGTTAGCGGGATTGCGGATGCAGCAGCTTGGGCCGGACAATGCCATCTGGGATGATGGCGAATGGATCAGCTGGGACGAAATCAACGAGCAAATCCAGTACAAGGAATGGCGGGCAAAATATCCCAATGCCGATCTGTCGCTGGTCTCGATATTCGAGGACCTGATCTGCACTGCAGAGCAGTATCACATGCATACGGGCAAGCACCTGCAGGTGTATGGCGATATCGGAGAACTCTACGGGGCGATCACGCACGGCATCAAGCTGCACCGCAACTACGCTCAAGGATCGGACGGACGGCTCGGAAATGACCTGGTCGAGGTCAAGACAATCACGCCATTCAAAAGCAATGACCGGGTCACGCTGAACCTTAAACGGAACTTCAGCATGGTCTTTCTGGTCAAGATCACATCTGACTTTGAAGTGCGCGGGAAGCTCATTCCACGCAAGTCCTTGCCCCGTGTAAAAGGTGACAAGCTGGTTCTTGAATGGGCTGATATTGGGACTGAGTGAATCCCGAATTCAGCTGCCCCTGGCCTTCAAGGTGCCAGAGGCAACGGGTACCCGGCCATGTCCGCAAATTGACGTGCGACTGCCTTCACCTTGGCCTCATCGACATCCATTTCTGCCATGAAGGCCAATTGGACTGCCGGTGCAATCTCCGAGAAGAAAGCGAAAGCAGCGGCATTGTGTGTCTGCGCGCTCAAAGGGTCTGCGATAAGCGCTGCGAGCTGCTGAGCGGATCGCTTAGTCCGAAAGGGACCGTTCACTGTTGCCAGCACTTGTGCGGCTAGTTTGCTCATCGCAACTCTCACCCAATTAATCCCATATAGGAAGATGCATCCGGTCGGACCGTCAAGGCAAGGATGGTCCATGAAGTATGGTGCCAAAGGGCATTTATCCCGCGTTTATTGAAAATTGGAGATTTGCGGGATAAAACCTGCGTATGACCATCATCCAACCCTTCTCCGCAGAGCAGGAACGAGCGCTCATCAACATGCGCCAGCGCTACGATGTGTGGATCGAAGCCGAGCGCGAACTCTTCGCGATGCCGTACGACCTGAAGCGCAAGAAGATCGGCGAATACGAGTACCTCTACGAGATCTTCGATCGCGTCGGAAACGGCAAAAGTCTCGGGCCGTGGGACGACGAAAAGGAAGTCCAGTTCGAGTATTACAAGGCAACAAAGGCTGCCTTGAAGGAGCGCCGCGACGGCGCACGGGATGCGCTTAATGAGGGCAGCCGGATTGCTCGCGCACTGCGCTTGCCGATGCTGTCGGCGGACGCTGGACCCATTCTCCGTGAGGCAGACAGACGGTCGCTTCTCGGTAGTCATCTACTTGTTGTCGGCACCAACGCAATGGCAGCCTATGCCATAGAAGCGGCAGGCACGTTTCGCGACGTGCCGGACGAAACAGAGGACTTCGATCTCGCTTGGACGGCTGACGAACCGGAAGACGGAACGCAGCTTTGGGACATGCTCAAAGCGGTTGATCCGACTTTCACGATCAATACCGAACGGGAATTTCAGGCGCGCAACGCGAAAGCCTATGAAGTCGAATTGCTGGTCGCTCCATCGCGTGTCGAAACGCTCGCCGGAAAGGATAGGCCACGACCTGTTCCTCTACCCGAACAGGAATGGCTCTTGCCCGGTCGGCGGGTAGACCAGGTCGTTCCGTGCCGTGATGGCAGCCCGGCACGTATCGTGGCACCTGACCCTCGCTGGTTCGCGCTCCACAAACTCTGGTTGGGTGCTCAGGCAAAGCGGAACCCGCTCAAGCGGCGCAAGGACACGGTGCAGGGAGCGGCACTGCTCGACGCGGTTGCCGAGGCGATGCCTCATTATTCGTTTGGCCACGAGTTTGTGGAAAGCCTGCCTGATGAGCTAGTGCCCTATTGGGAGGAGTGGGCGAAGGCGCGCGGATAGCTCCTGAATTCAGTCACTCGGTTGGGGCAAAATGGCTGGTCTTTCCCATCAATTTGCTGTAAAAGATGGGCATTGAAATCATTAGACTTTTTCGAGGATAGGACCCAAATCCTCTGGCAAAAATACAATCTGGGGGCACCGACGGGGGCCTCACTTAAGTAACCAAGGTCAAGTTTCTCGCAGTTTTGCGACATTCTGAGAGCGGTTCGAGTCCTCTTCTGGGCACCATTTCACTGAAAATGGCTAGGAATAATCGTAAGTCGCTGACTTTTCATTGAGCTTCCTTCCCGGTTTGGCAAGGATGCGGTTTTCGATGGTCGTCTTTCAGCGCACCAAGACAGCCAGACGGGCGGATGGAAAGAAGCTACTCGCGGACGTGCGCAAGGCTTGCGGGAAGCGGGAAGTAGAGAAGATGAGGTTCGCGCCGCTCATCGCCGGACAGGCAAAGGCTGAGTTTGCTGCTCGCCCGAATCGACCTTATCGAAGATCGCAAAGGCCGCACTGCGGTTGGCCGCTACTTGCCTAGCTGCTCCGGCTGGGTTTGAATTGAGCTGATGAGCGAATATGCTTTCTCAATTTCAAGATATGTAAAACCCGCCGGTTCCCCTTAGGTCCGAATACTTGCCATACATTGCCGTGCGTAACCGGATGGAATCTCAGCTACGTTGGGCTGCCTACACTGTCAGCTTGCCTGGTAGTCTCGAAAGCGCTCGTTTGGATTCCAGCCTTTTCAGACCGTCTCAAGAAAGGACGATGCTTTTCCCAACGGGCGATCAGGCCATAGCTTGCCGGAATGAAGATAAGTGCCAGGATCATCGATCCGAAGACGCCGCCAGCCAGCACGATTGACAAGGACGGCCAGAAGGTTCCGCCGATCAATAATAGGATCGGCAGGAATGCGCCGACGGTAGTCAGGGTGGTCGAGAGGATGTGCTTGCCGCACCCTTCGACTGCGTTGGCAATAGCTTCGGGATCGCCGTCTGCAGCATCGGGATTAGCACGGATCGCGGCGATCACGACGATGCTGTTGTTGAGTGCTAGCCCGATAAGTCCGATCGTTCCGATAAGCGTGTTGAAACTGATCGGGAACGCAATTGTAAAGGTCGAGAGCATGGCATTGCCGACCGACATGATCCCAACGACGAGCAACGGTATAGTGAGCGTCACGCTCTTGAAGGTGAGGATCAACGTCGCCAGCATGGCGGTAACCAAGAGCGGGGCATAGGTTCCCAGATTGCCTTGCGCATCTGAATCCTGCTCGACTACGCCGCCCAGCTCAAGCCGGTAGCCCGGCGGAAGAGCAAAGCCTTCCTCTGCAAGCTGCTCGCCGATCTCATTGGCGACATTGATTGCCAATGCATCGCTTGCCACCCAGCCGCGCACGACATTGGCGCGTTCGCCATCGATCCGCATGATCGCGGCGCTTTCCGGTACCAGAGTGACATCACCCAGTGCGCTCAAAGGCAGAAAACGGCCTGATGGCTCAATCAGGTTGAATGATTGCAGCTCCGCAGTATCTCGCCGATAGGACTTGTCGTAGCGGACCCGGACTGGCAGTTCCTCGATCCCTTCGCGCACCGTTCCGGCTGAAATACCGTCGAGGCCGCTGCGCAATTGCGCAGCGACATCGTCATAGCGCAAGCCAGCGGCAAAGACTTCGTCCTCCTCAGCAACCACACTTAGCTTTGGGATGCCGCGTGGCATGGTGGTGCTGGTTGCGATCATGTCCGGATGTTGCATCACCACGCGCTGGGCTTCCTCGCCTAGCCGCTGCAGCTCCGCGATTGCCGGGCCGATGATTTTGAACTCAATGTCGGCATTGGCTGGCGGGCCTTGTCCGAATTCACCCACAAGGATTGTCGCTTGCGGGAATTGAGCAGGCAGTTCGCGCTCGAGTTCGCGCACCAGGCGATAGGTCGCGTCCGGTCCGCTCGTCGTAATTACTGCCTGAGCGTAGTTCGAGGACTCATCCTGGCTCATCACCAGATTGTAGTAGACTGAAGGGAAACTACCGCCGACCAGCCAATCGACCCGTTCCACTCCCTCGCGTTGCAACAATTCGCGCTCGATTTCGCGCGCGGTGGCTGCCGTCCGATCAATCGATGCGCTGTTGGGCAAAGTGACTTCGATATCAAACATATTGCGGTCAGTTGGTGGAAAGAACTGATTGCCCAGAGTCGGGATAATGGCAAAGCCGAGGATGGGGGCAGCAAAGGCAAGCGCGAAGCCATACAATGGACGCTCGATCGATCTGCGCAGGATACGCCCAAATGTAGCCGAAAACCGCTCGCCGCGCAGACCGTCGCGCCACCACTTCTGTTCGTCTGTGGAGGCGGCGGGTTGCGTGAACTTGGCAGCCAACGCAGCGATCACAGTTACTGAAATCGCAAAAGCGGCAACGATTGCGATAATCACGCTGAGGCCGATCCAGCGGACGAAATCGCCCGATCCGCCGGGCAAGAGGATGATCGGTGCAAACGCAATAACAGTAGTGGCGGTTGAAGAAAACAGCGGCACGAACAGCTGCTTTAGGGTGGCCTGCATTGCGAAACCGCGCGCCATGCCGCTTGCGAGATTCCGCCGGGTCTCATCGACGATGACGATCGCATTGTCGATCAGGATGCCGAGCGCCACGATCATTCCGAAGACGCTCATCTGATGGAGCGAGCCGCCAAGATAGAAAATCATGAAAAAGGTTGCGGCACCGACAAGTGGGATCGCCGAAGAGACGAGCATCGCCGAGCGCCAGCCCATCAGCGCAGTCACGACGAAGATTACTACAAGGCAACCTAGCACCAAATTGCCGAACAATTCGTCGAGCCGCTCGGTTGTGTAGACGCTTTGGTCGAACACAGTGCTGACCGTAACACCCGCGCCAGAATTGGCGGTAAACTCGGCTTGCACTTCGTCTACCGAGGCCGTCCAG
>JAAUYH010080857.1_pt1 | contig 12402 bp, 5 predicted proteins | sample 7278061 | NCBI WGS metagenome assembly JAAUYH01 (sample SAMN14350203, study PRJNA611818) | marine sediment metagenome | isolation source: surface marine sediment (0.6m) | place: French Polynesia: Moorea | collected 2018-08
CAATGGCTGTCTTCCAGTTATCCTTTTGCTAAGTTTGATTTATCCGTACTAGCATTAGAATCTGATGGTCAGTTAGATTTTATCTGGGAATACGCCACGGATCTATTTGAACCAACTACCATTCAACGAATGACAGAACATTGGTCAGTATTGCTGCAAGGAATTGTTGACAATCCAAAACAAACCATTGATACACTTCCTTGGCTGACAGAAGCTGATCGGGAACAATTAGAAATTTGGAATCAAACTGATACTAATTATCCCCAAGATAAAACCTTAGTTGACTTATTTGAAGAGCAAGTTAAGCAAACTCCTGACAACATAGCCTTAGTCTTTGAACAGCAAAGTTTAACTTATCAAGAACTAAATCAGAAAGCTAATCAGTTAGCTCATTACTTACGACAGAATTATCACATCAAACCTGATACTTTAATTGGAATATGTATTCATCGCTCATTAGAGATGATAATTGGTATTTTGGCGATTCTCAAAGCAGGTGGAGCATATGTACCAATCGATCCTGATTATCCAAGCGATCGCATTTTTTGGATGCTTGAAGATAGTCAAGCTTCTGTCTTACTAACAACCAAATCAATCAAAAAGAGACTTTCCTTGGAAAACCTGCAAAATACCTGTAATTTTGTGTTTTTGGAGCAACAGACAGGGATTAATCAGCCGATAAGTAATCTTAATCCACAGATTAGACCCAATGATTTAGCTTATATCATATATACATCAGGTTCGACAGGAAAACCGAAAGGGGTTTTGGTTGAGCATAATGGTCTGGTTAATCACTGCCTAAATATTCAAAGTGTTTACCATCTAACATCAAATGATCGTGTTCTTCAATTTGCCTCACTGAGCTTTGATCCTTTTATAGAACAAACTATCGTGCCATTAACTGTAGGTGCGGCAGTAGTAGTGCGGAGCGAAGAACTATGGTCAGCAGGGGAATTTCAGGAAAAAATTAAGGAATATGGAATCAGTGTGATCAACCTGCCGCCAGCCTATTGGCAACAATTAATTCAGGAATGGGTTCTCGGTAAGCAATTAGCAACAATAGACAGCCTAAGACTGGTTATTATTGGTGGAGATGTTATGGCACCAGAAGCAGTAAAATTGTGGCAAAAAACTCCTTTGTCATCGGTGAGGCTTCTCAATGCCTATGGTCCAACCGAAGCAATCATTACCTCAACTGTTTTTGAAGTAAACTCTCTAGCAAGTTTTCATCAGCGTCCCGATAATATTCCGATTGGACGACCGATTGTTAACACCAAAATACATATTCTAGATAAATATCTACAACCATTGCCCATAGGTATCCCAGGAGAACTATACATTGGAAGAGATGACTTAGCTAGAGGGTACCTCAACCGCCCAGAATTAACCAAGGAAAAATTTATCCCTAATCCCTTCAATCCAGCCCCTACTTCTCGTCTATACCGAACAGGAGATCTAGCCCGTTATTTACCAGATGGGAACATTGAGTTCTTAGGACGAAAAGACAATCAAGTCAAACTTAGAGGATTTCGTATTGAATTAGGGGAAGTTGAAGCAATCTTATTAAAACATCCTTTAGTTAAAGAAGCTGTAGTTAACTTATATAAAACCGAGAATAATCAACAGTTAGTCGCATATATAACGGTCGAACTAATTAATAATCTGAATGATATTCCTAATCAATTAAAACAGTACCTCAAATCCCATTTACCCGATTACATGATCCCGTCTCAGATTATGGTGTTAGATAGATTGCCTTTAACCCCCAATGGCAAAATTAACCGCAAAGCTTTACCTACCCCTAATATTCAACCTCAAAGCATGTATCAAGCCCCCAGTAACGAGGTTGAACGACAATTAGCCCAAATTTGGTCTTTGGTACTCGATCGCCCTAAAATTGGCATTGATGATAACTTCTTCGACTTGGGTGGTCATTCCTTAATCGCTGTTCAACTCCTAAATCAGATTCAAGAAAGCTTTGAACAAAAACTGGACTTAAGTAGTTTATTTCAGAATCCCACAATTGCTCAATTAGCACTACAACTTTCCCCAGAAACGGTTCAGCCATCAAATACTGATTTACTAATATTGCAACCATTGGGAGAAGAAACCCCAATATATTGTATTGCGGGGGCTAACGGACACGCCTTTTACTTTCGTGATCTGGCGATGAATTTCGCCCCATCCCGCCCTGTATATGGGCTAGAAACCCCTGGACGCGATCGCCCTGACCTACTTCCAACCTCAATAGAAGCTCATGCTAGTTCACTAATTAAAACCTTGCAACAACAGCAACCCCAAGGGCCATATATTTTAACGGGATACTCTTCGGGATGTGCCATTGCCTTAGAAATGGCTTACCAACTGGAACAACAAGGTGAAACAATAAGTTTATTGGGAATCTTTGATGCAGGACTAGCAACTACCCCTGGATATATTACCCAAAGAAGCGATCTTGAATGGATTTGGCACATGATTCAACGGGTTGAAGCTGTTAAAGGAATCTCTTTAGGTCTGGAATATGAGCAATTAGAAGCCCAACCTAACGACGAAAAGCGTTGGGACATCATGGCTGAAGCTTCATTTCGTCATAATGTTTTACCTGAACATTCCAGCCTCTCCCTACTCAAAACAAATCTGGAGGTAATGAAAAAGGTAACCCTGAATTATGCAGCCTATCAACCTAATTTTAAAATCAATGCCCCCATCGTCTTATTTCGAGCCGAAGAAGCTAAAGAGATTGTGGTGCAGGAATATCAAGGCATATCTGATTACCATTTACCAGACTGGGGTTGGCAAGCCTATAGCAATCAACCAGTCAAAGTTATGACCGTCCCTGGAAATCATGGTCGAATGCTCTATGAGCCCAATGTGAAAATTCTAGCCCATCAACTGAGAGAGTTAATAAGAGTTAATGTTTTGTCCTCCGTACTTTAGTAAGAGCGTATTGCAATATGCTTCTACGAACTCCGGATTCCGTTGCGCAGCTTCTCGCGAAGCGAGTACTCCGAACTATTTCTAAACTATGTTAACCGAACTTTTTAATCAATCCTCAAAAACCGCTGATTCCGATGGTAATTCTAATTCATTATGGCATCAAATCAGGGCGATCGCCCAGCTTTATTGGTATCCAACAGAGTCAGGGGGGCGAGCTTTTGACGAAGTGATTTGCTCTTGGGGGATGTTAGCTCTATTGCTCATATTAATAGTTAGTTTAGTTAGTCTTACAGCTTTCAATAGTTTTGTCATGCGCTTTTTGATAGATGTTATTGAAGATCAAGATTTTTCTAAGTTTGCCAGTACTCTTGCCCTTTATGCTGCTGGTATTGCTGGCGTAAGCCTCTTAACGGGATTTTCCAAATTTGTGAGAAGAAAAATTGCTCTTGACTGGTATGAATGGTTAAACAGCCATATTTTCGGCAAATATTTTAAAAATCAAGCTTATTACAAAATTAACTTTGACTCTAGCATTGATAATCCCGATCAACGTCTGGCACAAGAAATCGAACCCATTGCCAGAACAATTCTCAGTTTTTCCACTACTTGCTTGGAAAAAATTCTAGAAATGGTGGTGTTTATTGTTATTTTATGGCAAATTTCCGCAACAATTGGCATCATTGTGATTGTTTATACGATTGTCGGCAATTTAATTGCCCTTTATTTGGGTCAAGAATTAAGTCAAATTAATCAAGAGCAACTGGAATTTGAAGCTAATTATAATTACGCTGTTACTCATGTTCGCAACCATGCCGAATCAATTGCTTTTTTTCAGGGAGAAGCACAAGAATCAAATATTCTGCAACAAAGATTTAAGTTCCTGATTTCCACTGCCTTACGTAAAATTGATTGGCAAAGAAATCAGGAGATTTTTAATCGAGGCTATCAAGGGGTTATTCAAATCTTTCCCTTTTTAGTAGTAGCGCCTTTGTATATTAACGGCGAAATTGATTTCGGAGAATTAAATCAGGCTAGTGTAGCTTGTAGCCTTTTTGCCACAGCTATGGCAACATTAATCGGTGAAGTTAGTAGTTCAGGACGACTTTCTAGTTTAATTGAGCGCTTAGCAACTCTTTCAGATGCTTTAGAAATTGCTGCCCAACAGCCAGAAGATGTAAATACCATTAAAACCATCGAAGAAAACCGTCTCGCATTTGAGCACGTCACTCTAGAAACCCCTGACTATGCCAAAGTAATTGTTGAAGACTTAACAGTTGAAGTACAACCACAACAAGGATTACTAATCGTTGGACCCAGTGGTAGAGGAAAAAGTTCCATCTTACGAGCGATCGCAGGTTTATGGAATTCAGGAACGGGGGAACTGGTGCGACCTGAACGAGACAACATCTTATTTTTACCCCAACGTCCTTATATAATTCTGGGAACTTTGCGGGAACAATTACTTTATCCGAATCTAGATCTTCAATTAAGCGACCAAGAACTTGAGTCAATATTACAGCAAGTTAATCTTGATGACGTATTGTCAAGGGTAGGCGGATTTGATGCCGAAGTCCCCCTGGAGAATATCTTATCCTTGGGAGAACAACAACGTCTGGCTTTTGCCCGAATATTGGTTAGCCATCCTCAGTTTATTATCTTAGATGAAGCCACCAGTGCTTTAGATTTGATCAATGAAGAGAATCTATATCAACAGTTACAAGACAAAGAGACAACTTTTATCAGTGTGGGACATCGAGAGAGTTTATATAATTACCATCAATCAGTTCTAGAACTTTTACCGAATTCCAGTTGGCAAGTAGTTCAGCAATAAAACAATGAAGTAATAAGTAATAAGTTGCTTAAACAACGAGAAAATTAATGTTTGCACCGTAAATTTAGCCCATCTGTTGCGTAGCAAGTCTTAAACTCAGCAACAATTCAGGCTTATCGTCTTTTAAGGAATTACTGTGCATAAAAAATATCTCAAAAGCTGATAACTAATCAATAGGCTAGTAGTTGATAGCTAAAACTGAGATCTTGCATCTAATATGTAATTTATTTGTGTCATTAGTGTAAAAAGAGAAAGCTTAAGGAAAAAAGGGCATCAAATTGATTGCCAACTTCAAAATATTTAGTTTTTTTGAAAGGCGTACAAGATTTGAGTAAAAACTATTTAATACTAAATCCACTTGGCAAAGGCAGTGTTTAATTTCTTGATCAAAGTCTTGCCATGAAATAAGAATAACTAGTATTTGTTACTCGTTACTCGTTACTTGTTACTCAATTTTTTAAGTAACCTATACAAAACGGATTTAATATAACCAACAGCCTGTTCTCTTAACTTATTTGTCACGAATGAAATTAAGGAGAAACTGAAATGGCGACAATTGATTACATCTTCAGAATTCAAGAAGCAGATTGGGATTTCGGAGTTGATGTCGGAGTACAAAAGGTCATGTGCTACCATCAATTTGTTGATGCTGACGGCCTGCCCGCAGACCATACCGACCCTGCTGCTGGTACTTGGGAACCCTTCATTCCCGGACCAGAAATTCGTGGTGTCGTTGGCGACACAATTCGAGTTACGGTTCAGAACCGAATCAGCGACCCAGGTATGAATTTTGTCGAGAGTTTAAACACGGGTGCCATGGTTCACTGGCATGGTATCGAACTATCCAATGCCCATGATGGTACACCTGTAACCCAGCGACCGATTCCAACTGGGGAGGATTATATCTACAAATTCGAACTGGTACGCCCAGGTATCTTCTGGTATCATCCCCATTTCAACTCCCTGGTTCAGGAACATTTGGGGGCATATGGCCCGATTATCGTCGAAGATGTCCATACTGAGGAATTGCGGACTGCCAAGGTCATTCCCCATCAAGATCGAACCTTCCACATCGCATTGTCGGACGTGTCGTTTCAAAACGGACGAGCTAACGGCGACCCCCATGTACCCCTGGCAAGTATCTCTACTACCAATCCCGTCTTCATTCGGAATACCGAGCCAGTATTCGGCAATCAGAATTTTGGCGACGTGCTTCTGGTCAATGGAAAGCACCAGACACCTTTCAATGATGTCAACGGAAATTTTCAACAGTACTGGCCTAGGGGCGAGCGCATGTCTGCGGGTCCAATTCAAGCAAATGAAGACGAAAGCTTTGCCTTTCAGATCCTGAACACTGGTCTGCACCGCTTTTACAAGATTCATCTGGCTTTTCGGATTGGTGGTGGAGATTGGCAGATTTCTAACGACCTGTTCTGGATAGGCGGACAAGGCGGACTTCTGGATCAAGCTCGTTCTGGGGGTGGAGATTTTAACAATTTCCTGATCCGTGGTCGCAAGGGTCGTGAGTTAGATGGTGGCGCAGATGGAGAAGGTACTGGTCCACAGGCAATACAGACTACCTCTGAACTGATGCCAGGGGAGTTCTTGCTACCGACCAGTGCGCGCATTATGCTAGCCTTTGCTGTGCAACCTGGTTGGACGGAGGTGGCATTGCGTGTTAACGGTTTTAGCGTCCAAAATAATGTTGGTGCAACGGCAGATGAAGAACCCTCGAACATGATCATTGCCTCCTTTACCGTCGGGCAAACAATGGACGACACATACAAACTGACCACAAACATTGACCCGACCACCCAACTCTTGACTAATCCTCTACTGACAACCCCGTCACCACTAGAAGATCTCTCCGCACTCAACGTGGTCGTTAACAGCTATGAGAGCTGCGATAAGCCAACACTCTCAGCAGGTGGGGTGGTTGTACCTGTGGGTCCCATTGCCCAAGACTACGATCCTGAATTGACTGGTCTTCCTGGCAGTGGTTCCCCGTCGATTGACAGTGAAAGTGTACAGTGGCAACCTGATGGACCGATGCAGCCAACGCCTGATAATACTCGTTATGTACAACTTGGCGATGTAGTGGAGTGGACGATTGAGACAACCACTGATAATGTCGATCATCCCTGGCATATGCACGGCTTTTCGTTCCAGCCGACTCGGATGCATCTTAACACTGGTGGGGGTTATCAGCTGCTCTATGACTGGGACTTTGTGGAATATGTGGACTCGATCTATGTACCGAGCTTCCATCGCCTGACTTTTCGCTTCCGAGTAGAGGATCGTAACTATATAGGCGAAGACGACAGCGTTTCCCCTAATGGCGTAGTTGGTCGTTGGCTAGCACACTGCCATATTACTAAGCATGCCCATCGCGGTATGATGATGAATTTCATTGCCATCGATGGCTGTGATCTCGATGAGTTCCAGCATGTTGATGTTTATCTCCGCGATAACGTAAGTGATGTGGGAACTGAACCTCAGACTGGTAGCATCAGCGCCAGCCCAGATATCATCCTTCGCAAGTCACAGGTTGCCGATCCCACTGCTGAATTTGGACCGGGCAGTGGCAACGAAAATTCCAACACTCTAGGTTCAGAAGCGGAATTCGGACAGGACAATTACATCTATACGCGGGTGAATAATCGCGGTAATCAACCTGGCAACGTGAACACCGACATCTACTGGGCTGAACCGTCAACCCTCGTCACACCGGAACAGTGGAATTATGTTGGCAGAACTAACCAAATGGAGGTTCATCCTGGTACTTTGACAGTCTCGGACGAGTTGATTTGGCCATCTAATGATGTGCCAGCCACTGGACATTACTGTTTTATTGGTGTCACTGGCTCCGAACAGGACATCAAGCCGATAACGCCCAATGTCACAGCCAGCTATCCTAGTTTTGCGGTGTTTGATGACTTCCGCGCCATGATCCGCGGTCAAAACAATGTCACCTGGCGCAACTTTAACGTGGTGGACGATGTGATCAACCTGACTCGCAGATTCACTGGGCGGTTTAAGTTCTGCGGTGCTTTCGACCGAGATCGTCGGTTTGATTTAATTATTCGTAATCCTTTCCCCAGACTCCTGCTAGAGATTCCAGATGATGAGCAATTGCGCCGTGACCTGGAAGCACAGCAGGTGAAATTCACAATTGACAGTCGGAAGCTGATGATCGATATCCCTGAACCTGGAGAATTCCGCCTCAACAACCTGTTACTGCACAGGGGTCGAAATTATCGATCACGTTTTGTGTCGGAAGATCCAGGTAATACGGTTCTGAGGGAAACTCTGTCCATTGCACAGGAGCATACTGAGTACTATACAGAGAGAATCAAGAGTCTGAGGGAAAGAATCCGCAGCATCGAGCAAGAACTAAGAGAGATCGGCATGGACAACGAGGAACGGATGGAATCGCTGCTTCATCAACTTCAGTTACTCAATGAAGAATATTTGAAATACCGACGCCTTGCGTTTGATCTGAAAGCTGAGGGACCCATGGAAGTGGGACGTGTTAGCTGGTACTTTACTGAACCAGCATAGTGTAACTTTCGTCTGTAGAGGCAGTCCACAGAAAGGATTTTAATACTTCTTGTGATAGACGGAAACTTCAAGATTTAACTAAAAGTAGTAATTGCGATCGCTGCGTGAGTAAGTGCCATCATGGGCGGGAAAGAGTACGGGTGTTTTACCAGTTTGAGTTTTGGGAGAGCGCTCATCAGTTTTGCTTATTCGTCAATAAAGCTAATTATCTTGGTGATTACTGCTTTTAGCTTGTCCAAAGCTTGATACCTCCCAGCAAACCATTGATGTTGGGAATGATTTTGGCATTGGGGGGTAAATCAAAATTGATGTTCTTGGCTTCTCCACCACCAATATACAGAGCATCGTAATTAAAAAGGTGATCCAAATTGGCGATCGCTTTTTCCAGTCGCTCGTTCCATTTCTTTTTGCCTTCTTTCTCTAATGCCGCTCGACCTAATTGTTCTTCATAGGTTTCTTTTTTGCGAAAAGGGTGATGCCCCATCTCCAGGTTAGATACTAATTTCCCCTCGACAAATAAAGCTGAACCAAACCCCGTACCTAAAGTAAGTACCAGCTCTACTCCCTTGCCCGAAATTGCGCCAAATCCTTGAATATCCGCATCATTAGCCACCTTTACAGGCTTAGATAGTAGCTGGGTCAAACTAGTAGCTAAATCGTAATGTAGCCAGTCTTTGTGCAAGTTGACGGCAGTTTTAATCACACCATTTTGCACTACTCCAGGAAACCCAACCGAAACACGATCAAATTCTTGCTGTTCTGCTAAAGTAATAATTGTATCTATTACCTCTTCTGGCTTGGCTGGCTGGGGAGTTTTGAGACGTTGGCGATCGCTTAAGGGATTGCCGACCATATCTAGTACCATTGCTTTAATACCACTGCCACCAATATCTACAGCCAAGGTACGTAATTGTTGCGATTCGTTCATGATGCTTTCTTAAAGAGGGCTACCCAGATTATAAAAGTTTTAGCAAGTTTGATTAACTCTTATTCATTTTTGTTTTTTATCGGGCACAATAAGAAGTAGTAAAAATATTTACGCAAATACTACTAAAGAATTTTAGTTTTCTCAGTTTCTAAATTTCTAAATTTATTTCTCAACCTAACTTTAATTGAATAATGAACTTCAAACAAAATATGAAACTAGGCTCTGTTTTGCGTCACGCGATCGCTGTTGCGCTAGGATTATCAGCCATAGGTTTTAAAACTCAATCTGCCTTTGGTGCGGAAAAAGTGAAATTAATCTATGGCCCTTTTAATGGCAAAATTTCCGTAGAATCCCTAGAAAAGTTCGCTAATACTGGAGAAATTACTGGTGATTTTCGTCTGTACTCCAAGTTTGTGAATAAAAAAAACTTAGCTCAATTGCGTCACTGGCTGAGTAACCGTTTTGAATGCGATCGAGTTGAGATGTATAAATTTACGAATACTCCAGAAGGGGAAAAGTTTCTTAAAGAATTGGGGACAGCAATCAAAACCCATCATCAGGGTAATGGATTTTATGCAATTCGTTCGTCTTTAATTAAAGCGGCGGACATGCCAGATGAATCGGATGGTTGGACGGTAGTGGAAGCCATGAAAAACTTTCCCACAGAAGACTTACAAATAAATACTAAAGATCTATTTAAACTAAAAAAAATCTGGTCAGAAAATCCCAACAATAATCAGGCTGCTTTAGATATTTTTGCCCCACGGTCAGATAAGCGGCAAGTAGGTAGCCTAAACAGTAGGTAGCCTAAATTATAGATAGTATGGAGGGAATAGGCGATCGCCTTTAATGTCTGAATTTTACCACTACCCGATTAACCAATAGCTACGATATACCTGTTGGATAAAGCTTCGGTATTCTAGTAATAACTTTCTTGTAAGTGAATTGCTTAACCTTCTGGCGATCGGGTTTTGTTAGTAGGTTTGAGTTTAGTCAGACCTGTTTTATCTAGTTTTCCCGATAACGTGAGATTGATTCAATTTGTTGCTCTGTTTAACAATGGTTTGCTATTTGTGGAAATTTCCCGCAGGAGAATACAAGCGTAGGAATTAAATTTATGACAGAAGAATTAATCCTGGCAATATTTCCGACTCGCACACACCTTGGTCAAAAGTTAGCTTCTGAGGTGAAAGGATTCGCTGAGGCAAAATATGGATTTCGCGCATTTATTATCGAATATAATTCATTGCATTCATCTAACTACTCCTGGGAGTTCATAAGGGCCTGTGCTGATGCTGATGCCATCGTACTCGATATGACATTGGAGGAAACCTCAAAGGATAATAATTACAGAATTATACCCCCATTTTATTCTCACGAAAGGGTGCTAATTGTATCTAGATCTTACGTACCTATCAATCTTAAAGGTTGTTTGGAAGGAGGCACAGCAAAGTATTCAGATTCTTATACACCACTAGGACAAAAGACAAATCAGTCTATTCTTGATTGGCTCGACGGAGAGTTAGAGAAAATTTCAAAAAATCCTCGAAAATTTAATTTCTTTCAAAAAATCTTGCCTTGGTATTTTCGATTTGGTACTGAAAACTGGGGGAAGCTCAAGCAAAAAGAATCTCTTTATAGAAAGAAGAACCAAATATTTGTTAGCTACCGTTCAAGACATCATTCTCAAGTCATAGAACTCGTTCGCCATCTCAAAAATGAGGACAAGTATCGTGACACATTCATCTTCTATTTTGATCCAGGTGAACTTGTCTATGAAGATGAACTACTTAGTCCTTTGAGACGGTGGCAATTACTCAGCATGATACAAGATCAGATCATTGCATCTAGAGAAGTTTGGTTGTACTTAACCGAAGACTATTTAGACTCTTGGTGGACTAAAGGAGAAGTGCTATCCACCCTTCGTTTTACTTCTCAGAATGATTTATCGGATAAGTTAAAAATCTATGATCCACAAACAGATGTTGTGCATCCAATTGATACTAAAAATCTTCCTCAACTATCAGAAACTCATGTAAAGCGAATGAATCGTTATCAAACCAACAGCCATCCTGGTATGATGGCCCCTGAGGTATTAGATCGTAATCAACTTGTAGAAGAAGGAGTATTATCAGGTATCCCTGCTATCAGAAAATTGTTCATGCTTGATGAACCTGCCTTTTCATCAGAATTTTGGGATTACTACATAATACCTTGTGGATTCCAGAAGAGAAAACTACAAACTAAACATGGAACTGTCTCAGCAATAGATCAATTCTACGAGGAGTTGAAAGATATCGATATTGATGATTTTCTCAAACTTTTTCGAGAAGGAGAGCTTATTGTTTCGTTAGAACAACTAAAGAAAGCAGCAGAAGGGATAGAAACTTTAAAATGTCCTGATGATTTAAAGCCTCTTGCTATCTTAGAGCAAAGACCGCGCTACCTCTGGGTCATGCAACTTTTTTCAAATCAACAAGATGGAAGCTTAGGTAGGCTTAGAGCGTTTCCAGTATTTAGATTGATTCATAGTTAAAGTGCGATCACAGCATAACTATTCGGTTCAATCTGAACGTTAGCAATCCACAATTCCTTCTCAGCTTCGGGATGAAATAAATAGAATTCGGTATTATGAGCATTTCTCTAAGAGACTAATTTACCAAGGCTAATTGTCTGGCTATCAATCTTCTGTGTTTTAGCCATGGGTAAGTTTAGCTTATCAGTAAAGATCGTGGCATTTTTCCTGAACAAAAACTCTGCCACCTGGGGTTCATAGATGTTGGCAGCAGGCAAAAAGCTACAACCTAGCCAATCGATCGCATCCAACTGATCAATACGGCATTGAGTAGAATAATTATGGCGATCGCTAGATCTATAATCCTCAACTTAGAGTTAATTACAAATCACGTACAAGTATCTTTTCCTGAATCAGTCACCTTGCGCTTTGTTCTTTAATTCGATCAGCGAGCCATGTCTTGATAACCGCAACAGTCTCAAAAAAGGTGGCTCTAAACTCAATACTGTTCGGTTAACGATTATTGTCTGAGAGAGGATAATTGGGGAATTGGGGAATTGGGGAATTGGGGAATTGGGGAATTGGGGAATTGGGGGATTGGGAAAATAATTATCTCCCTACATCCCTATC
>JAAUYH010064099.1_pt1 | contig 12398 bp, 11 predicted proteins | sample 7278061 | NCBI WGS metagenome assembly JAAUYH01 (sample SAMN14350203, study PRJNA611818) | marine sediment metagenome | isolation source: surface marine sediment (0.6m) | place: French Polynesia: Moorea | collected 2018-08
CAATCCCTAAATTTCCATTTCTCAACTCCCAGCCTTTCATCCTCATCGACAAATGAGCTCTATAAACAAAATCACGGTAAAAACACAGCGTCCTACTAAAGTACTTATGCTAGTTATTTCTTCTTGTAGTACTCAAGAATCAGTTCGTTTTCATTTCCTTTTATCATCGATCATGTGCATACCAACAATCGTTCTACTTACCTTCAATACGTCAATCGTTTACTTATTCACTGACTTACTCCCATTTCGGCAAGATGTACACGTACATGCTTGTGCGAATTAGTAGTAATCAAGTGCCTTGACTCTCCGTTAATGTCCATCCAATCACGCACAGCTCTCAACTCTACATACTTTCCATTCCCATCGGAACCAAACGATAGCACAGGTCCACGTTCTCCCTCCGAACGCAATAAAGCCAACAATTTCCCACCCAGAGTCTTATTTCGTTCTTGCACAGATACCACAGGGCATAGATACTCGTGTTCTTCATCGAGTCGAGTGGACATGAGGTAGGTTCCAGAAATTTCTTCTTCCCCCTCTTCGAATATTGGTGGATTCACGGACAAGCAAGTCATCAAGGTGGCAAGATTTTCCACATCCACGACTGAATCGTTGATACCACGAACTTCCACCATGTCAAGAATGTTACCGAGTGAACCAGTTCTCCGCGATTCCAAGGTACTTCTTGCACCTTCATGTACTTACATAGTCTCTATATACCACGATATCCAACCGTAGAAACATAAAAGAATGAATCTCGGCTAGCCTGATCCATTGCATGAGATGAGATGATCCATCGTATCTGATCACCACCTGGCAATGTGGGCGACTTCGACGAGCCGCTGTGGGAAGACAGTATCACGACTCCGCAGTGTTTACTGATGAGTCAATGTGATGTCTTGTCTATCGAGGCCGAGAGATTAGGCTTATAAGGCATCCGGTGGTAGTGCGGTTGGGCTAAGCTTACAGTTGTGAGGGGTGCGCTAAACTAGAGGTGTCGTAACGGTGCGGTCGCTAACGGATTAGTGCCACATTTGCATCAGGCACTGTCAGGAGGAGCAGCGCCATCATTATAGTCGACCGTTGAGTGACCGATGGTGTTTTGGGCCAACAGTACCTGATGCCAAATCGGAGCGAGTGGAGCTCAATCAGTATCATACCAGTAGTACAGCACTGTACAGTTGACACTCTCAGTATTAATGCATGTGCTAAACTATACATGTATATGTGCTGGAATCACTATCGGATCGCACGAGTCAATCATGTTATATTGAGAGAAAGCTTATAAAAGCAACTTATTCACTAAATGATTTTCGATGTTCTTTTAAGTAATATGTCATTATTTTGTAGTTCTATTCTGTTCTCATTGAGAACGAATAAGAAGTGAATGTATGTGGGTCGTGCGCTGGACAGCTCTCTTTAGGAAATCATACTTATTTAGATGTCCACATACAAAACTATTCAAATAGAGTTTGTCCAATTTACTTTTGCTAGCACCCACCACCAACTCAAATCAACGAGATCAATTTTGACAAACGCAGAGATTTCGAACTGCATATGTCAAGAGTTATGCATAAGCACCTACTTTTTTGTCTCACTAACGTCACCGAGCCTTTTGTGACTCGATCCCCAAGGGACAAGAGAGTACGTGTCTTGTGTTAGAATAGACTTATCGCTCAGAAATGCCTAACTTTTGAACAAACTAAGTTTCCATGAAGCGCTCATCTGGGTTTGTATTGTTCATTAAATACCTTGATTCATTTGGAATCGCCGAGTAGTAGGTTTGAGTCATCTTCAAGCATTGCCTGCACAAGCCGTTCTAACATTGTTTGAGGAGTTTATCGTACTTAACGCGGCGTTATATGTATACAGAAACTGGGAAATTTCAAAGCAAACCGTGAATTTGTTGGCTAAATGTCACTTGTTTTCAGTGCAGCATGAAATGCTATAGGGGTGTACGCGGAATGTCATCACACATAGAATGATTCTAGGCTTATCTGAAGTGTGGACGTACTTGCTTGCACACTAGCTCGAGTTAGCGATTTATCGTTAACAATAGTAGATATAGTAGAGTTGAAGAAATCGTAAACCATTTTGTCGAACGCCGCACGGTACTGTACAAATATTATGGTACAATACGGCTGACGTGGAATTCCAAGCTGCGCACAAGAAGAGAAGCATGCCCAAAGTCGGCAAAGCAAATAATGAAAAACTTCACGTAGGCTATCACTAGTCACAAGTCCCTATAATCGATCATCACCATTGGTTTCAACAAACAACGTATCTTACCGGAACCACTATGTTACTCTATGCAATCGTGAGTTTCTGAAGGGCCAAACTGCTACGCAGAGCTACCCAGTACAAATGGTCCTGTTCCAGCACAACCCAGACACTTCAGTTATGTAATGAGAAAATTTGAGGTTGGATGGTATCAGTTTCCTGTACTGAAAGCCCCAACAGCAGTCTGCGTTTCTCGTCAGTAAAGAGTACTTGAAAATCGTTAGTTTTGATTTCCAACAACAGACAAGGAAAGTAGAAATGTTACCCTTGTTGACTCTCATGTGCGGAGCCCAGAAAATTCAACATTCGAATCAGCAACGTGGCGTCCTGCAGTGGCAAGGGTTGTAAAGTGCTGTACCGTACAATTTGGTGCTATCCAACACACCATTCAGCATTCCGATAACCTGTTCTCTTTGTTCCGCACGACGTACGCTTCCACAACCCAAGTACCATGCCCGACGGCAGTCAACTGCCGCTCGTCGCTGGCGGCGAGAGCCCAAGGGCCCCATGGTGGCGTGGTGTCCCATGCCTTCTGTTCTCGGTGACGATCCTCGTGTTCGGCATGATAGCCGTCGACCTGTTCGTTGCAAAACACTTCGATAGCGGCGGCGGCGTGCTGCGCCGCGTGGTGGCGAACCAACTATGCCCGGCACCACCAAATGTGACGAAGGTCGTGGCGCCGGTGGTGACGGCCGCACCGACGCCGCCGGTTGACCTGGACGCCGGGGAGGCGGCGGCCACCTTCGTGATAACGTGCGGAACGCAGGAAACTGATGCGGTGGCGGAGATGCAACCGCTGGTGAAGAGTTTGCTCATGCTGTCATCACGACCCATTCGGCTTGTGTTCTTCACCGACTCGGACGGCGTCAGGCGCATCCGAAAAATGTTCACCGATTTGGGGCATGCGAATCGGCTATTGCGCGTAGAAATCCATCACGTAACCAACGAAGCCATCGAGGCATTCGCGGCGAGTTTGAACTACGACCCTAACGGCCATCATTCCGGCCGTTGGGGCACCGCGAAATTGATGGTACCATGGCTGCTGCCGAAAACCAAGCGTGTGCTCGTGCTCGACACCGACATGGTATTGCTGGAAGACCCGTTGCACCTGTGGGCACACTTCGACGACGGCAAGGAGTGGGCATACCAGATGCCGATGTACAGCCGCGGGCACCCCGCCAACATCTGCTCGTGCATCGTGCTGATCGACTGCGAGCGCGCGCGCGCGCAGAAGGTGTACCCGACCCTGATGGCGGGGGCGCTGCGCGACTCGCCGCCCAACTGGATCACGGCGCAGAGGATCTACCGGCCGGCGCACGGCGACCAGGGGCTGTACTGGCTGATGATCCGGCGGTACCCGGCACTGTTCCGCGAGCTGCCGCGCAAGTGGGACGTGGACAAGTGCCACCGCTTTTACGGCGTGTTCAAGCCCAACTCCACGACCAAGGCCAGCCTGCTGCACCGCAACTGCGGCGGGTCCAACACCGACGCCAACAGCCTCAGCGACGAGGCCAACCCGTTCTTCAAGTTCTTCATGGAGTACCGGTGGCACTGGCTGCAGGCACCCAGCGGCAAGGGCTACGCTGTGGTCGTCAACACTTTCGAACACGGCGGTCTGCTCAACGCGCGCATTAACACAACTGCCATAACTAGGAACTGATGTTTTCTGCTTACTCCTACTGCCACTTTTTCGTCTTTCCGCCCGCTCGCGAAACAAGTAAACTATCCCGCAAAAACTGCTACGTCCGCAGTTGGTGGGTTACTGTCGAGCATCCCCAAGTGTTGTGTTTCGGTGCCAATCGTCTTGAATGTGCCAACAGGCCGGAGGCGATGACTTCTGAGCTCAAAGGAATTGTGGTTTTTGACTGGTTTTCGTCCCAGGGAAATCACTGCACTCGCTGGCAAATCCATCCAGTCGTGGTTGACCCTCGAGTTTTGACCACTCAGGACTTGTGCCCAATGTTAACGATTGGCACGGATTGCATCTACCCAGAATTCCGGCGACAACGTGTGTATACAGTAAAGGAGGCGAAGGCGACGCTACCAATTTTGCGTGAGCTGTTGTGTACGTGCTCCATGTCAGATATCCGGCCTATCCCTGAGCATCGCACCTGGTAGGCCACCGAGTCGCACCCGGGACCCGTCGAGCATGACGGATCGCGTGCTGCCCACCGCGGCGGAGCCGGACCTGCTGAGCAGTGACCGAAGGGTATCCATCGCGTCGCTAGCGCGCTCGCAAGAAGAGACCGAGGTGGGCCCGGAGTACAAAGTTTACGTGCGGCGCTACTTCGTGCTCCTCTCCTACGGCATCTCTGTCGCTGCGTGGAACCTCAGCGGCCTGCGCGCGAATAGCATCGTGCCGAGCTACGCCAAGTTCCACGACACCACGAACCAGGTGTCCGCGCCGCCGCTGTGGGGGATCGACTCGTTCTCGCTGGCGTCCAACATCGTGGCGGTATTCTCGCATCTGCCGGCGTCCTACTGCATAGACCGGTGGGGGCTTCGCTGTGTGACCATCGGCTCGTTCCTGCTGTCGTGTTGCGCGTGGGCGTGGTACGTGAGTGGCAGAAGCACCACACTTGTGGTTCTCTGCCAAGCGGTGTCGTCCGCGGTTGGCCCGCTCGTCTCCGTATCGCTCCTCGCCATATCGAACCGATGGTTCCCCCCGAAAGAACGCGTGAAGGCGACGGCGGTCGGCGGCCTGATTGGGATGATCGGTGCAGCCCTCGGGTTCGTCATTTCGCCCATGTATCGGACGCAGAAACATGAGGTCGTTGATCTCACCCTGCGCTCGTGTGCGCGTGATACGGTGTCGAAAGCTACGATTGCGGCTTTCGAGGCGGCCAAGGCGCAAGGCGAGCAGCTCCTTTGTATTGACAACCATCTAAGCGCGAAGGAGCAATTCTGTTGTTACCTGCCGGTGGATATTCCTCGCCTGAATTTGATGAACGCAATCGTCAGTACGGCCGCTTTCGTCTTCACCGCGATTTGTGTTCGTAACCTTCCGCCCACCCCGCCCGCGCCGTCGGGAAAGCAGTCCGACAACACCGTCAACCTGTGGAACTCGTTGCGTCATATGTTCTCAAACCAACGCTTCACGAAACTCGCCATATCCGATTTCCTCGTATCCGGCCCGCCACTAGTGGTCGTCGCGGCGATCTCGCGAATGTTTCCCGCATCGGTGGCGCACCTCTCCAATCTAGCCACCATGCTCGGCATCGTGCTAGCCGTGCCGTCGACTGTTCTCGCGGGCCACTTTCTTGACAAGACCAAGGCGTACTGGACGTTCACGTTCTGCGGTTATTTGGCGGGCACCCTGTTTTGGCTTCTGGCAACGGTATGCATGGCGTCCCGAACATTGGCGGGGGCGTACGTGTTTATGGGTGCCGTGACGCTGGCCATGTCGAGCTACATCTGTTGGCAGGCCGCGGTGTTCGAGACCAAGTTGGAATATGTATTCGATCCGCAAATGCCGCTGGAGGGCGTACTCGTCGCGTCGGATCGGGTGGTGATTAATCTCAGTTCTCTCGTTTTCCTCGCTGCAATCCCGCCCGAGCGGTTCAGTAAGGGCGCTATCGTCACGTTTTATATTGGCCTCGCGGTGATGGCTGTGGGCTGCATACCAACCGCGATAATTGGCGACAAGTTCCGGTACAAACGACTCGCATTCGACACTGCCAAGGCTACAGCTAATAGTAACAGCTTCCTGACTGACGAAGAATCGGCAGCAGTCGAAACGGAGAACAAGAATTCTCATGTAGATGGAGGTGATGGGACTGTATAAATATTTGTTTCGTTTGTTCGTATAGTGTTTTCGAGTAGGAATGGAGGTAACGTTGGGTATCGGTTCTATTCTGAACCGCTATCCTTTTCAGAAGAGCGGTTGTTACAAGACCAAGGATCCCTTTTCTCGGGGTTTTCAGTGATTGCGTTGAAAATCGGGAACTACCGCTCACCTAAAGTGAAGTAATTTGCGCGCCCTCGTGCTTAATACGATCGCCTGTGCCATTTTGCATACCAGCATCGCTGTTACCATTTGAAGTCCGATTGAGGAGTGGTACGAGAGACGAAAGGAATTCGTCAGTACTTCAAGTACGAGTAGAAGCTGAAATGGTTCCAGCTTTTCATGCGGCCCCATGTCCAGTTTAACAATACGTTTATCTATCTTTATCATATGCGTGAATTCTATTCCATCGTGGAAAATCGATGCACCGAATCCTAGATTGCCCCTTTTTGCTCATGGGTACAGAAGCAAAACAACAAGCTTGGTTAAGTGGTTCCAGCGTACTAAACCAGATGCTGCAAAGCTTCTGATTAGTTCTTTGGATGCCTGGAGGCACGAGATTCTGTACCGGTACAGTTCAGTACAACGTGAAATTAATGTCTCTACAAGTATTCCGAACGGCCCTTCGGGCCCGATTCAATAGCGGAAAGTGCAAAGTGTAGAGCTTGGAGCGTAAATTAAGGGAGCGTTTTAATTTCGAGAGTTGAATTTCGCATTGACAGGAATAAATTTTAAAATCGATGATAAATCGCAGAAGATATGATATTAGATGGGCAAAGTAAGGTAATTGATAGCTTAACAATAGCAACGTTGTGTGTGAATGAATTGAAAATTGTCTTATTACAAATGAACCATTGAGCTGGAGTGCTTTAACATCGAAGATCGGAAACGAGGACAGCTGCGTAGCTGAAAATGGTACTCGGATCCTAAATGTGTTTCTCGTAGACCACAAATTTGCGGAGTGCAGGAAGAAAATTAAAATTGCAATTCAAAAACAAGTTATAGATCCTTGTCTCTCACATGCTCTAACAACTTACCTTCAATCGTTGTGACTCTTTTTTTATTTCATTTCATTCTCTTATGTTCTGATTTACAATGTCAGACTGCTTTAATAGAATAGTTCAGATCCCAGTTCGAATTCGTATTGTACTGTTCGAACCCTAAAAGTACTGTTTTTACTCCGCTTCTCTACAGTACCAGTATTCCCTCACTGACCCTTCTTACTTAACCGCTGCTATCGGCATGAGACGTGTCTTAATGGTTCAATTGAATCGAGAGGTCAATTAAAACAAGTACCGTCGAAACCTACTCCGAAAGACTCACGGTCGTAAGGGAAGGAGGCGATGTACTGCTTTACGGCAAAAATCACAAATACTCAAGTTAAAAATACACACGGTACTGTGCGACGCTTCAATTCGAATGATGTCGCCAAACCGTTTTGGGCAATGAGCAAAACAATAAGTATTCCAAAACGAAATTCAAACGAGCAAGAGCTACTTCCGCGGCTCAAGCTATAGTAAGAATGCTAGAACTCAAGGTCAAAGACTTAGATAATCATGCATACATACGCAGGCTCAAAGAAAAGTTCGAAAAGGAGGATTTAAAATTTCGAGCGCAAGGTTTAGAGCAAGACAGAAGCACTTGAGCATAAGTTACAGGATAGGTCGAAGAACTTTGAATAATAGGTTGATGTGCTGCTGAACAAAACAGATAATGCCGGAGCCTGGCGATTGAAAGCAATAACCTTCGGCGAGCTGAAAAACGTAGCGGAAGAAAGTACTCTTGCATATAGATTTTCCGAAGTCTATCCAGCAGATATGCAACATCTCATTGAATACATTGAATACACTTAACCGAGTTTAATTCTTCAATTCGATGAAAATAATTAGGAAATAGCTATTAAATATTCGTTTCATAGAGTTTTGTGTCATAGAAGAGTATCATTTGGGGGATTACGGTAGGTAAACGTAATGGTCAACTAGGCATGGTGGCGGCATAGGAAACTGGAGCTCTTACCTTTCAGTTGCCCCACAATAAGGAATCACGAATTACTTAAAGCTTTTCGGTCTAGATCATCGAGTTATGAATTGAGCTGGTAGATCGATACGTACAGTTGCTGCGAACTTCTTCAAAACAAGCAGATGCAACAAAAATGTAGGCAACCTGATACAAAAACGAATAAAAGAAGGCGTCGCAGAACAGATCCCAATTCTGTATTCGAAATGGACTCGCTTCAACATGCAATTACGGAGCGTAAACAGGATGAGCGTATCGAGGCTCTTATGAAACAATTTGTGGAATTGGTACAGACCTTGAATGAAGACGTCGCAGTTCAGAAAGCATTTTGAAGGGAAAGGAGAAGAGTGGGTTCAATGCATGCCTTAATTCAAACAACCACGCCATTGACAGTGAATTCGGTTCAGTTCTTTTCTTCCATTTGAGATGCATCAGCAGATTCGGCGAATTCCACTTTCCGTAGCATGAGTTCAATTTGTGCAGGTCTATTCACCATTTTTGGATTGCCATTACACAATTCAAAGATCTCTGCATATCACAATGTTGCCCTAAACTTACAAATTCTCCTATTATAGCGCCGTATTGAGCACAATTTTCTCTCTTGCCTTTTCGGTATGTCAGACTTCCTTAATGAAATCAAGGAATTTATCTTTTTGTGGTTAAGCCATTGAATAAGGAAATTCAGATCTCAGTTCGAATTCGTACTGTACTTTTGGATCATTCAAGGGACTGTTTTCTGTCCGACTCTCTACAGTACCAACGTTTTCACACTGATCCTTCTTACTTCACCTCAGTCATCGTCATGAAACTTATTTTACTGGTTCAATTGGATGGAGAGGTCCAATTGCAACTTGTAGTTGGACCTCTCCATCCAGTTGTACCAGTAATTTACAACAAATACCGTCGAGGCCTACTCCGGAAGACTCACGTAAAGTAAGGAGGTGGGCCGGGCACCGCCTTATGGCGAAAATCACAAACACTCAAGTCAGAAATGCACGTGGTACTACGCGACGGCTTGATTCGAATCCTGTCGCCTAAATGTTTCTGTCAATTAGCAAAATAATCATTATTGTGGAGCGAAATTCAAACGAACAAGAGTCTCTTCAGTGGGCACAAGCTTTAGAAAGCAGCCTAGAACTCAAGCTCAAAGGCTTCGCTTAGCCTCCACACATGTGCTGGGTAGACTGAAATTTTGAAAGACAATTCAAAATCTAGAGCAAAGGTTGAAAGCAAGATAGAAACACTAGAGAATAGGTTTTAAGGCACGACGAAGAACTTCAGCTCGAGTGTTTCTATCTAGCTTTCAACTTTGTGCTCAAGATTTTGAATTCTCCTTTCAAAATTATTTTCCAATCAGCACATGGCTGCACTTAACCGAGCTTATTCATTCGTTCCGGTAAAAAACTAGGAAAGAACCATTACGAATTCGTTTCATATAATTTCGTACCAGGGAATTCTCGTGCACGCGCACGATAACGAGAGTACAGATAGAGTACAACTTCCAGCAGCGGCCGTAAGGTTTGAACCAGACAGCCAGAGGGCAGGTTGTCGATGAAGCAGAAAGACCAACAATCTCCCGTAGCAGCCGTTAGGTATGGACCAGAAGGCTTATGTACAGGAGGGTAGTCATTTGATGTTCAAATCAGTGTCGGAGTTTCAGGCTGCCGACTAGTTTATATAGACTAAAGCCTGACAGTATAATGAGAGCGTATGAGTAGATGTGCTGGCTATCCTTATCACTTACAATATCGTATAAATTATAAACTATCTGAACTATGAAAGTAGACTAGATGCAATGAAATAAGTATTGCCAACTAGCCTAAATCATTCGTTACACAATAAGGTAGATGCTACGTAGACAATAAAACACCGTAGGAAATCAATAAAAGAGTCAACAAAGAACTACTAAAATTAACTAAAAATTAGAGTTTCAGATAACAGTCGTGACATTCACCCGATTTCGGAACGTTAAGAATCGTTCTTAACGTTTCTTAGCTCATGGATCATCCACTGGCTGACAGGATGCAAAAGTATGCCAGTTTCGAGAAACTTAATCAGGGTAGAATGATTCATTTTCTTCGTGATAGGATCGGCTACGTTATATTCTGACAATACGTGGCCTAAATTGTGAACATCGCCAGAGATGTAAGCTTGACGCAATGATGAAAGGTCAATAAGTAGCTGTTTCTCCGTTACAGAAGTCAATTTTTTGACGGTGTTAGAAATGGACTTCGAATCTATGAAGATGTCAAGGGGAATATTTTGGCTTAATATAGTTTTCAAGTCATTGGCTGTAGTAAACGCATAATCTTAGCAAGCAATAAGGCATGTACTGTACTTCAGCAACTAAAATAGATCTAGTGACACGGCGGCATTTACAGGAAGCATAATGCAATATGCACGCATTAGCGAACTTGTCACATAGCACAATTACTATTCCTAGCTGAGACAAGTAGTCGGAATTGATCGCGAAACTTGCATCAGCATACCCTCGTAGAACCAGACTCCCCATGCCTATTTTGGAAAAGTCAATCCCCTTGGATTCTCCTTGAGGACCTTTACCGCACTATTAAGAAGTCGAACATCATCTGCAGTTGCTCTTGAGAAAGGAACTTGTGCTAGCTTTGCATTTATGTAAGCCAAATCAGGACGAGTAGAAGTGGCAACATATGCAAGTTGTCCTCGAAGATGAGCGAAAGCATCTGGGGAGAAATCTTTTGGAGAAATCTTCTCTAAAGTAATACTGTAGTTCTGTTGAGAAAACAAGCAACTTGATTCAATCTTTGAAGTTTGAGAACCACCAAACAACATGGGCAAAGACTCGTCACGTGGCTTCACGTCGAATTTCGAGGCTCTAGTCTCTTCTTCGTTAGCGAAATCTTCTGATCCTGTACCTAACTTGTCATCAACAAGAGTACCAATCAGTCCAATTAATTCACTCTCTTTCTTTTCGAAGAAGAGACAGGGATCGAGAATTGTTTGCGTCATACCCAATTCGGTTACATGGTAGCGTTTGAATGTCTGCCACCAGTAACCTGGGCTTTCCGATAGACCGTACAGCGGCTTGACCGCTTGAAGAAAACCGGGTGGTTGATTAATCATTGCTAACAGGTTAGGACGTTTAGGTGGCTTGACGTACAACTCATGATGCAAAGGATCTTCAGATTGTATGAAAGCTTGCTTCACATCACGAGACAAAATTCTGAAGCCCAAACTACTGGCTAGAGTTAGAATTATGTGTGTTGAGGAGCGAAGTATGGTAGGTGCTTCGTTGACAACTCTGCCCTTTTCGGGATCCAAGTGGCCTTGTATGAATAGTCGGGTTTTGAATTTCTCATTTCCCTCCGAATCTTTCTTGATAGAATGAATAACTCGTCAGCGCAAAATAGTTGCACCTGGTGGCACTTCATTTTCATTAACGACAACGTACGTGCCACGGTCTAGTAGTCCTTGTATTTCTGCAGGAGATGATTCTCGGAAGCGTGTGTCCATTGGATCATCGACAATTACGACCATGTATGTGTTGGAGGGAGAAATCGAGCTGCATTAGATTGCTTTCCGAAGTTGGTGAAAGGTGAAATTATTAGAGTGAACCATACTGGGCCGTTTAGGAATCAATCTCCATTTTTCTACGTTAAAATCAAGGAATTCTTTGTCACCGTAATCATATAGAATGTGACGTTTCTGTGTTGCCTCATCTATTGAAACGATAGTATCAGGGTAGTACTTCTCGTCTTTCGGCCAAAGTACTTCCACTTTTTGGTTGACTTGTGGCAGCAAACGTTCAGGCTCATTGCACACGATGCCATATACGGTTTCCTTGTCTTCTTTATAGAAAGGTTTAACAGCTGATATGTAGAAGGGTTCTACACCATTATCAATCGTGATTTATGTCGTTCTATGGTTGGCAAACTTGTACAACTTGTACGGTCCCTCCCATTTTTTTGATTTCTCTCTGTAGACAAGTACATCATTTCCAGGTGGCACACTGAAGGCTTCAACAGACTTTGCTCGTGTTGTGGTAGCGATTTTTACACGTTGAGCAGCCTTCCGCCTTGGCCGGCTCGCTTCGCTCGCCGAACTCGGCTCCGTCCTCGCCTCTCGGCCTCACTTGCAAGCAATCTACGCTCCGACTCGCTAAAGAAAGTAAGTTTGACTCGTTTACTTCATTGGCTCAATACGCTTCTGACTGCCCTTAGTGGCCAATCAAAATTCCGGCGATCAATCACCTGTCGAGTGGCAAGCACCTCGAGTACCACCGAGCTTCGATCCGCAGGCAGCGCGCAAGGTCAACCGCATTATCCGCGAGAGAAATACC
>JAAUYH010078422.1_pt1 | contig 12397 bp, 9 predicted proteins | sample 7278061 | NCBI WGS metagenome assembly JAAUYH01 (sample SAMN14350203, study PRJNA611818) | marine sediment metagenome | isolation source: surface marine sediment (0.6m) | place: French Polynesia: Moorea | collected 2018-08
GTTATAAATTTCCTAGGTATGTGGGCGTTCTAGCAGAATTTTTAACTTTACTTTTCAGAAACAGTCATGCATCTTAGATTTTAAAATCGCCGATGAAAAATAAAATTAAAAAATCCTCAAAAAGCAAGAATTACCTATAAGATTTATAACGTTAGCAACAACGCAAACTCGTGTCCCCCTTGTGCAGTGTGAGTAGGATGCACGAGTTTTTCTTGATTGTAACATTAAAAATTCGCCAGAATTCAATCACAATTTAGGTGCTTCGTTTTTTACGCCAATACAAGCTCGAATTCATTAGCACTGTAATGTTAGTAATTACTTTTGTAGGAAAGGTTGTGTGAGTATCGGCCTGTGTTGGGCGTTTGTCGCAGGGGAGTGCCATGGAGAATCAGAAGAACTTCAAGTTGAAAGTAACCAAAAGCGAAGTTGCTAATATGGTATACAGCTGCCACTACTGCAGGTGCCAGAACCAAACCGCAATATTTCGTGACCCGCGGAAAGACATGTCAATTGTGTGTTGCTTAATGCCCCGGAAGAACTCAAATTGGGCTTGCAAAATTACAATAAATTTACTCAAATCAAAATTTGGTTTTAGTGATCGTAAACTCAAGAAGGATTGGATTGAAGAAATGGAAAAGTATTGACCAATTAAAAAGTGGAGAACATCTACCCTACAGATACAGCGGTGTATTCCGCTGACGTCGCACGAAGTTAACCCCCATAAAACTGTGAAGGCAGTTTTCTCATGGAATTATGAGCGTGCGTGATTTCAAAGAAACCCTCGTATCACTTGCAGATATTGTACGCAAGGGTAGTGCACCGCAGCAAGATTCAACGAGAGGCAAAAACCTCACCATTTCGAGGCACTCAAACCGAGGTTTGTAGATACCAAGCTGGTGGGATGTCGCCAAGAGGTGCGAATTGAGCGAAATACGATGATCTAGCGTCCAAAAATGTGTCGTGTGGGCGACGCCATCAGGGAGCAGAGTTATGGCAGATAAATTCTGAATCCCATTTCCCACGTGAAGAGTTGAAACAACGTGGGAACGAGAAAAAATAAAGTCGAAACCTGTTCCACGGCATAAGTATGAGGGCAGGTGCAGCAAGTACATCCATAGCGCAGCGAGTACCAATGGTTGTGTCGAACACGAATCTTTCACCCACATCTTCCACGCGTATCCAACGAGTAATCGAATCTCGCCGATTTGTGATGCTGGGTTCTGTCCGTGACTCGCACTGCATCTAGGTATAAATAAAGAACACGCGCCCGTACGGTGTGCCCAACTTTTCACAACAACACAACAACATGAAGGGCGTGATGCCAAGACGACCGATGTTGCCCACGCGGCCGCGCGTGGCAATCGCGAATTCAGTGAAGCGACTCCCACAACCGGCGCGACTGGCTATCAAGAGCAGTGTAGTGTACGGCGCGGTGATGCTGGGCTTTGTGATTCTAGCGAGTCGGGTAGTGGAGCAATTTGCTGCGGCACAAAAACGAACACCAGCGGCCACGACGCCCAAGGTGGCGCCCACACCGGCGCGTATCCACTTGCCGACGGCATTCGACGAAGGCCTCGTAGCTTTCAATTCATTTTCTTAGTTGTACTAAAACAAGGGTGTGGGCTATGTAAGATAATGTAACCAGGAAGGCAAGGGGTGCCGCAAACGAAATTTCTACAAGTTATTCCTTTCACAATCGCATGTTCATTCGGAAGGTGGCGTAAGTAAAAAGGTTCATAACAGTTGGTAACTTCTCTACAACATCCCTACATCTCTCTCCTGATAGTGTAGGTTTCACTAATGAACAGACACGCAACATCGCGCTCCAGCAACTCCACGCATTATTCAGGAGCATCAAGCAACTCCCCGGTGGGCATTTGAGGCAACTGTTTGAGGGTGTCTCACATGCAGAATTTTATCTCAACTTTGAAACAAACCATTATGGCGTACAGTGCACAGTCACCGCCGGGCAATCAGCACAACGCCACCGTGGAAAAAACCGCGAGTCAGAATGCCCAAGGCGACAACAACAAGTCAGGGTCTCGCACGCAGAGATCAAGTGTGCTGACACAAAAATACGGTAGCACAGTACACTTAATGCATCTGAAGATTTATATTTCCACCTATCGCGACGCGATCTACGTACAGGACCCAAGTTCTGCAGTATATCACTCTAATATTTTTTTCGTCTCCTCTAAATCACGCTTCACCGCGCTACCACAAACCGACCAACATCCTTTGCCATGTCGCCCGTCGCAACCCGCCCCTTCACCGCCGCCGCCGCGCCGCTGCGCGTCGCCGCCAAGCGCGTCACAGTGCTGCGTCCCCCACGCACGCACTGGGCGCCCTGGCGTCAGCCCGTGGCCCGCCGCCTCGTGCGCAAGCTCCCCGTCGAGCTCGTGACCGTCGCCGGCGTGGTCGCCATCACCTTCGCCCTGCTACGCGCCTATGACCGCACCACGCCCAATCGAATCCTTCCCGCATACCGGCGTTAATCCGCTGCTCCTCCCGCATCCCCCTTGTACTTTTACAGTGTATCCTTACCATAGCAGAAGCGGAAGGAAGCGCAACTAATTTAGCCCCGCGGTCTTCTTGTAAACAATTCGGTCATCTCGGTTCACACTCCTCACGCCGCTCTATTGCCACCCGTTTCTGCACTCTCTCCCTCATTGTTTCAATCAAAAATAAGTCTATTCCACGTATTAACGTACTCTCAGTTTCTGCTCATGAACAAGGCCAAGGAACGCCACTATGTACTTCCGAACTGGGCAACTATTGTTTGAACTGCAGTCAAACACATCCACAAATTATTGAGAATGCTCGTCTGCGCCGTTGTGGCTATGTCTGCGAAATTCGCTCATTGTCGTGGATACTACCGTACATGTGTAGCAATCTGGTTTCATAGATTTATCGCTTCCTTCCACTCGACAATACAGTACCCCAGTACCACCGTACATTGCAATCTGACTGTTCTGTGGTGTCCGACGACTACAATTGGAGGTTTCGCTTCAATGCTACTCCGTGTTCTGCAAAACTTCACACTTCTTCAACTTAACTTAATAAGCAATACTTACATTAAATTTAGTGGGTGTACTCTCTATGAGTTCTATTGCTATGATTGTGGATTCCTATTACGTAACAACACAATGCAACATGTATCAAGTAAGTAAATTGTTGTCCGCCACATCGTTCCGAGTGGGCGCAACACATCAAACCGGTTTTAAGTGAGTTTAATCAAATCGACAGACATCGTCTTTTCGTTCATAGTGGTAGTAATAGTAAAGCAAAATCCAATCTCGTTCTTGCTCGCCATCCATTCACTCTTCCAACTTCTTACACCTTCATTCCAAAGGTCCAGAAATCCGCTCCTTCTCGATTTCAATCACGACTCGCCAGTTCATCCGGATGCCGATAACCGAATAGGCTCGGCATACTTCTATGAATTGATCTGAACATGGCGCCCGCGTAAAATCGGCTCATCGCCACGAATCCATTCGGAACGCTTTGCGCCGGTTGCAAACTTCGTCTTCGATGGAACGCTTCTCTCTCCTTCAACTTCTTTTGTCCAAACACCCATATATCACCTGCTATTTGACAACTCGATTTCGGTCGTCCCAAGCTTCTCGCCCGAGTCGCTATCGCACCACGCAGCTCCGGATCTGCCACCCATTTCGCCGCGGTCTTTCCAATCGCATCCGGGGATCCGTGATACTCACCACTACCCGACTCTGTTACTAATTGTACGTTGCCTTCTTCCTGTCCAGGCAAAAATCCCGTGATGATTATTGGTAACCCACGAATCCATGCCTCGGCAATAGTTCCCGGCCCAGCCTTCGAACAAATGATGTCACAAGCACTCATCCACTCGCTCATATTGTTCACAAATCCTTTCAGGACCACAGGAATCGGCCAGGATCTAGCTTGCAGTTGATTTAATAGTTTCTTATTCTTTCCGCACACCACGACAAGTTGGCCACCACCCGACCCAACTTCATCGCCAATTTTCGTCGCAATCGCCGATGCAATCGCACTCAATCCACCAACGCCATCACCGCCTCCAACCAACAAAACCGCAGGAATATCCTGTGCCATTCCCAATTCATGTCTCAGTTCATTTCGACTTCTCGTCTCATTCCAAAACGAGGGCCTAATCGGCAATCCAAAAAGCCTTAATCTTCTTTCATTCAACCCGATGTTCATTGCCACCTCACGAAGTGGTTCACTAGGCACGTAAGTAAGATCGGACCGTCGATCGAACCAGGTTGGATGCGCGCCTCCAAGGTCGGTTACAACCACGGCGTAAGGAGGCATCGGGCGATCATGCAAGGATCTCATGTATGCCAACACCGAGAGCGATAGTGTATTCACGAGCGGATGAACGCTGACAATCAGGTCAGGCGACGCATGCTCGAAATACCGTCGGACTTTCTTGAAACAAAACAGGCTGAACGCAGTTTCCGTCAACCAACGAGTGGGCGGAAACTGAGCCCAGTGATAAAAAAACTTCCACAACAAGGGTCTCTTCGCAAGGTACGTGTATTGCCGCGGAAACCCATGGAACGGGAATCCCGCCACATTCACCCAAAAATCAACTGTCGTAATTTCGGTCTTCCCCGGATACAGTTGCTCGAATGCCGCTTCGAGTGCTTGTGCACTGGCACGATGGCCGCCACCAGTTTCGCTCATTAACATTAAAATTCGAAAAGTACCCTCGCTTTCTTCCTCGCTCGCCTCCATGGGTATCGCCACCGACGGCTCGTTTAGCGACAACGCCGAGATGTCGCCATGGAGTGGATCGTTACTTGTGGCGTTGCCGCTTGTGCTGCGCAAATTTCTTCCTGGTGGCGACGCCGCCGCAAATCGCGTCACCGCACGCGGACTGGTTTCCTGTGTCAAGTCGACTGCCCCGGGGTCGTTCACATCTATCGCCTCGTCGCCGCTCGACAACACCAGCGCTGCACGTTCATCTCCGTCTCGACGCCCTTTTCGCGCCGCCGGTTGGCTTTGCGCGCTGCCCATAAGCGCGACTGCATGGATTTCGCGCCAAGGCGCGCGGTCTGCTGCACGTGGCCTTGCTCGCGAACGCTCGGCTGACTTGCGGTGTCGCGGCCGACGTTCGTTTCAACCGCACTGTACGGCTTGCTAGATTTGCTCGCGTGAATGTGTTCGCTACAACCAATTTAATTCGGTCATGTAAACAGGGCGAATACGTGGTCCATAATACTATTTTTTTTGCAATACGCTCTGGCCACCCACCAATTCACAAGTGTTTGCGCAGGACACGTCGCAAACGTGGCTCCATTATTTGGGTGTCCCTACTATCAGCACGATACCGCAGTAATCCGTTTGCAGATTTCATTCCCCTCTTCCATTTCTCTCCCACGTACAGGTCCGGTCCCCGGCATGATGCTTCTAGGTCGGTGTTTGCGGAGACTCGGCAATGTTGGTACGAGCAGACCCGTGCGTCAACTCTGCAGTGCCAGTAATCCAAATAGCGCATTGAAAGCGGCAGCCACGCAAAGTTGGGATGCGTTGATTGTACGTGCTGAAGAAATTTTTTGATTGCGCCGTATCATCATTTCACTAACCACCATACAGGCCGCGGATTGGGTCGAAAACGAGGAAACAATTCCGGAAATAGCCGCCGCAGAGTCCGTGATCGATCGTTATCGAAGCGTGTACGATGGAACCGAGGATGAGTTGTACACCCAAATGAAAGATCTTCACGAAGCGAAGGAGGCGGCAAAAGTAGTGGAACTGTTCGACGAACATGTTGACGAGCTCTGCAAAGCTCAGGAAACAAGCACCGGGTTGCTTGGCAATGAAACCAATATTTCGGAGGAGAGTGAGAAGAGCGCGTTGCAAGCGTTTCGCGAGTATATCGAATTCGTGAATGTTTGCGAGAACGACCGTGTTGCACGAAAAATCGAGGCCGAACTAGGACGCAATGTTAACTTCCTGCGCTCTCAACTCTCAATAGAAGAGTTCTCGGTTCATGTCGCACCGATGTCGGTTGATCGAATAATTGCTCGCCGATGAGACGACGGTTGCAATTTCGAGTAGGATGAACATTGGCATTGTGTGATGTACCGTACCTTTCAGAATTCTTAGTCTCCTCGATAAACCAATCGTTTCATAAATGGTGACGCGAAGTCACGAAGACGAAAGGCGCAGATTTTGTTAGTTCACCCTGAGCAAGTTGAGGTCACTTGAAGTACTGTAAGGAGGTACGTGCAACTCTAATTTGATTTGATTTGGTGTGTGATTTTTCCGACTCAATATCGGGTCGGTTATACTCGCGTCGACAAAAGTCGGGCAGGGTGAGCCGTCATGCTCGCCTTGCGCCATGTGCGGCAATTACCACTGCGACCGCCTCACATTACCGTGACAAGACAACAAGTATTTGGTCTGACAAGCGCTGCGCCACACAAAAAAGATGAACAGCGCGGATCGATGCTTCATTCGATGTGGCCATCATCTGTGCGCGGCGCCGGATTGAGCACGACACAAGTCACAACATCGCGCATTGACGAATCTTCCACGTTCGCTTCAACCCGAGTCCCACCGTCCCTTCTATCCGTACGAGATCAGGCGTTACAAGTATGGGAGCAAGTAGATGCGCTATCACAACGTGCCAGCAGCGTGTACAATCGTTTCGCCGCGACACCATACGGACGTTTACTACGCCTCGATAAACCGACAGGTGCGCAACTGCTCTTCCTTCCCTGTGCCTGGGGTATTGGGTTGGGCGCGACCTCAGTATTCGATGTCGTCGGTTTGAGCGCGTTATTGTATGGCGGTGCGGTTGTTGTTCGAGGTGCAGGCTGTACTGTGAACGACATCTTCGACGCCGATGTGGACAAACAAGTTGAACGAACGAAAAATCGGCCACTCGCTGCAGGGGAGGTATCGACTCCCGCCGCTGTCGCACTAGCAACTGGCGGGTTCACAGCGGGACTCGGCGTGCTTACCTGTCTCACGCCAACAGCGTTCATGCTCGGTACGATGACCCTAATTCCAGCATTGTATTACCCGATCTCGAAACGAGTATTTCGATACCCACAAGCCATACTCGCGACCACGTTCAACGTAGGTGCACTCATCGGGTATGCATCATGCACGAACTCGTTAGCACTGCCGGCATTAGCCGCGTACGCGAGCGGTATTTGTTGGACAATGGTGTACGACACGATTTACGCACATCAGGACAAGCGCGATGATGCAAAAGTCGGGATTGGATCCACTGCCCTTGCATTCAAAGGCGATACCAAGAACACGCTCGCTCTCTTCGGTATTGGTCAATACGCAGCTCTGCTCGCAGCCGGTGCAACAGCCGGACTTGGCACAACGTTTTATATGGGTGCGGCGATTGCGGCGTCAAGAACTTATCAGCAGATTTACGAGACAGACTTGGACCAACCTGAACAATGCGCGAAGGCGTTCAACGATAATGCGAAAACTGGCGCACTTGTATGGGCGTCAATTCTTGCTGGAAGACTGTTGTGAGATAAAAGTCTTATCTTGTTCTTCGAACCCCCTGTGTAGTGCACGATAGGTGCAATTGGACTGCTGTTTCTTACGGCTGTTATCCTTATGTCCGTGTCGTGTGCAGCCTACATTGCATATGGAATGAGTCGTCAGGCTCGACGTTGGATACCGTTTGACATGAGAATGATTTGCGACTGATGATCAGAAACGTGACGGGGAGGACAGCAATACCTACTGAAACAAGTGAAAAATAGAAATTATCTCCAATGAGGTGTACTGTAGAAATACGGAACACATCGCTATCATCATGTTGTTTTTTCATCCCTCCTCACTGCCCGTTGGAACGGACCTACCCGCGTGATACCAGCTATCGCCAACTCCAGCCGCACGTGCAGATTTCTTTTCACAGCCCCATCATATTCCTCACCTCAGTCCACGCCACCACGAAATAATCAGAGGTCGCCTACGTCGCAGCACATTGACCCGCGCCAAATTAGGACACCTACAGTTTCGGATTCGTGGTTGCACTGATTTAGCCAAATTTGCTTACGTAAAATCGACGGCAACACGGAGATCACAGCTGTAAACAAATAATAAATCAGATGCATTCATTGATCAAATGATCAATCAATCAGTGATTGCGATTGCGGACGTCGTCCATCGAGCGGATGTATGTTTGTGTTAAACCTACTAACAAATAGTTTAGTGTTCGCTCAAGTTGTTACATCTACAGTCGCGCGCTAGTGCCAAGTTCCTCACTCGCGCTTACCTTTCTTAATAATAATTACTCTCGTTTGCGCAGATAATTCCTAATATCCGCGTTCCGGAATTTGGTTGGCGTTGTAGTCGGCGATATTCTCATCGGCATCACCTCCCTTACTTTTGGTCTCACAAGTCGCGCTGTGCATTCATCTTCGTCCTCCTCCACGTCGCTTTCACCATCTCCCCTTTTTGGTGGCGCTGGTCGTCGCCCAGCCTTCACCGTCCACACTCGTGCCGTGGCATCATCCGCACATGTCGCCAGCTTCAACGGGTCACGCCTACACCAGTCCACCGCGCTCGCTTCTCCCCCCGAGTGACCATCCAACGCAAGTACTGGTTGCACCGTTCCGCTGTGCGCGCGCCCTGAAATATCCCAAACATAGGCTTTCGCATCTGCACTTCCACTTAGTACGTGTGTCCCATCTGGTGAAAACCTCGCGCGAATATAGAAGCTAGTCGCAGTATGCCCTGTCAGGACACGGGTATGACCCAGTGACATATTACGGGCATTGTACAAATATATGGATGAGTCGGTTGATGCCACAAGCAGATTTTGGCCTTGATCATCCACATCAATGTGTGCAACGCCGTGAGTGCGTCGGGCAGTAGGAATACCATTTCGACGGGGTTCTATACATGGAGTAATTTTTGATACGCAACGTGCGCTCGCAACATCCTTCCCACCAACGGCTCCCAATGCGCGTAAATCCCAAAGTTTCACACACCCATCTGCCGCTCCAGCTGTATACAATAAGGAATCTTGACCTGGCAGGAAAGCCAAAGACGTTACTGAAGCACCATGAGAACTTCTCGGTTTCGGTGCTGCTACACGACGTCGTTTCCGCGAGCCGCCGCCACCGCAAGAAATAGCGTTTGAAGGAGGGGGAGGGGCATGTGGCTGGTCGATTGTGAATACGGGCGCATGATATTGTTCACGCGAGTCGTGGTCGGTAACGGAAGGAACGCGCAGATCAAAAGCGCGCACGTTTCCATCGCGTCCGGTACTCATTAGAACATTGGGCATTGTTGGCAATACTCGAATGGCCTTGGCAGATCCCGAATGACCGCGGAGCAAGGCGCGTCGATACATGGTATCGATATCGAAAACGCGAACGGTACCATCACCCGACGCGGTTGCAACTTCCTTGTCGCCAGGCATCCAGATAATATCGAAGATCGCGTTGTCGTGCGCTACAAATCGTGAAACGGGAGATGTTGAAGTTGTCGCGGCGTGCGTTTGATCCACGAGTGACCTCCGCGTATCGAGCACAGTAACGACACCTTCCTCATCTGCGGCTGCAAGCGCATGACCGTACAATGCAGTTGTAGAAAACGCAAGCGCAAAGGGTGGCACAGCGACGGGATGACCAGCACGATTTACACTCCAGAAACCATATTCCATCGCCCGAGGACTATGAAGACCGCCTAGTAATCTGTTCACACATTGTACTGCGCACAATCCGAAACGAAAAAAGTTAGGATCGATGCACGCGCACGGCAATGGAAATGGGGAGGAATTGAATCAAGTTCAACTTACGTTCATCGACGCGGCCGAGTTCGCGACGTTGCAAAGAGCGAAAGAAGGACATCCTTCCCGGGTACTCCATGACAGCAAGCACAAGAAGACAGCGACCGACAATGGGTAAACAGAGAAAGTCGTGATGGTCGTCGAAGGGGAGAGGGTGGTGTGAGTGCTTGCGTCAGTGTGAGTAGGAGGGAGGATTAGAAGTCAGAAGAGGGAGTGAGGGGTGGATGAGGGGGCCGAGGAAGGAAGGCGACGAGGAGTGTATCCTTCGTCAGATGAAGCAGTGGGCGGCATAAATAGGAATAGGAAGTGAGAGCGCCTTGACGCAGTGGCATTCGAAGTGAGCGCTCGCGCGAAATTCAATACCTTTGGCGCCATGGCATAGGAAAGGATTATTACAGTGACATCTACTGTAATGTACGTTTACCAGGGTGCCGACAAGTTGTCCCTTGTTGTCCACCCTTATTTTTGGTTTACTTTATGTCACCCATCTGCTGGGTGTCCTATTACCTGGCACGCGAAGGTGTGCTTGCTTCCCGTTTCGGTTTGCTACTACTACTCCACGCTTCTTCTCTACAGTACTTGACTAATACTATTACTATGAACTCCTACTGCGTTCGTCCAACTCTAAACCGCGTGCATCTCGGTCGAATCAGTACCAGCGTCTGCCTACTGTGAAGCAGAACGACAAATATGCGGTACACCACAGTACAGTATCAAAGAGTCGAGGGGATGTGTTTTGTACGGTATCATCGATTGTAGCCAACTCACTGTATCTTGCCTTCGCTGCATAAATGTTCCTAGACACGTTTGTGTCATCGTTAGATTTTCGTGCGGGGAACCCAGTTTGCCGCATCTCCGTGCACTCTCTCGATTATGGAATTTCTGATACACCTGACCTGCATTACCGCCGGGTCGATGTATTATGGCATCGATTCACTTCAGGGTAATGGCCATTGCGCACGTTTTCGGTTGGACGCACTGTATTTCACTGCGTGATTCCGTACTGCAGGACTGTACAGTTTCTGCTGTTCTCTGCTAGCTTTCACCTATGGTTGTGGTGAGTGTTAAACGCTAAAGATTTTACAGTTTCTCACACTTGTAAGAACGAATTCTCCAAACGAACTAGCGCGCTCCTTCAATTCCAACTTGGTACTGCACGGAGACCCTTCATTGTCACTACTGTACTCCTCTGGATGCAAATTCCAACCCTACGAAGGGTTAGCGCAACAGATTCCACTTCCACCAAGTAAGCTATTGCTAGAATTTGTACTGAACTTTCTTTTTTATTTAATAGAGCAAGTTCTGTAGTCACAAATAAAATAAAGACTAAAAAAGTGGCGATAATGTCATATGAATTCTATTCCATGAAGGTTAGACACTATCAGATTTCCCGGTTTAATTAAAGAGGTCTAGATCCACGCTATATTGTGGTAGTATGCTTCAATTACCATCAAAAAGCAATAAGATTTTGGTCAGAGATTAGAATCTAAGCAACTGATGCTCTATGGATACTGTACCTATTACTTTCATACACATTAGACTACTCGAGATTATGCACGATGAACGCAGTTTTGAACAGATTCAGGATAAACCATTAGAATCAAAATCAGACATATGGCTGAGATTGGATTTCAGAAATCAAAGAACCATTTACACACTGAAGAGAGTACTATACATAATTCATTCATTTGAACTCAGTAAAAACCAAAAATTAGTACAAGCAATGAGCTGTGAGAATGTTTGATAGTGACGATGAATATAATATTCATATCATTTTTTGGTGCTACGAAAGTTCCTGTCCAGCAAAATTAATTCTTATATTGCCAACGACTATTGATTTTTTCGAAATAATACAGTAGCCCATTTGATTGCTTTTGCAGAATAGAATGCACATCAAAGGTTTTTCATGTAATCAGGGCCTCACCTTCCACTGACTATCGTCTCGTAGCAGAACATTACTGGGAATACAATAAAATCCACTGATGTTTAGCCATATACATACAATAGATGATTGTAACTTAAAATAAAAAGAAAATATGCTCCGTGCATTTTAAAGGTATCTTTTGTACTTTTAGGTCTCATTGTAATCATAAAATATAGCACATAGAACTTTTACTGTACAGCATATCGATTAATCAGAAGAAAATCATTGATATGTAATATAATGAAATTTTTGACGAATAAATACCTCGAATTTTTGAAGATTGAATATACTCCCTCTATCCAAAAACAAGTTTCTGATTTCATTTGATCATGTGCAACGAACGCATGGTACAAGATTTTTGATACAAGGTTACTCAAACCAAAAGAAAACACGTTCATTTCCACCCCGTGCCGAGATGTAACGTCGGAATCTATAGAAGAAGATAGATAATTGCATTGAAAGTTGACGATTTTCGTCGACGGAAGATCGAGAGAAGCTAGTTATCGTGCTTCTACCTTAGCACTAAAATGCTACTTAGTCAAAGTGGTCGTACGGAAATATTATGTACCATCTATAATACATAGTTCTAGCCAGGTCGAATGAGCTTTAAAAAAGTCAAATGCAAGTGTGCGAACAAGTGCTGATATTGGAAGTTTTGCCTAATACAACCTGTGCACTGTAATTCAAACGCTCAA
>JAAUYH010021551.1_pt1 | contig 12394 bp, 9 predicted proteins | sample 7278061 | NCBI WGS metagenome assembly JAAUYH01 (sample SAMN14350203, study PRJNA611818) | marine sediment metagenome | isolation source: surface marine sediment (0.6m) | place: French Polynesia: Moorea | collected 2018-08
CGAGATATGCTGTGGAATGGTAGAATCCTCAACCTGCACACTTTTTTGACAAGTGCAACTGATGATGACCGAGCAGAGTACAGTACCGGTACAATACTTCGAAATACAGGCCGATTAGCATGGCTGCCATCGACAGCGCCACAAAAATTTGCCTTGTTCTTGACTATTTTTGTCGACTTCACTCTGAAAATCCTTGGAGGCGGCGCATGCTGTACTTCGTGTTGTTTCTCCAATTCAGCTTGTACGAACGCCACAGCGTTGCTGCGCAGGGGTCAATTATGCACCAAGTTCATCATGTTGGAAGTCTTTATTCCCAACCGTTCAAAATGGTGATGGTGAGGAATGTTCATTAGGATCTTTCACACGTGGCCGATTCGACCGAGAGTACAACGAATAAATAGAAAAGGAAGGAGTGGAAGCATGAATGACGCTGTGTTGGAATGTTTCAGTGCCATGATGCGGTAGTCTTCTTACATGTAAGGTGCCTATTTTCCGTGATTCTGGCGGTACTCATGGCTGTTCTTTGTATGCGCGAAGTTGGCGTACTGTACCGGTAATTGGATTGCGTAAGAACCATGCTAATTGAATTCCATCCGACCATATAATGGATTCCTTCGCTTATCTGAGTATCTTAGATGTTTATCTCTTAACCACTTACGAGTCTTATTTGCAATCGTAAAATATCAGTAGTAGAATACCACGTAAATTTTAGCTAGTTTGAGTTCTAATTGTACAGAACCTTGCCAACATGCTAGACGTTCTATAGTCAAAGATTTCCTATAGCTTTTGATTTCAACATCCATACCAGATAGACTTATCTGCCACATAACTTCCGAGTTCTATGAAATTTTGAGAAGTAAACAATGTAAAGATTTGATTCGGCCTTACGTATTCTAATTCAAAATTTGAATGTTTCATGAAATTTCGTTGGCGACGTGTCTAGGGGAATAGGACAGACCAGGTATTCCGGCCAATGATCGTATCCAAGCAGCAGAGATTAACAAGCAAATTCAGCGGCGGCAACAACAGCTACACCGGAATTAAAGACAGAAAGCACAGCGCTGCGGTAGACCTCCGACAATAATAATCGGCGGCGCGGCGCAACGGCGGCGGCAGACCGATGACAAATACACTCGGCGGCGCGGCTCAGTAGAGGCAACAGACCGGTGAAAATGAGACTTCAGCGGCGCGGCACAGCAGCGACGGCAGACCGGTGTCAGTAATACTCGGCGGCGCGGCACAGCGGCGGCGACATACCGATGATAATCGTAGAGAGGGCGGCGCGGCACAAGACAGCGGCGGCAGACCGTTAATAGTAGGAAAGACGGCGAAGCGGTGCGTAGTGGCGGCGGAAGACCGATAAAGATAATGTTCTGAGGCGCGGCACGAAGCAGCGGCGGCGGACCGGCGTGATATGATGGCTGTTGCGGCGCTTCCTTTTGAAGTTCGCCGGGATTTGGAGAAGAGCTTCACGCAGACGGAACAGACGCTAACAAGCACCGATGCCCCTCTCACGCAATCCTGAGAGGGTTCTATTTGCTAATCACAGAGCCCTGGGTTGATTGACAATTTCGATTGGGGATGTGCACGCTCGCGCACCGCAATTTTTATACAGAGCTGCGTTTTATCTGAATTTAGATGTCAACGGCAAACTCTAAACGGTAGAATCAATTAAGCGACTAAATTGGTGTTCGCAGTTAGCCTTGTTCGAAGCCCGACATCATGTCAATCAAAGGACTAAAGTAGTGTTTGCGGTGAGCGTCAAAACAGCATTATTCATGGTCCGACATATTGTCGACCAACAAAGTGTTTCTAACCATAAGGAATTACTTCATTCACCCACCCTATCTTTCAAGCGCGTTAGACTCAGCTGAAGAAATCAAAGCTATTGACCTGTCGACGTGATGAGCGCAAGTATTTAGACGCATGCAGTCTAACTGCTCACAAGCGAAGAAGTTTTGGCAGTGGCCTTCTCAAAATTCAGTTCCTGTAACACGGGCAACGCGCGGATTTGATTCTTTAGACAGGGAGTCGGAACAATCCGATTGCATTTGGATTTATGTTTTCATCCAATAGAAGATTTACGTAAGTAGTTAATTGTAGTCAGTATAGAGAGATGTGCTTTAAGCTTCCTGAGCTTCTTGCACAACCATGAAAAGCTCTTCTGTTGGACCATACCATCAAAGTAGATACAGTAAGGATTGGAGAAGTCACCAAATTTTTGGCACAGAATTAATTTTTGAGTACATGTAATCCAACTTGGAAATTCGCAGATTCAATGTGTGTCTTTGATAAAATATCGCCTTTCGAAGAGACATTTGGTCTTCTTCACGCGGAAGTCTCATCATAGATTCAGCACATACTTGGGGTGTTGCATCCCCCTTGTTGCTGTCTGTAGCAATCCGTTTGCATATGAATATGAGATTTTATTAATAGAATACGGATACCAGTGCATTGAAAACATATTTAGTTTTCGGAGGAAAAGTAATAATAAATGATCTTATGGAGAAGATGCAACATATTGACAACATTGACTGCCGTTCAAATACTCAGAGTAACACATATTTCAATTAAAATGATTAGAACCCCACTTAATTTACTCCGTTTAAAACTGATTTGAGCATGTAAATTTGAATGGCATGCCGATTTCATAAAGAGAATTATAGCAAGATTATGGTCGACAAAGTTTGTAGTGAAGCACTACCAACGAATGGACGAATATCAAGAGTAAGGCAAGCATGTGACGACAATGTGTCACGAAGAACAGAAGATACCCATATTTCAGTAGGTCAATGATTTAAAGTGAGAGGCATGCTTTGGTTAAATCCAAGAGAAATGCAAGAGCTAAAGCTGAATACCGTCGTATGGAGTACGACGGAAACAATCTTAGATGTAAAAAAGCACATAAAAAGTAAAGAAAAAGAAGTTGGAGCAACTTCGAAAAATCAGATCTTGCAGAAGATTTTCAAAGCTAACTCAACTTCCAAGTACAGAGCAGGTTCAAAATTTATTGGTAGTTATATCGTGCAAACAGTGAGAGAAATCATCAAAAAAGTTACTCACTACCATTCGGTATCCTATGACAGAAATTCTTCTTACGTAAAAAGCGCTAGTTCAGTGATATACATGGCTGCCGATGGGAAACTTTGTCCAGCATGATAAGCTTGAGCGCGAAACATATAGAACGTACGTGGGAAATGCTGCACCAATATCCGATTCCTATGTAATAATAATTGCCTAAGTAACATAAGTGCTCTGGGTCATCTGACTTACTGCTTAGTAGTTATCGCTTACCGAGCCTTATCTACAGGAGCTTACTTTCGCTTACCTTGTGCTTCTGAGCTGGGACTAATCAAGTTGAAGATTATACAAATTCGCAGTCAATTTCTATGATATGTACACTGTGTATCACTAGCTTTATTTCAAGATTGAGCAATCAGGGGAACGTTGGGCAAATAATACAAAATTGACAAATTATGGTAACAACTCTTGCACTTCACGCCTAGATTTTGTAGAGTTCCGCATTGTTGTGGTCAGCAGCGACAAATCCCACACGCCACTCTCGAAATTTTTTTCTTTTCCACATACAAACAGGTTAGTTCAATGAACGAGTGGAAACGATTCACTCATAAACCCTGCAGTTCTGGACGTATGAACTAAAAATATTAGGCCCCATTAATCTTTCTAAATACGCTTATGTGAGGCTATGATGGATAGTGTTCCAAAATGTTCTCATTATATTTCAGGAGTCTCCTCTATTCATGAGACAAAAGAGAAACTCAATATCGCGTCTTTAATTGATATTCGTTGCATAGCGCTTCATTGTTTAAGGAAGCGCGTAAGGAGGAACTTTATTTTCTTGCATTTGAAATAATTTCATAAGGAGGTCAAGCGTCCTTTCAGAAATTGAGCATTTACTTAGAGAGCATGAACATAACGCGTTGATCGAGATGGCATATTGGCATAATATTAAAATGGTGTACAAATCACGTGTACGTAATGGGAAATAGAGGTGCAGGTTTAGCATAAATTTTTTACGTTTCATAAACTTACTGCTAATCAATTACTAGTGAGTAGAGAGCAAAAATTATCCGACAAAGATACTAACAAAGTAGACAATACAGTTAAATTCATTCCGTAACTTGCACGATCTTTCACCATTCTTCAAATTCAATCCATAACCTCGCGTTTATCATTAATGTGTATTTGGGGAGATGGGTGCTCCTAGAGATACCATCCTCTGGGTTCTGGGATCTTCTCCCTAGCTATTCAAGGAATTTATGTTGTCCCCGGATTATCATAGCTCTCCGTAGTATTGTTGAGCGTAGCACAAAACCCTCTCCTGCAGTTCTATTTAAACTCATTATGCTGTGTAATACGTAATTTGATTGAGTATACACTTGTAATGATAATCTTCCTCTAGGAAATCTGGATCCAAACTGTCAGCCTCAACACAGTACGTTAATTATGCACCATAGCGTAGAACTCTGATCCTGTTACTGGTTTGAAAATACTTCAGGTTAAATGGACAAGGCAAACATAAAGTCTAAGGTGAGAGGGATCAGCTTTGTTTTCATAAGAATTGACGCCGATTGGAAAACCAGAACCAATATTTGAGATTCGAACTAAAATAAATAAGCCTGTGCTGCAGTACTTCGAACATTTTCCAGCACTATACTCAAGATGAGGGATGGATTTAGCCACCTCCTAATAGCGAACTCTCCGCTAGCGATAAGCATCAGAACAATTTCAATGTCTACGGGTTCTGGAATGGCAAGATATTGATCTTATTATATTTGGAACCGCAAGTGTGCCAAAATCTGAAGTATAAAGTGTTTTTCTTGCAGGCTAAGATCATTCATTCAAGAGTAACTCCCTTTCAGGATAAATCATATGTCGTGAATTTATCTATCGTGGTACAATCCAGGCTAATGTACGTATTCGTTTAGGTGCTCTCGATGGATTAAAAGATTGTATGGTATGGATCAATAAATAAATGAATCAGTGCAATTCACTGCAAGTGCTGTTACGCGAGAATACGGAGTATTGCAAGTTTCTTTCCGTACCTTAGATTCAAATAATACTGTTCGGCAGTCAACGGAGAACCGTGTACCGTTCTTGAAATTGACAAGTCTGAGTACTGGAACTGAGAATGAAAAGTACATGCAGTGCATTATAGAGACAACGGAAGACATGCAGGGTTTTTCATTGACTGGTAATCTGTATTCAAGTGCAACATTTAGATCTGGAGTACTGCAATTTCGAAAATTACTGTTACTACTTCTACGTGAGCGGTTACTTGCGTATTTTCGGAACTCTACTAGGATACGTTATGGATTTTCTGAAATGAAATCTACATCTAAAGTTCTAATTATTAGTCATGGGGCAAGAAAAGCTTAATTGGTTTAAGAAGTTTGGCATAGTACTTGAATAATACTGCTAATACTCCCTGCCAGGTGTTTCCTTCCGGAGGAGATATTACGTTTAAGTGGATAGTGTTAATGTAAAACAGTTCTGTTAATGCCATTTTATTGGGTTTTCCCAACCTTTGGGCCATTTTTAAATCGATGGGCTGTGATGTCGGAAAGTGGCTGATGACATCAAAGACAATTGTTGGGACCCGAGTACGAGCCTTCAACCATAATACCTGCTGCGAGTGTAAGAGGAGGACAAAATGGATGTATTGGTAACATTTTGGATAGGCCTAGAAGGGTATTCACTCCCGAATTATTGCAAAAAAGAAGGTTTGAAGTGGTGTTCGAATCAAGTTACCGTGATGTGGCGCGGTGATTCTTGAAGTTTTGGCTTCATCCGGCGCAGATATAAGGAAGAATCTGACCATATTCATGTAAAAAGAATGGATGGGTGGAGAAGCAAATCGTGCCGAAATTATTCTGTACGGGAATTTGGAAGGACCTTGCAGCTTTAAAGTCGTAATGCATGCTAATGTGTTTGCAATACAATGGGCGTTGAATGGTAACGCAATAGTGCAAGTTTAAAACAGAGAAGACGAATTTCGATTAGAGAAATTATCTACCGAATAATCATTTGTAGCTCTGTACGGGAGTAGCAACTGTTCTGAGTAGACGGTATTGGTACGGAAACAAATTACAAGAGTTAAATGGAAGGAGTTCTGTCGAAGCATTGCTTTTACGTTATCTAATGGTACTGTGGATGGTCCTTTGAGGTTCCCAGAACACAATACGATGACACGTGATATCGTACTGATCCTTGTAAATGGTGGCTATGGACGAGCGAACTTATTGGGAGGGAAGAATTTAGAAGCTGACAATTGAATGAGAGGGAATAGGAGGGGAACTGTGACAAGTGTAGTGACAGAGGAGATACGAAGGGGAGAGCCTACATTATGCGCACGGGTGGCTTTACCACCCGACGGTGTTCTATTGAGAGGACCAAAGGGCATCTGTTCGGTCTGATATATCGGTGACCAAAAAATCGGTGGCCGAGGTCGTTTATGCATTGCTAGATAGGTATGATAGACACATTACACTGGTATCGGATAGTCGACAGTGTCAGGTTTGCTAATAGAACGCCTGCGGCCCCCCCGAGGGGGGGCGGGCCCTCCGCCAGTAGCCGCGTCTGGAGAGCTTGCAATGCGAAAAGAGCTTACACAACTGTGAAAGCACAGCTTGCATATGTGGAATTCGTGTTTATAGGGAAATTGCAAAAAGATCAGGAAATGCGCGAGTCTGGAAAATATTCAGGTGATCTTTAGGAGTCAATGTATTTGCAAGAAATGGAGGATTGCTGGTACTAAATTAAATTAATCAACAGACGGTAATTAAAGACAGTCTGAATAAAAGAGAAAAAGAAAAGGGAAAATAATGTATTAACTATCTTCAAAATTGTTTTGTTCGCAGATTTGTGACTCTACTGCCAATACATTAAGTCGAATCATTTCGGAACAGGTGCATCACGGAAGAATAAGAGAGGGAAACCTTGATTATGCCGAACAGTTTTTGATAATATGGACCGATTTTCTGCTTACCTGAGAAATTGTAACCAGCACTGTGTGCATTACAAGCCTATGAATTTGCTCATAGCTCCTTCAGTGTGGCATTTGGTCATGGGTGTTCCAGGATTTTCAGCACGAGATGTTCATATTGTACGGAAATGATTCCATAGTGAGGGCGGACGCTGATTTGTTCCTAATTCACGAACAGGTGAAGTAGAAGAGGTAATTAAGAGTCAGTTTAGAAAATTGGATGATTTAACTACCGAGGAGGGGTTTGTTCAGCATTGAAACATTTCTTCTCTACCGACCAATGGAGCAAGATGAACTTGATGATAGAGAGTGCATAAAATCTTCGTCCTGTGTTGAGAAGATGGTCGAGCGAGAAATCAGTTGGGATAATGATGCAGAAAGCGAAAGTATTTGATATATACATAAAGATAACTTATTCGTATTGCATACTAAGTCGTCGAAATTCCCGCAAGCGTATGTTCGTTTAACGAGAAACGAAGGGAAATGCGTTTTGTTCGATACATTTTAAATCATTTGAACCTAAAGATTGGGTGGGTTAATTCTGTACGACAGCAGTGGAAGGACTACGCTGATAAGCTCGGCTTACTGAGAAAAATTGACCGTGGTAGAATTATCACAGTAGAATGTAACGATGAGTTGTATGTGGTGTTCAGTCCTAAGAATTTAAATCTAAAAGGCATAATTGTATGTAATATTGGGCATATTATTACATCTACGAAGCTATACGTTCATATGTAGTACAAGAATGTGCGGAGACGGATAAAATGAGTGTGTAATCGAAATATGAGAAAGTGAAAGAGCTCAATGAACGAAATACCAAGCGAAATGGGAGGCGGCAAGCTCCAGAAGAATTGTAGAAGGCAATTATTGTGAATTGAAGAATTGTGTTTATAGCTTCGGCGAGATTGACAATACTGTTTGTGTCAGGCTTGGAATTAGAAGATATTGATTACTGAAATAGCTACAAAGTGCAGTAGCTCTAATGAACGAACCAAATTAAGGAAATATCCTAATGTCTATCACACATTTACAGATCTATCAGTTCGATATTGGAAGTAAAAGCGGAGGGAAGGAATCGCTTTCAAGCAAAAAAGTTTTTACTCGATTTAACTGGGAAGGACGTATAATGGACGTTATATCAAATATTTCGCTCAGCGGAACAAGGTACCTGGTGTAGGTGTTGCACTAGCGCCGAGAAAATTGGCGGTTCTGTTGGACCGACACTGATCGAAGAGCAGAAGAAATCGAAGGATTTGTGTCGATTCCTAATGGTGTGCTGATCAAAAAGACGAAAGCCTAATAAAGGCGATTTTGCTGAGTTGTTTCAATTATATTTGGGCGAATTATGATGCAAGAAAGGTTTGTTTTGCTTAGATTTTTGATGGCAGCAAAAGGAATCGTAAGCGATTTATAGCATGCAGCTAGTGTCAAACATGGCATATATTGTCGACCAGAATGTTATTCAATAGTGAGAAGAATAGATAAAACGCGAACTGGACAAACATATGCTCTGTATGAAACGATATTGCTGCGGGATGCGTTCTTGCCGATTGTTCGGGAACAACAAGGTAAAGATGTGTTTACTTCATCGCGTTAAATGCAACTATATATGGAATTAGTTTGTACGGCATTCGAACAGTTTTTGTTTCACCGCACTCTGTACCACTCAAAGATGCTTTATCTGCATCGGAAGACGATAATTTGAATGGCGTGTCAAAGGAATTGCTTGCAGGGATGCCTTCTGTGTTCGAGGACAGGTTGTCATAGTCGCCAATTCGGTATTGGGCAATACCGTTGGTATAGATGGGTGCTTGGATGTTCTTGGTCTCATAGGCCATACCTCCTGCAATTTGTGGTTCTATAACCTAACTGTTTCCACACGGACCGATTTACTATATGGACGTCCAAAAGAACACAGTGAGCAACGTAGTACCTGAGAACAAAATCAGTTATGAGCCACCTTCGAGACTTTTCGCATAGCGAAGAAGTTCGGGTTGAATTGGGAGTACGAAATGGGATCTCTGCCGAAACATGGTACTGTTTTCAACTGCAAAATGAATGGACCACCGTGCTTTAGCTATCGATTTTCCGATGAATTTCTCCTTGACAGTTCCGGGCCATTTGCTTATCGGATTTATTCGTCGCTCGTTTAACCTTTTATTTCAAATTTTGGTTAAAGAAAATCTATACTAGTCGCAGAGCAATCGATTGCAATCTGAAAAAGCCTAGGATATCCGCTTCAAACCAGAATGCTGGATACAGTGAACAGGGCTCTGGTGCCACTAACAGCATCTCAGTTTTTTGTGTAATTCACGTGTTTCCAGTCGTGATTAGACGTGCGTTCTGATAGCGTTCAGAAGTGAGTCCGGCAGTAATCAAATGCTTCAGAAAAGCCAAAGCTGTCACCACCGATGCATCCCATGTAAGTATTTACCTGTTGGACCCGTGTAGTAACATCGTATATTCAAAGTACGTACAATTCCTTAAAAATGTCACATCGTATTATCATTTGCTGCATGAAATTGTATCTGTCCCTCTTCGAGTGCATTCGGATGTAGGAAGCAAAAAGTAAAGCAAATTACATTTCTGTTTCACTGAAGGAAATCTTCAGACGCATAACCACTCTGATTAAGATTTCGCGGAAAAGTCTCAAAATATCTGGCTAAGCTAAAATACCATCATTTGATCGAACTAGCTTGCTACACCTTGCCGATGATCGTAGTTGTATGTTGTATCGCCCTGTTGGTGCTAGAGCGAGATCAACAGTTCTGGAAATTAGCCATTGCCATGTCTTATTGTGAATTGGAGCATTTACAAGTAATGCAGCACTTGAGATACAAGGATCGGCAGCGTCGTTTGACTATTTGAATTAAGACCGTGATTATGGACGGAGATACACTTAATGAAACTTTTTTCATTCGTCCGTTACGGACAGAGGGTGAAAAATGCAGCGCATCAGTTGGAGAAAAAGGAATTACTTTTTGTGAAAGAGAGTGCTTGAGCTCGAATCGAACTGATTACAAAGAGTTTCGTGCCCAAATATGAACGAAATGGAGCGATCAGTTTCTGCAACAACGAAAACAGAAAGTACAATCTACGAAATAGAATACAAATTAATCTTTGCAATGCATATGTGGAAATTTGGAAACTTGCAGAGAGTGATGAGACATAATTCGAACTGTTTAAAGTTGCGGAGTGGGGAAGCATTTGAATTAGCCAAATTAATATTTTGACTAGGTATGTTGTCGAAGCAGATATTCAAACGAGTTCCCGAATTAAGATGTCTTCGCACTGCTGCATTCGAACGATACCGCTCTTCGATGAGGAACATTGCTCGCATGGTTAGCACACTTGATTGAAGTAGGCAAGCGTAAAAATTGTTCAACTACAAATTTTGGTATTCTACAGCAGTTGTCTCTTGACGAAACTGCACTGAAGCCCGTTCACTTTTATTTGACTCAGCAAACGTCGAATGAAGACTAGCACATTGAGAAACTAAATCATACCCTGCCCAATTCGGAAACTGTTCAAGTAAGTGATTCTGGAGCTCTCGCGAAAGAAAAGGAGAGCATACATACAACAAGACATGCATATTCTACGCTTTTCCTGTCTCTATCACTGTCTATCTTTTTCATGACTCTGCAAAAAAACGTAGAAATAGTTGAAAGGCTAGAGGCTGATATACAATTTGTCAATTCAGTTCGACAAGAGGTTTCTATGTGAGGTAAAAGACGTTTCATTCACTATTGTGTTAGCAGAAACCTGAGCTGCATGTATTGTAATATGCACTTCAGTAAGTAAAAGTGAGATGAAAAGAGCCGGATTTATCGCACAAAGTGCGAATTGGAAAGATCAAACAACTGCACGCAATCGTAAGTCTTTTCATCATCGTTGTGAGCAGTTCTCATTCGTATCGTGGCATTGAAATACGATGAAGTAGAGCCAAACTTTCACGTTTAAATGTTTTCACTAGTCGCGGTAGTATGCCGGCAATTTCTTTGTAACGAGTCGGTACCGCGGACTGAGCAGGTACATCAGAAAACAAGACCTTTTCTTTGTGGCACTGCTAACCGATGTGCCTATGTATTGAACGGTTGTAGCTACTTACCGACACCAATATTCGCAACCTTTGTTTCAGGAGTCGAGCTAGAGAAATAGGTATTACATTAAATGCTTTGAACAACAGATAAAAAACCTCCCCACTGCGAACTTGTCTTTGAAAGTCACCGCAGCAGAACGGATCCAACATATTTTAACTACAGTATCAAGTCTATTTGAAGTTCTTGCCATTTTGTCTTCGTGGCCGACATTAAATCATCTGCATCTTCATTTCTTAGCACTATCCTATTGTACGCGATTCTAATGCCGAACGAAAGTAAGTTGGTGACGATCTCTTCGAACAATGTTCTGTTCTCGTGATCCGCCGCAACAAAATTCTCTGTTCTAGCCGTCGGAATACATCGAATGCCGATTTTTTCTTATTCACCTTCCCGAATACACTTTTCGCGAGTCGCTTTCAGAGAAATGTAAATTGTAACTCATTGTTTCGAATTTCTCTAACGTAGAAGTTTGGAACTGGAAAACTTGTCCAACAGAAACGAGAGCTGCTGGCACAATATCTTCCAAATCATTTGGCGACCTGCATATAATTTTTGCATAAATACTGAACGAAGATGCCGGATAATGATGCCACATGCTTTGGCAAAATCATTGGAATGCTGCCTGTTCTTTTGACTTCGCCTAATGTCTCGAGGGTCATCGGATTCGCAATCTGCACTAGGTGAATAATCAACGATATCTTGGGAATCGAATGTGTTCTCCTCATGAAGTCCTATCTTGCGCATGCCAAATTTTCGTAAGTACCATAGTTCACTGGTTTTCTAAAGATTCGAAGAGACGAACCGGACTTGTCCTCATAGTTCTACCGAATTCCAATGCTTTCCGAAAATTGATAGGTAGACCGAAAAATATGGCCGGGCTTCGGAGCAAGAAGTCGAAAATGGTATCTTCAATTGATTCAGTACGGCTAGCGTTGTCTGACGCAATATTAACGACCTTGAACATCTGTTTCCAGTTGTGTAATCAATTTCTGCACCGTTCTGGATCACAAAACACAAATGACTCGAAGGATGGGGTCTCTTACAAGCAAGTCGTCATAAGGTGGCATATGTTCTAGAGTAGATGCCCGCGCCCACCTTGATGATTCGAATACAAGTAACACGAAGTCCATCAAAGTAGAAGTAGATAGCCAAATTTGGAGGTGATGGTGATCGGCTGGTTAGGATACCGCGCGTGCTCCATTCAAATATTTTGGATTCTTGACCAAGCGCAATATTTCACACTTACTATTCTCTTTCTGTCTCTCTGACAACAGCTAGCAAACTTCTA
>JAAUYH010126669.1_pt1 | contig 12393 bp, 6 predicted proteins | sample 7278061 | NCBI WGS metagenome assembly JAAUYH01 (sample SAMN14350203, study PRJNA611818) | marine sediment metagenome | isolation source: surface marine sediment (0.6m) | place: French Polynesia: Moorea | collected 2018-08
GAACGCCAAAATCATAGGTCTTGGACAATGTGATAGGTGCATTCTTGACGCTCCTAAATCGAGGTACCATCTTGGTACTAGAAAAGACGTTCGTTACAATGTTACGGCAGGCTATTCATAACAAGAATATTGCCACACAGGAAGAATTTTTGAAGTTCTTCTTCGGACAAAGCCTTCATAACACCATGTGCCAATTGAAAATATGTCAATCAGTCTTAATTTCAGTCTTCAATACCAAAATAACGGGGACCAAGAACGGGAGAAAGGAATGTTCCGGAGACCACTGTGGTCTTGCTGTTCTGGACAAATATTCTGCTACGTTGCGTCTTTATGATTCATCCCATCCCATACTATCTCATTTACTGCAATTAAATTATTCTATTCGCTCGAAATATGAGCTGACCCAAGCGGAGTGGCTAATGCAATGGACGTATTGTCGTGAAGTATATTCTGTGCAACAGGGAAAAGTTTGTAACTGTGATATTTTCGTAATGATGAACGCCTTTCATGTGTCACGAAGGATTGTTAAACCAAGACTAATTCCCGGAAACCATGTTTCTAATGCTTATCGATCAAATTTAAGTCGCTGTCTCTTGGAAAGGGATACGATTTCTTATTGTAGATAAATTTAATATGTTTCCTTGTTTTCAAAATTAAATTGATTGCTAAAAATTTTCCTACTCAAGTTTCAAAAGTCTATGATTTTTTTCAGGTTTTCTGCGAGTCCGCCTTTTTTTCACATCACTCTGGATATTATTTTAAGAAAAATTTTTCACTCTTATCTATTTATGGTTTTACTTTGAAAACTTCCATTTCCATTTATCAGAGAATTTAAACAAATCGCTCGAAGGGCGTACGCGAATACTTGTCATGTTCCTAATGCTGCTGCTATTTACAGAATTGACTTTGTCGGTAAGTTTGCCAAGCGTCGAAATACTAACTGGCTTGCAGATATCACGTAGTTTTGTGAGAACAGGCTCATCCGTCGCCAAGAATACGACTTTGGCTTTATCCCAAATTCTGAGAATTTATTGATGTAAATATAATCAGCAAAATCGAATTGTATCTTCCACTAATTGGTGAATTTGTAATTTTACAACAACGCATTTACAGTTAGCACGTTCCTCACGTTTCTATGTCGCAACTCGGTCGACTACTGTAAGTGAGGACCCGTGGGTTGCAATTTATTAATTTAACACGTGTCCACTGACACGGATTGCCCCAACGCCCTGCGAGCATGGGTACTGTAGATAACTTTCTGACCTTTCTCCCGAATCCAGTAATATCATCACATCGCGACAGTAACGAAACCCTTCGAAATCATTGTCTACTTCCCAACCATACCGTACGTACGAGGTCGGTCACATTAAAACAGATCCTTCTCTCTCTGTGTGCGAACTCGACGCAAACGTTGTGATAGTGCAACAAAGGCGCACGACGTTTCAAACCGCTCTTCAACGAAGCAATAAATCGACGTACAATCCTCCAATGTCAAGTTTGACAACTGGGAGACGCGACTGAAGGGCGAGTCGAAGTGGTGCAACATGTTAATGTGACGGTACACGTCATCTTTTCTGAAGTGATGTTAGCCATCTACTACGCCGCCTCTTTCGTTGTTTAGGGTGTTCGTTTCATTCGCCTTGATGCTTACTACGTTGTTATTCACCTTGCTGTATCTTTGGCGCTGTGGAGTTTTTGAATTCGTACACAAACAGGAATCCTGGTTGTACTATTCTGTAGGTTGGTGAAGCTATCGGAATTGTTCACGGTCGCTCTTTGCAGTGCATTACTCGTTTACCTACTGCTTAGACATCCTGTTATACAGCTGTTGTTGTATTGTTCATGCTGAATTATTGGAAAACAAATCGATTTCACTACTCACCAAGTTTGCAAGGACTCTTGTTGTAATATTGACGGCGCCTCCGTTGTAGTTTTGGGGCTACCCTTCCAATTAGCTTTGGCTTGCACCGCCCTCTGCACTTGCAACGTGTTACCTACTGTGGGTAGCGGCTCAAGTTGGGGGTCCGATACAAACGTTGCAACCTTGTAATAATAATCGATGCGATGCAATCTAATTTATTTAGTTACGTTTGTTCAACAGTCGATGCGTTATTTCAACTGCTCTTTTCTTACGCTTACTTGCAAGCAACTTAATTTTCTATTCCGTTCTCAAGTCTGGTGTGTTTAGGAACTACTTCAGTATCAAATCAATTCTAGCTCAGTCAAGCGGGTCGTGGATTATACATGTCATGAGCTGTACTGCATTCCGTTGTAGGATTGAATAATGTTATTACGCCTCCGTTTAAAAGAAGAGTGAAACGCGAAGCAAATTCAGTTCGGTTTTTGTTTCAGCAAAGCGAAGAGCCAGTTGACGTCAAAAACACTTAAACAGTATAGAAGAACGCGTAGAGGTTGCAGTAAAGTTTATCTAGTTCGAGTCTTCGCAATTCGAACTATCAGATAACCAACACGAGTTCTTCGTTCTAAAGCGAGAATTTAAAGTACGAGCGGGCCCTTGTTGTTGACAACCTTGCAGTAAGCGCCATCAGGAATGATACGATTCTCCTCCTTCAACTTGAGGTACTCTTCCTTCGTGAATTTTGTAAAACCCCACTTATTCGACACAAACACCTTCTGCCTTCCAGGGAACTTATACTTGGCACGACGAAGCGCCTCCAGCATGTTAGCCTTATTACTCTCCTTCGAGCGCACAGAAAGTAAGGTCTGCCCAATATTCACACGGGCAACTGTTCCTAACGGTTTTCCGAAGGCACCACGCATACCAGTCTGAAGACGATCAGCCCCGGCGCATGAAAGCATCTTGTTGATACGCAAAACGTGGAACGGATGCGCACGCACACGGAGGTGGAAAGCGTCTTTACCACATGTCTTTGTCAAGTACTTGTTGCACGCAACGCGAGCTGCTTCAAGCGCCTCCGAAGACAACTGCTCCTTCTCATCAGAAACAAGATGTGCCGCAAATGGAAATAAGTCCACGTGAGCCTTCTTGTAACCTAGATCGAAGATGCGAATCTTCGGGTCCGGCACACCACGGCAGTAACGCGACTTGGGGTACGGTTTGTTCTTGCAGTATCGGTAGCAACGCGCAGGACGACGCCCCATTGTGCTGATTTGCTCCGCGCTACGACGACGATGAAAGTTGTCTGGACGAGAGCACGCTGATGAATGGGTCGACGGTCGGCGAGCTATATGTCATACTGAAATTTAGTGCGTTGTACTACCTGTACTACGTGTACATAAAGTGTGATTTTATAGGTCACTACCATAACTTGAATTTTAGTTGGAACATGTTTTCCTTACAGTAACTTAAACCTCTTCCATGGAAAGATTGCATTTTTTTATCCAAGCATAAATAAAAGCTATCCTTTTATACCACGAACGGTGAGTAAAGAAGCAACGAAATGAGGTATTAAGATGGCCACGCAATAAATACACAGCTAGTTTTCCGTTCTATGTAACTCTTCTAGAGACTCTCGCCTAAATGTTTGGTCATCGCTGAAGAGGTCTTGCAGTGATGACGAGATGGAAAATCGAACTTTCATCAGGATACTATTTTCGAACAATGATACTCGTGCAGATCGTTATCTTCTATCGAATCGAGGCCAATGCAGTCGTTGACGTAAGTAGTAGTCGAGTGCGAGATATTCAATTATCACCTGCAGAATTTCTGCTTGAAACAGATCCAAATCTTGCTCACTATGCAGGTGGACAGAATGCAATATTGAACACTTTGTTTGGGTCGAAGAAACAGAAAGACATTACGAAGGAAAAAGATAGCGGAAAGCTTACGACGAGCAACCAAATTGTGGAAGAAAGCGGGGAATCCCTAGAAATCGGAGATGAACTAGACCAGAAAAAGAATGCAGAGGCATTTGCGATATCAACTGGCTCAGTTCGATTTTATGGAGGCTTGTTGACGTTCGGTCACGAATTGCATCCGGCACGAATATGCCGCGTGTTGAATGCATGTATTCGAAATGATGGAACAGTGGTGTTACCTAGTTGGATGCGAAGGTATGACGAAATGTTGTCGTTCGATTGTGGAATCCGTAAGCTTGAGTTTTCGCTTACCGACACGAATCCTCCACCACCGCTACACAATTTAGATCTGTTCGGAAGTGAAGTCCCACCATCAGAGTTGCATGGATTCGTAGCATCTTTTGCGCCGCAGCTTGTCGCACTGGACTTGATTGCAGGGGAACGAGATCTTACACAACAATGTCATTCACGGCTTGGTAAGGGATGTTTTGGATTTCCATTAGAATCATCGATTCGACCAGCTGTATTAATTCATCCAGAAATCAAATCACAATCTGCACGAAGTTCTTGGATCAAACAATTCATTGAATTGATTCCGGTAGAGAACTATAAGCACAAAGTTCGTATGCTTTCGCAGAATGAATTGTTTTCAATGCAATCAGAGGATGAAGTTCAATGCTTTCGATCAGCAATTTTAACTCGATCACCACGAACAAAATATTCAATTAATCCAGACATGTTACGAGAGTTATCGATATTCAAACGAAATAATATATCGAAATCTGCTCGTGTGGTACACACGAAAATTCGAGCATCAGAACGATTTAAAAAATGTCGAGTCAATATCATGTTTATTAATCGCAAGAAGCCTACAATCAATGGAACATTACCGCAAGCTGTTGGATTTATTCCAAACATTTGGCGATTAAGGAAAGAAATTAAATCTCGAGCAATCAAATTCAAAAATCAAGGACTTCGAGTGAATGTGAGTGCATTAACTTTGGATAACAAACGATTGCGATATCAAATGAATGCAATGCAAAAGAGTGATATAGTGATATCTGGATCGACAGGTTATCTTGCAAACATGTTATTTATGCGTGAAAATTCAACTATTATCGAATTAATGGCTTTTGGATACTATCCCAAGTATTATGAGAAATTGGCGAGATTTACTGCAAATGTACGCTACGATTCTTACATTGCTCATCCTGACGTTAAGGGATTTCGAAATTGTATCAAAGCTATTGTACCTGAGAATCATGCTAATCATACTAAAGCAATGCGAGTGGTGCGACGTTTCAAGAGAGTTGCTAATAATTATCTAATCAGTGATAATACCCATTCGTATACTCTCCATAATCTTCGAAGGGATTTGGATTTTGTGAAACCATGTGCAAGATCTCAACGCCTCAATTCTAACGCTACTTTGTTTGCTACACAAATTATTCATCATGCTCGAACGCGTTGCGGTATATCGCTCGCTAAATTGGAAGATGCTGATGTATAGTCAATTCCTTATGAGATTGCTACCTCGCTCGTCCGTCCGTCCGTCCGTCCGTCCGTTCGTTCGTTCGTTCGCTCGCTCGCTCGCTCGCTCGCTCATTCATTTTCTGACTTGGCTTGAGTAAATTTGAAACATCACCTCCAATAAGGACCAGTACAGCACATCCTAGTCCAATCTCCTTCAATGCGTACAAACCGTAGTTTAGTACTGTACTAACCACTATTAGTTGGGAAGAGCAGCATTACAAGCAGATGGAAATAATTTGCAGTTGGATTCTTTCTTTCGTATACAGCTGTACAATTTGATACCTAACTACTGTATTTGTTTTCTCGCCTTAAGATCAATTTTAAAATCTAAGAACAAATCTTATTTCAACATGCGAACAAAATGAAATACTGCTACCGTAACTCTCTGTACTCTACAGTAGTACCATATGCACCGTCTGTTCGAAACTAACGAATCGACTGGACGCGAACATCATCGACTGTGAGTGTGACTGTTTGAACTTAAGTTCTTACAGTGCTCTTTTTACTGTAAGCTCGTATAAAACAATTTATGCAATTCGAACGCGCATCCAAACCACCTGCCTGAACCAAGCACCCTTTCCGCTGGCTCTTTCAGTTGTGGTTCGTTCCCACTGATTGAAACTGCTAGCGGCGTCGTACCCGCGGACTGCTCCTAGTCTGCAGTATGCCGACAACGACAACGCGTGAGCTCGTGATTTCTGCTGCCGCACTTGGCATCCCTTCCCAACCTGCCGACAAAATCATTGTGGCTGCCTCAGCCGAGTTGCGCATCGCTCTCGATAATGGCCTGCCACGCACCCATCCACGTTGCGAGGCTCTTCTTCTTCTTATCAACTCCGCTCAACGTCACTTAATACCAAAGAAGAATCGCCTAGCCCCTCGTGTCGATGGCATCGCGCGTAACTCGGAGGAAATCGCGCAAACTCTTGACGCTTCTGCCGCTTCAACCGCTGCTGCCATTGGATTGAAACATTCTGAAGTTCTGCGCCATAAGGCATCTTTGATTCTCAAAGGTTCAGCGCGTCGCCATGCACCGTCTTCGCCGTCGAAGACAAACAATTATTCGATTCCTGTGAGAAAACAACGACCTGGACCGATGAAGGTCCGTTTATTACCACGTGCTGCACAATCTTCTGCTGATTCTCTTTTTGAACTTGCGCGAACTGATATTGTTCTCGGTCGAGCTTCAATTCTGCACAAAAAGAATGCGGTCAAGTTAACTGAAGAAAGGCGAAGACGGCGAACCGTGAGAACGCGAAAGTCTTTGACTAGCAATGGTGCTGTCCAAATGAATTCTGATTACAATGCGTTGCAACAGGCCCGTTATCAACCTCGTGCACCTAACCACGTTCCACCTCGAATGTCTCAGATGCCAATGCCGAAGGATTTACAATCTGGGCAATTGCCTCACAGAGGCAATGTTCCTACGGCACAGCCCTACCCGTATCCAATGACTGCGTTTCATCAACCCGAACCGCATCCTAGTCTTCCAGTCGCAACTGGTAATAGCAATGCGTCAATGGCTATACGCCAAATTTTGAATCTACCTCCTACCACCCCTACTGCTAAGCCGAACGAAAAGGACCCTGAAGCATTTAAGGCATTCTCGATTAGGTCAGTTCTAGCGGACCGCGAGCGCAAGATATTGAGTCGTCTGAGCGAGCGACGAGCAGAATTACTGTCTCTACCATTGGGTCTTTCAGAAGATGTGCGACGCAAGGCAATAATTGAAAGCAAACAAATGAAGCTGTTGGAAACTCAAAGGCGTGTACGCTCGAAACTGTGCATTGAAATGAAGAAGGCATGGTCTCCGTCGTATCAAGATCATGGAGTAGTCCCGACTGATAATCTGTCTCGTCTGTATCGCCGTATTGTTCCAGTGCATACGTACACCAATGGATATCCGCGCTACAGCCCATACGATGAGGGTGGTTTTCAAATGCCCCATCGAACTGAGAAGACAGTTGCACAGGATAGCAGGAACTTGGCGGCGTTTGATAGGAAACGATTTTTGGACCAGAAGCGTAGGAAGATGGCAATTACTAACCATTTGCGTATTGCGCATGTGCAGATGTTTGAGAATTACTATTCTCACGCGCACGTAGCTCGTCATCGAATCAACAAGGCAATTGAGCGATACTTTGTCGATAAGGCTCGCGCAGAAGAGAGACGGAAAAAGCAAGAGCAATATGAAAGACTTCGTTTACTTCGTAGCAACGATGAACAAGCTTACTTCAATTTGCTCAAGACAACTAAGAATGAACGTCTTCTTCAGTTAGTACGTCAGACAGATAATTATCTGATGCAGATCGGTGCTCAGGTCGAGAGAGTTCGTGATAAGAAAGACCCTGATTCTGGAGCTGGTGCAACCGTATTTAATGACCTGAAAGAAGGTGACAAAGACTCGCAATCTATTGATGCTATGAGAGCCAGACGAGATATGTACTACACCGTCACGCATTCAGTTAGCGAAGAAGTGACACAACCGACGATCATGACGTTCGGGAAACTTAAGCCGTATCAGATTGAAGGCTTGAAATGGTTAGTGTCTCTGTATAACAATGGGCTCAATGGTATCCTAGCTGATGAGATGGGGTTAGGCAAGACTATACAAACCATTGCATTGCTAACTTATTTGATCGAGTCGAAGAGAAATCCAGGCCCATACCTTGTGATTGTCCCGCTGAGTACTGTTGGAAATTGGGTTCGTGAACTTGATAGATGGGCACCATCTGTCACGAAAGTAATCTACAGAGGAAACCGAGATGCGAGGCGCGATGCTCAAGCACAATTGTATCGAGGAGGATTTAATGTTGTGATTACCACCTATGAATTTGTCGTGAGAGATCAACCCGTTTTGTCACGATTTCATTGGAAGTATATAATTATTGACGAAGGTCACAGAATGAAGAATGCAAAATGCAAATTGGCGATCACCCTGGGAACGAAGTACCGTTCTCAGAATAGGTTGCTCTTAACAGGTACGCCACTTCAGAACAACCTGACAGAGTTATGGGCGTTACTTAACTTTCTATTGCCGTCAATCTTCTCTTCATCTGATACTTTCGAGCAATGGTTCCAGAAACCATTTGAAAGCACTACACTGGGCGATACTGCTGAACTTGAAGAGGAAGAAACACTTTTGGTTATCAACAGACTGCATCAAGTGTTGAGACCGTTCTTGTTGCGAAGACTGAAAACGGATGTCGAAACTCAACTACCAGAAAAGACTGAAACTGTGATTCGATGTGACATGTCGGCGTGGCAACGACTTTTGTATCGCCAAGTCACAGATAAAGTCGGTCTTGCCACTAGTGCTACAGGGTCGGTGAAAGCATTCAACAATTTGTTGATGCAATGTAAGAAAATCTGTAACCATCCTTATTTATTCTACGATGATGAAGCGATCCTTGGATTGCCCGATAACATGCTGATTCGAACGAGTGGCAAGTTTCATTTGCTTCAACATCTGATTCCGAAATTGAAGGCATCAGGTCATCGTACACTTATTTTCTCGCAAATGACTTCCGCATTGGATTATCTCGAGGATTTCTTGACCGAAATTTCGGTTCAGTTCTTACGACTTGATGGAGGAACCAAGTCCGATTTAAGACAAGATATGCTGAATGAATTCAATGCACCTAACTCCCCTTATTTTTGTTTCCTTTTGTCAACTCGAGCTGGAGGTTTGGGACTCAACCTACAAACAGCAGATACCGTGATTATTTTCGACTCGGATTGGAATCCTATGATGGATTTACAGGCCCAAGATCGTGCCCATCGAATTGGTCAGAAAAATGCCGTTCGCGTTTTTCGATTAATCTCGTCGGGAACAGTTGAAGTGAAAATTTTGGAACAGGCTAATAAGAAGCTGCAGATTGATGCACAAGTCATCCAAGCTGGGCAGTTCAATAATAAGAGCACGGAGTCCGACCAGCACCAAATGTTGAAAGGACTCCTAAGCAAAAAGAAAAATGATGGCGACGAACTTGGTGATGTTCCGACTTTAGAAGAATTGAATCGGATTGTGGCGAGAAATGATGAAGAGTTCGAGTTGTTTACGAAAATGGATCGAACGCGGGAACAGGAAAGACCGTACAATCCGTTAATGGAAGATGAAGTAGACATCCCGGAATGGGTACGACAACCAGACTTGGACTTCAAGACAGCAGAAGAGAAAGAAGCAGATATTTTGCTCACCCATGGAAGGGGAAGGCGAAAGAGGGCCAAGATCAGAGACTTTGATCAATTAACTGAGCGAGAATGGATGGATGTCATGCAAGGTCATGTCGCGGCCGATGAAGTATTTGAAAAGCGACAGCGCAAGAGAAGAAAGGTTCGAAAAGCAATTGATTTCGAAGAGTCGAACACTGATGAGGACGAAATGTCGATTCATGATGATGAGGATGAGGAAGACGATGAGGTGGAAGATGGACAAGAAAGTGTAGAGGAAAGGGAAGTGGAAGAAGACGCAGAGAAACGCAATAGTAAGGTTGGTCGTCGCAGCACTAGACGGAAAGCGAATGGTATTAGGAGTAAGGTGGCTTAGTTGATCAAATTTTGGAGCATAACCGAGTACCATTTATCTCTCGGTAGGAGACTACAGGATAAAAACTAACTTCAACATTGATTTCATCATTATACACTCATCGGCTTAATTGTTCAGTAGACACAATTCGACGAACACAGAACGCCTAGCACCTATTTGGCAAGCGGCAATGTTTTTCCTCTACCTTTGAGGAGTTAGATGAACACCATGCAGTGCCATCCTTCGCATACAGAACGAACGAGTACTGGATTTCTTCCGAGAAATATGGGTAATACTCCACTTTTCCTCGAGTGCAAACTCAACGACTGCTGGTATTACACCGTAATTGGCACGACCATCATGAACAAAATTGTGCCCGCAAAGAAAACCACCAGGAGCAATAACTCGTTGCGCACGCTCGAGCTCATCGCGCGTCAACTCATATTTATGAGTTGTATCAAGATAAAAGAAATCAATGGAGCGGTCTTCTAACATTTCGATTTGCTCTTTTGATGGACCTTTCCGTACCTTGACAATACCAGCCGAAATTTCATTCGCAAATCGTTTCCGAACCAAATCCTCATTCCTTGCTTTGTAACGTGGATCAGATGTTTCAGCCCAAAGGTCAGAAAGTATCAACTTGCCAGGGCGTAATGCCCGTAACAGCGCAGCTGCGTTGACACCTTTCCATGCACCGATTTCAATAACCGTGGGCTTCGAACGCACTAACTTGGAAACTTCTTCATACATCAGTTCACGCGTTCGAGGGGTCGATAACCAACTGCCCATAACTACCACCCTTGGTGGTGCAGGAGCAATTAGACGACGAATATCATCGCGGTATGAATGGGTGTGACGTGACAGTACCACCAGCACTAGCAGAACTGCGGCTATCGCGGCGATAAAACGAATGATCCGATTCTTTTTCAGCATGTTAACTACCGGTATACAAGGTGGTACTGTAGTGGTCAAGTTGGCGATACAGTGCGTCCCTATACCATAGATCAGTAGACTGGTAAAAGGTATAGTTGTAGACCTGTGTTAGTAAATTGTAGAAATGGTACAGGGTACAGAACCATTTTTTTGTGTTCTACAATATTGCCCCACGTTCTCGAAGCTCACCAATCGAAACAGGAATCTTGTTCTGTAAATTTAATTCTTATGTACAGTAGAGGTACAAACCTGTCCATGAGTCAGATAGTGAGACTGCGGAGAAACATTCTAAATTCAATGGTACAGTAGCTCTCAATACTGTATCGTATACGGTAGGTTCGCCATAGTGAGAGATTGATGACGGTGCATCTCCAGCAGCCCTAAAATTTTTTTGTTAAAACGTTTTCGAAAGCGTAGAAAAGAAAGTTACCTCTTCTCATGAAATTAGTGTGCGGATGTTACATTGCAATTGTCAACACAGAGTACGAGGGTTTTTTTTGGATGGTACGGTAGTAAATTACGGGTATTTCGTAAAGCTGCACAGGGTGCAAATTGGCAAACGATATGTACCGTAGTAGTACTCGATTTCTGATGTGGACGAACCGGCTCCAGCTGTGTTTCGTCTAAAACCGGCCGATTATGCTCGAACTATATTTTACAAAATATATCAAGCGATTTTCTTACAGTTTTACGGAGTAGGATTTTGAGTGTCAGAAAACTGGAAGCATCGTAGATGCGCCACTGGCGTAGGAAGCTCAATCGAATCAAAAAGTACGATGGATACAAAAATCTCATTTGCCAAGTGTCAATTTCTGTAGGGTGTTACAGACACGGTGTACAGGTACCCTCCCAAAAATCTAGAACACCCTAGTATTTAATAAATATTCAATCAGTATCCAGTCTGTCAATCGTTTTCATGTAGTAATAGGATTATTTGTAGTATGGGAAAGGGTATTGCATCCTACAGAAAGTGCGGTACATGGCGCGGAAAAAGGGAGCAAAGCAAGTACCGGAATGCCCAAAAAAGTCTATTCTGCACATAAGTGGTGCGGGAATGTCACACAGTGCCATTGCTCGTTACTTTGTTATGCCTCGGTCTACTGTAAGTAACATTGTGAACAGATCGAAGCAATCATTTGCATCACAACCCAAGAAAAGAGGACGAAAACTAAAACTGTCCGAAAGAAGGTTACGAAAATTGATGAATTATGTGAAAAAAATAGATTCAAGTCATTAAGTATCATCGTTGCCGGCAACAATGCATTTTTTCCGGTCAGAATGAGCCTTAATACACTTCGAAGATATTTACACAAGCAAGGTATAAGAATTTGTATCGCAGGTTCTAAACTTTTTTGTCTACAAAAACATTCGAGCACGTATACTCTGGGCTAATGCTTATCGAAATTGGTACCTGTCTCAATAGCAGAATTTTGTATTTAGCGATGAATCTTCGTTTACTGTGCGACAAACATCTCTTCGTAAACGGGTTTGGAGACTGAGCAGTCAGATATACGATCCAAAATACATATTGCCCGCATTTAATTCTGGCTATATATCTGTTTTGGTCTAGGCTGCATTTTCAGCTCGTGGAAGTACTCCTTTGGTGCGCATAAATGGGA
>JAAUYH010185951.1_pt1 | contig 12393 bp, 11 predicted proteins | sample 7278061 | NCBI WGS metagenome assembly JAAUYH01 (sample SAMN14350203, study PRJNA611818) | marine sediment metagenome | isolation source: surface marine sediment (0.6m) | place: French Polynesia: Moorea | collected 2018-08
GCCACCTCTCGCTGCGAAGGTTTCAAACCGGGTACCATTGCCTTGCAATGGTCACTCAAACCTCCAATCGCAATCATTTCTCTATTGCGCGCTAAACCGGCATTATGTGCATCCGCAGCTGCTTGAAATTGCTACTGCAATGGCAAATGCGGTAGCTACCTCGTTTCCAGAGACAAAATCACTGACTCTGGATGCCAACTTCCCATTTTTGGATGGGTTTCCCATGCTTCCGCATATTTCTCACGATGACGGAAAGAAGTTGGATATTGCCTTCAAATATAAGGATCATAATGGAAAGTATGTGCGTGGTAAAACTGCTTCACCAATTGGTTATTGGCATTTTTCTAGAGCACGAAAAGGAGAAGTATTTGCTCAATGCCCATCGCAATGGCTCACTCTGCGATGGGATATGCGCTGGTTTCAAGTATTCAACGATGCAGAGTTGCGTCTTGAGCCTAAACGAACGGCAACTGCAATCAAATTTCTAACCAAGAATTCTCAGCGGTTTGGTATAGAAAGAATCTTGCTCGAACCGCATTTAAAACAGCGTTTCTGGTCCAAATCAGACAGGATACGCTTTCAAGGTTGCCGGGCTGCGCGCCACGACGATCATTTTCATTTCCAGATAAAAGTGGATCAATCAAAACGCTAAACCGGATTGGGTCGATGATAACCCGGCGTAGATGACATGATTTCGAGTTCCGCGTCATTCATCTCAGGTTCGATATCACCAAAGAGGGGTGTCGAGAGATAGCGTTCACCGGTATCCGGCAACATGCAAAGAACGGTCGAGCCCTTGGGTGCCTGTTTGCAGACTTCGAGCGCCGTTGCAAACGTTGCTCCACAAGACACGCCGGAGAAAATTCCTTCTTGGGTTGCCAGATCGCGTGCGCATTTCATGGCGTCTGCACCTGAGACCGTATGAACCTCATGAATGAAATCCATACCCACGGCGTCACCGGTAATTTTCGGAATAAAGTCCGGGCTCCATCCCTGAATGGGATGCGGGTTAAACGCCGGATGAGTTTCTGCGGCTGAACCATCTTCCCGACGTTTCTGCTCGATGCCACTCGTCAGCATGGCAGCATCGGCAGGTTCGGAGACAATAATCTTGGTATCGGGACGTTGCTTGGCAAGCACACGTCCCACTCCGTTTAACGTGCCACCCGTACCAAAACCGGTCACCCAATAATCAAGCGCTTCACCCTCAAAATCGCGTAATATCTCCTGTGCAGTGGTCGCCTCATGTGTGTCCGGATTGGCTTCGTTTTCAAACTGACGGGTCATGAACCAACCATGTTTTTCGGCAAGCTCGCGCGCCTTGTTGACCATGCCCGTGCCCTTTTCCTTGGCGGGGGTCAGCACCACCTTCGCGCCCAGAAACCGCATCAGGCGTCGACGTTCAACACTGAAACTCTCAGCCATGGTAATGACAAGCGGATAGCCTTTGGCCGCACAAACCATTGCAAGACCGATCCCGGTATTGCCACTGGTTGCTTCAACTACGGTTTGACCCGGTTTCAACTCGCCCGATTTTTCAGCCGCCTCGATAACCCCAAGTGCCAGCCGATCCTTGACCGAACCAAGCGGATTAAACGCCTCCACTTTTACGAAAAGATTAATGCCTTCCGGTGCTAGACGGTTAATGCGGACAACAGGCGTGTTGCCAACAGTTCCAAGAATATCATCAAAGCATGCCATGGGATCTCCTCAACAAAAAGAATTTGGCCCCTAAGCTACATCTTTTAGACCACGTCCTTCAAGCAGGGCATCAATCTCAGGCATTTTGCCCCGAAACTCGACATAGAGTTCTTCCGGGTCTCGGCTTCCGCCAGCAGAATAGATAAACTCTTTCAGCTTTGCCGCAATGCCTGTGTCAAACACATTGCCTGTTTCTTCAAAGGCACGGAAGGCATCTGCATCCATGACTTCCGACCACATGTAGGAATAATATCCGGATGAGTAGCCATCTCCGGAAAAAACATGCGCAAAATGCGTAGAGCGGTGCCGCATGGTAATTTCTTTCGGCATGCCGATTTTGGCCAGAATGGACGCTTCCGCTTCAGCGACATCTGTCACGTCACTTGCTGGCATCGTGTGATATTCAAGATCCACCAGTGCGGACGATGTGTATTCGACAGTTGCATACCCTTGATTAAAATTTTCCGCGGCCTTCAACTTGTCCATCAGCGTTTGAGGGATGGATTCGCCTGTTTTGTAGTGAACCGCATATTTGGAAAGAATTTCCGGTTCACTTAGCCAATGTTCATACAGCTGGCTTGGCAGTTCGACAAAGTCTCTTGCAACTGAGGTGCCAGAAACATTCGGATAAGTGACATCAGACAACATGCCGTGGAGTGCATGCCCAAACTCGTGAAAAAGCGTGCGCGCATCATCAAAGGTGAGCAGGGTCGCTTCACCTTCCGGTGCCTTGGCGAAGTTCATCACATTCACAATGATCGGGCGAATATCACCTTTCAATTTTTGCTGCGAGCGGAAGCCACTCATCCACGCGCCTGAACGTTTTGAAGACCGGGCAAAATAGTCTCCCAAGAACAAGGCAACATGTCTGGCGTCACTATCACTCACTTCAAAGGCCCGTACATCCGGATGATAGAGTTCAAGGCCGGACACTTCTTTGAACGATAGGCCGAACAGGCGATTGGCAGTTTCGAAAGCTGCTTCTATAATCTTGTCGAGCTGGATATAGGGTTTGATCTCAGCCTCATCCAAATCATGCTCTTGCTTGCGTACCTTCTCTGCATAGTAGCGCCAATCCCAAGGCTCAATGTCAAAATTAGCACCTTCGGAATTCGCCAGTTCCTGAAGCTTGGCGGCTTCGTTTGCCGCTTGTGCCTTTGCAGGCTTCCAAACATTCATGAGCAGATGGCGCACTGCATCCGGCGTCTTTGCCATCTGGTCGTCGAGCTTGAATTCAGCAAAATTTTTGAATCCCAGCAGGTTGGCACGCTCCTCACGAAGCTTCAGAGTTTCCAAAATCGTATCGCGATTGTCCGTTTCACCGCCATTCTCGCCACGGGCAATCCATGCGCGGAATGCTCTCTCACGCAGATCACGTCGGTCAGAAAACTGAAGGAAGGGCTCAATCAGTGAACGGGAAAGGGTGATCACATGCTTGCCCTCATGTCCGCGCTCCTTTGCGGCGGAAGCTGCAGCGGCAACCAGAAAGTCAGGCAGTCCAGTCAAGTCATCTTCACTTTCAAGGACCAGTTCATAACTTGCTTCATCCGCCAACATGTTTTGCGCGAAGCTTGTTCCCAGCGTTGCAAGTCTCTGCGTGATTTCGCTCATCCGTGTGCGCTCTCCGCCTTCAAGCTTCGCACCAGAACGCACAAATGATGCATGATAGCGTTCGAGTACACGCTTTTGCTCAGGTGTCAGGTTCAGCGCATCGCCTTGTTCAAACAAGGTATCCACCCGTTTGAAAAGGCCAGCGTTCAGCATGATTTTCGAACTGTGTTCAGCAAGTTTGGGCGCCATTTCCCGCTCGATTGCCTGCAATTCCGGATTGGTATGTGACCCTGACAGGTTATAAAAAATGGCGCTTACTTTGGAAAGCGCATCACCGGCCAGTTCCATCGCCTCAATTGTGTTGGCAAAGCTGGGTGCCTCACGATTGGATGCAATCGCATCAATCTCGGCTTCGCTTTGTTCCAAAGCCGTCTGGAACGCCTCGGAATAATGTTCCGGCTTGATCTGGGCAAAAGGTGGAATTTCAAATGGGGTATCCCAGTCAGACAATAGCGGGTTTTGGTTGGTCATAAATTTCTCTCAGGTTGTTTGGAGATGATATGGGATGTTGTGGTGCGATTTACATCAAATCCAAGGATGAAATTTTGGTTATTTTCGAAGCGCTGGCAGACCCACACCGGTCGCTTCAAACCCACCATCTGCGGAAAGGATCTGGCCAGTAATGTAACTGGCCTGCTCTGACGACAGAAAGAAGATCGCGTTTGCAATCTCTTCTTCTGAACCATAGCGGTTAAGTGGAATAGCATCGTGATAGGCGTCAATAATGTCCTGCGTATGAACCGCCATGGCAAGCTTGGTTCTCACAGGACCCGGACACACGCAATTGGCGCGAATCCCATATTCGCCCAGTTCAGCGGCCTGCTGCAAGGTCAGTTGAATGACTGCTGCTTTCGAAGTTCCGTATGCAGTCCGGAGTGTCGATGCGCGCAAGCCCGAGATCGATGCAATATTCACAAATGCGCCGCCCTGCTCTTTCATCAATGGAATTGATGCCTGACTGACCAGAAACACACCATCTAGATTAGTCTCCATCACTGTGCGCCAGCGTTCAAACGTGGTTTCTTCTATCGGGCCAAAATCCGCAACGCCTGCATTGTTCACGACCGCGTCCAAAGTTCCAAAGTCGGCTTTTATCTTGCTTATAAATTGATCGACCTGTGCAGGATCGGAAAGGTCTGCTTTCAGCGCCAATACGTGTTCCAGCGGTTCGGCAACGGATTCCAACTCTTCTGCATCGCGGTCCACCATCGCCACTCGCCAACCCTCCTGCAAAAAGCGGTGTGTTGTTGCGAGGCCAATTCCCCGGGCTGCTCCCGTCACCAGTGCCGTCTTCATGAATTAAGTTTCTCCCAAAGAATGTACCAACCTTGAGGCTCGTCATCTGTTTCAAAATAGATATCCATGATCATGCCCGAGGTTTTCAATATCCCGTCTGCGGCCAACTGCTTCACGGTTTCGGAAAATCCTGCTGGTTCCCAGACATCTTTGTGTACCGTGCAGGCGAACAAACCGCCCGGCTTCAAGATACGGAAAAGCTCATGCAGGCATTCGGCACCCACATGAGCATGGGTAAAGGTACCTGTGCAAATCATCGCGTCATAGAGATTGTCTTCCAAAGGAAGTTTTTGATTGAGATCAGCTTCGATAAGCAATTCATAGACGGGCGCACCATCAATTGCCTTCTCCCCTGCAGTTCTTAACATGGCTGGTGAATAATCAAGAGCGTCTATGTTTCGGAAACCAAATCCGCTGAGGTGCTCACCAGCAAGGCCAGTCCCGCATCCCACATCCAGAATTCGGGCGTTGCCCGCAAGCTTGGCTTCCTTCAACAGAGAAGCAGTTTTACGTGGAGTGAGATACTTCAAACCATACAACATGGTCTGGTCATAAGTTTCTGCCCAGTCGTCATAGAGCGCCTTGGCATCACGATCACTTTCCAGCGCATAAGCACGTTTGAGCAGGTCTTCTGACTTTTCTTCAAATGTTGATGCCATTATTGTGTTTAACGCTCCTTGTTTCCCATATTGCCGTAAAGCCACAAGGATGCAAGAAACCGCCATCCATTCAGAGAGGTTCTTATGTCAGATCATATTGATTATTATTTCACTTGCCCTTCACCCTTTGCCTATCTCGGCCTTAATACGCTTCTTGAGATTGCCCAAAAGCACGGTAAATCAATCAATTATAAGCCTTTCAATATTATGGAAGTCTGGGCGGAATCCGGTGCTGTACCTCCAGGCCAACGCCCACCTGTTCGCCAGCGTTATCGTTCGATTGAGGTTCAGCGCGTTGGCGTAATGCGTAACGTGACAATTAATCCTGCTCCAAAATATTTTCCTACCGATCAAGCACCTTCGGATCACACTGTTTGTGCATTGGTAATAGCAGGCGAAGACCCGGCAGATTTTTGCCGTGCTGTTGGCAAGGCGATTTGGGAGCAAGAACAACAGATCGCTGATGAAGACGTTCTTTCAAGGCTTTTGAGCGAATGCGGTCATGATGCAGCAAAAATTCTAGAAATTGCCAATTCTGATGCTGCGGCAGCCGCACGCTCACAAAACTCAAAGGATGCAATTGCCGCGGATGCGGTGGGCGCACCAGCTTATGTTTACAATGGCGAAGTATTCTGGGGTCAGGATCGACTTGAATATCTGGATCAGATGATCTCGTCCGGCCGACCCGCTTTCAGCGCATAGTCCACAAGTCCGATAGATCCGTACAGAAATCTGGACATTGGTCCCAGCCGTCGCTAAAAAGGAAATTATTCCTTTCTGTGGTGGCATGATGGACAGACTTACACATCATCAAATCTGGTCAGCAATCGATCAGCTTGCAGTACAATCCGGATTTTCCGTTTCCGGGCTTGCTAAGAAGGCCGGGTTGGATCCTACCACTTTTAACAAGTCCAAGCGTTTCACCTCTGGTGGCCGCGAGCGGTGGCCTTCCACTGAATCCATTGCCAAAATCCTCAAATGCACGAACACCAGTGTTCAGGATTTTATGGGGTCCTTGATAAACGTTGACCAAGATGCAAGGCGCAATACTCTGAGTTACCGCGATGTCCCGCAGCGAAGCGTTCCCTTGATTGGTTTCGCTCAGGCCGGTGCGGGCGGGTATTTCGATGATGGCGGCTTCCCAGTCGGCCAGGGCTGGGATGAAATCGCGCCTCCCGGCAATGTCACAGAAAGCAGCTATGCCTTGAAAGTATCGGGCGACTCCATGATGCCGCTCTATCGTGAGGGCGATATTCTCGTGGTTGACCCGACGGCGAATGTCAGACGGGGTGACAGGGTAATTGTAAAAACCAACGAAGGTGAGGTACTCGCGAAAACGCTTGAAAAAAAGTCACCGGGAAGTGTCGAGTTGAAGTCACTGAACCCGGAACACCCGGACCTGAAATATCAGCTTGATGAAATTGACTGGATCGCGCGTATAGTTTGGGCAAGCCAATAGGCTTGCGAACCGATGCTGCGGGCGTTCTTCCGAATCCTGACCATAGCTTTGATATTCGGGTTGATGGTTATCTTTCTGCTAAGTGGTGATGAGCCCGTTGTCCCAACGGACAATATGTCCGATACACCCGGCACAATCAGAGAGGTTCAAGGTGACGTTCGCGACGTAACACCGGATGATTTTGTGCAAACACCATCAAGCGAAGGCACCGTGTTGGAGCGTTTGCCTGCGAAAGAGCCTCCGCCAGTCCCACCAAGACCTCCCAAACCGGTTGTCTGGAAACGACCAATTGTCTACGCAGCAGGAAAATTGAAAAGTGATGAAGTTGAAATTCAACTAACGGGTATTGAACCTGTCCCGATTGATGAGCAATGCTTTGGAGAAAGCGCCGAGACATGGCCATGTGGCAGAATTGCCAAAACAGCGTTCGCCAATTTCATTCGTACGCGATCGATAAATTGTGATCCTTCATCCCAGAAGGACAAAAAAGTTATTACGCGCTGCCGCGTCGGCAAAATCGATCTTGGCAAATGGCTTGTCGGGAACGGATGGGCTCGCTCTTCAGATACGATGTATGCGGAAGAGCAGGAGCTTGCCAAATCCAAGCAGCAAGGCATCTGGAGTGAAACCCGGCCTTAACCGAGTTTTCCTTCCAGACCCGCATCAATCATTTCTATGGTCTTGTCGATGCCATACAGCGCTGCGAATGAACCAAAGCGCGGCCCCTGATCCTGACCAAGCAGTATCTGATACAGGGCCTGGAACCATTCACGAAGGTTCTCAAAACCATGGTCTTTACCAACGGTGAAAATTTCGGTCTGGATCGCCTCCCCATCCGCTGTCGGATCAAGCGCTGCGAGTTTTGTTTTCAGGTCTTCTAGCGCCGCACGTTCCTGATCGCTGGGCGCACGGAAGGTTTTCGTTGGCCGAACAAAGTCTTCAAAATACCGGATTGCGTAGCCGACCAATTCATCCAACTCAGGATGGCTTTCTGGCGTCACCCCATCTGCATATTGGGAGATGAAGCCCCAAAGCGTATCCTTGTCAGAAGCATTGGAAGCACTGACCAGATTGAGGAGCATAGTGAAGTTAATCGGCATGTCCGCTTTTGGTGGATTGCCACCGTGAATATGCCAGACTGGATTGTTCAGTTTTGCCTTGTCATCCTGTCCATCAAAAGCAGCAAGGTGTTGGAAATATTCATCCACCTGACGCGGAATCACATCAAAATAGAGGCGCTTTGCGGTTTTGGGTTTTTGGTACATGAAGAGTGAAAGACTGTTGGGCGATGCGTATTCCAGCCATTCTTCAATCGCGATACCATTACCCTTTGTCTTGGAGATCTTCTCGCCTTTATCATCCAGGAACAATTCATAAATGAAATGGTCCGGCGGTCGTACGCCGAGAATCCGGCAAATCTTGTCATAGAGATTTGAGTTGATCTGATGATCCTTGCCATACATCTCAAAATGCACATTAAGGGCAGCCCAACGCATTCCGAAATCGGGCTTCCATTGAAGCTTTACATTGCCGTCGATTACTGGAAGCGTTACTTCCGACCCATCTTCATCATCAAAGGTAATCGTACCGTTTTCAGCGTCAACCGACTTCATCGGCACATAAAGGACATTGCCGGTTGAAGGAGAAATCGGCAGAAACGGGCTGTAAGTCGCCTGCCTCTCCGGCCCGAGGGTTGGCAGCATAACGTCCATAATGTCCTGATACTTCTCAACCGCCTTCAACAACATGTCGTTGAATTTACCAGTAGTGTAATACTCGGTTGAACTGGCAAATTCATATTCAAAGCCAAAGCTGTCGAGAAACTCGCAAAGCTTTGCATTATTGTGGGCAGCGAAACTTTCATGATCACTGTCAAACGGATTGGGAACACGGCTCAGGGGCTTGTTCAGATATTTCTTCAACATTTCGCCATTGGGCACGTTGCCGGGAATCTTTCTCATGCCATCCATGTCATCCGAAAAACAAAGGATCCGTGTTGGTATCTTGTTTTCGGTCAAGACACGAAAGGCATTCATGACCATGGTGGTGCGGGCAACCTCACCAAATGTGCCGATATGCGGCAGACCTGAGGGGCCGTAGCCGGTCTCAAACAGAACTTCCTCCGGATATCCAGACTGTTCAAACCGTTTGACCAGACGCTTTGCTTCTTCAAATGGCCAGGCTTTGGAAGTTTGCGCGATTTCTTTGAGATCTGCGGTCATGTGTTGAATGCCTTAAGGGAGGATGATTGTTGTCATTTCCACGCTTGTTATCGTATTGCGACACATTTTCCAAGCAGTTGCTAACACCGTTCAAAGCACCTAATCTTTGGCTATCACAAACTTACCGAGGCCAAATTTACATGTCTGACCGTTCCGTCCATCAAGCACTTGTCCATGTCATGGTGACCATGTCCGCGGCAGACCGCACCATGACCGATCACGAACTTGCCAAGATCGGGAATATTGTCAATTCACTGCCTATTTTCGGGGGGTACGACCAAGACAATCTGATGGATGATGCAAAGGAATGCAGTGCCATTCTTCAAGGGTCAAACGGGCTTGGTGATGTTATATCCAATGTGCTGGACAACGTGCCCGAAGCGTTGCACGAAACTGTGTATGCACTTGCGGTTGAAGTTGCTGCGGCCGACCTTAATGTGGAGCAGGAAGAGCTTCGCCTGCTACAGCTGTTGCGTGACTCGTTAAACCTTGACCGGTTGAGTTGCGCTGCGATCGAGCGCGGAGCGAGAGCCAGACACCGGACACTATAACCTATGCCTGAATTTACCGAACCACAAATAAGACTGGGAATTTTTCTTGGGCTATTTTCTTTGCTGGCGGTCATGGAATTTCTTCTGCCACGAAGAGAATTACGGCCCGTGAAGGCAAAGCGCTGGATCACAAACTGGATTATCGTATTTATTGATTCCGCCGTTCTGCGATTGATCTTTGTGGGTGCCGCGGTCGGCGCTGCAACTTGGGCTGAAATAAATGGCTACGGTTTGTTCAACCTTTGGGAAGCGCCACTGTGGCTGGCCGTTCTTGTTTCATTCGTGGTGTTGGATTTCACCACATGGCTGGCCCATGTTGCCTCTCACAAAATCCCGATCCTTTGGACGGTGCATCGCATGCATCATTCTGACGTTGATATTGATGTTTCAACGGCCATTCGCTTTCATCCGATTGAAATCATTTTATCCATGGCATGGAAGGTCGTAGTTGTGTCTGCGCTTGGTGCGCCCGCTATCTCCGTATTGATCTTTGAGATCGTATTGAATGGAGCCGCCATGTTTAACCATTCCAATACCAAGATACCTATCGGCCTCGACCGTGTATTGCGGTGGTTCATTGTAACACCGGACATGCACCGTGTGCACCATTCCATTATTCACAACGAAACAGATTCAAACTATGGCTTTAATCTTGCTATTTGGGACCGATTGTTTGGAACTTATATCGACCAGCCGGAGAAGGGCCATGAGGGCATGACAATCGGCCTTTCAGAGTGGCAAGATGATCGACCGACTGGACTGATCTGGAGCTTGAAAATTCCGTTCCTAAGTCAGAAAAATCCTTAGAAGCAAGATCTTGCACTAGTAGAGCCCAAGCGGGAAATACCTAAGATATAGTTCAGCGAACGTGCCCTTTTGATTGATCTCCTTAAGCGCGTAGTTCATCGCGTCGACCATGTCTTGATTGCCCTTGGGCAAAGCCACTGACAACCCTGCACCGAAATGTTTCTGAGATTCAAATGCGCCATCCAGAAACTCGCAACAATTGTCAGATGCCGCTGATGCCAGCCAAAATGACAGTGAAAGCGCATCAGAAAATACAGCATCGATTTCCTGTTTTTGCAGAGCCTGCAAAGCGGCATCACGGGTCTCAAACTCTACCGGTGTTCTGGCAGAAAAGACTTCTGCAAAATAGCCCGAATGATTGGAGCCGGTTACAACACCAATTTTTTTGCGAAACAACGCATCATAGGCACTGCCTTCCAACGCGCTATCCTTGCGCACCACAAATCGAGCAGGAACCCTCAAATAAGGTCTTGAAAACGCATAATGCTTTCGGGTTTCTTCAGAAATTGCAATGCCGGCAAGAATGGCATCACCTTCGCCATTCTCCATGGCCTTTTTCAAGTCACCCCATGGCAGGGCTTGGATCTCACACCGGTTCAATACTTCAAGTTCTGCACAAATTGCGCGGGCCAGATCCACATGAAGCCCAGTGAGGCGTTTCTTCCGATCAATAAAGTTGAAGGGAGGAAAATCGGTGGTCGTGAGAAATCGAAGCCTGGGTTGCGCCTTCATGTCCGGCTTTTGAAACCGCTCCGCTTCGTCCCAGTAATTTGGAATGGTAACATCCTGCGCAAAAGCTTCTTGGTCAAAATTCTGCAAAGCAGAGGAGAGCTGAAGAACCAAGCTGAACACAAATATCGACATGATTTTGGACATTATTTTTGTCTGGCAATGCTTACGATGATGACCTAATGTTACAGAGTGTGAGTTGATAGCAGGTATTTGGTTGTGTGGGAACCGAGACTTGACGAGACTGCGCGGCAATTGGCTGTGCGGAGTGTTAAAAGTCCTGAAATATTGGATGGCGAAGTAAACTCTGAGCCATTGCCATCGGCGTCAGATGGCCAGTCTTTAAAACTTAGCGCTGAACTACTCATTCTCAATCGATTTGGTATTGGCTATCCCTTTTTGAAAGCTGCTCACAGACTGTCGATCCAGTATGGTTTGGACGCACGTGAGATCCTTTTCAAGTCAGGAATCATCTCAGAAGATATCTGGATCGAATCCCAATGTCTGCTTGAGCGCGAGAGAGAAAAAGTCCGCAACAGATATGAACTTGACTTCAGGAAACTCGATCTTGCAGTTAACAACCTGCATCGCACGTTGCCTGCCTACTCAGCGCATCGGACTTTTACAGGCTGGCAGAGCCTTTTGCTATTGGTCTCGGTGTCCGCAATCGCTTATCTTTTTGCTTACAACACGCAAACCTTTTTTTTCATCGCAACCATGACTGTATCGACTTTTTACACCGGTGTTGTAATTTTGAGAGCCTTGATGCTTGCACGGTATGACAAGCGTGTAAAAACAACACAAACTCTTCCATCACTTCAGCCCGCTCAAATGCCGATATATTCAGTGGTTGTGCCATTGTACAAAGAGGCAAATCAAATCGGGCCTTTGACAAAAACCCTGATGAAACTGAACTGGCCGAAAGATCGATTGGACATAAAATTGATCTGTGAGAGCGATGACACCGAAACACTCGACGAAATTCGCGATACGCCTTTGCCCGACTATTTTGACCTGATTGTGGTTCCAAATGCTTATCCGAAAACCAAGCCGAAGGCGTTGAACTATGCTTTGTCTGAATGCCGTGGTGAATATCTGGTGATTTATGATGCAGAGGACCGACCTTCTCCCAATCAACTGCGTGAGGCTTTTGCCAAGTTTTCAACCGAAGACAAACGTCTTGCGTGTTTGCAGGCACCGCTGATTATCAGCAATGCTGAACAAAGCTGGCTCGCGCATGTTTTCTACATTGAATATCTAACCCTTTTCCGGGGAATATTACCGGTTTTGGCCAGTTGGAATATGCCGCTACCACTTGGTGGCACATCCAATCATTTCAAGGTTTCAATCTTGAAAGA
>JAAUYH010079516.1_pt1 | contig 12391 bp, 8 predicted proteins | sample 7278061 | NCBI WGS metagenome assembly JAAUYH01 (sample SAMN14350203, study PRJNA611818) | marine sediment metagenome | isolation source: surface marine sediment (0.6m) | place: French Polynesia: Moorea | collected 2018-08
ACCGACGTTGCCGGATTCGACGATGTCGTCAGCTACAAGACGGGCGACCTGCGCGCGGGGATCGACCGGGCCTGTCCCGACGGCATCGACATCTACTTCGACAACGTCGGCGGCGACACCCTGCAGGCGGCGATGGAGCGCCTCAGGATCGGCGCGCGTGTCGTGCTGTGCGGACTCATGGCGCAATACAACACGAACGAAATGCCGCCGGGACCGAATCCCGCGTATATCATCAGGGCACGAGCAACGGTTCGGGGCATGGTGGTTTACGACCACGAAGACCTCCGTTCGAAGATGGTCGAGGATGTCAGCAAATGGCTACTCGACGGCAAGATTCACTACCTCGAAGACCGTACGGTAGGACTCGACAACGCCGGCGAAGCGTTCTCGCGCCTGATGCAGGGCAGGAACGTCGGCAAGGCGATCGTCGTCGTCGGCGACGAGAGGACGCGCCCTCACATATAAGGAACAGCTTCGCTGTTCGGCGTCATGTAACAGAACGCCAGCATCCACTTGAGATTGATCCCGATGCGGTCGGCTTCCGGGACCGTGAAGGCATAGCCGTGGTCCTTGCGGCCACTGTCCGTCCTCTCGTTGACATAGATAACCAGCGAATCGCGGGTAAAGACACCTTCGTAGTTGTTGATCGGCCAGTCGACGAGTAGCAGACTGATCGTAATCTCGCGCCTTCTTTCGATGTGAACGTCGCCGCACCACCCTGGTCGTGGACCTGCAGGTCACGTTCGTAGGGTGTGCCGTCCTCGCCCTGGGCCACGGCGGCGATCGGCAGGAAGATGGCGATGAGGAACAGCGGGAGTCGGTGCAACATCATCGGATTGTCCGGGTTTGTGGCGCGAAACACCTATTGTTATGTGTTTAGGTCCTTTTTGTGTATCATTCAGAGTCGCGGAACAAGGCTTAGCATAAGTCACTAACCACTCTCAGGGGGAATTCGAATGACGCATGAGCGTACTCTTGCCGCAGGCTCCATTGTGGGCGCGGCACTTGTTGCCACCAGTTTTCCCGCGCTCGCGCAGGACATAGACGTGGCATTGATTGAAGAAATCGTCACCACTGCCCGCAAGCGTGATGAGACGCTGCAGACCGCGCCGGTGGCCGTATCGGCGTTCGGCGCGGCCGACATTGCGAATCGAGGGCTCCGCGGCGTCGACGACATAGGGCGATTCGCCCCGGGCCTGAGTTTTGCCAAGGCGTTCGGCCGTTCAACTGACCGGCCCGTGATCCGCGGCCAGGGCAACGTACTTGCCGGCGTGCAGTTCGGCGTGGAGTCCGGCGCCGCCTATTTCGTCGACGGTGTTTACTACGGCGGCGATCTGTCCTCGATCGACCTTTCCAACGTTGAGCGGGTCGAAGTCATCCGTGGTCCGCAGGCGGCTCTATACGGTCGCAACACCTACTCCGGTGCGATCAACTTCGTGACCCGTTCGCCGGGTGACAGCATGAGCGGTTCCGTGCGTGCACGCTACGGCACCGATGCGAACCAGGAAGTCAACGCAACGATCCGCGGCCCGCTCGGCGACACGCTCGCAGGCAGCCTGACGGCCCGTTACTACAGTTACGACGGTGAATTCACGAATATCGTTACCGACCAGACCGTGGGTGACGAAGAGACCACCTCGATCAGCGGCCGCCTCGACTTCATGCCCGGCGATTCGTTTTCGCTCAGCGCGAGGGTGTCGTACCAGGAAGACAGGGACGGCACGCGCCCGTTCTTCCTCCAGGGCGTAACTGCGAATAACTGCATGCCCGGCACCCGTTCGGCGGCGAGCTGGGCCTGGTCGAACAGCGACAACAATTTCCAGTACTACTGTGGCGATATCAATCGCACCAGCGACACCGTGGCGCTGAACGACGGACCTGCCGTTCGAACCGTCCTGGTCCCCGGCGTGCCCGACACGACACTACCCGGCCGCAGCTTTCCGTTCTTCCCCCCGGGGCTGTTCCCTGGCGGCGACCCGTACAATGAGTTGCCGGGTACGGCATTTTCCGGTGTCGAACGCGACCTTATGTTCGCCACGTTGCAAGGCGAGTATGAATTCGACAATGGCTGGTCGCTGATCGGTTCGGTCGGCGTGCGCGATGAAGAGCGTGCAACCGGTTCGGACTCGGACCACAGTTCGGTCAACTACCTGTTCGCCGCGTTCAACCCGGACCCGGCACCGAATACGACCGAGTGCTTCTTCTGCGCATCGGGTATCGAGGATTACAGCGAGTACTCGGTCGAACTGAGGCTTCAATCGCCGCTGGACCGGCCGACGCGCTGGATGATCGGCGCATTCACCTACGACCTGACGACAGAGTCGTCGGATATCACCTTCAGCGGAGTGGACCCCGTACATGCCGAGGCCACGACCGAGAACTTTGCAATCTTCGCCTCGCTCGAGCATGACTTCACCGAAGCGCTGTCTGCGACGCTCGAGCTGCGTTACTTCGACGAGGAAAAGGGCCTCGAGGAGATTGCCGGCGCGCAGTTCGACGAGGATGCATCGTTCGAGAACTCGTTCGAAGAGGTCGCGCCGCGCATCACGGTCAATTACCAGGCCGGCGATGCTCTCATCTACGGTATATATTCCAAGGGTTTCAAGCCGGGCGGCGTCATTGGCTCGGACGGCACAGAACTGATCCCGCCGACAGAGACCTACGACCAGGAAGAATCCGACAACTGGGAGCTCGGCATCAAGAACACGTTCGCCGATGGTCGTGGCATCGCGAATCTCGCCCTGTTTTACATCGAGGCCTCGGACATCCAGCTGACGACACCTCTGAGCTCGGGAGGAAGCGGCACGCTGACGTCCGTCGTGACGAACCAGGGGTCTGGTGAGACCTTCGGCGCCGAACTCGAATTGCGATATATCGTCAACGACTATGTATCGCTCGGTGCCAACTACGCGCTGGCGGATTCCGAGTTCACGAAGGGTTGTGACGACTTCCAGTGGACCGCAACGTCGGGCGGCGGCGTGTTGCTCGATCCGGAGGCCTGCACCGGATCGAATCCGAACGGCGCCGGCAACGGGTCCATCGCGGGCAACCAGTTCCCTCTGAGTTCCAAGCACCAGTTCAGCGCCTACGCCGATATCCGCTTGCCACTCGATAACTCCGAATTGTTCGTAAACCTGAGCTATTCCTGGGAAGACAAGAAACCCGTGCAGGTGCATAACTTCGCGTGGGTGCCGACGGCCACCATCGTCGACGTGCAGGCCGGCTGGCAGAATGGCAATTTCACGGTCATGGCCTATGGCCGCAACCTGACCGACGAGGATGCGCCGTCGATGGCGACGCGCTGGTTCCAGGACCCGCTGATCAATATTTCCGCGGGCGGCCCCTTCGACTCGCTTATCACGCCCGAGGCCGCGGGCGCACCACCGGGTTTTTGTGCAGCCAACCCATGTTCGACCAACCTGCCGCGTTCGTTCTTCGCAGACATGCGTATGGGCATGAACTTCGGCCTCGAGCTGCGCTACGACTTCGGCAACTGACCCGGCTACCGGAGCCCCCGCAACGGCCCTCTTCGCGAGGGCCGTTTCTGTTGTAACCGCCGCCAAACGCGGCGATTTTCCGTATAATGCGCCGACTTTTCCCGGAGCGCCTTCAGGACCCAGATGAGCAGCGCAAAAATAATCTATACCAAGACCGACGAAGCTCCGGCACTGGCCACGTATTCGTTCCTGCCGATCGTCGAGGCCTTTACGGGCGCCGCCGGCATAGACGTCGAGACCCGCGACATCTCGCTGGCCGGGCGCATCATCGCGAACTTCCCCGAGAACCTGTCAGCCGACCAGAAGTTGGGCGACGCGCTGGCCGAACTCGGCGAGCTCGCGAAGACGCCGGACGCCAATATCATCAAGTTGCCCAATATCAGCGCGTCGATCCCACAGCTTACGGCGGCCATCGCAGAGCTGCAGGCACATGGCTTCGACGTGCCCGACTACCCGGAAGAACCCTCGAACGATGCCGAGCAATCGATAAAGGACCGCTATGCGAAAGTACTCGGCAGCGCCGTCAATCCGGTTCTGCGCGAAGGCAACTCGGACCGCCGTGTTGCAGCCGCGGTTAAGGAGTTCGCGAAAGCCAATCCGCACCGGATGGGCGCCTGGAGCGAAAACTCGAAGTCGCACGTCGCGCACATGAACGACGGGGACTTCTACGGCAGCGAACAATCGGCCGTGGTCGAGCATGCGGGCGAAATCTCGATCACGTTCGTGTCGCCCGATGGCGAAGAGGCCGTCCTCCGGAACACCGTCCCGGTGCTGGCTGGCGAAGTCGTCGACTCCACGGTAATGAACGTATCTGCACTGCGGGACTATTTTGCACGCGAGATCGACGCGGCGCGCGACGAGGACGTATTGCTGTCGTTGCACCTCAAGGCGACGATGATGAAAGTCTCGGACCCGATCATGTTCGGCCATGCGGTCACGGTCTACTACCGCGACGTTTTCGAGAAACACGGTGCATTGCTTGACGAGCTAGGCGTCGAGCCAGGCAACGGCATAGGCGACGTGTACGCAAAAATTGCGGAACTGCCCGAAGAGCAGCGCGAAGCTATCGAGGAAGACATCGCGGCCGTCTACGAATCGCGGCCGCGGCTCGCAATGGTCGACTCCGACAAGGGCATTACCAACCTCCACGTCCCGAGCAACGTCATCATCGACGCGTCGATGCCGGCAGCTATTCGCTCGTCGGGTCAGATGTGGGGGCCGGACGGAAATCTTGCCGATACCAAGGCCCTTATTCCCGACCGTTGCTATGCCGGCATTTACCAGGAGGTCATCAAATTCTGCAAGCTCAATGGCGCGTTCGACGTACCGACGATGGGCAACGTATGCAACGTCGGGCTAATGGCACAGAAAGCCGAGGAATACGGCTCGCACGACAAGACCTTCGAGATGACTTCGAACGGAACCGTCCGGGTCGCAGACAGCTCCGGCGCCGTGCTGATGGAGCACAACGTCGAGAAAGGCGACATCTTCCGCGCCTGCCAGACAAAAGACCTGCCGATTCGTGACTGGGTTAAGCTCGCAGTCAATCGCGCCCGCCAGACAGGGTCGCCCGCCATTTTCTGGCTCGACGAGCGCAGGGCGCACGACCGCAACCTGATTGAAAAGGTCGAGACCTACCTGCAGGATCACGACCATGCAGAGCTCGATATCCTGATCCTGTCGCCCGTCGAGGCGATGCGTGTCACTCTCGATCGCGTCAAGGCAGGCGAGGACACGATCTCGGTGACCGGTAATGTACTGCGCGATTACCTGACCGACCTTTTCCCGATTCTCGAACTCGGCACCAGTGCCAAGATGCTGTCGATCGTGCCGTTGTTGAACGGCGGCGGGCTCTACGAAACCGGCGCCGGCGGTTCGGCGCCCAAGCACGTGCAGCAGTTCCTCGAAGAGGGCCATCTTCGCTGGGATTCGCTGGGCGAGTTCCTGGCGCTGGCCGTATCGATCGAGGACCTCGCCGGCAAGTCCGGCAATGCGACCGCCGTTCTGCTTGCCAAGTGCCTCAACGAAGCGAACAGCCTCTACCTGCAGAACAACAAGGCGCCCTCGCGCAAGACCGGGGAACCCGATAATCGCGACAGTCACTATTACCTGGCGATGTACTGGGCAGCGAGCATTGCGCAGAACGCCAAAGACAAGGACCTGGCAGATCGCTTTGCGCGCGTATCGAAGGCATTGCAGGACAACGAAAAGGCAATCGTCGCGGAACTCGCAGCGGCGCAGGGCCAGCCCGTCGACATTGGCGGTTACTACCACCCGGACGACGCGTTGGCGTCGAAAGCAATGCGCCCTAGCGAAACCCTGAATGCGATAATCGACTCGGTTTGAGCTCTTCGTAAAAATGGACGTTGGCGCCGTCGGGCGTCTTGACGTTGAACAGGCGCAGCTCACCGTAAGGCTCGATGACCACGCCCGACGCAAACAGTTCGATGCGGCCGCCCCGCTCGACGATGCTGTAAAGCGCATCGCGTGTATCGGCGACGGGGAAACGTACGGCGAGAATGCCGAGGTTCGGTGCGACGCAATTCTTCGCAAAGTCGCGGCCGTCGAGATCCATGATCTCGATCATCTCCATGCGACCGAACTCTCCCGGAACCGGGTAGACGATCCCGGCACGATAGCGTACTTCCGTCGTGAGGTTCTTCGGAATTCCGAGCGGCATGAATTCCGGCTCGGGCGACACGAACGGTTGCCCATTGTAGAACGTGGCAAACCCGAGCATGTCGGTGAAAAACGAGTACGACGCATCGCGATCGCGGACCATCTGCATGATGTTGAACGGCCGTGTCATGCGTTCGAACGCAGGAATGGCGTCGGGTAATGGCGGGGACAGGCGTTCATAGCCCTGCACCTGGACGCCATCGGGGCCGCGGAACACTATGATATTGAGTTTGGAATCTCCGAACTCGAGATAAGTCATGGGCGTCTCTGTCCACCAGCCCATACGTATCGCGTCATCGAAGATCGACGGCATGTCTTTCATGCGCACCATCAGGCTGAAATAGCAGCCGGTGTCCCAGGCGCGCGAACCTGGCCGTGTCGGCTCTTTGCGGCCCGCGTCGTCGAACCGCACGAGCCGTATGAGCCCGGTTTCCTGACCCGGCGGCCCGAGCAACAGCGCTTCGGCAGATGCCTGCGCGCCGAGATCCCACGCGGCGATCTCGGTCGGGTCCATGGCCCCGCGCCACTTTTCTTCGTAGCCCCCGATCTCGATGAAAAACCCGGCCGTGCGATCGAGGTCGGTCACGCTCACCACGGCCTCCTGCCAGACCCGGTCGGTAATCGGAGCGGTCGGTTCCTGCGCCCCTGCCGCACCGAAAGCTGCGAGCAGGCAGCAAAGGCTGCGCATCGTTTTCTTCATATTGTTGCGTCGGCCCGTTTCGGGCGGCGATACGGTTGTTGTAATGATATACTATTATATCTTTTGGGGGTCGCTCATGGGTCAAGCACTCTTTGACAAGATCTGGAACAGCCACCTCGTGCGTGAGCTCGAGGACGGCTCGAGTCTTGTCTATCTCGACCGGGTGTTCATCCATGAGCGGACCGGCAGCGTAGCGCTCACAAGCCTCGCCGAGCAGGGACACCAGGTCCGTAATCCGCGGCACGTGTTCGCGACCATGGATCATATACTGGACACGCTGCCGGGACGAGGCGATGCGACCCTGGTTCCTGGCGGCGAGGCCTTTATCAAGACGATGCGCGCCGCAGCGACCGAAGCCGGCATCACCCTGTTCGACCTCGACGACGAGCGGCACGGCATCACGCACCTGATCTCGGCCGAGCAAGCTATCACCCTGCCCGGCCTGGCCGTTGCGTGCCCGGACAGCCACACCTGTACGCTGGGCGCGCTTGGCGCGATTGGCTGGGGCGTAGGCACGAGCGACTGCGAGCATGCGATGGCGACGGAGACGCTGCGGGCCAACAAGCCGCGACAGCTGCGCGTAAGGTTCGAAGGCAAACTCGGCACGGGCGTGACCGCAAAAGACATGGTCCTGCACCTGATCGGTCGTTACTCCGCGTCGGGCGCCGCAGGTCATGCCATGGAGTACTGCGGCCCGGTGATCGAAGCACTCGACATGGACGGCCGCTTTACCCTTTGCAATATGGCCGTCGAATTCTCGGCATTCACGGGTATCATCGCGCCTGACGACCGGACCTTCGCCTACCTCGAGGGCCGGCCGTACGCACCCAGGGGCGGGCAGTGGCGTGAATGCGTGGCCGCCTGGCGAAAGCTATCGACCGACGAAGACGCCGTGTTCGACCGGGAATACACGATCGAGTGCAGCGATATCGCGCCGACCGTAACCTGGGGCATAAGTCCGCAACACGCGATTCCCGTGGACGGCACCGTGCCGCAACTCGACGACACGGCTGACGAAGAGACGCGACGCAGCATGCAACTTGCGCTTTCGTACATGGGCGTCAAACCGGGGCAGGCAATACTCGGTCTGCCGATCCAGGGCGCGTTCATCGGCTCCTGCACCAACGCCCGTCTCAGCGATCTCAGGGAAGCCGCAGCCGTCCTCGACGGTCGCAGGGTGGCCCGCGGCATTCGCGCCATCTGCACACCCGGCTCGCGGCAGGTCAAGCTCGCAGCCGAGGCGGAGGGCATTGACAGGATCTTTCTCGATGCGGGATTCGAATGGCGCGAACCCGGCTGCTCGTTGTGCTTCAATGCCGGCGGCGAGGGCTTCGGCCCGGAGGAACGCGTCGTATCGAGCACGAACCGCAATTTCCGCGGCCGTCAGGGGCGCAAGACGCGCACTCACCTGGCCAGCCCTGCCTCGGTAGCGGCTTCAGCCGTGGCCGGCCAGATCGCCGATGCGCGCGAGGTAGCGAAACCGTGAGGGCACTGATACAGCACATGGGGATCTGCGCCCCGATCCTCGTCGACAACGTCGACACCGACCAGATCATTCCGTCACGCGAGATGAAGCGCGTGAGCAAACAGGGCCTCGGCGCCGGGCTGTTCGCGGGCTGGCGTTATGTCTACGACGGCATGAAAAAGACCGGCCTGAGGCACGACTTCGTTCTGAACCAGACCAACTACTTTGGCGCGTCGATTCTGCTCGCAGGCAAGAACTTCGGCTGCGGATCTTCCCGGGAACACGCCGTCTGGGCGCTTCGCGATTTCGGCATCCGCGTTATCATCGCCGAGAGCTTTGGCCGGATCTTTCGCATCAACTGCGCAAAGAACGGTCTCCTGGCCATCGAATTGCCTGCCGAGACCATCGCTGCAATAGTCAAACTGGTCAGTGACGAACCGCAGTCGCGGCGACTGCTCGTCGATCTGTCAGAGAACGTCATCCATACGCCGGACGGCGGCGAAATCGCCTTCGCTGTCGACGCATCGGACCGGCACATGCTGCTCGAAGGACTGGATCACATTTCCTACACGCTGCAGTTCACCGACGACATCGACCGCTTCAAGACCGAAGATCGCGAGCTACGATCCTGGGCGCACCTGTGAATCAGGATTCCGCCGAGGCTGCGTTCGAGTCGATCAGCGCGTCGATCTTCTCGGCACTGTAACCCAACTCCTCGAGCACTTCGCGGGTATGTTCGCCGGAGCGTGGCGGGCTGCGCCGCGCGGCAAGGCGATCGCCGCCGAGTTCCATCGGCAAGGCAGGCAGCCGCGTCGTTTCGCCGTCGGGTAAGGTGAGGTCCAGGAGCCCGCCCGACTCGAGCAAGTGAGGATCGTCAAACATCATCTCCGGTTTGGTGATCGGCGCGAACGGCAGTCCGCTGTTCTCGAGCTTTTGCATCAGCTCGTCACGCGTCATCTCGCGGAATCGTTGCTGCACGATGGGGATGATCCGATCACGTTCCTGCACGCGACTGTTGTTGGCGCGAAGCCGTTCGTCGGCGAGAAGCTCGTCGAAACCGAAATCTTCACAAAACGTGATCCACTGGCCGTCGCTGACGACGCCGACAAATACCTTTTCGTCGTCGCCGGTCTCGAACACATCGTAGACGGCCCATGCGGAAATCCGCGCGGGCATCGGAGCGGCCGGGGTTCCGGTCACGGCGTACTGTGCCATGTGCTGGCCGACGAGAAATATCGTGCTCTCGAACAGCGAGCTCTTTACGACCTGCCCCGTACCGGTCCGGTGCCGTTCCTGCAGCGCCGCGAGCACACCGATGGCGCCGAACATTCCGCCCGTCACGTCGATAACCGAAGCACCGGCGCGCAGTGGCTTACCCGGCGGTCCGGTCATGTACGCCAGTCCGCCCATCATCTGTGCAACTTCGTCGAGCGCCGTGCGATGTTCGTACGGGCCCGCGAGAAAACCGCGGTTCGAGCAGTAGATGAGCCTCGGGTTTTCCGCACTCAGCGACGCGTAGTCGAAGCCGAGCCTGTCCATGGCGCCCGGCCTGAAATTCTCGATCAGTACATCGGCGCCGGCAACGAGCTCACGCGCGATCTTCGCGCCCCGCTCCGACTTCAGGTCGAGACGGATGCTGCGCTTGTTGCGGTTGTACATTGCGAAATACCCCGCGCCGGAGCCTTTGAGCGTGCGTGTTTTGTCACCACCAATGGGCTCGACCTTGACGACGTCGGCGCCCAGGTCGGCGAGCATCAGGCCCGTCGCGGGCCCCATGACCATATGAGAAAACTCGATAACGCGCGTGCCGTTGAGCGGCAACTCGGTGCTTCTGGAATCGGACACGAATCCCCCCGGGACGGGATGTTGGCATTTGGTATAATATTATATCTTTAGTTCATCTCTCATCAAGACAGCCGAATTGAAACCATGAGTGACAGAGACATACTCGTTAGCGAGGTCGGTCCGAGAGACGGCTTGCAGAGCATTGACGCGATCCTCCCGACTGCGGTCAAGAACCGATGGATACGCGCCCAGGCTGAAGCCGGCTTCGCAGAGATCGAAGTCGGTTCGTTCGTTCCGCCAAGCGTGCTGCCGCAAATGGCCGACACTGCCGACGTCGTGTCCGCGGCTCTCGAGGTACCGGGATTGAGCGTCGCCGTACTCGTGCCAAACCTGCGCGGGGCCGAGAACGCCATTGCCGCCGGCGCCCACAAGATCTCGATACCGTTTTCGGTCAGCGAGACACACAGTCTGAAGAACGTGCGACGCTCGCACGTGCAGATGTTCGACGAGGTGCGCGCCATTGCTGCGCGGGTTGCGAAAATCGGCGCGGACGAACGGCCGCACTTCGAGGCCGGCCTGTCGACGGCCTTCGGTTGCACGATCGAGGGCCCGGTCAGCGAAGATCTCGTCGTCCGTTCGGCGGAAATACTGATGGAGTGTGGCGTCGCCGAAGTCGGCTTGTCCGATACGACGGGCTACGCAAACCCCGACCAGGTCAAGCGACTCGTGCGCAAGGTCCAATCGGCCGTCGGCAGGCAACACATCACCGGCGTGCACCTGCACAACACGCGCGGGCTCGGCCTCGCCAATGCACTTGCCGCTATCGAGGAAGGCATCACGACCGTCGACAGCTCGCTCGGCGGCATTGGCGGCTGCCCGTTCGCACCTGGCGCAAGCGGCAATATCGTCACGGAAGATCTCGTGTTCATGCTCGAGGCCATGGGCCTCCGAACCGGCATCGACATCGATAAACTGCTTGCCGTTCGTACTATACTCAGCGAGGCGCTGCCCGACGAACCGTTGTACGGCTTCGTGCCCGATGCCGGCCTGCCAAAGGGATTCCAGGAAGCACGATGAGTGATGCAATTCGAGCCATAGACGCAGTTGTCAACATCTGGACCGAGGAGGCGCTCTCGCACCGGCCTGACTGGGGCGACGAGTTCTTCGCAGGAAAGATGAAGGCGAAGAACAGCCTGATGGCCGGTCTGACCCTCGAGCAAATGATCGAACGCATGGATTCCGCGGGCATCGATCATGGATTCCTGATTGCGGCCAAGTCAGGGCGTCCGGGCCTGAAGGGTTGCTATCACATGCCGCCGCAAGTCGTCGCCGACGCGGGAAAGCGGTACCCGGAGAAGTTCTCCGGCCTCATCGGGATCGACCCGTTCACGGGCATGGACGGCGTGCGCGAGCTCGAGCACGCGGTAAACGAGCTCGGATTCATCGGTGCGCACCTTTACCCTCACTGGTACGAACTGGCGCCCGATCACGCGAAGTACTACCCGTTCTATGCCAAGTGCGTCGAACTCGACGTGCCGATCCAGATACAGGTCGGCCAGTCGATGATCTACTCGAAAGACTTCCCCTGTCGCAGTGTCGGACAGCCGATCACGCTCGACGCCGTTGCCTGCGACTTTCCCGAGCTGCGCCTCGTCGGCATACACGTCGGCATTCCGTGGACCGACGAGATGATCGCGATGGCCTGGAAGCACGACAACGTCTTCATCGGCTGCGACGCGCACAGTCCGAAGTACTGGCCCGACAGTTTCGTTCGCTATATCAACAGCTACGGGCAGGACAAGGTCATTTTCGGCACCGACTTCCCGGTGCTCGACTTCAAGCGGACCATGGACGAGATCGCAGCGCTGAACCTGAAGCCCGACGCCCTGCAGAAACTCCTGCGCGACAACACGCGTCGAGTCTACAAGCTCGATTAAAGGGCCTGCTCGTGCCGCGGTGAATCACCCTGTTGCGACTGAAGGAGCGCCAATCCAGGCGCGAGGAGAGAAGTCTGGTGACTCCAAATGATCGACGAGCAACGCCGATTGGCGCTCTTTCAGTCGCAACCCGCAGGGCCGGAGCCATTTCCCGGCCGGCCTCGTTATGCGTCGCTCGTGTAGCGCTGCTACACAGCGCTTCTTCTGCCTCGCCGGTCGCTAAAATGGCCCGCGGCAGGGCGATCCAACGCGGTACGAGCAGGCCCTGACATGAATATCGCCAGCGTCGTTCGGCAGCATGCGCGCGATCGTGGCGAGAAAGTCGCGA
>JAAUYH010079564.1_pt1 | contig 12391 bp, 20 predicted proteins | sample 7278061 | NCBI WGS metagenome assembly JAAUYH01 (sample SAMN14350203, study PRJNA611818) | marine sediment metagenome | isolation source: surface marine sediment (0.6m) | place: French Polynesia: Moorea | collected 2018-08
CTGTAGTTCACAGTTCTAAAACTGTATCAGTTTAATTAGTTAGGTCGATAGCGCGTTTTGATGATACTGAATTCTCGCTCTGAGTCACTAATTAAAGAGGTTGTTCGCAAAAAGGATTTTGGTCTTGCACTCTTTAATATCCTACAAATGTCCATTTCAAGGCTTTGTACCGGAGTGCCGGGGTTAGCACTTGGAATTGGTAGAAATCTAGATACAGGATGCACTTTGCTTTTTACATCAAACATAAGAAAAAATTCTTCAACTAAATTTCTGTAACTGCATAATATGTAAATATAGCAGAGCCTAACGACAAATTATTGTGTCATAGACTGTAAGTTAATTCTTTTTGGTTACGTTCAGTCATATCGCAACTTCGAGGTGTCTGGTCCCAAGGAAGCCTCTCGCAACACGGTTAATCTGTAGTCGGGGACTAAAGTAGAGATCAATTAGTTTTTTGATGTTACCATCCTATTCGATTTATGAAAACTAATACTCATCCGAGATAGTGCGATATATTGTGGAGACGTGGAATTTACAGTGGAAAACATGATTGACGAAGGTTATTGAAATCGAGTATTAGCCAATTAAACTATAAACTAAATTAGTTTGATGCCGTTCATTAGATGCTTACTCCATTCAAAATCACGGACTTGATATTTGAGAAAGCAAAAAACTTTACATATCATGCCTCTTTCTTTCATAAAGTTATATATGCTCATCCATCTTTAGATACCATGAAGCATTGTTCGAGATATTTTAACAGAGTGATCGGCTTTCCGCTTCGTTGTCTTTCAAGTTGTTCATTGTAATACTGTGAAATTTTCAATTGATAACTGCTTCTAATCATTATTATTCTTTTTCATACTTAGTTTTTTCTTGTCCCTTATATCATTGACCGTGAGAGCAGACATTGAAAAGACACAAAATTCACTTAAGGTAACACCCTTACGTAACCTAATGTAACTTCTTCCGTGACATAAATTTAGCTACTTGCAGGCGTACGGAATAGGCACAAGCCACTTTCTATACCATCACTATCTATGATAACCGGTTATTATTTATTTTAGTGGAGAATTAGGCGAAGTGGAGATAGAGGACGTCTTGGGTCGAATAGAATTCGCTGTTACGAACTCTGTCGATTAAGAAGCCGTTAATGATATTCGTTCAAGATGTACATGGTATTCTTTGGCTACCGAGGACCGACCTAATCCCGTCATACTGGTTGCGTTTGCATCAATAGCCGTACCGCACCTTCAGGTCCTTTGGTAAGCCTGCGTTTTCGTAGCCGCTGCCCAAGTTTGTGCTCGACTCTCAGCGTACTTCCTCACGTAGTATTCATTCCATTCTTCTTCTTCGTTATCACTCTCTTCGTACCACTTACCTTCCTAGTCATCATCTTCTTCTTATCCGTTACAACGATGGATCGATGCTCATACCAACAGGGCCCGAACGGTCGGGTTCCATCAACATCGCTTCGGATAAGCATCCGATTCCGCAAGCAGACGCTGCGCATGGGCGTATGCGAATGAATTCTGACAACGGAAGCTAAGTCGAACGTAGTGGATCACTCCTGACGCTGCGCACGGGCGCATGCGAACGGAACGAGACCAATTGTCACCGGAAACCGTTCAAAAAACTGATACTGTTTCACTGTTGCGTGCACAGGCACGTACGTTGTGTGCGAAGTACCAGAGCGTTCGGCGCTGTGCTTTAAATGGTCGAAAAATACATTTCGACTTCAATTCTCTTGAAGGAGAAGGGACTGAAGCAAAAAGGATCGAAGTACTTCGTCGAAACAACCGGCAACAGTTTTTATGCTTCTATGGATCCTGCGGCGGTTGCTCGCTGGAATAAGGCGAACAAGAGAGCTGGTGAGAAGATTATTATGTGTAGGCAAAGCATGAAGCGGTATGGCAAGAGTTGGAGCGTCGTAAGAACGGAGTGCACCAGCACGTTTCGACGATGAACACTCAGACCAACTCTGCTCGTGCGGAAGGTTTTGCGGCAGGTAGCAGGGCGCAAGGAAATGCTGCACGGGCGATATATTCGGCCAAATTCTAACACATCGTTACTCGGATTCAACGAAAAATGAATTAAGAAGAGGCTGGAGTCGTGAAGCCATGGCCTGAGGACCGTCTCGTAGCGAGCCGTACACGAGCTTTCGACAGTGGTGATTTAGATGCATTTCAGAGCGCTGACAAACTTATCGAAAAGCGCCAAGCTAACCGCCGCTCAGCCCGAGCCTGCAGGAAGCATCTTAAGGCGGAACTACGCGAACATGTTGCTCGAATCGAGCGTGACCGCATCGTCGACCCACCTTCTGACAACGTACGTTCGTAGTCTCATTGATTTCAGAGACTCACTCGACTCTCTCGCTTGGGCTGGTGCTCGAGCACCAGTCACCGTCACTGTTATTCGTTCATTGCGTGCTTACTAGTGCTCGGGCACTGGTATTTGTCAGGATTTTCTTTCGGTTCACATTCTCTGATGCTCGGGCGTCAGTCATCGTCGTGCGTATTTTATGGGGCACAGCTAGCTCTTATGCTATAAATATCTGGTTTCAGGTACAACTTTCTTGCACACTGCACTATATTCCACTTCAAATTTATTGCGATACCATATTCCACTCTGCGGAACGGTGGGAGGCGTTTATTAGTGTCAAAGTTTACGTCGTCATAATCTTACCAATAATTGTTTGTTTCTACCATAATGGAATCACCATTTCTTGACAACACTTCTAACCGTTGTTGTAACTCTGCCTTCGTTTCCTCGCTCCCACATCGCTTCTTACGCACGGTCGTATACGTTGATACTTAGTCATAGATTGTTCTTCATTGCAGCGCAATGGCGCCAGACAATGTCTCCGCTGGTTTCTTGATCTTCTATCAAATGTGCCCGGGCGATAGGTTTAGTTCTCTTGGTACAATTGGTTCACTCGCATTGCGCACGGGCGCTTGTCGTGTGACCGCGTCTCTGTTCCTTTCTGAGCGCACGCTCGCTCGTGTTCACTATTCCTACAGACTACAATTTCAGCGCCTATCTCTTGTTGCTTCGCACGTGCGTTAAGCGCTAAGAACACTGCCATTTTAATTGAGCGCATGCGCGGGCAAGTTTCACTGTTCACCTTATTGCTGCTACGCACTTCCTATCTGGTTGAAATAACGTGCTTCTGTTCAAGGGTGTGGAGTACAGCAGCCGTCTTTAAGCTCTGCCTTCCTCGCTCGTATTACTATCACATGGTATAGATCCAATGGAAAGAATTGCAGCGGCAGCAGTCGTTGACACTCGCGTAATTTTTTCATGTCCCATTAAACGGGATCGAACCTTATCACGACTACGTACTATCCTCTGTACGACTACTTGGAACGCTACTGCTCAAGTAGAATCTTCAGAAAATTGGAATCTAGCGGCTATTTTTCGTGGCGATGGTGAGTCCAACTTATCGCATGACTCATACTTTGGTTCCAGCTCTCTCGATGGTGCTGTAACGGGTTTTTTGGCGCCTCGTCTGGGATACCCTAGAAATCAATTGGGCACCCAAAATGTACCATCATTCTGTTGATTGGCCTTATCGTCCTGTTATGAGAGCACAAAGTCTTCTAAGCCGGAAGGGAAGAGGTCCTGCGAGACCTTTCTTGAATACTGAAGGTTACCCCAAGGGGGCGGCGATAGTCCTAAAAAATACGCTAAAGTGCTGACTCGATCACAACCCAGCATTCTGCGTCTCGATAAAGAACTACCAAGTACTACATCCGATGTTTTGGTGAGATACGATTTCGAAGTTCTGGGCGTAGTTGTGTGATCGATGCAGCTTGCAACGCCATGTACCATTTGCTAGTCGATTCCAAAGCATCGTTAATGAGCGCTCAATTCGTCCAAGTTGCTTGGCGAGCCTCGCAGCGATTACGTCCTCTCGATGAAGAAAAGACTGAAAACTGTGATTTCCTCAGCGCTCGACATCTTAGATCAGTGTTCCAAGGTCGTGGTGGTGATTTATCCATAAGGTAAAGAACATTCCTCCTAATGGACACCGTGAATCACCGGACACTAGATTCAATTGGTTATTTGAAAAACGAATCCATGGACGCGTTTACCTCATTTGTTTGTATGAAGCGGGGGTAGTAGACCATCTTGTCGTGAATAGTTCTAGACAATAGCCGTGCCTGATCTATGACTCATGGGATACATATCCACTTATCTTATCCTCGGATTCTCTTTTTCAGTATGCTGGACAAGATGCCGACAAGGCCAAGATTACACAGTTGAACGAAGTAATCCGGAACCGTCGTTCTGGAAAGAACCTAAAAATCTGAAACAGCAATTGCTAGCTATGCTTCGTGGAGGGAAACAACAGAAAAGTAATGAATCATAAACACCATGAATGGTGCTCTCTTTCCCCTCCTCTTCGCAAGGCCATGTAAAATGTAGGATGCATTGTGTTCTGATTCATGAGGCCTCGTATTTCATTCGTAGTCAAATAATCAAGCAGAGCTCATACCCTAACGGTCAATTGTTAGCTTTTGTGTGGTTTCTCCTCCATTTTTCTGCCATCTTTTTCAGATGGAGTCAATCAACGGCGATGGTGCTATGAGATCGTGCATGCTACACCTCAAGCTGATGATGTCTACCCTGTGCCGAACATAGAACCTGCGGAGGGCTTACACTCAAATCCTGGTCCTGGGTCTCCTTACTCAAGTGATGATTCATCATCCGGCGGTAATGTTCTGCGACCGAAATTACGAGCTAATGCAAGTACCTGACTTTACATGATTCTTCTGATGCTGCTCGTGAGATTCAAGATTTGGTGTCGGGTCGCCGTCGTTTCGTATTGTTATTAGAAGATCGACAAATAATCACTTGTATGGTGAACTACCTCAGATCCATAGCGGATTCGTTTGCTTCTGCACATACCCATTCAATTCTTCGTTCATGCCTGTACCTAATGGTGAAGGTACCAGCTACTTACTACCACTTAGAAGGCGAATTTCACACAGCTCCGGTACTTATCTCATCCTTGCTGGATATGGTTTTCCAGATTCGCTAAGAATGTACAACTGAGCTTCGCGAGTTATATCTTCGTCGAGACACCATAGAAGACTGGTTACATCCGGATTATTCTCAATAAGGAGAATTTCGTATTGCTGAACTCGTCTGACGTCTTGTTTCACGTGACATCTCGCTACAGGATGTGCTTTACTTAGTCTCGGGATTAATAAGGATGATGCAGTTTGGATAAACTCGGGGCTTGCGCTCCCGTAACGTGTCATTCTGCGAGAACTAGAATAATGACAAAAATTGTTTCACTCTGTTTCGGTCACGAAAAAGTCTGCATTCCGCCCTCTTGTACCTGAGAATTAGACCTCATTCCTCGAAACTCCAGATTTTTAGCCGGATAGTATCGAAAGTGCCATAGGGGCTAGGGAGGGGCCGGTCAGACACAAGCCCAACTCTACCTATGTACAAAATCATCAGCCAACTATCGATTGCTTTCAACGCTTACTACCCAATGTCACTAACAACGCGAATCCAGTCTACGTTACGTTTTTATGATGTATCGGCTTCTTCTTAGGGAGCCTCAGGTCCTGGATGGAGACAGGTGGAGTGCATTACCTGGAAACTTGATCTCTCGTATGCACTTTTGCATAGAGAACCGCATCATTGAGTGATCTTGGTACATTTCCGTCGACAGATTGGCCGTTATTCAGACCTCTGCTCCTGATTTTCTGTGCGATGAACCTACAATATTTAATGCACGGTATAATTCGAGTGATTCAAGTGCCAACTTGTATCTCACTGCTGCAATGGTGATACAAAGTACAAGAGTACCTAGGAACAGACGCCGTTCTTCGGCATCACAGCCTCCGCTTTCATTTCTTTTCCGTAACTTGGATCTCAACGCTTTTCGTGGGCTGCACACCAACAGATTTTGCGCGCTGAGGATTCACTCTCGTCGATTTTTGCCTCGCTGCATCTGCCCTCGTTCCTTGAGCGGTTCTTCTTCGCCGATTTTTTTTCGGAGCTTGGCCTTATGATAACCGTTGCTGCTAATTGACTCCCTGCTAGACAATATGAAAGAGTCTTCCGTCTTCCATTTCCTGCAAATCATGCACTTCTTCGAATAAATCGCGATGAAAATGGGTCGATATCTTGATCCTGCCTTCGATCTTCTCGTGTCCATGATGTCTCATCCTTCGCTGGATTTTGGAAATGGCGATCAAGTTATAAGCTCTAGCGACGGCTTTCTATTGGTTGTTGTTGGCCGGTGTAACGCCCTCACGTGACCCGCTATTGTCTTCATGAATTGGTACTCTCGGCTATCTCGAATATCCGGCCGCCCTCGTGTCTGACATACCTTTCCCACTTCTCTCGCCAACTGGCATCTACGACTATCATCCTGCTTGCCAACATGCCTAGCCGACGCCACGGAAACTCGACTAATCCTCGGACATCAGGTTCAGCGTCGGGAATGTTCCGGTATCCGCTCGAGTGGTTCGTATTGGTTTGATTTTCGGCGGCGGCACAGCACTTGTCCGCCTCATATCTGAAGAAGCTGAAGGTGCTTCTTTTGTATCGTGGCTCTTGCTGGAATAAATTGTATTACAATAGTTCTGTGCTCCACAAGAATATACCCGTACTGCTGGAACACTTGAAGTATTCTTCGACTTTCTAATCTTGGTTGGTGCTGTACGGATGGATTGTTCGCCGTCCGCCGTAGGCCATCACTGCAGGGAAAGTCTTGTCTTTCTGGCCATTCGGGTACACGAGGCAGCCCCTCGTTCGTTAATCCCACCTCTGGCTTGCGAAATGATGATAATTTTCTTCCTTCCCACTAGCGACTCAAGCGTTCGACGCGCATCGTTTGATTTCTGAATTATGTTTTTTGCCTTTTCCAAGGGCCTTGCAACACAATTTCTATACAAGAACCCTTTTACTTTTCAAGCGGTTCTTCATACGACTATAGAAGACCATCCTATCAATTCTTTCCGCCATTGAAATGTTGCTCGTCCCTCTCTTGGTATCGACGTAAATGCCTGGAGTGCACAGGCTTTCTAGAATTCCTTTCTGGAGCGTTTTCCAACACATAACGTGGTGTTCCACAGATATCACCTTAAAAGGACCGAGCCACATTCTGGCTTCGAACCTGGACCCCTCGGGTTGCCTGCCGCGTCTTAACAGCACCCTATCAACAATCTGGTAGTGCATTTCTTTTTGAAGGGTGCGGGGTACTAAGCGTTCGGCACGGTTTGTCAATGCCAGTGCCAGCTCGAAAGGTCGATCGTTACCCAATACTTCTTCTCCTGGGGTTACACCAGACGATTCAATCGCGAACATAGGTTTGACTTGGAACAGTATCTCGAAAAGTGCCACTTCGTCTGGTCCCGGTCCGCGTCTGTACCCATAAATTACATTCTCGAGGGATGCGTCCCACTCCTTGAATTCATTAGAGTGAATTTTTGTAACGGCTTCTTTAAGGTACCGTCCATGCGTTCCACTACGCCATTACCTTGGAGATTGTATGTCGATGTGCATTGCCACCGGATATTGAGTCTATTTGCGAAATTATTTCTTTCTTGACAAATTCCATCACACCGAGCGAGTTAAAAAAATCTGCTGGTATCGCTCAAGCTACAGGCCACTTCGAAATTTGTTCGACTACAACGATTAGGTATTTATTTCCCACATTCGTCCGAGCTAGCAGTCCTGCCAAGACAATCCGCTAATTGAAATCTTGCCCGCTAACGCTTTTCGGTTCGTTGGCTTTGATTTATGACAGTTATCACAGCTCTTCACAAAGCTTGCCACTTCTTGTCGCATATTGGGCCACCAGAAACGATCTATCACAAACGAGTATGTTGTATTGAAATCCCAATGCCCGAGTTCATCATGCAGCCCTTTCAAGATAATCGTCTGTATTTCTATGTGGGGTACCAACCGAGTTCCGTACTTAATGCGGCGGAAGAATATTTCAGCATAAACCAAAAAGTCCTTCGCTTTCTTCAAGTCAGTCGTAATCGAAATAGACTCATCCACTACCGAAAGATTATGCAAGATATATGCGATAGCCTTAAGATTTGCTTCAAATGGCTGATTCTCATCATTGACCATCAATTCGACCGGTCGGGATAAGAAATCGGCACAGGCGTTACGCGTCCCGCTAGATAACAAATCTCGAAGCAATATTCTGCGAGTAGGGTGAACCAACGCGCAATCTGTCCATCAGGATCCTTCAGATTGAAAACATACTTCGGGGCCTGATGATCGGTGTACAGTTTGAATCTGTTCGACATTAAGTAATGACGAAATTTCTTCAGTACGAAAACAACGCCGAGTGATTTTTCAAACGCGGAATAATCCGATTTCTTAGTCCTCAACCTCGACCCATTTTTACCAAGATTCTAAAGACATTTGCCAAATGAATCGCATGTTCTACAGTTTTCTTCGAGAATATAACAACGTCATCGACGTAACATCGTACCTTAGCTACATTCAAAAGAGTTCTATCCACCATCTTAGGGGGCGTGGCTTGTGAATTCGTCAGACCGAATGTCATCACTTCGAACTGGAATGTCCCATACACACAAATGAACGCTGCTTTCACTTTGCAGATTTCATCCATCTAAATTTGGCAATATCCTTGGAAGAGATTTATCGGTGTTAAAATGGAGCTGACTTTCATATTGTCAAGAATTTCATCGACTCTGGGGAAAGGCCAGCGGTCTGCATGCATCACTGAATTTAACTTTTGATATTCGATACAGCACCGCGGGGATCTATCCTCTTTTGTGTCGATAACAACCGGTGATGTCCATGGTGAATCGACCGGAGTAATAATGTCGGCAGCTAACATACGGTTAATCTCTTTGCGCACTATGTCATTTTGAGACAGTGACATTTTTCTTGCCTTCTGGTGTATCGGATTCTCCGAAGTCAATTAAAGCGAGGCGTGACTGACACTGTTGATGGTCTAACATCTTCAAACGAATTGGCAATTACTTCAGGATAGTCCCTGATAATTTTCCTGACTGCCTCAGCATCCTTAATATTCAGGTGAGAGATTTTCTCGTCCAGAAATTGATCTTCGTCGCTGCTTTCTGTCTTCTTCTCAGGTTCATTCAACATCAGGACTAACTCTTCTATCGATTCCTCTACCTATTGTTCATCTTCCTCGGTTCTATTAGATGTAACCTCATCTTCAGAAGTATTACCACAATCCCGTTCGTACTCATAATTCAGTACTTCGGAATCTCCTCCATAATGGATCTTCAGTACCATGCGATAATAATCCAGGCTGGATCGAAGCTGAATCATAGTCGGTAAGCCAATAATGATATCCTACGGGATCTCTTCCAGTCCCAAGAAATCCATTGATACTACCAACTCTCCCATGCTTATCAGAACCTCGTTCAATGTGCCACACATTTTTCCGAAGCATAATTCGCAACTTTGATGGAGCGGTTGGTGGGTTGCATACGGAGGTGTAGTTTTTTCACCATCTTATATGACATAAAGTTTGGTATAGCACCTGAGTCAAACAATGCCATCGTGGATTCAGAATATACCAGTACTCGGACCAGAAGATGTCGAGACATTGGTACTCCATGAATCCCATCCTTTCCCGCGAAGTTTACCACGGCTCTGCCCATCTTGCCGGATTGAATCCTCTGCAATCCATTCTTGGCGAAATCAATATCTCCACGGGCAATATGGCCGAAGGTAATACCGACTTGGGCTTGAGCTAAGTTGTTGATAAGGACATACTTCCCAAATCTCTTCCCAAGTTAAGCGATTCCCATTTTGCTCGCAGACTTCTTTCTACCGTTTTTGCTCTTCTTCAGAGCCTTACGAGTGATCGGGAAGTCGGGGTTCGTCCTCACAGCAATCTTGGGCTTCACCTGCATTTTAGCGTAGGCATCGAGGTCGTTCTGCATCCTTTGCTGCTTAATGAGTGTTTATCTATCTGTGGATCTCTTTAACGCTGCCACGGTATGTTCTTCTTCAACAGGATCATCTTCCGTCACGAACATGATATTGTTCTTCTCAGATGGCCCAGATCCGTTAGCTTCCGTGAGCTCGCTGTTCTTGGCAAACATCACATCTTGCTTTTAGACTGATTCATGGCTCTTCTTGATGAAACAGTTTTCAGCAGTGTGGCCAAACCGGTGTCAATACGTGCATGTAGGAGGTATGTCGACCTTCGAGCGACACTCAGAAGCACTGTGACCTTTTTTTACCACACTTATAACATGTATGTTCTTGCTTCATCCTACACTGTGACGCGTAATGGCGCTTCTTCCCGCACTTGTAGCGGACCGGTTCCGCCTGCTTCGGAGCTAGCCTTGGTTGGTTCATCATCATCAAATGAAGAATTTCGACCTGCTTACATAGTTCATCAATCTTCACTTCCTTTGGGTCCTCATTGAACTTCTTCGTCTACTGAAATTTCGATGCTGCTGTCCCATTCATCATTTTGATGTTTTTGGCATATTCAAGACACCCCTTCTTTATATCTTCATAGTTCTTGGATCCTCTGAACAACACAAACTGGAATACCATCTGTTCAGACTTCAGGGAATCTCGGAGTAGCTCGAATTTGATATTCTCGCCGACTTTAGCCTGATTGTAGACATTGACAGTCCTTGATAAAAAAAGTCGGAATATCTCCTCCATCATATCGGAGGGTAAGATCATCTCCCATTATCTCGGACTCAGTCGTCTGGGTCGAGAACGTCTCCAGCATTACCTTCTTTACTAGACCTTGTCCTTGGCTTCCTTAGTCGGAGCGTTTTCCAGAGTGAAGTGATCGAAGTAGAAGTCAAAGACCGCATCACTTAGGTAGACTACAATCTTTTCAGCTCTCTTCCTGTCCGGCAAACTCTTGTTCACAACATTCTCGTAGAGATAGAAAAACTTTCGGGCGTCTTTACTACTCTCAAACGTATTCAGCTCAATGGGAGTATTCATCACAACTCCCGTCGGGATCACCAATGTCGCCTTCGTATTTCACGCAAGTGCGAAAAGAAATTCTCCCAGCAAAAAGTTGAAAGTTTACTCGGGGTGAGCTAACTACTCCTTATCTCACCTACCACTACCTTCTCATTTACTTTGAAGCTAAAAATATCGGACCGTTTGCGAAGCTATCTAAGCTTCTCAGTCATAGAATTATTTTTGCACGGTCAAATCGCGAAGATATCAATTGCTTATAGCTTTTTCTGCAATTTCCATTCCCATCGTTGTAGCGACTGCAAAAATCACCTTAACAAAAATGCTAGCTAAATGCACTGCCGGTGCTGCATGTTGAGCTCGTCGTATACCAACACCGCGGTGTGACTGCTTCTCGTCCATGGGAATGGAGAGCATATGCTCGTCCAGCGTGTTGGGGTTCAACCCTCTGCGAGCAGGGAGTTGATGTTATCAGAGATGCTTCTATTAAATTGAGCCATGTGGGCACTGCTCGCGCTTGAGGACGTGTAGCGCATGCGGTACTTCAGGCAGGAAACGTTCGAAGCGCGTTTCATTACAGTGTATGCAATCTGCGCTTCCAGGAAATCCAAAGCTAGCCAGATCGCGTATAGTGTGGTCTGGACTGCCACAGCGCTCGCCTGCGCCATGTATGACTTGCTCTCCACCAGCGCTTGAAGGAGTAGCGTGCCTGGGTTCGGCTCCCATCTGGCTCCCTTGGGCGTGACGATGGCCATCAGACGTGGAATTTGTCAGGACGTAGATGGATTCCGTATTCCTAGACTGCGTAGGATTCGAGGAAGCGCATGTTCCATTGTAGAGCTGCATGCGTCGCACCGATGACCCCTTCGTCCAGGTATGCATCCCAAAGTTCGTTCCAGTGTCCGCGAGTCTGGACTGGAGGCTCTTCAATATCGGTCGGATGATCAATACGAAGAAGAAGGCTCCAGCTGGTCAACTTATTACACACCTTTCCGGGAGTACATTGTGAAATCCGCGTTCCAAGGCCTGGACTCGCTGCGCGGGATGTAACAATAGTCAAACCATGGGAAAACCCGGAGAGTGACGTTCTACCTCCCGCCAAATGGCAACTTTGGTTATTATGTTGAAGGCGTTTTAGAAGTCCACTTGCGAGACAGAAAAGTCTCTGGAGTTCTCAAGCATGTGCGTCCATTCGCGGGCAGTGTGGATCATGGTTTCGGCGCCAGTCTTTACCGCGACACCAAATTGGTGGGGTTGGAGTAATTTTCGGGCACAAGCCTTAATTTTACGCTTGATAATGGCGGACATAATTCGGCGCAAGGTCTCACCTATCGCGATGGTTCGTACTTCTCCGTCCCGTATCCATGGGACGAGTTATTGTGGAGCTGAGTCTGCGGCTAATTCGGTGAGCGGGCTCGCTAGGGCTTTGTCCAGAACTCTAATTGGCTCA
>JAAUYH010011649.1_pt1 | contig 12390 bp, 7 predicted proteins | sample 7278061 | NCBI WGS metagenome assembly JAAUYH01 (sample SAMN14350203, study PRJNA611818) | marine sediment metagenome | isolation source: surface marine sediment (0.6m) | place: French Polynesia: Moorea | collected 2018-08
GACGCGGGGTCGCTCGTCAATTTCTTTCCCCCAGAGTCCCTGGGTACTAACGTATTAGAGAATACTCATACATCTATATACGCTCTTGATTTTACCGACAAGACTCTCTTGCCGAACCCCATATTCCAAATTGTCTAGGTGCGCTATTTGTACGGAGTTACAGCAATTTATAGCTAGATTTTACGTACAAAGGTATTATACTACGCTTGGAACTGTTACTATATGAAGATTTTATGTCTAAACCGCCAAGTTCGCTTTCATCCCTCCGATAAATTGGGGGACTTCCCGCTCACAAAGTTAATTTCGCCAAAAAAAACTTTTATCGAAAAATGCAGCAACAACCATTACAAGTAACTATCACTCCCCATCGTGAATTTTTACCCGCCGATGCGCCAGAGCAAAAACTATTTGTTATGCTCAAGCTACGACCAGCCCAAGAAGTAGCTCAGTCTCGCCCTGCCACAAATTGTGCTTTGGCGATTGACACTAGTGGTTCGATGTACGAAGTGGTTACAGGAAATCCCCAACCAACAGGCAATCAATTAACATTAGACGGCAAAGAGTATAACGAAGTCAAAGGCGGTAAAGCCAAGATCGATATTGTGATCGAATCACTGTATGAGATCCTTCGTTCGGGGCGTTTAAATGATCGCGATAACGTCGCCCTGATTCAATTTGACGATAAGGCTTCTACTTTAATTAGCCTGACCCCAGCTACTCAAGTCTCCCAAATTGAAGATGCGATCGCCAAGTTGAGAAATTTTAGCGGTGGGACTTGTATGGGAAGAGGCATGAATCAAGCCCTATCTTTACTAGCTAGTCAGGAAATGAGTAGTCGTCGTGCTTTTATTTTTACCGACGGTGAAACTTTCGACGAGATGGAATGCCAGGAATTAGCCAAAGATTTTGCCAATAAAGGTATCTCGATTACAGCTTTAGGAGTTGGCGAATATAACGAAGATTTATTAATCGACTTGAGCGATAATACAGGAGGTCGTCTTTATCCAGTAGTAGCTGGATCTGCTAGCGGTATAGAAGTAGCGATCGCCGATCTGCCAAACGTGCTGTTTGAAGAAATCAGTCAAGCACAACAAGAAGTTATCAATAATCTTGCCCTTAATGTCAAAACAGTCAAGGGTGTCAAATTAGTTCGCGTAACTCGCGTTTACCCCGACCAGGCAGATTTTCCCCTAACCGAACAGCCCTATCCCATCGGCGTGGCATTAGGAAATGACGAAACGGTATTTGTTCTAGAATTTGATGTCGATACTCGTTCTAGCTGTCGCGTTCGTATTGCTCAATTGGGTTTAACTTATGACGTACCAGGGCAAAACAGACGGGGAGAATTAACGCCGCAAAATATCGTCGTGCAGTTTATCGCCGAAGAAGGTGGTGCAGCCCAGGTAGACCAAGAAGTCATGGGTTACGTTCAGCAACGCAACATTTCTCAACTAGTGGGAGATGCGACCAAGGTTGCCGATAGTAATCCCGAACAAGCCGAAAAGCTGCTAGAAACTGCTCGCCGTCTTACGGTCAAGATCGGTAATAAGGCGATGGAAGAATCCCTCAACAACGCTCAGGATGAGCTTCGCAAGACTCGTAAGATATCTGCGGGAACTCGCAAGACGGTCAAAATGGGTTCAAAGGGTAAGACAGTCAAAATGGGTAGTGATGATATCAACGACCAACTTTCCGATGAACAAATTCGTAAAATTTCAGGAACTTAGGATATTTGAGTCTATACTTAACAACCTCTAAGAAACTAAGAAACATTTATAAGGAGCAAATAAATCATGATTACCTGTACCGCCTGTGGCTTCGATAATGCTAATGATTTAGAATTTTGTGAATGTTGCGGTGCCGAATTAGAAAAAAGCACCCCAGAATCCCTAGATAGTTCTCCCGTCAGTGGTAAAACGTCAGAATCGATCCTAGAAGAAGATCAAGATACTATTATTACTGGCACTCCTTCCTATCCAGCTACGTTAGAAGAAGAACCAGTAACAGCCCCCAGAACCACTAGTTCTATTCCCAATATCCCGCAACCTAGTATTGCTGCATCTACTGCAAGACTGATCGCCAAGCAATCTAACGCACCCGTTCCTGAATTTACCATTGAGGACGCAACTTTAATTGGCATCTTCGACCCTGATATGGGTCCTGTGGATGTAGATTTAGAAGAATTTGTGGGCAACGAAACCGTTTCCCGCCATCATGCAGAAATCAATCTAGAAAATGGGGTATGGAAAATTAAAGATCTGGGTTCTACTAATGGAGTATTTATTAAACCTGTAGGTCAAACTCGCTTTGGGGCGAGAATTACCACTCCTGAAAGTTTAAATCCTGGAGATGAGATCGCGATCGCCAAAATACGATTTCTATTTCAATCTCCGTGACATCCTCCCGCGATAAATCGGGGGACTACATGCGTGCAAGCCCTTTGTCGCTCACAAAGTTAAAGTAGATGTAGTTCTAGACTTGAAGTTTTAGGCGATCGCCAATCAAATCAACAGCAAACCTAAAGTTAAGTTTCCAGATAATATTTGCTATGACACCAATTCCTACCGATAAAGATCTAGTAATTAAGCCAGGAGAATGCTTTTCTGTAGGTGATATTCCCGTAAAAGCGATCGCCTATCTGGGATTACTTACCCCTGGAGTTCATTATTTTCAAGTCGAACTGCAAAACGACGACGGAGATTTTGACGGGGAAAAGTTGGGCTTATTACGAATCGCTGCGACTAAGGGTAGTTTAGGGCGAGAACTCAAGCTGAGAGAAACTTTAGGGGACTACGCCCTGGTTAGTCAGCTATTAAGCCATACCATAGCCGAATCTGTGCTGATTAATCCTCCTACCATTAGGGATGCGCCTCAGATGCCAGAATCGGTACATTCAGAGGTAGAAGATGAACATGTTACACCTGAAGCGAAGGAAGATTTAGAGCCAGAGGTTCCAGGGGAAGATAATCAAGTAGAAGTTAAATTAGGAGAATCAGGCAATATAGCATTAACTATCGAAGTTTCGACCGAAAATCCCTTTCCAGCACTAGAAAATGATTCGGACGATCTCGAAGAAGAATATTATCCCGAAGTAGAAGTTCACACCGATGAGTCCCCAGCCAAACTGCTACTATTAACTCCTTTCCCCTCAGAACAGAATTCTCTAGCAACATGGTTGCAAACTCAACATACGAAAGAAGAATATCTGTCGGTTGTGATACAAGTCTGCCAATTTTCTTCTTATCTATATCAACGCCAGCGATTCTTAGTCGATCTATTGCCTCAATTCATCCAAATCCAAATAGGTAGACCGCTCCAGTTTTTTGATCTCAGCACCGTTTATGCTCTCGATGCACCCCCTCAATCTGGGTTGATTAGCAGCTATTGCGCTCCCGAATTAGCTTCGGGACAGGAACTTGAACAATCAATGGCAAGTTATGCCATCTCCGCCTTACTCTACCACTGTTCTCATCACCGACCATTGCCATCAGAACAAAAATATAATATATCCCTCGATTCCATCCCCAGAATTTACCAACTGCTAAAAATTGGTTTGTCTCCCATCCCAGAAGAAAGATTTCCTCTAGCTCAATTAATGAGTCTATTAGTGGAAACTCGCAATCTATTTCGAGCTAAAAAAATGCAGTGGCAAGTTGCCAGTTACTCTACCGTCGGGCTATCAACCAGTCGTTTGACTAATGAAGATAATTACGGAGTCAGACAGCAACAGTTAGGTGACTTTCAAACCCTGATTATGGGAATTGTCGCCGACGGTATGGGCGGCATGGCACAGGGAGAAGTCGCGAGCCAAATTGCCGTTCAAACCCTTTTGTCAGAGCCAATTTCCCCAGAATTTAAAACTCCAGATGATTTCGCTAATTGGCTAATCGAACTATTCCAAAAAGCCAACCAAGCTATTACCAATGATGTCAAAGATGGCGGTACTACTTTAAGCGCTGTCTTAGGAATTGGCGATCGCTTAATGGTGGCTCATGTTGGCGACAGTCGCATCTATCATATTCGTCAAGGTGAAATTAGTCAGCTAAGTGAAGACCATTCTATGGTGGCAATGATGGTTGCTAGCGGACAAATTACTCAGGAGGAAAGTTTAGAACATCCAGATCGCAATGTTTTAACCAAATCTTTGGGAGCGAAACGTATTTTGCCCCAAGGCTACGTTCAAGATTTAAAACGTACCAAGCAAGAATTAGCGATAACCCTAGAAGATAGAGATATCTTATTACTTTGCTCCGATGGAGTCTGGGATTTAGTTACTACCGAAGAGATCAATAAAATTTTTACCGATTTTGACTCTTTACAGTCGGCAGTAGATACAGCTATCGAACGAGTATTAGAGCGCGGTGCATCTGATAATGCGACTCTTTTAGCTTTGCAGTGCCGTGTAGAAAAGAACAATTAGCCATGTCTATTCTCTGTCCAGTATGTTTAATCGATAACGATGCTGCTGCACTCACCTGTACGGTATGTGGGGCTGTTTTGCAAGCTGGCAATACCAACCTCAGCTATCACTTACCAAGCAACAGCCTACTTCGAGGAGGTAAATATCAAATTCAAAAAATCTTGGGGGAAGGGGGATTTGGCATTACCTACAAAGCTGTAGATTTAACCAGTAACAAGAAAGTCGCCATCAAAGAAAATTGGCCCGAAAAAGGAATCAGACAGGGAACAACCATTATCTGGCCTCATACTATACCGCCCCAAAACCGAACTTGGCAACTAAAAAAGTTTGCTACCGAAGCCAGCTATCTTGCCCATTGTTCCCATCCCAGCATTGTTAAAGTTTACGACTGGTTTGAAGAAAACAACACTGCATACATGACCATGGGTTTGGTAGAAGGAAAACCCCTATCTCAGATTTTACAAGAAGAAGGCAGGTTAAAAAGCGATCGCCTGAAGCTCTATTTCCTACAAATTGCCGAAGCCCTCAAAGTAGTTCACGATCACAATTTACTCCATCGAGATCTTAAACCAGAGAATATCATTCTAGATCGTCATAATCGAGCCGTCTTAATTGACTTTGGCGCAACCAAAGAATTCGTTGCGGGACAAACCCGCAAAATGAGCGTCACTCTAACCCCTGGCTATGCACCCATCGAACAGTATAGCTATCAAAGTAAACGCTTTCCTGCCACGGACATTTATGCCCTTTGTGCATCCATGTATGAACTACTTACAGGTCAATTACCCACCCCCGCAACAGAAAGATTTGCCAACGAAGCCTTAATTCCTCCCAGCCAAATAATCACAACAATAGATCCCCTTTTAGAACAGGTAATTCTACGGGGAATGAAGATGAAAGTCCAGGAGCGTTTTCAGACAGTAGACGAACTATTAAGAATATTAACTGGTTCTGGACAAATAGCCAAATTAATTTCCACTCGCAATGCTAATTCTTATCCTGAATTTATTTTAGATAAAAGTCCCATAATTATCGGTAGATTTAAACCAGGAGAAACAGAGGTAGATATTAATTTAGAAACCTTTACTGGTTCTCGTACTGTATCTCGTAGACATGGCATAATTTATCGCGAACAAGCTCAATGGAAGATTAAAGACTTAGATTCTGATAATGGTATCTTTATTCGTCGTATAGGAGAATCTAAGTTTAGTAAAAAAATTATTGAAGCAAAAATATTAAACTCTGGTGATGTAATTTCTTTTGGCAAGGTTAGTTTTGAATTTAAACAATATTAAAATGATTATCAATGTCTAAAATAAAAAAATATGACAATTCAATGTCCTGCTTGCCTAACAGATAATCCAGATGGTGCAATAAGATGTTCTACTTGTGGTTACGAACCATTAGATGCTAGTTCTAGTTTTCCCATAACAACCACTACTGCTATTTATCATTTACCTCCAGGAGTTCTATTAAAACAAGGACAGTATGAAATAGAAAGGGTATTAGGGGAGGGTGGTTTTGGTATTACCTATAAAGGCATTAATAGACAAAATAATTCAACGGTTGCTATTAAAGAACTCTGGGCAGAAAAAGGAGCGAGACAAAACAATAGTGTGATTTGGCCTAGTTCTATTTCTCCCAAAGATAAGAAATTACAAATTACCAAATTCAAATTTGAAGCTAGCCATCAACAACAATGTCAGCATCCCAATATTGCTGAAGTTTATGAGTGGTTTGAAGAAAATAATACTGCTTATATAATTATGGAGTTTATTCCTGGTAAATCTCTTTTTAAAATTCTTCAGGATGAAGGTATATTACCAGAGAATCGAGTTAAAAAATATTTTATTCAAATTGCCGAAGCTTTAAAAGTCGTTCACGATCAGAAATTTCTCCATCGCGATCTTAAACCCGATAACATTTTGATAAATGATCAAGATGAAGCCATTTTAATTGACTTCGGTGCGACTAGAGAATTTATTGATGGCTTGAGTAGCGATATGAGTCAAATTGTGACTCATGGTTACGCACCCTACGAACAATATTCTAATCGTAGTAAACGTGTCAAAGCCACAGATTTTTATGCTTTGTGTGCCTCTATGTATGAATTGCTAACAGGAGAGCTACCTATAGATGCAGTGGAAAGAGTAAATAATTTAATGCAGGGGGATTCATCAGATCCTTTAATTCCGCTACGCAAATTAAACCCCAAGATTAGTGAATTGATGGAAAGGGTTATATTAACGGGAATGAAGATAAACGTCGGCGAACGATTTCAAACCGCCAATGAATTAATTGATGCCCTCAAGGGTAAATTTGTTCCTCCCAGTCAGAGAAAAGCTCAAGAATTAGTCAAGCAGGGTAAACTCGCCGAAGCAATACAAACCTATAGCCAATTTCTTACTAACGATCCCGATAATGGCATAGCAGCAGTCGAACTGGCATTAGTTCAAATGCACGTCAAAGACTCTGAAGCCGAAATCACTGCCAAAAAAGCAGTAAAACTCAATCCTAATGACGGTAGGGGTTATGGAGTATTGGGTTTAGTCTGCTGTCGAAAGGCTCAATGGAAAGAAGCAGTCAAGCATTTACAACAGGCTGCAAGACTATCACCAAAGGAAGTCTGGATTCAAGCAAATTTGGCTTGGGCTTTAGGTAAAACTGATAATTGGCAACAGGCTGAAGTTGCTGTGTCTAATGCTCTGAGGATCGATAATAACTGTACCTTTGCCCTTGGGATCAAGGCTTGGATAGCAGCCCACCAAAAGCAATGGAAAACAGTACGCCTTAATGCTACTCCAGCAATATTTAAAGCAAAACAACAATCATTACAAGATTATAAACAATTACAGCAATGGCTATCTCCTCTGGTGATAATGGCAATTGAGAAAACTGCAATAACCAAGCAAGCAAAGGATGTAGAAAGAAGAGTTAACCAATTCGTCGCTCAAAATCCTCATAATCCTTGGGGGTTAGGTTTTCAAGGCTGGAAAAAAGGGAATCAAGGGTTATGGAATGATGCTTTAGATTATTTTGAACGAGCTGATGCCAGCAGCAATAATACTCAATGGAACTCAATTAATCACGGTATCACTTTAGAACATTTAAACAATACTTCTGATGCTATCGGCGTTTACGATTCTTGTTTGTCTAAATTTGGAGATAATGAGTTGCTTTTATTTCGTTTAGGAACACTCAAAGGAAAAGTAGGACAATGGGTTGCTGGATTATCTCATTTAGAAAAAGCCATTCAACTCAAGCCAGATTATGCCGAAGCATATCACAACAAAGGTTGGATTTTATTGAATATAAGAAATGGTGATGGCGACGTAGAGGATATTCGAGCATTATTATCAGCCTATAGTAAAGCTTACGAACTATACCTACAGCAAAGTAAGACCAATCTAGCCAAAGAGATCGAACAAAAATTTCAAATAGTTGGTGTTCAACTATAAACCGCGCAAATTTTTTTAACTAATCAGGAGTTCGAGATGTCTAACAGCAATGTGGCTTTAATAGAGCAATTCAATCTCTTTTTTCAGATTTATGAATCAGTATTACCCTATATATCTCTCAGCAGCAATCTAAAAGATTACTTTGATAAGAAAAAAATTTGGACTACAAAGCTAAGAGAAGAAAAATTTGCTGTCGCTTTTTTTGGGTCTTTTACATCGGGTAAATCCACCTTGATTAATGCCATCTTACATCAAGAATTACTTCCCGAAGGAGTAAAATCAACCACTGCTTTCCCAACTTTAATCAAAAAAGGGGAACGAGATATCGCCACTATTTATTATCTCAATAGCAGCAGTAAAAATAAATATAAAGGTCAACTTATTTATGAAATAAGAGAAGCTATCGGCAATAAAATGCCTCCATATAATCAAAATACTCAGCAATTTTTGCAGGATATTAATCATGCAATTGCTCAATACGAGCAAGAGTCTCAAAACAAGGTAGAAAGAAAGCCATACGAACAACTAAAACAACTACTAGAAAATTGGAACGAACAAAATCCCCCAAGTACCGAGGTTAATCTTACCAACTTAAAATCTTATGTTGAAGGGCATCCTGATTCTTTGTTTATTGATCGCATTGAAGTAACCGTCAAAGATATTAACCTTGCTAATGACATTGTTATCGTAGATCTTCCTGGAGTTGCTGTATCTAATTTACGTCATCTTAACTTTACCGAAGATTATCTAACCAAGAAAGCCAAAGCTTTTGTGGTTTGTATGAAACCTAGAAGTCTAATTGAAGGAGAAGAAGCAAAATTTCTAAAAAGGATTCATGCAATCAATCCTTCAATACTGAGTAATTCATTTTGGATTATTAATCAATGGGACTCCCTCAACGCAGTAGAGAAGCGAGGAGAAGAAGAAAATTTTCAGGAAAAAATTAGAGATTATCAATTTAACATTGATCCTGATCGCTTCTTCAAAATCTCTGCTTTACAATATTCACTACTTAGATATATCGCCGAAGGTACTTTAGAGCAAACGAAAAAACGAAAAAACGAAATAGACACTCTCAAAAGTATAAAATCTCCTTCAACAGACATTTCTTCTCCTGAAGCTCAATCTTTTCTAAAAACAGTCGAACCTGTTGTAGACTTTGCCAAATTTAAAGAAGCACTATTTGCATACTTAAATACTGATGCTAAGAATGAGTTTTTTGCATCAGCTACTAATGAGCTATTTGAAATGATTCAAAAACTCACTCAAATAATTGAGCCTGACTATTCGCAGTATCAAAATCAGAAAATGGATGATTTTAGAAGTATTAAGCTAGAATCTGAAACCAGAAAAGAGCTAGATAGATTTATTTGTGATTTAGAACAAAAAATTAGAGATTTTTCTCAAGATATTCGTACTTACTATTCCCAAACTGATTATTGGACTGATAGTATTCAGAATGAAATTAATCGTGAGATAGATACTGTCCTAATTAATACTCCAGAATTAAAAAATGAGTTAAGAAAAGGTGCGCATCAAGATTCAGATTATAGTCAGCTATCGGCAATATTAAAGAAAAAAATTGGCTTGGTTGCTATTTTAGAAAAATATTTAACTGTTGATACCTTTTTGGAGCAAATAAATAATTTGTCTAGAGAACTAAGATTAGTCAATCAACGCTATTTACCTCAAAGTACATTCAATGTTTTAGAAGATAAGTTAGGTAAGAGAGATATTCAAATGCGTATATCTGGAGTAGCTGATATTATCTTTTTTGACCTGGGAGATAAATTTCAAGACATTGGCTTCAATCTTAAAAATTTACTGAAAGATACTGAACAATCAGTTGATGATAGCGAACAAGATAATAATGATAATGAATTGATAGAATCGGCTTTAGACCAATATCGGCAAGAACTAACAAAATTCATGAGTAGCCTGAAGCCTGATATTAATAAATATATTAATCGAAGTATTAAAAATCATGTTGAATATCTAGACGAAGAACTACCTAAGCTTTTGAATGGTAACTCTAACAAGGATGCGATCGCTCTTAAAATAAGAGAAAATTTAGAAAAATCTAAAACTGTAGAAAATGAAATCCAAAAGAAAGAAGCAATCACAGCAGCGTATCAAAAACTTACAGCTTTGCAGGAAAGTCTCTAGTAAACAATTAAGTCAATGAACTTAAAGATAATTGCCTTGTATATAGTCTGGCGCTGTGGAGGCAATAGTTAAGGAGTTTTCTAAAATAACCTTAAAGAGACAAGCTCAGGGGGGCACAGAGAAGGACGTATTCGAGGATATCAACAGAAAGCTTAAGGCTATCAACGGGAAGCTAGATAGTATCGAAAGAGATAACAAGCTTATCTACGAAGCAACAGTCTATTAAGAGTTAAAAGCCTATTTGACAGAAAGCTTAAGAGATGGTAGAATCACCGCCTCTTTTTTTATGCTTAGATAAACCGCTTATTTAATTAGGGTATATTATGTACCCTCTTTTTTCTTTTTACCCTTTTGCTAAGGTACGTTTTGGGTACAGCAGTGGAACTGACTCGTTGGAGTCAGCGATGAGAGGTAAGAACGACAAGCGATAGCGAGGAGTTGGGCTAGGCGGACTCGAACCGCCGACTTCCACAATGTCAATGTGACACTCTAACCAACTGAGTTATAGCCCAGCGTAACTTCGGTAATTATATCAACAAAAGTCTCAATAGTGTTGATAATCATTCGTCTAATTTGTTTCCTTCTAACCAATTGTATCGTTATTTTCGTTAACTAACTCATAGAAAAGCATTCGAGTAACTTTAAATAGAATCCTTACCAGACTGTCCTTGCCCTTAACTGATGTTCCTAAATCTTGATAGCGATCGCTTAATTGTTGACCAATATGTCCACCGATAGATGAAGCAAAAGTTGTTTGCCGACATTTTCCCTTATCTTTTACTTAACATTTTTTAAAAACCCTAGCAAAAACTTTATACAACTGACATACTTCTACATATGAGACCATAACGAATTTGACAAAAGCTTGCAAGATGATGCTCTAAATCTATCAAAAAGATTAGCTTTTGCATCTTCTGCTGCACCATTTATTATGGGATTTGTCGATTCAAATAAATATATAAAGTAATAGAATTAAATACTGATATTCAAGTTATTTCTATTGCTAAAGTACCTCATATCAATTAGATTTAGTACCAACATTTACTTACTAAAAGAGTTTTAGATTTAGATTTATGCAGAGAACTGTTGAACCGGAATTAATGAACGATGAAAAACAAAGCTTGGCCTATGCTCAGGCTGATTTTGATGAGCCAAATGCTCGTTTTATTAATCTTTTTCAAGAGACTTTTGGTCATAACTTAAATGGTCATGTTCTTGATATAGGCTGTGGCAATGCAGATATTACTATCCGTTTTGCTAAGGCATATCCTAATTGTATGATTGATGGTATAGATGGTTCAGCATCAATGTTAAGTTTTGGACGCAAAGCCCTCAGCAACGAACCTGTAGATATACAAAATAAAGTACTGTTAATCAAAGGAATCGTACCTAATATTAAACTGCATCATCTAGATTATGATGTAATTATTAGCAATAGTGTACTGCACCACTTACACAATCCAGATGTGTTGTGGCAATTTATTAAATCTTATGGAACTGAAGGGACTAGGATTTTTCTTGGTGATTTGCTACGTCCTTCAAGCCCTGAAAAAGCAAGAGAAATAGTTGCATTATATGCCAAAAATGAACCAGAAATCTTACAAAGAGATTTCTATAATTCTCTTTTAGCTGCATTTGAAATATCGGAAATTGAAGAACAATTAAAGCTAGCTAAAATAGATAATTTATCAGTAACACAAATTAGCGATCGCCATGTTCTTATTTCAGGATGTTTGTAACAGAAAATTTATTTATTGATTATTTAGCGATGGTAATTTTGTCAGACATACTATTAATGACCAATTTTTGAAATTCCTTTGCTTCTAATGGACGACTCAACCAAAAACCCTGCACCAGATCACACTGTGCATGCTTCAGGAAATTCAATTCAGCTTCTGTTTCAACTCCTTCAGCTACGACTTGTAATCCCAATTGATGTGCCATGCTAATCGTGTTTTTCGCAATAACTGCGTTGACTCGATTTTCGTTTATATTACGGACAAAACATGAATCTATTTTCAAAATGTCAAAGGGAAATTGCTGTAAATATCCCAAAGAAGCATAACCAGTCCCAAAATCGTCTAAAGCTATCTGAATCCCTAGTTTTTTGAGCAGATTTAGTTTCTGTACATTGGTTTGGATATTTTCCACCAAAATGTTTTCAGTTAGTTCCAACTCTAAATATTGAGCTTCTAGAGACGAATTAAACAAAATCTGAGTTATGTTATGAAACAAATCTGCTTGCTTAAATTGAACTCCCGATAAATTAACGCTAATCTTAAGCTGGTTCAAACCTTCATCATGCCAAGCTTGCATCTGTTTACAGGCACTATCAAGAGTCCACTC
>JAAUYH010047024.1_pt1 | contig 12389 bp, 5 predicted proteins | sample 7278061 | NCBI WGS metagenome assembly JAAUYH01 (sample SAMN14350203, study PRJNA611818) | marine sediment metagenome | isolation source: surface marine sediment (0.6m) | place: French Polynesia: Moorea | collected 2018-08
ATAGCATTGTGCTGTTTATTTGCGTCCATGCCTACCAACTGAGACCTTGATCTACTGTTAACGAAAATAAGCATTTCAAGGTTTTGAGCCAATAATTTTCTCAGAATTTTTTGTTCCTTCGAAATCAGTTCTAAAAGTTTGAGTGATAAATACTAAGTATATTTTTCAGCGTTCGATCATCCTACTAGAGTTTCATAAAATTCGAAATAGAAAACCCTAGTGTAAGCTAACATTTATGACTGGTCTGAAACATATGGAAATCCTATAATTCCGGAACGGACCCTCACCGAAACTAGCAGCTCTGTCATACGCTCCACCATACTCCAGCCCTTTTATTTCTCTGGTTTCGCTACCCTGACAACGCAGGGTTATCTGCTCATCTCATCTACCCACCCTGCTCGTTCGACGCTCCTCCCAGCAACGGGCGCTTTTGGCGCCGTCCATGTCATGCCGCGCAAGTTAGTGGGGCAACATGAGAAGGAATGTCTACAAGGGGATGTGGGCTGTGGGCCGTCGCGTTGCGGCGCATGGTCTGGATGGTGTTGGGAAGACGACGGCGTTGCGTACTACATGCTACGAGGAAAAAGTGAAGGAGGCGTTCCCGTATGGGGGCTGTCTTCTGGAGTTCGGACTAGATGGGAAAGGCGTCGAGGTCCGGAGTCTACTCGAGCGATGCATCTAAAATCTCGGTGGGACGACCACCCCTACAGAAATGAAGGAACAGTCGTTGTTGGAGGGAGTGGTCGAGCAAGCTGCAAGATGTCTTTGTTAAAAGGCAGTGCCACTTGTATGCGGCGGCTTGTGGCAGCCGCATGTAAGTGGTCTTGGGCGCCTGCCGCTGTGGAAGCAGCCGTTGAGACGCGCACCATGTAGCAATCTTCTAATATCGACACGGCGCCAAAGTAGTGCGGAAGATGTTTCTAAAGATTATGAAACGTTTTGGGACGTTGCCTTCTCAGCGCCCAAACGCGCGCAATCTCTTTGGTCAGATCGCATTGGGGACAAGCACGTCGAGATACTACAGAGTTTAGCGCCGGGAGGCGCGATTCTCAACACATCTACGCCGCCACTATCGGTCGATGTAGGTGCGTCTGCTATTGACATGAACCATGGCGTTGCCGTGGTCAGGTTATGGAATGAATGAAAACATCTAATTTGTTTCGTTGTTTGCAGTTTGATAAGGTATCATGCAAGGAGGTTTGCGGATAACGTGATAGCGTCGACTCGGTATCGGCTAATATTGCGCCGTGAAACGTCGTAATAGTAGTCGATACGGAGTCGACCTGTTCGAATGAGCGGGTAGCCGCGAACCAGTTTTCACGAGAGCCACAACTATAGTGAACTTCCCGTATTACTGTATATCGTGCCCGTCAACGGTGGCACGGTGGTGATGGTGTTCACTGTCACAATCATGTGGTCGATTAACTTCAATTGATACAATAAACTCAAGTGCCAACGAGGTTTTGAAATCTACAGGAATCCAATCCCCTCAATTCTACCCTCTTCGACGTGACCAGCGTTACCACCCAGCGCTCAGCGTGCTAGACCTACGGACGTGTACGAAGTTGGTGTGGATCGGGGAAAAAATTCTACCATTCCATGAATGCCGGTGTTTGAAGAACGACTTATGGTAAGAGGTCGGAGATGGTAAGGACAGACTGGCCTGTTATCTTATGTGCGATATACACCACATCGAGACGAGGTAGGCGATTAGCTTGCATTGAAAATGGATGTGCAGAAGTCGCGGATATGAGGCACTTCTGTGAAGACCTGCCTGATATCCGCAACTTCTGCATAGTCAGTGCCTGCCACCAGTAGTTCGAAGTCGATTTTCAAGGCGCGGTAGGTTCAAGGAGAACCAATGCGCGGTCATGAAAACTTGGTACCATGCATTGCTGTGGACAAGGACCACGAATTCGTTGGGACGCCGAAACCGGAAACTGGATAGTGGAGTCAATGTATGGCCATTCTGATTCCGTAATATGTGTTGCAGATAGTCCATGGGGATAAATGCTCCACTGACTACACATTGCGGATGTGGTATGCTGTTAATGGCAAACCAATGGATGAGCTGTATTGAAGACACTCTGGATGCGTTGACTCCGTGGGATTCGATGAAGAACGTGGGATAATCGTATCGCGCTCAATTGACGGAACTATTCGTCGGTGGAGAATGGTACCCAGTACGAGATAAGCGAGTCGGTTGAAAAATCTGAAGCACCAGTGACGAACATCGTGTTGAGTGACGACAGACAGAAGGTTGTGACCAGCTCCAATAATGATGTACCGGTACTACTCTACTTGAATGAGATACAAATGATGGAAAGGCGATAGAGAAAGCATTGAAAGGAAGACTTGCTCGTCTGGTATGCATTGCGGTCAATGACAATTGTAGGATGATTTTGGCAGTCAACACAAAGTATTGCAGAAATGAAGTTATTCGGTGGAACACAAACACATGTGAAATGATACCGTAGATGAACCGATAGTGGTAAAGCGCCTAAGTTTTTTGTCTTGTGCGGCAGCGAGTTTGAATTGCGAAATGGTTGCGAGTCGTTATCATGGCTTGATTGAGTGTACAGGATCTCCGGAAGTGATAACGGAACGGTAATCATGTGGCTTACGCTTCACGATGGTTCATGCCATTGGGATGTATCGAATGGAGTGGTTGCGGTTTGTGGCGTTCACGAGTAATGTTTCGGTGTTTGTATTCAAGAAAGTATAACGTAGTGCAGTTTGGGGATATTTGGTAGCGTGGCTCGGCTTCGAACAACTCGACGATGTCTCGCTACATGCGGGAATGGTTTCTCTTCGAAAATGGGCACTTGGCTGGGTAAATTTTGCACGAGAACCGCAAATTATCGCGAGAATACGTGCAATATCTCTCTCATCGACAAAGAAATGGTTCACTGATGTAGTCCACGAAATTTTGAACGCTACAACACCTTACTTAGAGTTGAGCTACAGTACTGCACACTACCGCACCGCCGACGTCCGCATTAGATTCGTTTCATGTTAGCGCTGTCCGTGTTGGATAGTGCACTACTCACGTGAAACGAATTGCACACACATCTCGCTGTCGTTACTATGCTTATGTCATACAGTTGCTGACCTTGACTGTTGCTACCTATTGTCATGTGCTGACCAGTGCCTGTTGTCGTTGCACTATTACCTGATAATATCTTTGCTGCATATTCGTGCTGTGTGAATCACTGTGTTTCAACACCCCAAAGCTCTTGTCTAACGCTATTCATTTGTTAAACTAGCGGTACAGTATGGTGGGTCATGATGATTGCTCAACCTCAGATGTCACGTCTGATGAGGGTGCGTTATGAGCGTTGCTCAACAGAGTTGTGCGTATTACAGTATCGGTATTGCACTGCACTAGAGCTTTACAACTCGATTACACTCTCCAACTCTCCCGTTATTTTGTCGTTTTGGTAGGGAAACGGAATGGTCTGCAAATCAACAAATACCACGACATCTGTTTCATTCCTACCGCCTCCGTCACCTAAGCACAGGCATAAGGACCCAGATGTACAGTGCCAAACGATAGATATAATTTACATTGGCACCCAAAATTAGCATGTACGTGTACCATATTCAGCTGATGTAACCCCTACGGTGCCAGTGATCGACACAACTCTCGTACCTCCCACTGTCCATCCGTCGCCTATGTCGCATCCGGCAGTCCACTCCGTCCTCCAAAAATCTCCCTTATTTCTCCCCTGAGTTACACCAGCACCTCGTCTCCTCACACCGCACGATGATAATCAGGCTCCACATGCCAAGCACAACCGTCTATGCTACACCTTCGCGCGTTTCCACACAATATCCTCAGCCTTCCCCAAATCGCTGCACCCGTGCCAGCGCCTCTCTCCTCTGCAGCTCTTGCTGCAGCGCCCACAAGCTGGTGTTCGGCACCGGCAGCGGGTCGCCACTGTTCCAGCCGATGACACTCACGCGCTCCCCCAGTTCCACGCTCGCGCCGTCCTCCCATTGCCCCTCGAGTCTCCATCGCCACATATTCACCTCCTTCAATCTGATATTATTCACGTTTGACATGTCCACGTAATACGCACTGCCCACCCTCGGCCACACACACGCCACATACCACAGCAGCAACAGCATATCCAGCGATTCCTTCACGACCCACCTCACATCCGGCCGTCTCACGCGCACCAAGTTGAGTGCGACCAACTCCACAATGAGTGCCGCCACAATCAGTGCGCCATTACACCAGAAAAATCGGAGCACCCTGAGCAACGGCGTCGACTCGACGTCGATCTTCGCATCGTCGACCAACTCGGCGAACTTGTCGAAGAACCTTGCATTGCGACGACAGTGCAACAATGCGATACCCGCCACCGCCACATGAAACACATTAAACCCGTAGTACCTCGCCACATCCCATGTGTACGTAAGCACCACATCCAACCCCACGATGGCCATACCCACCCAAAACGCCAACTTCGCACCGTTCCTGTCCACCTTCCAACTGTCGGGTATCAAACCCACCGCCGTGGACATGACCAACACCAGTGCGCCCACCAACAATTCGGTTACTGCCTCAAACGGCACCACCACCACCGGAAACCACGGCTTCACCCCATCCCAGAACGCCCCGCAATACAACGCGTATACCACCACCTTGCACAACAGCGCCACGCACGCAAGCCACGCTGCCACCGGGAGGCGGAACCCACGCCATCCCACCGCACCAAAGCCGAAGATGGAAGCCAGCCAGGTGCCAATCGCCAACGCCAGGAAGATCGTGGCCGGGATGGGGTAGGCCGCCTCGTCCCAACCGAGGCGGGGGAACGCCGCGTCCTCGTTGCGCATGACCACGACGTAGCTCCCACGCTGGGTGATGCCCAGTCGGCGCAGGCACAGTTCGCAGCCTATGAGCGAGGTCACGACGACGGATTCGGCGTCCGGGCTGGGGTGGTGGGACACCCGGGGGCGCAGGGACAGCACCTCACACTTGGAGTAGCCCTCGCACGCGAGGTCGGGGTGCTCGTCGGCGGCGACGCGGAGGCGCGCCAGCGCGTCACGGGCGACGGGCACGGCGCAGAAGCGCAGGCGGAAGCACGCGGCCAGGAGCGGGGGCGTGAACGTGAAGTTGGCGGCGAACACGCCGCCGCGGGTGTACGCGAAGCGCCAGCTGCGGCGCACGCCGTCGGCCCCGCGGAAGTCGCCCGCGTCGCGCCGCGCGTGCGCCACCGCCAGCAGCGCCATCGCCATCAACACCCATCGCATCGTGCCGCTCACCCATGTACCGCGGCTACCGGCGACGACGGGTGCATATCCCGGCCCCACTGCCTCGCCCTCCGTGGTGCACTATGAGTGCCACCGGCCCCGCATCATCGCGCCAATTCAACCGCGATTATTTCCTCACACGTGCCCTACACGACCGCACTATTAACTGCATCCCTCCGCTCTTATCTTGCGTCCGAGGCGGTGCCGCGCCTGCCGCGTCGTGTACTTCGGCGCGCACTGCTCAATCTCGCCCTCAATGCCTTGCGACCAATTGTCCTCCAATCTCATTCGCATTCTCATCTTCACATTTGCCGTTTCACCGATTTTTCTTGTCCTCCGTTCCTTAAACGTTCGTTGTAAGTCTGTCCATACGGTTCGACAGGTGACCCTCCGTTCCAATGAGTTGCACGGTTTGTTCGACAGCCATGGAACTCGGTTACGGGGCATGAATCCCAAATAACGCGGCATTCAAAGACGACTTGCACCTCGAGTACGACGAGGACCACAAATAACCCCTGTTGAGTTCCACAGCACCCCATCTCGTTCCACGACTGGTTTCGTGTTCTACAGACATGGCCACGATGCAAAGATGTCGTGCAAATTCGAGCCAGTTCCGAAACTTGTTACGATACACCACAATACGCACGCCCAACCTATTTTTTCGTGCTCTACGGTCCACCCACCACGCCAGCGTTCTCAGTTGCACCATCAAGACGACACGGTTCCTCTCAGGTACCGGTACAAAATTCGTACGTGCATTCGCATTGAAGTTGTTCGGGAGATAATGCCGAGCTTCGTGATTCGCACGACGAAGGAGATTGACGGGTATCAACCACATTGACGCCGCAAGTTACGAAACCCAAGCTGTCGAAATCATCGTTGGTTTCAAGCTTGCAGGCGACCCCACAATACCCACTGCTCGTGTACAGCCCGCATGAGCGCTCAGCCGTCAGATGACGCCATCGGGTGAAGCAATTCGGAGGCCGACAGAGCAGCACCTCGCACAATCTGCGACTGAATTCATGGGTGATGTGAGCGCGGCGCAGCACCAATCACAACACAAGAGCCAGTCAAATAGTGCAGTAGGGGATAGTGCAGCGAATAAAACTTTTATTTCTGAGCGATCTCAGGACTTACAGCTAACATCGCACAATATACGGTCCGCACATTCCGACAAGTTGTACGACACGTACAGCAGCTGTATCATGGAAAACACGCGCGACAGCGAACAACGATGAAGAAGAACTAATTTATAAAATGATACAGCGATTGTGAGATGATACATCGAGCACGGCACGCCACTCGAAACGAAGGCCATCGCCCACCAACCCGCAGATACGCATCTCGGCATTATTTCACTCACTCGGCCGCGCTTAGTTTCCCGCGCGTTAGTACACACTAGTTGCCGTTGTCGTCGTCGTTCTCGATGACACGTACAAAACCGCGAGACTCACCTTCCTGTGGCGGCGGCGAGTCGTCCTCGCCCACGCTGCCTTCGTCTTGCACTTCGGCGAACTTGGCACTCTTACGACTGCCCTCCTTCCAAACGGGGCCCGCGAGCACGCCCACTGAGTTGCCCTTCTCCACCGACACCGTCCCGCCGCGTTGTTGCCACGGCTCGCCATCCACCTGGAACGGCGTGGCGTCCGACTTGAGTGTGATCTGCAGCGACTGGCCTTGCGCGATACGCACGCCTGTGGCCTGGAAAATTTTGATGGTGCCGAAATGCGGCAAACCACGCAGCCCAATCACCTCAAAATTGCCATCATTCACCAACATATCCTTCACCGCGACACCCTTCAACACGTCGCTGGTGTCCTTCTCCTTCGTGAAGCCCCATGGCTGGGTACCGGCACCGTAACTGGGGATGTTCAAAATGATCAACGCCTGCAAGTTGGCGGGCAGTTCGAGGGTCTTCCCGTCCACGACCAAGGTTTCGATGTGGTCGTTCATGAAGAACTTCCTCGAGCGGGGCCGAACCAGGTACTTGGCGCCGACCTTGATGTGCGCGACGAAGTTGCCAATGCGCGACTTGTACTTGTCGGGCTTGTTCCATCGCAACTGGTTGAACTTCATCTCCACATACGCATCGGCGCCCAGCGACAGATAGTTGCACATCACGGCGCGCGCGCTGTGGCCCACGACGTCCTTGCCCTTGGACGCCTTGACCTTCTCCTCGTCCTCCACCGCGTTCAGCTTCCACACGTCTAGCGTGTGCTTGGGGCTGGTCTTAATCCACTCCACGTAGTTCTTAATCGCGCTATCCCCCGGGTACTTCCGGCCCCAGCCCAGCGCGCGGCTCATGTCGTTGCCGCTGCCCAGCGGGATGAGCGTGAGGCGCACGTGGCGCAGGTTCTGGCGCTCGACGCTAGTGGCCACCCAGGAGAAGGTGCCGTCGCCGCCCGCCACCATCGCCGTGACCTCCTTGCTGGGGTCGCTGCAGTGCAGCTCCAGCCCCTTGTCGGGGCCCCCGTCCTTCTTGATGTCGTGCACATTCGCCTCGCCGATGATGTCGCTCAGGATTTTGATGACGGTCTCGCCCTTGTTGTCGCCCGACCCCGCGTTCACGAATGCTATCACACTCATCCTTCGCCTTGCCACTTCGTCTCACCGTCCACCCTGGCGTGTAGTCGCGCGGCACTGTCACCAATTCGTGCACTGTCTTTGCTGTTGTTGCCCCGTGCCGATGGATGCAAGCTTCTGAATTCGATGCGTTATTTTTCCGTTAATTTGTATGGCCACCCGCGAATCGCCGAATCGATATGAACCCATTCAGCCCCCGTCCAGTCTGTTCAGTCCTTACAGTCGCCCTCAGATTCTTCAGATCTTTCCCGCGTTCCACTGCCACCTACACTATATCTGACCCGTGCGACCAGATTTGTGAAAGTATCGCCGATCAGCATGATGCAGTCGAGTCTACTGGCGATGCGTGCCGTGCGCTACGCCGCGCGTCCAGCGCTGTTCAACACCGCTCGTGCCGCATACTCCGCCAACATCGCCGGTGGATCCATGGGCAAGGCGTGGGCCGACAAGGAGCATGCGCACGAGAACCAGTACTTCAACCAGGAAGACGCGAGAAAGTTGGCCGAGTTGGCCAAGAAGCTGCACGTGCAGACAACCGTATGTCATCCTCATCACCACCCTGTGTTCGTGACGTAGTACTTACCGTCGTTGTGTAGCCCACCGATGAGGTGATTGCCGCCGCCAAGGACGAACTTGCGAACATCTTCTCTACCCATGGCGTCACATCCAGCGAAGCACTTGTGGAAGACGTACGTATGCCTCGACCTCCGCCTCGACGTAACTACTAACTCTTGTGGCTGTGTAGGTACTCAAGTTCAAGTTCAACAAGAAGTAGCTTGTGATGTAGTAGTTGTGTGCTACGAAGATTTGACAATGTAACGACGCAGTGCGTTAAATACAACTGTCATCTACGTAGTTTACTCAGTCCTTATTCCTATCCCGTCTAGGTAGCGGGCCAGCGCCGTTCTCCTTGCCGTACATCACGTAGTACCCCATTCGTCCGAGTAGACTTAGGCCCGCGCCGATGACTAGCACATCGCCGAATAGCTCCAGACTAAAACCGTGTTAGTCGCGTCGTTGCAGTGCGTGTTGAAATCCCACCACTTACCGCCTGTGAAACTCCTTTTTCGCGCGCATCTTGTCCAGTATCTCGCTCTCGTAGATCTTTCGCTCGGCTGTCAACACTCGGCTCGCAAGTGCGGTTGTGGCGCGTTTCGACGTACTGGCTTCTCGAACGGCAGCGGTCGCGATCCCACGCTAGATGTGCTTGAGATGTGGCGCCGCAACGCGCGTGTCGTCGTCGCAGCGCTGCGCACGATTGCGGAACTCATCTTGCTGCTTCGATGCGCTTTGCTGAGACGATACACCAGTTTGCGCAGGGATGAGGGCGATTCAGCGACGGTCCAATCGAATTTGCAATAATATATGCCACGCTGTACACGTGTGAGTATGGTATAGCTGCATTCCATCGCTTCTTGGGTGTTCTCAAGTAAGGATACCACTACCGGTACTGAGTTATCGTCCCATCGGTTGAACATCGAGTGAAAGTGTGGAGTGTAATAATCGTGTCAACACAAAAAACACTGGCAATTGACGAATTGACGACACATAACGGGCTAGGATTTTATGCTCCAGGTTTACTTGGAACTGTAGAGTGAAACGAGCGTTAGTTCTATTCCATAGAGACATGCGTTCGGTCTGTAGCACTGTGGTACAGTACAACCTAGAACAGTGACGCAGGGTTGCTCCTATTTGTGGTATTCGCCCGCTGTGCTCAAATTTAGAAGGAGAGCCAAATCGCGGCGGTGCTAAGGAATGCTCGACGACACTCTACCCGTTGTTGCTTTGACAGCTGTATCATCCATCTGCAGACGAGGCACTAGACTGTGAATTCACATTGAAAGCAATTCTCGATGTAACTTGACATCTATGTTCGGTCTAGTATGACCTACATCGTGAGAGGCCAGCAAAGGCGGCTTTCTGTAACCTGCGAGGGAGCTGCGCGCGCTTTTCCGAAGTATTTGAGAATCTCGCCGCATCATTGAGCAGTCACCCCCACGCCCGACGTACTACCGTAGGTGGCCGGGAGGTCGGGGACAAATCGAGGAAATGTGTGTGATGCAGTGCGATTGTGGGGATCAATTTATAAAACTTGGGCGGTACCATGCACAGTCGCAATCAAGTAGTACTAGCTATATTCAGAATGGTGGTTCGGTCTGTCTCGAGAGCACACCAGGTTACGAGTAAATGGAAGCGTACACATCGGGGCCACTACCCGGGTAGAACTCCTTGAAGAAGGAGTCGACGGAATCGACGGTCTCCTTGGCCGACAGGTCGCGCGTGTAGATGAACAGCTCCATGAGCGTGGCGATGGAGCGGGCCTCCTTCTCTGCGCGGCCCACGACGATGTCGGCGAACTGCTGCGCGTAGTGCGCGTCTTTCTCGTCGGGATAGAAGCTGCGGAACATGTCTGAGAACTGTTTGTTCGTCGGCTTCGTGAATTCGAAACGCCGATCGATGCGGCCAGGCCGTATCAGCGCCGGGTCCAGCCGGTTCAGGTGGTTCGTCGTCATCACCGTTAGCACGCCATCCGTCGATACCAGCCCGTCCAGCGCGTTCAGTAGCCCTGAAAACGTCAGCGGGGAGCGCGGGTTCTTCGCGTCGCGGTTGGGCTTGAACACCACGTCGATATCCTCTATCACCAGCATCGCCGGCAACGGCAACGTACGCAGCGCTTGCTGTAGATGCGAGTTCGACATGTGGTCGTCGCCCAGCTCGAGGAAACACGCCGACAAGTTAAGATTGCCCGCGAGTGCGCGGATGGTGCTTGTTTTCCCGGTTCCTGGCGGGCCGTGAAACACGTACGAGCGCCGATGGGGAACACCATGGCGCGTGTAAAATGCTTTCGTGCCTTTGGAGGTGAAGCGACGGAAATCTTCGATTATTGCGTCCATCATGCCCTCTTTCAGAAAGATGCTCTCGAGTGTGCGCGACTTCTTCCAGCCTTGACATTTCCATCGCGCCTTCGTCATATAGATTTCTAGCGTATACAGTTGATACTTGCCGGTGCGTGGCTTGCGGTCCGGCTTAGCTCGCTCGAACGCCCATTTTGTAACCTCGTTGATTTGGGACCGTAGCAGTTGCGGTGTGGCACCGTACAAATACACCGCCTTGTACTGCATCGACGAGCTTTGCTTCCCCGTGGGACGGCCGGTGTACGAGTGTAGCACGTAGATGTCGGAGCCTTGGTGTTTCAAGCGAGCGCGCCCGAAGCCGAAGTGATACGGGGGAAAGTCCGGTTCGTCCTCGTTATCGGAGTCGAGTTCCACTTGCACAATCCCCGAAGCGGTGCGCATCTTCACCGGTGCAAAATTACATGCCGACTGTGCCGGGGCTTGCGCTAACACGGAGAGTAATCCTGGATACTCGCGCTCCGTTTGCCGCAGTAAGCGAGATCGAGGCCGGTTGGGTATGCCGTCGGCATTGGACACAGCGTTGTTGGGAATTTCGGTCTCGTCAATGTCTACGGCACGATGTGCGAGGTATTCGAGCAAGATGTAGTAGCGTCTGTCGAAATTAGGATTGTATATCGTTTCTAATATGGCCACTCTGTTCGCGGGCAGTCCCAACTTCTTTGCCACCCACTCCGGCGCGCCCAGCACGGAGTGCGACATCTCGTTCACCTCGGCCGTGTTGGGCATCTCATCCTCGATGACGGTAGACCCTACCATCGTGAAGGTGATGGTGCTGCGAAGCTGGTTGGGTTGTCAATCAATACCTCGCTTTAAACTCCGTGATGCAATTGCAGCTGCACATAGGCAAACATACAAAGCCCTCATACTTGCAGCCCACTTTTCTGCCAATCTCAACCAACGCAACAAAGACAGCGATGCCCTAGCCGGCTCGCTGCTCCTGAACTTTCGCTCCGCTCTTCGCATTGGTTAGCTGGTGAAAAATCCTTGATGAGGATTTCTCACCCGAATCGTCCGTCATACTGTACTGTACGTTGCCGCGCAACGGCGGGCCTTCATCTACAGTTTTACTCGGTGTTTATTCAGGTCCTCTTGCCATCTACGACTTCAGGTGCACTGTGGCCGAGCACTGTATGCTGTTTTTTGAAATCGTTGATTCACAAATACTGCCCATGAGCCCTTAATTATCGATTTTGGTATTGCTCGATTCTGGTGGCAAACAACGAAAATGGATAGTTTGAATTTCATTAACCTAATCTTGAACTGTTGTTTTTCTATAGATGCCATTTATTTCTCTTATTTTCAATCCCTGATATGTGAAACAGATTTATTAGAATAGAAGTGTCCGAATACTCGTATCATTTTTCGATAAAGTGGCTCACCTTGCGAAACACAAGCATGCATTTTCCAATAACTTGACTATCGCACTCTTCGAAAAACAATAACTATTCCGACGGCGAAATACAATGAGCGTTTCTAAATGAATAGAATACTGAGTGAAGGACAAGACATTTTGCGATAAGGAAGGAGGAATGTGATTGCTTTGGGTGTCCGCCCAGGCTTCCATTTTACATAGTTAGTATAAATACGAAAGATAATAAACAGTTGGTAGCACCCGGACCGTTGCTTGCGGTA
>JAAUYH010062941.1_pt1 | contig 12388 bp, 5 predicted proteins | sample 7278061 | NCBI WGS metagenome assembly JAAUYH01 (sample SAMN14350203, study PRJNA611818) | marine sediment metagenome | isolation source: surface marine sediment (0.6m) | place: French Polynesia: Moorea | collected 2018-08
CGGCGACGGCCTCGACCACCTGTCTCTGCCCGACCGGGCCACGATTGCCAATATGGCCCCAGAATACGGCGCCAGCATGGGCTTTTTCCCGGTGGACGATGAAACCCTGGCCTACCTGCGCTTTACCGGCCGTGCCGACGCCGATGTCGAACTAGTAGAACGCTACTGCAAAGAGCAGGGCCTCTTCCGCGAGGCTGGCGCGCCCACGCCGCGCTTCAGCGACACCCTGGCCCTCGACCTAGCTGGCGTGGTTCCCTCCATCGCCGGGCCCAAACGGCCGCAAGACCGTATTGCCCTGAGCGATTCCAAGACCGCCTGGCCCAAGACCCTGGGCGCCCTTCTCGGCAAGAGCGAACCCGCCGCCGAAGCCGAGCGCAGCGCTGGGGTCGAAGTCACCACCGACAAGGGCACCTTCCAGCTGCAAAACGGCCACGTGGTCATCGCCGCCATCACCAGCTGCACCAACACCTCCAACCCCAGCGTCATGCTGGCGGCCGGCCTCTTGGCGCAAAAAGCTCGCGCCCGCGGCCTGGACGTCAAACCCTGGGTCAAAACCAGTTTGGCCCCGGGCTCCCAGGTGGTCACCGAGTACTATAAAGAAGTCGGCCTCCTCGACGAGCTCGCCGCCCTCGGCTTTCACCTGGTCGGCTACGGCTGCACCACGTGCATTGGCAACTCCGGCCCAGTCCACGAAGCCATTGCCGACGCGGTCAAAGCCAACAACATGGTGGTGACCTCGGTGCTGTCGGGCAATCGCAACTTCGAGGGCCGCATCAGCCCGGTGGTGCGCGCCAACTACTTGGCCTCGCCGCCGCTGGTCGTCGCCTACGCCCTGGCCGGGACCTTGGACATCGACTTGGCCGCCGACCCCATCGGCCAAGACAAAGACGGCAAAGACGTATTCTTGCGCGACATCTGGCCCTCGCCGCAAGAAGTGAGCGAGTGCCTGCGCAAAGCCATCAAAAGCGAGATGTACGCCGACCGCTACAGCCAAGTCTTCGAGGGCAACGACACCTGGCGGGCGCTGGACGTTCCCGCGGGCGAAATCTATGCCTGGGACGACGCCTCGACCTACATCCGCAAGCCGCCGTTTTTCGACAACCTCAAGCCCGAACTCGATCCGGCACAGGATATCAAGGACGCCCGGGTCTTGGCCATGCTTGGCGACAGCGTGACCACCGACCACATCTCGCCCGCTGGCGCCATTGCCGCCGACAGCCCGGCTGGCAAGTACTTGGTAGAAAAAGGCGTGGCGCCCAAGGACTTCAACTCCTACGGCAGCCGCCGCGGCAATCATGAAATCATGATGCGGGGCACCTTTGCCAACATCCGCCTGCGCAACCTATTGGCGCCGGGCACCGAAGGCGGCATCACCCGCTATTTGCCCACGAATGAGCAGATGGCCATCTACGACGCGGCCATGAAGTACGCGGCCGACGGCGTATCGCTGGTGGTGCTGGCCGGCACCGAGTACGGCACCGGGTCGTCGCGCGACTGGGCCGCCAAGGGCACCTATCTCCTCGGCGTCAAAGCCGTGATTGCCGCCAGCTTCGAGCGCATTCACCGCTCCAACCTCATCGGCATGGGCGTCTTGCCGCTGGAGTTCAAACCCGGCGAGAGCCGCGAATCCCTGGGACTGAGCGGCGAGGAGACCTTTGCCATTACCGGCATTGCCGATGGCTTGACTCCGCGCAAAACGCTCTCGGTGACTGCTGGCGACAAGAGCTTTGAGGTCATCGCCCGCGTCGATACCCCGCAGGAGGTCGATTACTACCTCCACGGCGGCATTCTCAATTACGTGCTGCGGACCAAAGCCGCCAACGGCTGAATCCGGCATACCAAGCGCCCTTGTCGCGCCTTCCCAGTCACCGAAACGATCAGTAGCTGCCCTTCCCCGGTTGTCCGTCCCCATAGGAGGGCGCTAGGCTAGGGGGCATGCGCTTCTTCAACACCGCCGGCCCGTGCGATAATCGGTTCCACTACATGGTGCCGGCAGCCGAACGGCTGCCCCAAGTGCCCGGCATCGTGGCCCGCGGCGGGTATTTCGTGGTTCACGCCCCGCGCCAGACCGGCAAGACCACGACCCTATGGGCGCTGGCCCGCGCCATCACCGCCGAGGGTACATACGCGGCCATCCACTTCAGCTGCGAGTCTGGCGAAGCGGCCGGCGATGACTATGGCGCCGCACAGCGGGCGGTGCTGGACAGCATCATGAGTGAAGCCGAGGATGAGCTGCCAGCCGAGCTTTGGCCGCCACAACCATGGCCAGAGGCCGACGAGACGCGTCTGTTAACTCATGGGTTGCGGGCGTGGGCGCGCGCGTGTCCACGGCCCTTGGTGCTATTTTTCGACGAGATCGACGCCCTACGCGGCCAGAGCTTGATATCGGTGTTGCGCCAGCTGCGAGATAGCTACCGCAAGCGGCCAGATAGCGCGCCCTGGTCGGTGGCTCTATGCGGTTTGCGCGACGTGCGCGACTACAAGGCCGCCAGCGGTGGCGATGCATCGCGCTTGGGCAGTGCCAGCCCCTTCAATATCAAGGTCGAGTCACTGCGCCTGGACGACTTCAGCCGCGACGACATGGTTGCCCTGTACCGCCAACACACCAAGGCCAGCGGCCAGTCGTTCACCGACGAGGCGCTGTCCCGGGCCTATGAGCTCACCCGCGGCCAGCCATGGCTGATCAACGCCTTGGCCCGCGAGATCGTCGACAAGATGGCGGTCGCCGCGCCCGAGCCCATCACCGCGGAGCACGTGGAGACCGCCAAGGAGCGCCTGATCTTGGCCCGTGCCACCCACTTGGATTCGCTGGTGGATAAGCTGCATCAGCCCCGGGTGCGCTCGATCATCGAGCCGCTCATTGTGGGGTCCACCATATTGGCCACAGCGTATAATGATGACGTGAGCTATGTGCGCGACTTGGGTCTCATCTCGCCGAGTCGCACGGTCGAGATCGCCAATCCCATCTACCGCGAGGTAATTGTGCGGGTCCTGACCGAGTCGGTCGAGCAGCACGTCAAACCGGAATCTGGGCCGTTCGTGAAGCCCGATGGCCGGCTGGATATGGACAAACTCTTGCACGCATTTGCTGACTTTTGGCGCGAACACGGCGAAGTATTGACCGGCAATCTCAGCTATCACGAAGTGGCGCCGCAGCTGGTCCTGATGGCGTTTTTGCAGCGCATCGTCAACGGTGGCGGCTTTATCGATCGAGAATACGGCCTAGGCCGCTATCGTATCGACTTGTTGATTCGCTGGCCGGTGAGAGATGCAGCCGGAGGGCGCCAATGGCAGCGCGAGGCGCTGGAGCTCAAGGTATGGCGCGACAAAAAGCCGGATCCGCTTGCGCAAGGACTATCGCAGCTAGACGCATATTTAGAGAGGCTGCAGCTGGACCACGGGATCTTAGTGATTTTCGATCGCCGGGCTAGCCAGGACCACCGAGACCGCCAGGATCACGGCTCCGAGGCTGCAGCGGTCGAAGACCGCATCACCATGACGCAGACGACGAGCCCGGCCGGCTGCCGTGTGACAGTGCTGCGGGCCTGAAGGGGCCCAGACCTTGACATAGAATCGCACCCTTTGGGTAGGTGCGTTGGCCCCAGTCCCCTAACCCTAGGTCGACAAGTACGAATTCTTCGCAGATTCTTACGAGTTTCTCGCATACTACGTCCTAAGGTCAGGGTGTCAATGATCTACCCCACCGGCCCCAAGCCCTTCTTGTCTGAGGAACGCCTATGAACCGTCCACAAGTTTGTCCAAACATCCCCCTTCTCACGCTGTTGCTCATCGGCGGTGCAGCTATCTCCGTGGGTTGCCACAATAGCAGCGTGGCGAATTCGGAAATTGAAACCACAGAGCAAAAGACCAGCAATGCCTCTAGCCCTCAAGAGGCGTATACGAGCGCTTACAGTTTCGACGATGCTGAGGTTCAGCAGGCATACGACCACTTCGAGCTGTTACTGATGTCGAGGGAGACATCCGAAGACGAGCTCAACTCCGCCATGGCTGACCTCTTTTCCATAGATGACAATCAACTCACCTCTGCCTTCCAGAATGCATTCAGTGCGAGTGTTCCGTCCGCTGACCGTTGGTCGCTCATCTACACGCTCTCGCTCCACCCATCGCCCTCGAGTTGTGATTGGGCTGCTTCTTTCCTCATGGGCGGTCTCCAAGAGTATGAAGCCTACCAAGCAGCCGTCTCTGCCGACGAGGACCTTCGGGCCCACGACCCACGAAAGCCGGCCATGCGGGTGGTCCTTCAGTTCGTGACCAATCTCCTCAAGTGTGAGCGGGCAAACATCGAAGGGGCACGCAACGCGTTTCTCGAGATTGTCGCAAACGAAGAGAGTCACAACTTGCGCCGGTTTGCTCTACTTGTAGGCCAGCGCCATGGCACGGAGGCTCTCCAATCGCAGTTACCCGACTTCGCGCAACCTCAAGACAATTTCCTACTGGGCATCACCTACGGACCGGATACCCTAACAGTTGGCAACACAACGATGACGACAACCACCCCCTCAAACCTGCCAATCCCTCCACTCAATCCCTAGCTCAGGTTGGTCATTTCAATGAAGATATATCGCACAGCACCGTTTCTTCTGCTCGGTTTGGGCACCGTCTTGTCGGTGTCCGTCATGGATGTCAAGCCGGGCTCAGCGTTCTCCTCGAGCGGCTATTTTTGTACATGTGAGGCCGCCCGCGTAAGCACTGTCGATGACACCGCCTATGCCAATGCATTTACGGGGTTTTGCCAGGAACCTTACCTAAACGCCGTCATCAATGGGTACGAGCTCTGGGGCAGCATTTGGAATACGTGGGGCTACGAAGACCCGTGCAATGAAGACCTCCCCTTTGGCCGGTTTCTTATCGCCGACGTCGTCCTCGCAAGCGCAACTGCCAACCCCACCGGCATCAACAACGCCGCCAATCGTCCTCTACTGGACTGGGCGCGTGACTATACTGTCGGGCAAGTAATCGATAGCGAGCCAGAGTGTCAGTTAGCTTGTACGCGGGCGCGTTATTCAAATAACGCCGGTAATATCTCGTTTCATTGGAACCTAAAGTTCGCCAACTGTCCGTCGACGAGTGTCGGCCTCGAATGCAGCGGCGCTTTCTTTGATGCCGATGTTACCCAGCGGGCCGCGGTGATCGTTCATGAGGCTCGCCACCGGGACAATAAGTCCCATACGAGCACGGGCAGAGATCCAAACTTCGCGTACTGGGGAGCGTCGGCGTACGAGATCGCTTGGCTGCGCGACTACGCTTACCTAGGCGTCGCCTGGGACAACGCAGTGAATGACAAACGGCGGCGATGCGCAGCGCTCATCAACAACAACCTCAACATCCTCTCGGACTTCGACACCAAGCCCTACGAGCTTGCCGATCTTTCCTTCTGCTTGTAATGCATCGATCACTTCGCCATTGAAAAGCTCTTTGCTTTTGCATTTTAGCGCGAAGGTGTCACCAGTTTCGTTGTCCCCATTAGATTCCGAGCGCTTGGCGTACGCCTTGGTGGAAGGTGCGTTGCGGTAGTTCTTGAAGGAACCCGCGGTAACCTTCGCCGTCTTTGATGACTTCTACGAGCGCACCTCGATCAAGACGGCTTGGGTCCGAGATGATATCGTCTTTGGCGATGAGTAGGTCGGCTCGTTGGCCCGGTTTGAGGGTACCCGCGTCGGTTTGCCCGAGCCCTTCGGCGGCGAGGCCCGTCGCTGCATGCCAGGCCTGCAACGAAGACAACCCGTCACGCATCAGCGCGACGATTTCCATGAAATTGCGGCCGTGCATGCCAGGAATCACCGGGTCGGTTCCGGCGAGGATTTTCAGGCCGCCCTTGTGCGCGTACTCGACTGCAAGGCTGTGGTGCTCGTGGGCACGCTTGGCTTTTTCCATCACAAACGGGCTGAGCTCCTCGCTCTCTATGAGGCTTTGCACCACCCAGGAGGTGGGGGTAACGGTGCAGCCCCGGGCATATGCAAGTTCAACTTGTTCTTCGTTCATGAACGAGATGTGTTGAATGTCCGAAACGCCGTTCTCGATGGCCAGCTGGATACCGCTCTGTGAGTGGGCGTGGGCGGCCACACGCAGGCCCCGGGCTTGCGCTTCGTCGCAGATAGCTGCTATTTCAGCAGCGGTGAATTCTCGATGATCGAGCTGATCCGACGGAGACGCAACACCCGGGCTCGCGCAGATCTTGATAAGGTCCGCACCACAAGCGGCGATCTCGCGCACGCGTTTGCGGCACTCCCACGGTCCATCGACGATGCTGGAAGGTCGCCCTGGGCCTTCTGGCCAGAGTTTCGAGAGTTCAGCGTGACAGCGATCGGGGCCGCGAAAATCTGCGTGTCCCCCGGTCGTCGACAGCATGCAGATGGCGATCTTCAGGCGCGGTCCCAGCATGATGCCCTCTTCAACCATGCGCTTCATGAAGTGCGTCGCACCGCCGATATCGCGCATGGTGGTCACGCCACCTTCCACCAACGACGCGTACAGGATCTTCTCGACGAGCAGCAGTGCCTCTTGAGAGTTGTTCATACGCTCGATATCGGCGCTGCGCAGGCCAAGGACGGTGATGTGGCCATGGCAATCGATAATGCCCGGGGTGACCGTAAAGCTCGATGCATCGATCAGCTGCAGCTGTTCGGATTGCCTGAGGCTCGCGTCGTGGGGTGTGACTTTCTTGATTTTTTGGCCGTCGATCCATACATCGACCTGGGTTTGAACCGCTGCGTCATCACTGCCTGATCCGTCGTACAGTCGATGTATATTTGAAAAAACGATCATCGCTGGTCTCCCGCCCGAGTATGTGGTCTCGGAACATCATAGGTTATCTGCTCCAACGTTTAGGAAGCTAGTCCTGCTGCTCCTCATTTTGGGGCTCCGTTCGAGCTGTTCCGCGTGCCCTCGTGTTTGCGCATAGCTACCGCTCCTTGCAGTGGAAAGGGTCGCGCCATCATGCCTTGGCTGCCGCGACTCCCCCTGGGTCACTGGCCACGGCCGTCTGCGCCATTGCAAATGCCCCTGGGTCCTTAGCGACGACAGTTTGCGCCGTTGCAAATCCCCTTGGGTCCTTGCGACTGACCGGTTGCGCTGTTGCAAATCCCCTTGGGGCCTTGCGACTGACCGGTTGTGCCGTCGCAAATCCCCTTGGGGCCTTGCGACTGACCGATTGCGCTGTTGCAAATCCCCTTAGGGCCTTGGCTACGACCGTTTGCGTCGTTGCAAGTGCCCCCAGGGCCCCTGCGGTGGGATGGATATCGGCGCTCGCCTGGTCTCATGGGTCCTCGACTCGCAAGCAAATGCCGATGCGGGTCCGGTCGACGCTCTTGCATCGGCGTAACCGGTCAGTCGAACGGGCCTTGGGCCATTTGCATCGGCGCACCGGGCCAGTCGAAAGGGCCTTGGGCCATTTGCAACAGCGCAGCCGGTCAGTCGAAAGGGCCTTGGGCCATTTTCGTCGGCGCAGCCGGTCAGTCGAACGAGCCTTGGGGGATTTGCATCGACGTAACCAGCTAGTCGAACGAGCCTCGGGCTATTTCCAACAGCGTAATCGGTCAGTCGAAAGGGCCTTGGGGGCCTTGCACTGGCGTAACCGGCTGTCGCAGGGGCCTTGCGGGCATTTGCACTGGCATTTCGTGGTCGTCGCAAGAGCCTTGAGGGCCCATCCACGTATTCTACGCGATAGAAATTGGGCTGGTGAACAAACAGCAGCTAATGATATGATTTTTCGTCGATGGCCATCGAGTCCGATCACCCTGCCAACGTCCGGCACATCATTGAATTTGTTCGTGCAGTCGAAGCTAATGATCCATATGCCTTCGAGTTTGGCCGCAATGACTATCTCATCCGCGGTGACGGCGGGGAGTATGAGACAGCACAGCTTTCGTGGAATGATCAGCTCCTTGAAGACCTCGGCGCGTTACGCCAGCCGAACGTTGACTCGGCTATCGAGCCGCGATTGGGTGAGACGATGCGGGCATTTCTGGCCCAAGCCGGCTGGAAAGAGCACGAGAGCGCCATTGCGCGCGCCATCAAAGCGGGCGCCTCGGTATCGCTGACCATTCGCTCAGCCGCAGCCGAACTCTACGCCCTGCCCTGGGAGCTCCTTACCATCAAGGCAAGCGGTGAGCGCCTGGGAGAGTTTCCTGGCCTCCTGATTCGCTACGCCTGGCCGGGAACCAAAACCGCGAATGCGGGGACCCCGCGGCCCGAGGGCGGACGCATTGTTCTCGCTTGCTCCGATGCTCTGGGAGCGATTCCCGTCGACAGCCACCGAACCGCGATCGCGGCAGCTTGCACACGCGGGCATTATGCCTTCGACCCCGAGCGTGACGTGGTGGGTCATGCTTCGCTGGCGGCGCTGCAGCAAACGCTACAAGCAGCGCGAGACCAAAAAGAGCCCATCGCGGTGCTGCATCTCTTGTGTCACGGAGCAAGCCTCGGCCAGACATTTGGCCTGGGACTCCACCGCAGCAACGGAGACAACGATGGCGACAGCGGCAGTAGCGTGATCGACGCTGGCCGGTTGCGCCCGCTCCTCGCGCCCCATGCGCCACAGATACGATTAGTGATTTTGTCGGTGTGCGACAGTGGCAACCCCGGCGAACTGGGCAACTATCTCGGCTCTGTGGCCCAGGCCCTGCACCGAGTCGGTATCGAAGCCGTGATCGCGTCGCGGTTTCCCCTATCTATCGACGGTGCCGAGTGCTTTGCCGAGACCTTCTACGACCGCCTCGTCGGCGAGATGGACGGGTTGGAAGCGGCCTTTCTCACTGCCCGCGCTGCGCTGGCGGAGCACGAATCCAGTCTCGATTGGGCCAGCTTTCAGCTATACGCCCGACCCGAAGATGTGCCCCGCTACGGCGAGACAACGAGCGAGACGAGCGGGGACGATCTGCGACCGCTCGTGCTTAGACCCTATCGCGGTCTGTTGCCGTATTATGCCGAGCACGCGCGTTTTTTCCTTGGCCGCGACCAGGAGCGCGCCGACGTGCTATCGACGCTGGCCGCATTGCAACAGGCGGACAAACCGCGTTTTGTGGTCGTGGCTGGGGCTTCAGGGGCCGGCAAGACATCGCTAGTTTTCGGAGCGGTCATTCCCGATCTCACCGAGCAGAAGACCAGCACCGGCCCGGCCTGGGAGCATGCGGTCATGCGCGTGGGCACACGTCCCTTAGAGGTTCTCGCCGATGTTCTAGAAACGCGCTCGAAGCCAGCTCCGCCGTTCCTGTTGGTCGTCGATCAGTTTGAGGAAATCTTTACCAACGTGAGCGACGCCGCCGAACGCAGCCGATTCGTTCGGCGATTATGGGCTCTGAGCAACGCGGACACGGGGGTTTCGTGTATCATCACCGTCCGGGTCGATTATCTGGGAGATTGTGGCGAGCTGGTGGTGGATGATGACGGTCTGCGCCTAGACAGCGTGGCCTATGACGAAGCCCATCGGGTGTTCGTAGCGCAGATGAAACCGCAACAGCTGTTGCGAGCGATTGCAATGCCTGCGCGCGCCGTTGGCCTGCGTCTACAAGACGGCCTGGCCGAGCGCATGATCGCGGATGTGGAGGGCGAGCCCGGCGCCTTGCCGCTCCTGGCCTATACCCTCGATCTTCTGTGGCAACAGCGACGTGGGCGCGAGCTCACCGCTGCGGCCTACGACGAACTCGGTGGCGTGGCTGGCGCGCTGCAGCGCAAGGCCGACGCCGTGGTGGACGGTCTCGATGAACTCCAGTGCCAGCAAGCGAGGCGTCTTCTGGTCCATCTTGTGGCCATGGGGGGCGAGCATGGCATAGACACGCGCCGCCGGGTCTTTGTCGCCGATGTGCCGCCGTATGAAGGGGTCGGGCGAGAGATGTTCGATAGCGTGGTCGATGCCTTTGTCCGCGAACGACTGCTGGTGCGCGGAGAGGCGGAAACCCAGGCCACACTGGAAGTGGCGCATGAAGCCCTCATCCGCAAATGGGAGCGGCTGCGAGCGTGGCTGAAGGAGGACCGGGACAAGCTGTCGGAGCTGCGCGAGATTGCCGGCTGGGTGAAGGAATGGCAAAAACGGCATACCTTGCTCCAGGGCGCGCAGCTTGGCTATGCCGCGCGCGTGGCCGACAAATACCCCGACGATATTGATGCGGACGCGTGCTCGATGATTGCCGAGAGCCAGGCCAGAGCCCGTCGCCGAATCCTCATGATCGCGGCGACGGCTCTGTCCGTTGTGGCCGTTATTTCTGTGTTAGCGATATTATCATATAATGCTGCTTACGAGGCTTCGAGCCGACTGGCAGAAAACTATGCGAGCAATGGCGTGCGTGCCAGTACAAACGCCCCCCTGGCAGCCATTCACTTCTTCGCCAAGGCGGCCGAAGTAGAGCCCAATCCTACACAGGAAGCCAACTGGCGGCTGGCGGCTGCCGCGTTTGCGGCTCCAATTGATTTGCATGCCATCATCAAGTATAAGCGCACTCTGGGAGCTGAATTCAGCAAGGACAACTCACGCGTCCTTACTTGGAGCGACGATGCAACCGCTCGATTATGGGATGCGCAAACCGGCCAGCCTCTCACCCCGCCCATGAGACACGAGGGCTCCATTTTGCAAGCCCAGTTCAGTCATGATGAGTCGCGCATCATCACCTTGAGCAATGGTGGAATGACACAAGTGTGGAATGCGCAAACCGGCACCGCCCTTACCTCGCCGATGAAGCACGAAGATGACATTATTATGGCCGAGTTCAGCAAAGATGACTCACGCCTATTTACCCTTGTTCGCTGGAGGGTCGCTACCTGCAGCGGTAAATACACGGCGCGGCTGTGGGATGCGCGAAGCGGCGGGCTCCTCTCTCAGATTGTAGCACATGAGAGCGACGTCCGGAGCGCCCTGTTCAGTCAGGACAAATCGCGCATCCTGACTTGGAGCGGCGATGCAACCGCGCGGTTATGGAATGCGCAAACCGGCCAGCCTCTCACTCCGCCCATGAGGCACGAGGACGACATCTTCGGAGCAGAATTTAGCAAGGACAACTCACGCATCCTTACTTGCGGATATGATGGAATCCAGTTATGGAATATGCAAGGTGTCCAGTCTCTCAACCCGCTCATGAAGCACGAGGGCAACATCAACGGAGCAGAATTCAGCAAGGACGACTCGCGCGTCCTTACTTGGAGCGACGATGCAACCGCTCGATTATGGGATGCGCAAACCGGCCAGCCCCTCACCCCGCCCATGAGACACAAGGGCATCGTCCGAGGAGCCCAGTTCAGCAAGGGTGACTCGCGCGTCCTTACTTGGAGCGATGATGCAACCGCTCAATTGTGGGATGCGCAAACCGGCCAGCCCCTCACCCCACCCATGAGACATAAGGGCTCCGTCTCGGCCCAGTTCAGTCATAATGAGGCGCGCATCCTTACCTTGAGCGACGATCGAACAGCACGGCTTTGGAATGCGCAAAGCGGCGAGCCCCTTACTCCGCCCATGAAGCACGAGAACAACATCAATGGAGCCGAATTCAGCAAGGACGACGCGCGTATCCTTACATGGAGCGGCGGTGCCTTCGACGAAAAAGGAACAGCAAGACTGTGGAATGCGCAAAATGGCCACCCTGTCACCCTGCCCATGCGGCACGAGGCCCCCCTATGGGGAGCCAAGTTTAGTAAAGACGATTCGCGTATCCTTACATGGAGCGGCGATGGAACGGCACGGCTGTGGAATGGACGCAACGGCGAGCCCCTAACCCCACCCATGAGGCACGCGCACTCAATATCTGAAACACTGGATATCCTCGGAGCAGAGTTTAACCAGGCCGAATCGCACATTCTTACATGGAGCGGCGGAACCGCGCTTTTATGGAATGCACAAACTGGCGAACCCTTCACTCCGCTCATGAGGCATAAGGACGACATCAATGGAGCCAAGTTCAGCAAGGACGGCTCGCGCATCCTTACTTGGAGCAACGATGCAACCGCTCGGTTATGGCATGCGCAAACTGGTGACCCCCTCACTCCGCCCATGAGGCATGAGGACGACATCAATGGGGCCGAGTTCAGCAAGGACGACTCACGCATCCTTACTTGGGGCGACGATGGCACAGCCCGACTGTGGAATGCGCGGAGCGGCGAGCCCCTTTCCCCACCCATGAAGCACCAAAGCACCGTATTGGGCGCCCAGTTCAGCAAGGACGAAGCCCGCATCCTCACCTGGAGCCCTGATGGAACAGTGAGATTGTGGGACCTGCCGCAAACTGGACTATGGCCTAAAGACAAACTCGTCCTGCGCTATCAAGTACGAACAGGGACTCGACTTGCCAATTCCGGCGAGATAGAAGCTATTCCGGCGGATGAGTGGCTCAAGCTCAAACAGGAATACGACGATATCGCGCGCAACATCAATCGATGAGTGCGC
>JAAUYH010257550.1_pt1 | contig 12388 bp, 9 predicted proteins | sample 7278061 | NCBI WGS metagenome assembly JAAUYH01 (sample SAMN14350203, study PRJNA611818) | marine sediment metagenome | isolation source: surface marine sediment (0.6m) | place: French Polynesia: Moorea | collected 2018-08
CAATAAATTTCGATACTTCATCTTCTCTACCTGTGTGATATCATTCATTTCGTAATTTATGTATAAGTATCATTAATTTGCCAGCATCTTTGCAGATAATTTCTTTTTTGACTCCATATTTTATTTTCTCTTCAAAGAAAGAATACAATTTTATTCTATGATTAGCTCTGCCTCTATCATTTTCCAAATAATCAGACATTGCATTTTGTTGAATGGCATTAAATAAATATAGTTCTACTAGATTATCTAAAATTACGATAGATAACCTAGGATTTTCTTGCATAATATCTTTTGCTATGGAGAGTTCGGTTCTCATTTTACATTGTAATAATAAAGAAATAAAGTATAAAACTTTTATAACATAGCTCAAATTATAGCGAGCCTCAGAAAATCAGCTTATGTAAATAAAATCCTCATTCCATTACCTACAAAAGTTTGAAATACAACATATTGTTTTAATTTAACTTTAAAAAAAAATAGCGACAAGTTATAGGAACGATTGACCAATCCATACTTATCTCATAATCTTGTTTGAATAATGTTTTGTAAAAACTGTTCTTTAACAAGAGTCTTAATTTGCCAAGGTGAATCGATAGCAAGAAAAGATTGCAACAAGTCTTCAGGTAATTTATTACTCAGTTTGCTTAAATCATCTAAAAGACTAACGATTAAATCGATTTCTTCAAATTTACTATTTCTTAAGCGATCGCATATTGGTTCTATGGCATCCTTAACTTCTGCTTTTGCCAAATGTTGTGCAGCTAAAATAGCATATTCTTTATCATCTTTAATAGCTGCTAAAAGAATGGGAATCCCAACTTGGGAATTTAATTGTAGTAACACTAAAGAAGCGAGAATATTCACTTCAGAGTTATTTGATTCTTGTAATAGTTTTTCTAAATGAGGAACAATGATTGAACCAAAACGGTTTAACCTTTCTGCTACAAGAAAAGGATTTGAGCTGTTCTGTAAAGCTTCAACAGCCTTGATTGCTAGACCATCAACAATAGTTACCGACTCTTCTACAGCAGGAATCTGTTTGGCAATTTCTGTAGAATCTAAATCTTTCATTAACAAATTTAAATTGACGACCTTCATGCTCGAATCCTTGTAACTAGAAACTCTCCTTTTAGTGTAGTATTTCCTGGAATAGTAAAGATGCTTCTTGACGGCATTTGCCCCATTACTCTAACTCGATTATTCAAAAAAGCTTCTTGTTCAGAAAATTGAATCACAAATTTTTGTTTATCGCCAAAAATGCCAATATTCATCAATTGACCCTCAGTTGCTTCAATTCCTAACTCAGTAATAAAAATATCTCCTGTCTCACTACTGAGAAAAGAGTTTTTTCCTAACCCAAATCTAAGCTCATCGACCAAAACTTTCTCATCTATTTTCATATTTTTGGCATCAATTCCTGTAATTCCCCTCACTCCTTCAGCATTAGTAAAATGGCTAAATATACGATCATCTTGAGATTTGGGCAATAAGCCTTGTGACATAAATGGCAAGGACAAAATTAGAAAAATTCAAACAGCCTAACTATTTTAAACTCAGAATAATTTATCTTTACTAGTTTAACTGACTAATAATGGTGCAGCAGCAAGTAATTTCTGAGTATAGGGATGGTTCGGGTGATCGAAAATCTGTTTAGTAGTGCCAATTTCAACAATTTTACCGCCATTCATGACCGCAATGCGATCACAGAAAAACCGAGCAACCCAAAGATCATGGGTAATAAAGAGGTAAGTGAGCTGAAATTCTGCCTTAAGAGCTAACATTAACTCTAAAACCTGAGTTTGTACCGTAGCATCTAACATACTCACAGGCTCATCACAGATTACTAACTGAGGATTGGTAATTAAGGCACGAGCGATCGCTACTCTTTGCTGTTGTCCTCCTGATAATTCTGCTGGATAGCGATGATAATAGTCTGAAGTGGGAGTTAAACCAACTTTTTCTAACATAGTGACTACTTGCTTTTTAGCTTCTGAGGAAGTAGCTAACCTATGAATTAATAGAGGATCGGCGATACTTTCTCCGACAGTCATCAGGGGATTGAGACAAGCATGGGGATCTTGAAAGATCATTTGAATCTGACGCCGCATTTCCCGCAGTTGTTGAGGAGATAACTCGGTTAAATCTTTGCCTAAAAATTCTACTGTCCCTGCGGTGGGTTTTAACAGTTGCAGAATTGTCCGTGAGAGAGTACTTTTACCACAACCTGATTCTCCCACAAGTCCTAGAGTTTCCCCTTCATGAAGCTCAAAATTAATCCCATCTACAGCTTTGATTACCGACTTTTTACCACCAAATAATTGTTTAATAAAATTATTCTCTAAAGTAAAATGTTGCTGAAGCTCTTTAACTTGTAAAATAGCTGGTTGCTGAGTTTTACTATCCTTAGCTGTAACTGCTTGAATTTGTAAAGCAGCCTGTAACAAAGACTTGGTATATTCATGTTGTGGATGATAGAGAATCGATTTAACATCCCCCGATTCAACCATCTTACCTTGATACATTACGCCAATGCGATCGCAATATTCGCCGACCATTGCCAAATCATGAGAAATTAATAACAATGCCATATCTCGTTCACTACATAAACGAGTCAATTCTTCTAAAATCTCTGCTGAAACTGTGACATCTAGACTCGTAGTCGGTTCATCTGCCACAATCATTTTAGGATTGAGTAATAAAGCTAACGCGATCGCTACTCTTTGTCTCATCCCGCCACTAAACTCATGGGGATATTGTCCCCAACGGCTAGCGGGAATTCTCACCGCATCTAAAACTTCTACTGCTTTTTTTTTGGCTTCTTGAGGAGATAATTGGGGTTGATGAGCTTTTAAGGTTTCTAAGCAATGATCGCCAATAGTCATCAAAGGATCGAGACGAGTCATGGGATCTTGAAACACTAACGCCACGACTTCCCCACGAAATTGACGTAATTCTTCTTTATTTAGCTCGGCAACAGACTTTCCTTTAAAATCAATAACTCCCTTTACCTGACTGCCTTCGGGGAGTAATTTCATAATGCTTCTCCCCAGAGTGGATTTGCCACATCCCGACTCCCCTACTAATCCCATTCTTTCCCCAGGATTAAGAGTAAAGGAAACATCATCTACCGCCCAAATAATTTCTGCTTGAGATTGATGAGGATAGGCAACTCTGAGGTTGTTTACTGCCAGTAGAGTCATAAATACTAAAAGATTAGAGTTAGTGCGAATTCTACTGCATTCTAATATATGAATTTTGAAGTTAAGATTTCATGTCGTAAGGTGGGCATTGCCCACGCTACTATCTTGATCTAATTAACGGTCAAGCTATCTTCTAAATTACGCACTAATCTACGACAACCAGCACAATCACAGCCATAAAGATTGATCGCCTCGTCTCCTTCGCGATCTAAGCTTTCTATCATTGCAGGGTCATATTCACTACAGCTACAGTCATAAAAAGGATAGTCTGTATCACTTGCAGGAATTTCCGCTACATTACTATCAGTTATCGGTGCGGTAAAAACATATTCGGTCGCACGATTCGCTTGAGCTGAATTGGTAGAGAGTAAAGTTAAAGCGATCGAGCTAGAACAGCCTAAAATAGTTAATAATTTACGATCCATGACTATTATTCTGTTGAAAGTGAGCCTTGACTAGAAGTTTAACATAACAAAAGTTTAATTTTTTATAGCGTAGCCATTCTCGAATTAGTGGGATACATAAGGCTCTGCTTTAGGGAACGGAGAACACCAAGGTATACCTCATGAATCTGAGAAACGCTATAGAACTTCAATAAAGTATTTTGGTTCTAAATATTTTCTGAGGTGGGCATTGCCAAACCGACCTTTTCTTCACCATTATGATGATATAAAGTACGAATGGGATAGGGAATATTAATATCAGCTTCATCAAAAGCTTTCTTGATAGCTACTATGGCTTGAGTTTGGACGTAGCGCACTTGTTTTTCTTGTGAATTAGTCCAATAACGCACTACAAAATCAATGGAACTATCACCAAAATTAACTAGATCGATCTCTGGAAAAGGTTCTTGAAGAACTCCCCCTACATCTTGAATAGTTCTTTTTAAAATCTTAGTAGCTTCTGGTAAAGAGGTATCGTAATCTACACCAACACTTAGATCAGTTCTTCTAAAAGAATATGCCGTAAAAACTTTAACAGCATTAGTAAAGACAGTGGAGTTAGGTAATAAAACTTTTTCCCCATCATAAGTACAGATTTGAGTGGTACGAATGCTGATATGTTTAACTATCCCTTTATAGCCATCAATAATTACTTCATCACCAATACGAAATGGTTCTTCAATTAACAAAATAATACCTGCTAGAAAGTTTTTAAAGATATCTTGAAAAGCGAAACCGACAGCAACAGAACTTACACCTAAAGTTGTAATAATATGCCCCAATTCAAAACTGGGAAAAGCCAAAACACAAGCCACTAAAATGCCTAATGTCCAGACTCCTACTTTGGCAGTTTTTGTTAAAAGTATTTGCAAAGAAGTGCTTTTAATAACTCGTTTGCCAGTTTCGCGTACTACTTTTTCAATGACTTGAACTGCATATCTCGTTAAAAATATAATGATTACAGCCGAGATCAAGCTGGGAAAATGTGTAATTGCCTGACCTACTAATTCATAAAAACTGTTGATTATGGTTTGAATAATTCTACTCACAACTATACCTAAGAAGAATTCGGATAGTATGTTTTAACATTATTTATTAGGGATTGGGGTTGAAAATTAAAAATTGCGGCGCCACCGCAGTGATTAAAAATCACCTAGCGGTGAGCAATATGTTGTTCAATATCTCTCAAACGATAATTCAGACAATTGACACAAAAGGAGCAAAAAGTCTGTGATTAGCCCCTGATGGGGAAGTCAAAAGTCATTCATTAACTACCCCGAATAAGAAGTCAGCGGTCAGAAACTTGGAAATTGCCTCTTACTCTATGTTTTGAGTTTGTTGATTGACTTTAAGTTTCTCAAGAGTTATCGAGCAATAATTAATAATCAACCATTTGCAAAAATCTGATCCCTTATGCAAACAATAACCGCTATAGTCATTTAGACTGGCTGAAATACCTATTGTACTTAAAAAAACTTAAATTTATTGGCTATCAATATGTTATAGTATTATATATATCAAGATAACTTATCATTTATCTTAAAGAAAACAAAAATACAGTACCAAAAAGTGAATTCTGCTATATGTGTTTTTGGTCGGAATAGATTAGTGGAATTGTATAAATAGCAGTATTACTTAACTGCTATATCGTATAGCATTTCTCGAATAAATGAGTTAAATTTGTTTAATTAAAAATTAATCAGGAATAAAGCTTAGCCATTAGCTATAAGTCATTGTCAGCGTTTCCTGGTATCTGAAGTTCTAATCCTGAGATCAGAATGCAATTAGCAAAAAATCAAAGTATTTGCTGTACTTCCTTTAAATGAGAATCGCTATATTTTTTTAGTTAAACTCGCGCGATACTTTGCAGAGCGAAGATTTCGCAGGGTTGCTTGTCAGATAGCTATCGAAGGTCTTGCAGTTGTAAAAAAAACATTTGGGACAGCTACTTAAAAGACTAGAGTTAGCTTTTAGAAAGTAAGAGATTACAGCTCTTTCAATTGCCAATGTTTTATTTTAATAAAATTAATCGATCTTTTTCTCAGGAAAATATCCCCATTTTGGGGCGTAGTTTACCAAGTTTACTAGATGAAGCCTGCGATCGCTTTCCTAATAGTCAGGGCTTGAATCAGTGGCATAAAAATGGTTGTGATTCCCAATCGAATCAGGAATTTCGGCTAGCTGCTGAAGAATTGGCTTTAGGATTGCAGACAACAAAAATTGCTAAGGGCGATCGCGTAGCCTTATTAATGCATAGTGAAGTTAGCTTTTGTGTAGCAGATATGGGCTGTTTGCTAGCGGGAGTAGTCAATGTGCCGATTGATTTAACTCAGACTCTAGATAATATTGCTTTTATTTTGAGTCACTCAGAAGCCAAAGCCTTAATTGTTTCCAATCTGGATCTACTGGCGCAAATCATTCCCTATCTGGAGGCGCATACTCATCTAGAAACGGTTATTGTGGTTGATGTTCCAGATAATTGGCAGCAAAAGAAACATGAACTGTTAACCTGCAAAGAGGTATCGACTGCAGCAGGCTCTAAAATCGTCTGTCAGGCTAATATTAACGAAGCTAGAGGCGAAGAGTCAACTGAGCCAAAAACAGTTTCTCACCCAGCTTGTTTATCTATTCCCATGTTGCTCTGCCAGGCAAGACCAGATCTGCCTTGTCCTCATATTCCCCAATGTATTCAACTATTCTCCTTAGAAGAGATGCAAGCTAAAGGGAAAAAGTTATGGAGTCTGGCTAAAACAGAACAATTACGTTCCTCAATTAACGCTCAAGATTTGGCAACCATCATTTATATTGCGGGAGAGACAGGACAACCCAAAGGAGTCATGCTAACCCATGAAAATATGACTGCAGATATTTTGACGACTTTTAAGGCCTTTAGGCATCTTAAAACTGGGGCGAAAGAAAGCGTATTAACTTTTTTACCGCTCTACCATATTTTTGCGCGAGTCATGATTTACGGTCATCTTAATTACGGACATACTGTGCATTTTACGACTCCCCAGCGGGCGCTGCAACATTTTCCCCTCGTCCGACCAACAATTGTGGCTACTGTGCCACGATTATTAGAAAAGGTCTATCATAAGATTCTTGATCGCGGTAGCAAACTCCGAGGAGGGGAAAAAAGCATATTTAATTGGGCTCTGCAACTAGCTCAAGATTATGAATTAGGAGCTAAACCCACATTTTTTTATGCATTGCAGCTAAAACTTGCAGATATGTTAGTTTTTTGTCATTGGCGATCGCCTTTTGGCGGAAAACTGCAATATTTCATAAGTGGAGGTGCGGCATTAAAAGCGGAAATTGCCAATGTCTTAAGCGCTGCTGGCATCACTGTCTTACAGGGCTACGGTTTAACTGAAACCAGTTCGGTAATTTGCTGTAATTTAGAGAAGTTTAACCGAGCAGGAACAGTAGGAATTCCGATTCCTGGAGCAAAAATTAAGATCGCCAGAGATGGTGAGGTTTTAATTAAAGCTCCCTATGTGATGCAAGGCTATTATAAAGATCCGGACGCAACTCGCTCGGTGCTTGATGAATCTGGTTGGCTTCATACAGGGGATTTGGGTGAATTCACCAGCGAAGGTTTTCTCACCATTACAGGTCAGAAAAAAGATCTCTTTAAACTTTCCATTGGTAAATATGTCATGCCTTTACCCTTAGAAGAGCATCTAAAGCAATCCGATCTAGTCAAACAGGCAGTAGTAGTAGGAACCGATAAAAAGTTTTGTGGTTTGTTGGTTTTTCCCGATCTGCAAAGTCTTTGTGAAGATTCTAGGGCTTTTGATTGTTCCTTACCGATTGACGATTTTCTACAACAGCCAGCAATTAATGACCTTTATCAAACCTTAGTCGATCAGGCGAACCAGGATTTACCTAGTTGGTCGAAAGTTAAACGTTTTCAGCTAGTTAATGGACATTTTACTATTGCGAATGGACTGTTAGATGCCGACTTAAAAGTCCAGCGAGCTAAGGTTAATCAGGTTTTTGCTGGCGCCATTAACGCTATGTATCATGAGGAAAAACCAGCGACTATGGTCAGTCTGGAAACCAAGAGCAGGCTATCTTTCAGAAGACTGATTCATTCGTTAAGCAGAAAAGTCGCGACCAAAAAAACTCACATCTGGTTGCGATCACTAAAAAATCATCTTACTTTATCCAGCCTCTCATGGAAGTTCCACTTCCATAAAACTTCCGATTCTGAAGAATTGGATTTAAAAGAAAGCTAAGGGTGGTGCATCGCGGTCTTGTTGCGAGGGTAAGCAACAAAAAGCGAATGCGCCAAGACGCTAATCGTAAAGCGATTTTTAAGGAGAAAAACATGATGTTTAAACCTTTTTACACTGCTGCTGTTCTGGGTGCGGGAGTCATGGGTTCCCAGATTGCAGCCCATCTAGCTAATGCAGGATTGACCGTTCATCTATTAGATATTCCTGCGACCGAAGGCGATAAAAATTCTCTTGTCGAAGCTGCCTGGAAAAAAGCTCTCAAACAAAAACCCCCGATCCTCTTTACAGAAAAAACCGCCCGTAGAGTTATTTTAGGCAATTATGACGAACATTTAAATCGCTTAGCAGATGTGGATTGGGTCATTGAAGCCGTAGTGGAAAACTTAGCAATTAAACAACAGTTACTAGGACGCTTAGACGGGATTATTGGTCGGGATACGATTATTTCGACTAATACTAGTGGCTTACCAGTACGAGAAATTGCTCGCGGCTTACCCCCATCTTTTGGCGATCGCTTTTTAGGCACTCATTTCTTTAATCCACCCCGTTATCTTAAATTACTAGAACTCATTCCCACGCCCGATACTGCTTCTGAAGTGCTTGATCGACTGAAATGGTTTGGTCGCATGCATCTAGGTAAAGGATTAATCGTTGCTAAAGATACTCCTAACTTTATTGCCAATCGCATTGGGATCTATGCCACCATGCTTGGTATCAAAGCCTTTACTGACCAAGGATATACCATTGAAGAAATTGATACCCTCACTGGAACTTTAGTTGGGAGACCAAAATCAGCAACCTTTCGCACTGCTGATTTAGTCGGGCTGGATACCTTGGTTTATGTAGCAAAAAATATCTATCCCGCAATACCTGAAGATGAAAGTCGGGAGATATTTCGTCTGCCACAATTATTAACCAAATTAGTAGCCGCAGGAAAACTAGGTGCTAAAACTCGTCAAGGTTTTTATAAAAAAGAAGCAGGAAAAATTCTCTCTGTCAATCCTGATACCTTGGATTACGAACCAGCTCAGCCTTTAAACTTAGGCGATCATCTCAAAACCATGAACAAGCTGGAACTTCCAGAGAGATTGCGTGCTTTATATCGGGATGCAGGGAGAGCAGGAAAATTATTCCGTTCAATGATCCTCTCGATTCTCAGTTATAGTGCCTATCGAATTCCTGAAATTAGTGATAGTCCAGCAGAAATAGATCGCGCTATGTGTTGGGGATTTGGTTGGGAAATGGGACCTTTCCAAATCTGGGATGCTTTGGGTTTTAGCAAAGTGGTTACCGATATGCAAAGCTCAGATATTCCCTTGGCTAACTGGATTAAATCGATGATTCAACATCATCAGGTTAAGGGATTTTATTATCAGGATAAAGCACAAACAGCTCAAGTCTATATTGCTAGTCAAGAATATGTTGACCTAGATAAACCCGAAGATGAAATCGATCTCAAGGTAATTAAATCCCAACCAGAAAATATTCTCTGGCAAAATGAAGAAGCTGCCTTACTCGATCTTGGAGACAATGTAGTTCTCTATGAATTTCGCTCCAAAGGCAATACCCTCAGCTTCAAAGTGATGGACGGGTTCACCAAAGTTCTAGATCTTCTAGAAACCAGCGACTATCGAGGCATGGTAATCGGCAGCAACAAGGTTAACTTCTCCGCTGGGGCTAATCTCGCAGAAATGGGTGCTTTAGCTCAAGAAGGTCATTTCGATGGCATCGCCGATCTAGTAGTTAAATTCCAAAAGATATTACAAAGAATCCATTACTTCCCCAACCCTATCGTAGCTGCGGTTAAAGGATTAGCGATCGGGGGGGGATGTGAATTAGTCATGGCTTGTCCTCAAGTAGTAGCTGCCGCCGAAAGCTATATCGGTTTGGTAGAACTGAGTGTCGGCCTAATTCCCGGGGCAGGAGGCATTATGCGCATGGCAACTTGGGCAGAAAAACAAGCCGCCACCGAATCAGCAACCCAAATTCAACCCTTCCTCCAAAAAGCCTTTGAAACTATTGGCATGGCAAAAGTTTCTAACAGTGCCCAGGAAGCTCAGGAACTAGGTTTTCTAGCTCCTACTGCCAAAATTATCATGAACAGCGATCGCCGTCTCTATGTCGCCAAACAAGAAGTAATCCGTCTTGATCTCGAAGGTTATGCTCCGATACCCCATGATGACGCGATTCGCGTTTTAGGAAGTCCCGCCCGCGCAGCTCTAGAACAAGCAGCCTATATCTTTCAGCAAGGAGGTTATATCTCAGAATATGATCGTTTTCTTGCCAATCGTTTATCCTATGTAATTTCTGGAGGTGAATTGTCCGCACCATCTCTCGTTAGTGAAGACTATTTATTAAAACTAGAACGAGACACCTTTATTCCCCTGCTCAAAGAACCAAAAACTCAAGAAAGAATTCTTCATATGTTGAAAACTAAAAAACCATTGAGGAATTAAAAAAAGTCAAGAGCCCCTGACTGGGAAGTCAAGAGTCAAAACAATTCTTTGATGTGCTTATACCTACAACTTTCCAACTCACTTGTTAACACTTACGAAGGGGTTTGGGGATGGCGTCCCTTCCCCAATGGGGGGTCTGGGGGGCTAGTCCCCCAGTAGAAGTCATGGCTTCCCAATAGAAAATTCAAGAAACAAAAGAAATGGAGAAGAAAATGACAGAAGCTTACATAATTAGCAGTGTCCGAACTGCCATTGGCAAAGCCCCTCGGGGCAGCTTAAACCACATGCGACCCGACGATCTTGGCGCGATCGCCGTTAAAGGCGCGTTATCAAAAACACCCAACCTCGAACCCACACAAATCGACGACATTATTATGGGTTGTGCCTTTCCCGAAGGCGAACAAGGTATGAACCTCGGAAGAATTGTCGCTCAACGAGCAGGATTACCTGATTCCGTCCCTGGATGTACCGTAAACCGCCTCTGTGCTTCAGGATTACAAAGTATCGTCATGGCATCCCAAGCCATTATTACAGGACAAGCAGATGTTATTGTCGCTGGCGGCGCAGAATCCATGAGCCTTATTCCTATGGGCGGTAACTATCTCGCTCCCAACCCCAAATTAGTCAAAGAATCTCCCAACACTTATATAACAATGGGGATAACTGCCGAAAATATTGCCAGAGAATTTAATATCTCTCGCCACGATCAAGATCAATTCGCATTGCGATCGCATCACCGAGCTTTAGCAGCTATTCGGGCTGGTCGTTTTAACGCTGAAATCATCCCGATTACCATAAAAGAAACTATTTACGATCAAGGTGAAGCTAAAACTATCGAAAAAATCTTTGAAGTAGATGAAGGTCCGCGACCAGATACTAGTTTAGAAGCTTTAGCCAACTTAAAACCCGTTTTTCAGCAAAAGGGCACTGTCACAGCAGGTAATTCCTCCCAGATGTCCGATGGTGCAGCAGCTACGGTAGTTATGAGCATGAGGAAAATGCATGAATTGAGACTGCAACCTATGGCAAGACTACTCGGTTATGCTGTCACTGGTGTAGCCCCAGAAATTATGGGGATTGCTCCTGTTGATGCCGTTCCCCAAGTACTCAAACAAGTGGGTTTAACTTTAAATGATATTGGTTTAATTGAACTCAACGAAGCCTTTGCTGGTCAGGCTCTGGCAGTAATTCGGAAATTAGGACTCGATGAAGATATCGTCAATGTCAATGGAGGTGCGATCGCTCTTGGACATCCTCTAGGCTGTACGGGAGCAAAACTAACTGCTACTTTACTCCAGGAAATGAAACGACGCGGCATTCGTTATGGAATGGTCACAATGTGCATTGGTGGTGGGATGGGCGCTGCTGGCGTGTTTGAGAATTTGATGCTTTAGTTGAGGAATTTGGGCTACGTGAAATCTCAATCCAGGAGAAGAACTCTTGCCTCAATTGTTTTGAAAATTGTCCACAGATAAACACAGATAAACGCAGATGATTTACAGTCTTTTCCAAGATTTATCAGGATGGGGATATTTTATTAAACCTAATACCCAACCCTAATTCAATTTATCGCCAGTTTACAAACCAGACCGAGTAATCATCAAGAATTTGTTCCTGTTTCCAGTTCTCATCAGTAGCTTTTAAATCTGATAAAGTAAGGCAAAAATGCTTCTGATCTGAAGTTCGTCTCACATGAACCAAGAGACCATAAAACTCATCTTGTACTTCATCTTCAAACCCTAGCAATTCATAGGTATCCATATAAGAAGGTCTCGTCTTTCTTAGCTGTTCGTGTTCTTTTTTAGACCCAGGACCAAAAGTGTAATACTCTTCCCATCCAAAACAGCCTAAATCTTCGATACCTGTGACATAACAAGGAGAGGTCGGATGTTTTTCAAGATAATTGCGATAGGTTGCTAAAGTCTGAGCATTAACATCCAAAACTTCTCCATCCTTATCAAAACCAACGATTGCGCCAATTCTTTGTTCTTGTTCTTCACAATTAGACTCAACATACGGCTCAGCATCTTCCTCTTTTCTCAATGCGG
>JAAUYH010087170.1_pt1 | contig 12387 bp, 12 predicted proteins | sample 7278061 | NCBI WGS metagenome assembly JAAUYH01 (sample SAMN14350203, study PRJNA611818) | marine sediment metagenome | isolation source: surface marine sediment (0.6m) | place: French Polynesia: Moorea | collected 2018-08
CCGGTAAGCCGCTTCGTGCAGGAGCCAGCGTGATCGACGTGACGGGCGGCATGTTCGGAGTGATCGGTGTGCTCGCCGCGCTGGAAGAACGCCATCGTACAGGGCGCGGGCAGAAAGTCTCCGCCAGCCTGTTTGAAACCACGATCTACCTCGTCGGTCAGCACATGGCGCAATATGCTGTCACCGGTACACCTGCGGCGCCCATGCCTGCGCGCGTTTCGGCCTGGGCAATCTATGACGTGTTCGAGACCAAAACCGATCCGGTCTTTATCGGCGTCGTCACCGATGCGTTGTGGGAGAAGTTCTGCAAGCTCTTCGCGCTCGATGATCTATGGGCGGATGAGAGCCTGCGCGAGAATAACGAGCGGGTGAAATCGCGCGACCGTATTCTCCCGCAAATCCGGGAAATGATCGGCGCGATGACGGCGGAAGAAGTGATCGGCAAACTGGATGGCTCAGGCCTTCCCTTCGCGCCCATCGGCAAGCCGCAGGACATGTTCGATGATCCGCATCTAGCCGAAGGCGGGTTGGAGGATGTGACGCTGGATGACGGAACACCTGTCCGCCTGCCGACTATTCCGCTGGAAATGGATGGCAAGCGGATCGGGGCGCCGCGCAAGATGCCGCTGGCAGGGGAAGACGCGCGCGCTGTACTGGCCGGACTTGGCTATGACGAGGGGCGCATAGAAGCGCTCATCGGCGCAGGCGCAGTGGGAGAAAGTGAATGAGAATTGCAGTTGCGAGTGTCGCCGCACTGGCACTGAGCGGATGCGTGGTGGCGGTGAACAATGAAGCGCAGACCACTGCTGCATCACCAAGAGCCGCTGGAGTCGAAGCGCCTGCTGATCAGCTTCCCACCGATGTTCGCCGCTCGACAATCATAGTGCGTGATATCGAAAACTCGCTGAAGCTGTATCGCGATGTGATCGGGTTGGAGGTCAATTACGACACCACCGTCACGACATCAGGTGTCGCGCTTCCGGCAGGCGAGCCGGGGGCGACAGCGCGGCTGGTGCTGCTCAATTCCAACGATCCTTGGGTAGGTTGGGTCGGACTGATGGAGTGGATCGATCCCGCCATCCCGGCCGATGACTACCCGACGCGCATGGGGCCGGGCGATGTGGTGATGGTGATGAACACCGACGATGTCGAAGGGCGCTGCGAAGCGGCCAAGTCAGTGCCCGGCGTCACTTTCACTGCCGAACCGCGCCTGCAAGTCTACCCGGGGCGCAATGGCGGTCCCGATATCCGCGTTATGGGCTGCAACTTCTTCGACCCGGATGGCATCCTGATCGAACTCAACCAGATCCTCGAGTGATGCGCTAAATCACGAAATCGAGCGGTTCGGGTAATTTGCTGCGATTGACGATCATGCGCCCGTGCAGCGTCTCGATCTGCTTGCTCCCCGTCTTCACGAACAGAAACGGCAGAAGGCCGTGAAGGATGCAGGCGCAGCCGCCAAGGATCATCCTGAAGCCAAAGCCAGAGGCATGGAGCAGGTGTTCGCCATAGGTCTCTCCGACCGAGGCAGGATGCTCAGTGAAGGCATCATTCAGGCGCGAAAGGGTCATTTGTCTCGTCTCCAGACTGTTTGGAGGAGAATATGCCCCGCCTTGCCGCCAATGAAATCCCAAACATACTCGTATTTGCGCGCATGATGGTGTATTTGCACTGCCCATGGCGACAAACATAGAACTTGATCCCAAGGACTGGAAAATCCTTAGCGCGCTTCAGCACGATGCCTCGCAATCCATGCAGGCGATTGCCGACGCTGTCGGTCTGTCGGTCAATCCTTGCTGGCGGCGGATCAAGCGAATGGAGGAAGCGGGCGTGATCGCGCGGCGCGTGGCACTGCTCGACCCGGCCAAGGTCGGCGTCGACACCTGCGTCTTCGTCACCATCCGCACGCGGCGCCATGATGCGCAATGGCTTGAAGCCTTCCACGAAGCGGTCGCGGGTATCGATGCGATAATGGAGTGCCACCGCATGGCGGGCGATATTGATTACCTGCTCAAACTCAGGGTTTCGAGCATCGCCGATTATGACCGCATCTATCAAAAGCTCATCCGCCGCGTGCCCGATCTCGCGGATGTGACGGCAAGCTTTTCAATGGAAGAGATGAAGGCGACGACGGCTCTTCCCCGCCCCGACTGAAGGCCCGGTCTATTCGATCAGCAACATGGTGATCGCCAGCGCCGCTCCAAACGATGCAAGCGTCGCGGCAAAGACCGGGACAAGCGGCTGCCACCCCGCTTCGATCAGCACCGCAAGCCGCGAGCGCATGGCGGTGGCGGTGACCGCGAGAAGCAGCAGGAATTTCGAAAGCTCCAGCCCGCGTTCGGCCACCACCGGCGGCACGGTAATAACACTGCTTGCAACCACCAGAGCCAGAAATCCGAGGATGAACCACGGCACAGAGATGCGCCGCCAGGCAGGTTTGGCCGTCCTGCTTTCGTCACCCGGACTACCGATCCACAGCGCCACCAGCGCAACCACCGGGGCGAGCAGCGCGACCCGCGCGAGCTTGATGACGGTCGCCTGCGCGCCCGCTTCATCCGAGATCGCGTAGCCACCGCCGATCGCTTGCGCGACATCGTGGATGGATGAGCCGACAAGGTATCCCGCCTGCGCATCGGAGAGATCCAATGCGGCCGCGATCGGTGGGTAGAGCGCAAGAGCCAACGCGCTTGCCAGTGCCACGCCCACCAATGTCAGCGTAAAGCGGGCCTGGTCGAGTCGGTCGCGGCCCACAACCCCGTACAAAGCGAGCGCCGCCGAAGCCCCGCATATCGCTGTCGCGCCGCCCGCGAGCACACCTGCATAGCGGCCCTGGCCTGCGAGTTTCGCGCCGAGCAGCCCTGCGCCAAACGCGGCACCCATGATCGCCAGCAGTCCTGCAAATGCGACCCAGCCGACATTGGCGATCTGCATCAGCGAGACTTGCAGGCCAAGCAGCACGATCCCGACGCGCAAGAAATGGCGCGAGACGAAGTCTAGCCCATCGCCAAGCTTGGGGTGTTCGGACAGGAAATGCAGCGCAAGGCCAAGCAGCAATCCGGCAAGGATCGCAGGGAATTCATATTGATCGGCCAGCCACATGGCTGCCAGCGCCACAATCAGCGCGGTCGCCAATCCGGGCAGCAAAACGCCGAGACTGACTCGCTTTGGTGCCGCAAGAGTTTCAGCCTGATAAAATTCCCCGAACAGGTCCCCGGCGTAAAGCGCTGGATCGGGCTTGTGCGTGCTCATGCGCAGGGTCTTAGGCCGAAATCTCCGGCCCGTCGATCAGCAGGACCTGAACATCCGCAAGTCCTTCGCGCAGCTTCTTGACCTCGGCATATTCGGGGCTGTTCCAGAATCTCTTGGCTGCATCGCGGTCGGGCCATTTGGAAATGACCATGCTCGCGCCGTCTCCGAAGTCGCCTTCAAGGCATTCCGCGCCCGGCCCGCGCAGCAGATACTCACCGCCAAACTTAGCGATCAAAACCGCCGCCGCTGCACCATAGCCCGCAATGAACCTTTCGCGATCATGGATGGCAGCGGTGACGATCATGTAAGCTGGCATGGCTGTTTCTCCGGCTTAGAACGGCTTCACTGCGCCAAGGAAACAGACCGATGCTATGGTGATCCAGTAGATGTAGGCGGAATAGCGCGCCATGCGGATTTCACGGGCAAGCGCTGCCTCCTGCTCAGCATTGGGGCCCATCGCGAGAATGCGGAACCGTTCGGTCCAACGGCGCATGACCAGCCGCAGAAACAGCCCGATGCAAAGCGCAAAGGCATAGAGCGCCATCTTCGCGGGATACCAGTGGTTGTACTCGCCCGACTGGATAGGACCGGAGCCACCGAAAGCCATAAATGCGGTGATGAAGAGCGCCGCGATCAGCGGATAGCGCAGCAGTTCCTCAGCGCGCGTGACCTTGATCCCGATATCGGTTTCGCGCTTGATAAATGCGGTCCAGGTCATCGCCAGCCAGACAGCAAAGAACAGCCACATCCACCACACGCCTGCGCCATCAAGCAGCGGCACAAAGCCGAAAATCTTGCCCATATGGAGGCCCAGCGGGAGCAACAGGACAATCCCCGTGCGCGCCAGGATGTCTATGCGATAAGCGGTTTCCATGTGCCGCTTGCGCTCTTCCAGCGACAGCTGCGAATTGGTGACGTGGTAGCTGGTCTGAAAGACACCCCACTCACCGCCAAGCCAGTAGACCATCGCGAGGATGTGAATCCATCGCAGGATCGCGAGTTCGTTCGCGCTCAAAAATTCCATTGATCCCGTATCCCCTTTGCGTCCCCCTCAAGACGCTCCCTAACTCAAGTCGTAGTGTGGCTATTCCCGCTTCAGACGCTCAACGATATCCATGATCGGGGGGTCTCCCGCCTCCATTGATTCGACCTCTTGCTGGAAGCCGCGCATGATCCGCGAGATGTAAGCGCGCGTTGCAAGGCCCCGCTCTTCGCCTGCTTCGCGGTCTGGCACATAGGTCTCGATATCCTCACGGCTGATCGTGCCCTTGGCGTCGAGCAGCCGCTCAACCGTGTCCTGCCGCTCGCGCAGAGCGGAGACTTCTGCGGCCAGCGCAAAGACGGTCGAATACAGCCTATCAAGCGCAGGCTCATCGAAGAACTCAGGGCGTTTGCCCTTGGCGCGCTTTCCAGAAAGCGCGACCCAGTCGATCTGGTCACTCATGCGGCGACCGCCTGCTTTTTAGCCTTCCACGCGCCATAGGCGTTCCAGATCGCAGCGCGGCCGTAATCCTCTTCCTCATCATCGGGCGATGGCGGGAAGATTTCCGGATCGACGACCGCACGCACGCCTGCAACGAACTGATCTTCGCGGGCAAAGCCAGCGTCGGCCATAACTTGCTTCAAATCCTGCCCATGCATCGCTGACCAGAACGGCTCGTTATTGTTGAAGGCATCCCAGTCACGCATGAACTGTTCGAACAGCGGCATTTCGTCCGAATATTGCGGCTGCTCGATATGCAGGATCAGCCCGCCGGGTTTGAGCACGCGGTGCGCTTCGGCAAGGATGCGCGGCATGGCCTTGGAAGAGAGCTCGTGCAGGAACATGGTGGTCTGCACCCAGTCAAAACTTTCATCGGCCCAGCGTGAGAGGTCTTCTCCTGACGCCTGCACGAACTTGATGTTGGTGACGCCCATGCTCGCCGCGCGCGCCGCGCCATAGCGAAGCGAGGCAGCCGCCGTGTCGATGGCGATCACTTCGGCTTCGGGAAAGGCTTGTGCAATCGGCACGGCGTTATGGCCGACCGTGCAGCCGATATCGAGAATGCGCTTTGGCTGCCAATCGGGGCGTTCCGATTTGACCCAGCCGACCACAGCCTGACCGCCGCCGTCGTTTGAGCCACCCAGCGCGCCTCCAGTCGTCGCAAACAGACCGACATCGTAATTCGCCCCGACCGTCACGTCGCCATCACGCTCTTGTGTGTGATAGCCGCCGGGCTGGCAGTGGATATCGACCGCGGTCTGGTAATGCGGCTGCTCAACCGCAGGGTCGAGCTCCAGCATGCCGGAATGCTCATTATACTGCTTGGCCATTGCATCGAGCTCATCGATCTGGCGCAGCACGACCTGCCGCCCGAAATGTTGGCGCATCTCCATCGAATTGCGCTTCAGTGCAGACCAGGTGCGATGCCAGTCATCCTTGTTCATCGCATCGCGAATCTCATAGCGATGTTCTGGATCGCGCCCATGCTCGGCACGGAACGCCGGTAGGACGCGTTTGTCATAGGCAAGCTTGTTCCCTGCTCCGATCGTGCCTGAGAGATAGCGGTTGAAATGCGTCAGGAAATTGAACCGTGCCACTTCATCATGGCTGGCCCGCGGCATCATCGGATGACGCGACATCGCGGTGTAGGGTGGGGGTAGATCGGAAGCCATTTCGGGTCCTTGCCAAAGCGCTCGAATAATTTGTCCGGACAAATTTGCCAGACGCGGTCGATTTGTCAACGATAGACCTCACCAGATGATCCGCAAAACACACGCAAATGCGACTTCCCTTGAAGTCATAGCCTCGCGGGTCCAAGTCGAAGGACAAACGCGAGTCGAACCAGACAGAAAGGCCCAATGCTAGACGTGACCTCACCAAAACTGCCCAGGAACTCCGCTCAATATCTTGATCGCGGCGAGCTTCGCCGTGCCTATCGTGCAGAGGAGGATGCTTGCGTCGCCGAGCGTCTGGCGCAGGCCGCGCCCGCTCGCAAGGTGAGTGAGGCGGCGGCAGAATTGGCAATCGACCTGATCGAGGGCGCACGTTCGCATAAGGCCAGCGGGATCGACGCATTCCTGCAGCAATATGGGCTCGACACCGAAGAAGGCATCGCGCTGATGTGCCTTGCCGAGGCTTTGCTGCGCGTCCCCGATGACGAGACCGCCGATGCCCTGATCAAGGACAAGATCGGCGAGATCGACTGGGGTGAGCATCTGGGCGAAAGCTCATCGACCTTCGTCAATGCGGCGACATTCTCGCTGATGCTGACAGGCGAAGTGCTTGAGCAACCCGAGGCGCACCAGAAGGGCATGGGTCGCACGCTTCGCAACACCATGAACCGTCTGGGTGAACCGGTGATTCGCAAGGCGACGCTGCAGGCGATGCGTATACTTGGCGGCCAGTTCGTCTTCGGGCGCACGATCGAGGAAGCGCTCAAACGCGCCAAGCCAGAACGCGCCAAGGGACTGACGCACAGCTTCGATATGCTTGGTGAAGCGGCGATGACATACGCCGATGCAGAGCGCTATCGTCAGGCTTACGAGGGCGCGATTGATCGGCTCGCTCGCGAGGCCTCGGGCGGGATCGGGACCTCACCCGGCATTTCGGTGAAGCTCTCGGCGCTGCACCCCAAATACACACATTTCCACGCCGGAAAGGCGCATGACGAGATCGTACCGATCGTAAAAGCGCTCGCGCTGAAAGCGCGCGATGCGAACATCCACTTCACCATCGACGCCGAAGAAGCAGAGCGGCTCGAAGTCAGCCTAGACATTATCGAGACGCTGGTGTCCGATGACGAGGTCTTCACCCGCGAAGATGGCAGCAAGTGGGAGGGCTTTGGCCTCGCCATCCAGGCCTATCAGAAGCGCGGCGTTCCACTGTGCGACTGGATCGCCAAGCTAGCCCGGCGCCACAATCGCAAGCTGTTCGTGCGGCTGGTCAAAGGCGCCTACTGGGACACCGAGATCAAACTGTCGCAAGTGGGCGGCTATGACGATTTCCCGGTCTTTACCCGCAAGATCGCAACCGACGTATCCTACCTCGCCTGCGCCGCGCGGCTGTTTGAGCACGACGATGTGATCCACCCCGCCTTTGCCACGCACAACGCCTACACCGTGGCGGTGGTAAAGGAGCTTAGTCAGGGTCGCGCATTTGAATTTCAGCGGCTCCACGGCATGGGCGAGGAAGTCTACGAGACCCTGCACAAGCTCGAAGGCAACGACCCGACCCCGGTTCGCATCTATGCGCCCGTTGGCGGGCACAAGGAATTGCTCGCCTATCTCGTGCGCCGCTTGCTGGAAAACGGCGCGAATACGAGCTTCGTCAATCGCATGGGGGATGCCGAGGTCGAGGCGCAGGACCTGGTCGGCGATCCGGTGGCTGAGCTGGCCGCGATGGAGCCGAAGCGCAATCCGGCAATTCCATTGCCTCGCGATATCCTGGGCGAGCGCGAAAACAGCGCGGGCGTCGATCTGTCCGACCCGCTCGTGCTTGAACCCTTGCAGGCTCGCCTCGGCAAGTTGGCTGAGCTTCAATGGCATGCCGAGCCGACTTTCCCGGCGGAAGCATCGGGCGAAATTGCGCCGATCACCATGCCGCACGATCTCACCGTCGAAGTCGGCACGCGCCGCGATGCCACGCCGGAAGAAGTGGACGCCGCCTTTGCCCGGGCCGAGGCGATCCAGCCCGGCTGGGACGCGCTGGGCGGCGCAAAGCGCGCGCTGCTGCTCGAAGAAGCTGCCGACCTGTTCGAAGCGCACACCGACGAATTTCTGAGCCTGTGCCAGCGCGAGGCGGGCAAGACGCTGCTAGATGGCGTTGCCGAAGTGCGCGAGGCGGTCGATTTCCTGCGCTATTATGCCTCCGAGGCACGGGCCAAGTTCGCATCCCCTATCCCGCTTCCGGGACCAACGGGCGAAGACAATTCACTGCGCCTGCACGGGCGCGGCGTTTTCGCCACGATAAGCCCGTGGAACTTCCCGCTCGCGATCTTCACCGGCATGGCTTCGGCTGCTCTCGCAGCGGGCAATGCCGTGATCGCCAAGCCCGCCGAGCAAACGCCGCTGATCGCCGCGCTTGCCGTCAAGCTGTGCCACGAAGCGGGCATCCCGCCCGAAGCATTGCAATTGCTTCCCGGCGCTGGCGATGTCGGCCAGATGATCACCAGCGACCCGAGACTTGCCGGTGTCGCCTTCACCGGATCAACCGAAACCGCGCGTCTTATCAACCAGTCGCTTGCCGGACGAGACGGGCCGATCGCGACCTTCATCGCTGAAACCGGTGGTCAGAACGCGATGATCGTTGATAGTTCCGCCTTGCCGGAACAGGTTGTGCGCGATGTGCTGGCAAGCGCGTTCCAGTCGGCAGGTCAGCGCTGCTCGGCCCTGCGCGTGCTCTATCTGCAGGAAGACGTCGCGGACGAAATGCTCGACATGATCCGCGGCGGGTTTGAAGCGCTGCAGATCGGCGATCCCAAGGACCTTGCGACCGATGTCGGCCCGGTGATCGATCCGGATGCGCAGGCCGCGCTCGAACGCCATGTCGCGCGCCGCGAAGCCTCGGGCCACACGGTCTGGCGCCGCGAGCTCGAGGAATTCACCGAGAAAGGCTGCTTCGTCGCGCCGACTATCATGGAAATCCACTCCATCCTTGATCTGAAGCGCGAGAATTTCGGCCCCGTCCTGCATGTCGCGCGGTTCGAGGCGGAGGAGCTCGGCAAGGTGATCGAGGATATCAACGCGACCGGATACGGCCTCACCCTGGGGCTTCACAGCCGCATCGCCGCAACCCGGCGCTTTGTGCAGGCCCGCGCCAAGGTCGGAAACTTCTACGTCAACCGCAATCAGATCGGCGCGATCGTGGAAAGCCAGCCCTTTGGCGGTGAGGGTCTCTCAGGCACCGGCCCCAAAGCCGGCGGTCCGCACTATCTCACCCGCTTCGCCACCGAACGCGTCACCTGCATCGACACGACGGCGGCGGGAGGCAATGCGAGCCTGCTGGCGAGTTTGTAAGCGCTTTCCGGAGCCGCGCCCGGTCGTGGTCTTCAGGCACCTGTAAGATATTCGACCACGCGGTCCAGCGAGCCCCACCCGAGGAATATCCGACCTGCCATCAATGAGAGCAGCAGGATCAACAGCAGGCTCCAGATCACGACGATCCCGCTTGTCATGCGCCAGCTTTTTGGTGGCAATCCCTGGAACAGGAACATCGCGATCCCGGCCACATTCACGCACACAAGATTGACAAGGAACAGGAACCCCGCGCTCGCGCCCGCTGCTGGATAACCGGCTCCGAGATATACTCCCGACGCCGTTAGCGGCGGAACAAGGGCAACCGCAATCATCACGCCGACCAGCGCGAGCGAGGCCCCACGGCTGAATGCCAGAACGCCCGCGGCTCCGCAGGCCAGGGCAAGCGCGACGTCGGCAGGCTGCACAATGGTCCTGTTCCTGAGCTCGGGGACTGACGGATCGATCGACACGATCATCCCCAGAGCGATGCCGGATAGCACTGCGAGCAAACAGCCCACGGCAAGCGTGCCCGCAGCGTGCTTTCCCATCTTCAAGTCGCCGATTGTCGCTGCAAGAGCGAGTCCCATTGTCGGACCCAACAGCGGGGCAATAATCATTGCTCCGATCACCACCGCAGTTTGCCCGCTGCGCATGCCAAGGCCGGCAATCACCGCTGATAGTGTCACAGTCAGCAGGAATGACGTCCTGACTTGCAGGCTTTCCGCGATATCATCGTAGAGCTCTTCGGTGCTGAGCCGGTCGCGGCTGAAAAACCGTTCCAACCGCGTTGGAGGCGGTAAGTCCTCGGCAAGTCGCAGTTCGGTCTCTGGCGTCTCTTCGACCGTTGGCAAGACCGCTTCGAGCTGCGCCACATGGGCGGTGAAGCCCGGCACTTCCCTAAATGCCGCTTCAAGATCATCGAGCAGACGCTCGGTGTATCGCTGCTGGACGATGCAGGAGTATTTCTCCTGCTCTCCCGGCACCTCCTCGCGCCAAAAGCGCCGCGAGTGGCGGGCAAGGATCGTCTCCAATTGCGGAACGTGATCCTCAGGCAGGTATATCTGTACCAGGCGAGCCGACATGGAGTGGTCCAAGGCTGTGTGTTCGCACAGGCTAGGCTAGAACAGCGCCGCGTCCAAGCGATCCTTTTGAACAACCGATCAAAGACTCTGCCGGATAAAGCGAGCGCCAGTCTTGCCCTGCCCATCGCCATGCGGAATCACTCATGCATGGCGATTCTTTCCGACAAGTGGATTCGTGAGCAGGCGCAGACAAAGGGCATGATCGAGCCTTTCGTCGAGGCGCAGCGGCGCGAGGGTGTGATTTCTTACGGGCTTAGCTCCTATGGCTATGACGCGCGGGTCGCGCCCGAGTTCAAGATTTTCACCAATGTGAATTCTGCGACGGTCGACCCGAAAAAGTTCGACGCTGAAAGCCTTGTCGACCGTGAGACCGATGTCTGCATCATCCCGCCCAATTCCTTCGCGCTCGCGCGCACGGTAGAGTATTTCCGCGTGCCCGAAGATGTGCTGGTCGTCTGCCTTGGCAAAAGCACCTATGCGCGCTGCGGGATCATCGTGAATGTCACGCCGCTGGAGCCGGGCTGGGAAGGCCACGTGACGCTGGAGTTCTCCAACACCACGCCCCTGCCCGCAAAGATCTACGCCAATGAAGGCGCGTGCCAGTTCCTGTTCCTGCAAGGCAACGAACGCTGCGAGACGAGCTATAAAGACCGCGCAGGCAAGTACATGGGCCAGCGCGGGGTGACTTTGCCGCGGTTGTAATAGCAGACGCCGACCCCTCAGCCATTTTCCTACATGGCACGCGCCTGCCATGGTCCCGTGATCATGCTGGCCGCTTTTCAACCTTATCAAGTAGACGAAAAACAAGTTGGAGAAGTGTCACCTCCTACAATTCGCGGCATATATCTGAATTTTCGGCGCAAATCGCCGAAATCGGCGGGTGACACGGTGTCACCATTGTCAACTCCTACAATTCGGGAACTGAGCGCTCGGATTGCCGCTTTGACTCTGTGAGCCCGGCAGCCCATTGCTTGGGGCAAAGGAGATTGAACTGATGGCAGACCCCGAATTCGACATCATCGTCTATGGCGCAACCGGATACACTGGCCGCCTCGTCGCGGAGTATCTGAACAACCACTATGGCTCTTCGGACAATGCGCCCAAATGGGCGATGGCGGGGCGGTCTCAGGAAAAGCTCGAAGCGGTGCGCGATGAAATCGGCGCGCCTGCCGATACGCCACTGGTGGTTGCCAATGCCGATGACCCAGCTGACCTCGAGGCCATGTGCAACCGCACCAAGGTCGTGCTCACCACTGTCGGTCCGTACCAGCTCTATGGCGACAACCTTGTCGCGGCCTGTGTGAAGACCGGGACCGATTATGCCGATCTGTGCGGTGAGCCTGCATGGATGGCGGAAAAGATCGCCGAGCACCATGAGAACGCTCGCAAGAGCGGCGCGCGCATCAGCTTTTCAAGCGGCTTCGATTCGATCCCCTTCGACCTTGGCGTGATGATGACGCAGAAGGCGGCGAAAGAGCGTTGGGGTAAACCCTCACCCAAGATCCGTGGCCGCGTGCGGGCTATGGCGGGCACATTCTCGGGCGGTACCGCAGCGAGCCTCGGCGCGACAATGAAGGCGGCGGCGAAGAACCCACGCATCATCAACGTGCTGCGCGATCCATTTGCGCTCGCACCTGGCTTTGACGGGCCAAGCCAGCCGACGGGGATGGTGCCAATGTATGAGAAAGACCTCGACAAATGGGCCGCGCCTTTCGTGATGGCGCCTATCAACACCAAGAACGTGCATCGCACCAACTTCCTGTTGGGCCATCCTTATGGTGAGGATTTCCAGTATGACGAGATGATGCTCACCAGCCCCGGTGAAGCGGGCAAGAAGATGGCTGAAGCGGCGGCGGAAATGATGAAGAACCCGTTTGGCGCGAAGCCTCCCAAGCCGGGTGAAGGGCCGTCCAAGGAAGAGCGCGAAAACGGATTTTACGACGTCTTGTTCGTGGCCCAAAACCCCGCAGGCGGCGATCCGCTCCACTATGGCGTCAAGGGCAAGTATGATCCGGGTTATGGCTCGACCAGCCGCATGCTCTCCGAAACCGGGATGGCG
>JAAUYH010029375.1_pt1 | contig 12385 bp, 8 predicted proteins | sample 7278061 | NCBI WGS metagenome assembly JAAUYH01 (sample SAMN14350203, study PRJNA611818) | marine sediment metagenome | isolation source: surface marine sediment (0.6m) | place: French Polynesia: Moorea | collected 2018-08
AACATACGCTTCAGGAGAGATTCCCTCTTGGTTGGTTGGAGAAATCCTGCTGGCTAACGGAAACTCGTTGAATGAAGAATCCCCTCGCCTTTAGGCAGGGGCGAACGTCAAAATACCCAGCCAATCAAATGGACAATCTGACCCACTGGCAGCAGCATAACCAACAATATCTAGCAGCAGCACTTACCTGGCTGCGCCTGCGTCTGTTGCATGGGTTAGCGTCTTGGACGTCTCGTTCAGGAGGAGGGGCGATCGCCAGTGGCATCAACGAATCTGAAGTCAACCAGGCTGCAGCAGCGATGGCTCAAGCCGAGAAAATGGAACCCCCACCAGCTCTAGTCATACTGGGCAAAAGGTTGGGTCTTTCCCGTTTCGAGCAGAATTTATTACTATTGTGTGCGGCGATGGAACTGGATCTGGACATGATCGCTTTATGCACTCAGGTTCAGCAGCAACTGGGACACCTGCAAGGAAATCCGAACTTCGGACTGGCGCTGAGGCTCTTTGACGAACCTGCCTGGGATGCCCTTTCATCCGAGCGTCCCCTGCGCTACTGGCAGTTACTTGAAATCAACCAACCCGGCGCTCAACCCCTAATTGCCAGTGCCTTGCGGGCTGACGAGCGGATTGTCAACTACCTCAAAGGCTTGAATTACCCGGACGATCGCCTGGAATCCTTCTTGATTCCCCTGGAAGTAGGGTCGCTACCAACGGAACTGCCGCCCTCCCAACAAACCACTGTTGAGGCGATCGTGCGCTGCCTGCAAGGGACTGCCCAGAACCAACGCCCCCCAGTCATCCAATTGCTGGGAACCGATTCCCTCAGCAAGCAACTGGTTGCCACCCAAGCATCTGCTGCTCTGGGATTGAACCTCTACCGCCTGCCCGTTGGACACCTGCCGCAGCAGGCAAGTGAGTTGGAAACCTTAGCTCGACTGTGGCAGCGGGAAAGCATCCTGCTACCGATCGCCCTTTATCTCGATGCCCAAGAGAGTGAAGGAAAGTCGCCAGCAGAGGGGCAAGCACCTCCTTTAGCGCGATTTTTAGCCCGCAATACTGGCCTCTGTTTTCTCAGTACGCGGGAAAGCCGATCTCATCTCGGTCGCCCGACGATCGCCTTCGATATTGCCAAACCCACTACCGCCGAACAGAAGGCAGTCTGGGCAGAAGCGTTAGGCGCAGCAGCCCCTGAAAGTCCGACACGGCTGGCAGGTCAATTTAACCTCAATTTGCCGGAAATTTGGGAGATTGCTGAGAATAGTCTAGCAGAGGGTGAGGGAGTAGGGGAAAAGTTGCCTACTCGCCTCTGGGATGCCTGCCTGCGCCGAACTTGCCCCCACTTAGATACCCTGGCCCAACGGCTAGAAGTCAAGGCAACTTGGGAGGACATCGTGCTACCGGAGAAGGAAACGAATTTGCTGCGCCAGATTGCTGCCCAGGTGAAACAGCGCAGCCAGGTGTACCAGCATTGGGGATTTGACCGCAAGATGAACCGAGGATTCGGCATTAACGCCCTGTTTGCGGGGGACAGTGGCACGGGCAAGACGATGGCAGCCGAAGTAATTGCCAACGACTTGCACCTCAACCTCTACCGGATCGATCTCTCCGCCGTCGTCAGTAAATATATCGGCGAGACGGAAAAAAACCTGCGCCGCCTATTCGACGCGGCTGAAGATGGGGGGGCGATCCTCTTTTTCGACGAAGCTGATGCCCTGTTTGGCAAGCGGAGTGAGGTCAAGGACAGCCACGATCGCTACGCTAACATTGAAATTAACTACCTGCTGCAACGCATGGAAGCCTATCGAGGACTGGCGATCCTGGCGACGAATTTGAGGAGTGCGTTAGATCGGGCTTTCCTGCGCCGCCTGCGCTTTCTAATTGACTTTCCCTTTCCCGGTGCAGGGGAACGCCAGCGAATCTGGCAGGGGGCTTTTCCGCCTGAAACCCCAGTTGAGGAGTTGGATTATGAAAGATTGTCCCGTTTCAACCTAACAGGAGGCAGCATTCACAATATCGTCCTCAATGCCGCGTTTATGGGAGCAGCCAAGGGAACTCCGGTGACGATGCCTCTGGTACTCAATGCGATCCGAATCGAGTTTGATAAGTTGGAACGACCGATTAATGAGGCAGAGTTTTACGAAATTCACGACTGATAAGTGTTTACTGATAACAGGTAACTGACTATGACTCGCCAAACTACAACCCTAACTCGCCGACTGACTCCCACTATCTCACCCCTCTCCAGCGGACTCTTGCAGCGCAAATGCGCCTGTGGCCAGCGAACCATTGCGGGTGGGGAATGTGAGGAGTGTCAGAAGAAGCGATCGCTCTTGCAGCGCCGTGCTGTCAATCAAGCTGAACCTTCTGAAGTGCCGCCGATTGTGCATGAAGTGTTGCGATCGCCTGGTCAGCCACTTGACTCTATTACCCGCACTTTCATGGAACCGCGCTTTGGACATGATTTCAGTCAGGTTCGAGTGCATACTGATGGAAGAGCTGGTGTATCAGCTCGATCTGTTCAGGCACTTGCTTACACTGTAGGATCGGATATTGTTTTTGGCGCAGGACAGTATACTCCCGATACTGCTAGAGGGAAAAAACTTCTTGCGCATGAGCTTACCCATGTTATCCAACAATCACAATCCTCAGGAGCCATTCAAACTAAACTATTTGCCAGGTCAGGCCGTGATCGAGCTGAAGTTGAAGCAGATCGGGTTGCAACAGAGGTCATGACTGCCGAAACTTCTAGAAGATTGCCTCCCATTCGTTTGCAGCAAAATGGCTCAAAGTATCAGCCCCGACTACAACGTCAGCCCGCGGCTCCTCCTCCTGCCTATCGTGACTGTACTCCAGCTATAACAGGTGTAGCCGATGCTAATACCAAACTGGAAAATGCAAGGCAGCGTGCTCGAGAATTTGTTGGTGCGGCGATCAGGGTATTGAATAACCCTCCTGCTGCTGGCACAACTTATGCAACAGCTTTAAATAGACATTTTGTTACGCCAGGGACAGGAGCAGCTGGGGCAGCCACCCGCACAGCGATTCAAGCGACCTATCAAAATATCAGAGGGACTTTACGCGTTTCAAACTATATCTGCAATAGCAACAATATTTGTGGGGCGGAGCAAGCTTTTTGGATCCCTGATGATGACTTGGTTCACGTGTGTCGACCATTTTGGGGGCTAGATCGAACCTGCGGAGCTATTGTTCTTATTCATGAAGGTGCCCATGACATTGGCATTGGTAATGGTGCACATCCCCCAAATCGTGGTGACGCGGCTTATCCAAGAGGCAATGCAGGGCCTCCTGGAGGACAAACAACTGCTCTCAGAAGAAACAATCCTGACGCATATGCATTCTTCGCAGCTCATATCTGGCGCAATACAGATACTGGAAGAACTTGTTTCTGAACTACATGAAGCGCAGATTTCAGAGAATTTAGTGCGCTCGCATCGCCTGTAGGTTGGGTTGAGGAGCGAAACCCAACATTTCCTCCCAATGACTCATTTAAGGAGCTAACCCATGACTCGCCAAACTACAATCCTAACTCGCCGACTAACTGCCACTACCTCACCTCTTTCCAGTGGACTCTTGCAGCGCAAATGCGCCTGTGGTCAGCGTACCATTGCAGGTGGAGAATGTGAGGAGTGTCAGAAGAAGCGATCGCACCTACAGCGTCATTCTATAAATCAGGCTGAAACTGCTAAAGTCCCGCCGATAGTCCATGAAGTATTGCGATCACACCTTCCAAAAATTCAGCCTAAGCTGAAGATTGGTCAACCCAACGATAAATATGAGCAGGAAGCTGATCGGATAGCCGATTGGGTAATCAACCCAACCCTGCCCGATCACGCCACCCACAACATTCAATCCGATTCCAAAGCACAGACCCTGCGCCGCACAACCTACAGTCCTTATTCGCTAGAAGAAGGCAGGCTTGTCGCAGGTGAAGACGAGAATCTGCAGGTCCAAGCCCAAGGAGCGACATCAGGAGTGAGAAAGCCCACCGCTTCGGCAGAGGTGCGTGCCGCGCTCTCAACGACTGGAACCGCCTTACCCAGTTCAGTCCGATCTCTCATGGAGCATCGCTTTGGGTACGATTTTGGTCGTGTTCGCATCCATACTGATACCTCAGCAACTAATCAAGCGGCTCAAGTCGTGAACGCTCGCGCCTTTACTCTGGGAGAAAATATTGTTTTTGCCCAGGGTCAGTATGCTCCCAATACCTTGAGAGGCAAGTGGTTACTGGCTCATGAACTCACCCACGTTGTACAACAGGGAAAGGCTACTGCTATTACCGCAACAGGTACGGAACATCTGTCAGAATTACTGTCTCCGGTCGATCACCGGGAGATGCCTCAAACACTCCGTCTTTTGCGCTGGAGTACAGCCCGAGATACAGGACAGGATTCGTTTCCGTGGGGTTCTGGTCCTAAAGGCGATGTGTACAGCGTTGAAACGGATGCTGGCCAACGAATCCCGACTTGGAAACCCCATAATGGAAGCACCTATTGGTGTCATGGATTTACCTTTGGTGGAGCCAGAGTACCAGGCGGTCCATTTTCCTTTTGGGGACAAGATGTGCCGACCATATTAACGGACGATGGCTGGCAAAGAGAGTTTAGCTGCGTTGCTCAGCCTCAAGACAGCATCCTAGTGTTTTCAGGCGCTAATGTTGCGCACTCAGGCATTGTACAATCAGCCTTTGAGCCGAATGGCATCATTGATGAAAACAATAGTATGCTGGATTCAAAATGGGGACAAGCACCACAGAATGTGAGCTCGTGGGCTACTAATGTCGCTCAGTATGGTCGCTACAGAGTATATTCTAAGAATCCCGCCTTTGGCCCCTGTGCGAACAAAGGAGCGAATGAGGATTAAAGCAATTGCTCTTTCCTTTTTCTCGAAATTTTACCCTGACCTGGTGTGGTAAACCCGTTGATTGATCCAGTATCTAATGAGTACCAGTCCCTTAGAAAATCTGATTCGTAACAGTCGTCTCTATCAAGACTTATGGCTTGATCATCGTGATGCCATGTATCGAGCCATGACATTTATTGCACAGCGAGGAGGACCTGCCATAGCATACAATACACAACAGAGTCTAATTATGCACAGGCCAAAGGCGTTAAACTGGCTGCTGGCTCAAAAAGATATCGATTGCTTGCTAGCTGCCTATGAGGATTACTTACGGCTTTGGAGTCCAGTTTTTATCGACTATCAGTAGATCACAAAGTCAGTTCTAGGGGGATGTTCAAAAGAGGGTAACAGTTTGCTCTACAGTTGTAGAATAGGTTAATCTTTTTCTATAACTTTTTGCTATAATTTAACTGATGATTTTTTCTAATTCATCCATAATAGTTGGAAAGTAATTCATGGTTGTTGAAAGATTATCTAAATCTAATTCTTGTAGTTGCCTGGTTAAAAGATGAGCATAATTTTTTAAAAGGTCATAGTTGTATTCTTGGCCTAACTTACTTAATTGTTGAGCAAATTTTTTTAAATCATGACTAATCATGGTTTGAGATAATTTTTGCCAATTGTCCTTTTCTTCTTTTAATTTTTGTAAGAGATTAATTAAATTGTCTCGATTGTCTAACTTATGGGTTTTTAAGATTATCGTTTCTTCTAACATATCAGAGGATACATCTTGGTTAAAATCCGTTGAAATTGATTCGGGGAAAATTTCTTTTAATTTAGAGACTAATTCACCCCGACTGACGGGTTTTCGTAAAAATCCCTCACATAGTTTAGTGAGTTTTTCTTCTTCCCCTTGTAATAAGGAAGCAGTAATCATGATAATAGGAATGTGCTTAGTTTTAGGATTTTTTTTCAAAAATTTAGCCGTCATTTCTCCATCTAAGTTAGGCATTCTTAAATCCAGTAAAATTAAATCGGGTAAATAGTTGAAGGTTTTGTCAATGGTTTCTAACCCATCAGTCCCGAAAATTAGTTGATGATGGGTATTCAGAAAATATTGTTCAATTAAATCAGCACTAGAGGGAGTATCATCCACCACCAGAATTGTCATTTGAGGAAACTGATCTAAATTATTATCTAAGGGGTGAAGCGTCTGATTCATGTCCCTATTCTGGTTTTTGACAATGGTAAGATTAGGAAAAATAAAAGTAAATGTTGTCCCTCTTCCAAGTTCACTTTCTAACTTAATAGTCCCGTTTAACATTTCTGTTAACTTTTTGGTAATAGTCAGTCCTAACCCTGTCCCTTCATATTTTTTGTTACTATTTCTTTCTACTTGGAAAAAAGAGTCAAAAACTTGATCAAGTTCTTCAGTTTTTATGCCAATTCCTGTATCTTTGATGACAATTTTAATAGTTGTTTGTGAGGGATGATTGACTGGATCACTGGGAAGTAAGTTACTAACTTGAATCAAAACATATCCTTTATCAGTAAATTTAATCGCATTACCAACTACATTAAACAGAATCTGACGTAAACGCACTTCATCAAAGAAAACTTGAGTGGGTAAAAAAGCATCGATTTGTAATCTTAAATCAATATTTTTTTCTTGTGCTTTATGCAAAAAAATATAATAAATTTCTTCAATAAGTAAAGACAAATTAACCACTTCATAGTTGACAGAAAACTTTCCTGCTTCTATTTTTGATAAATCTAAAATATCATTAATTAATGCTAATAATGTTTTACCGGCTGAATTAATTGCAAGGAGATGGGAACGGGAACGACTATCATGAGTTGTATTTAATAATAAGTCACTAAACCCTAAAATGGCATTCATTGGGGTTCTAATTTCGTGACTCATATTAGCTAAAAATTCGCTTTTTGCTTGGTTGGCTAATTCTGCTTTTTCTTTTGCTATCTCTAATGCTTCTGTTCGTTCTTGAACTCGTTTTTCTAATAATTGAAATGCTTCTTTTAATTGTTTTGACATTTGATTAAAATTATCAATTAATTCTCCTAATTCATCTTTACGATGAAGATTGATTTCTTCATAGTTTCCACTGCTAATATTTTTAGCACTTTCATTGAGTCTCAGAATCGGATATGTTACCCATTTGGCTGTTAAAATTCCCACAACAATTGCGAGCAGTAAAGCAATAAAACAAAGGATAATAGTATTACGAGTATTGAGATTAATTTGAGCAATAAAATCTGATTCAGGAACCACTACAATAATTAACCAATCTAATCCAAATTCATCTTGCCAAGGAACGATTTGAATAAATTCGCGATCGCCGTTTAAATTAAAGCTTAATTGCTCTCTTTTTTTAATATTATTAAATGTCTCAAATTTATCTTTTAAATATATTGTTGTGTTTTGGATTAAGGGATCGTCACTATTAATTGCAGCTAGACGTTGTGGTTCATTATTGATCAATATAAAAGGATTTTGTTTGGCTGAACTTGCCACTAAATTTCCCGATCTTTCTATGATATAAGCTTTCCCTGACTGACTAATGGTTAAACTGCGTAAAAAATCACTAATTTGTGCAATGGTTAAATCGGTGGCTAAGATACCTTGAAAGGTGTTATTCTGATCATAATAAGGTTGACCAATAGTAATAGCTAAAGTGGGAGGACTAACCCAAGAATAAATCTCAGTCCAAGCGGGTTTATTGGCTTTTTTAGGGACTTGATACCAAGGACGAAACCGAGAATCAAAATTAGGAGAAACTTTTGATAATTTACCTCTTTTTCCTTGATTATCAATATCATACGTTCGTAAAGTTCCGCTAAATTCTGTCACCTGATAATGTAAAGTTCCCTCATCGTTAACTGCTAACCCTACAAACTCACCGTCTTTACTCCCAAATTGAATATAACTGATTAAATCAAAAACTTTACTTTGCCTCCAAAAATGTTCCTCCATTGTCTCTAGATTATTGAGATCCAATTGTTCTAAATCTAAAGCATTTTTATTGAGTTGGTTGACTAAATGAGGTGTTTCTAAATAGGTTTTAAGTTCAGTGGAAATTTGCTGATTAACTTTTTCCATTAATTGAGTAACTAAGTCGTTGACAGTTTCTTTACCATTGCGAAAAGATAAGTAACCCACGATGCCAACGATACCGAAAATCTGTAAGACAAAAGGAATGATAATGACCATTTGTAAGGGCATTTTTTTGAAGTATTTATCAAATCTCCAAGTCATTACTTTAACCCATATTTAAGAACAATTTAGCATTAAATCAGCAATACCATTAACGATAATAATAGGGACTTTTAACCGAGTTGAAACTTCTTCGACTGTCATATCATCCAAGAAAATCGTATCATGGTCTTTCAACAGAATAGAGGGTAATAAAATTCCATCACCATTATCTTGATTTTGTAGTTTTGAAACAATATCTTGTCCTGTTAATAACCCTGTTACTGTAATTTCTTGTCCCCAATAGTCACTATTTAAAGCAGCGAGTTTTATGGTTAAATTTTCTACTTTATTTAATTGTTCAACTAGGGGGGTAAAAGCTTTTTCTACTGCATTTCCTACCACCCAAGTCAGTGTTTTTTGTGCTTTAATTTTTTTGGGTAATAATTCCTTAGCAGTCGTTTGAAATTCTCCGATAAATTGACGAATTGAACCAACACCATTACCAATTTGGGGATAATCTTCATAGTGAGATTCTGGGGGTAATTCTTCTTGTGCAATTAAAAACCATTCATCTGCTAACCAAGCAAAATGACTGTTAAATTGATGATAAAATTTTTGCTGTAAACTTTGAACTTGTTGAATCACTTCTTTGGCCTTTTCTTGACGCACAGGAATTAATTCATCTTGCGTCGGACGAAACTTAGTTAACCCCACAGGAACCACGGCTGCTGATAGAATAGTAGGAATTTCTCCTAAGTGAAACTCGGCTAAATCTTTCAGGGTTCTCTCTAAATGAATACCGTCATTAATACCAGGACAAACCACAACTTGAGCATGAATTTGTAGCCGTCTTTCTTGAAACCATTTAAACTGTTTTTTTATGAGTCCAGCCCGTTCATTTTTTAATAATCTCACTCTAATGTCAGGTTCCGTTGCATGAACCGAAACATATAAAGGAGATAGGCGCATGGTTTCGATGCGTTGCCATTCTTTTTCAGTTAAATTAGTTAAGGTTAAATAACTACCATAAAGAAAACTTAAGCGATAATCATCATCCTTTAGATAGAGAGTATCCCGTTTTCCAGGGGGTTGTTGATCAATAAAACAAAACGGACAATGATTATTGCATTGAATTAACCCATCAAATAAAGCCGTTTCAAACTCTAATCCCAAATTATCATCGTAGTCTTTTTCTATTTCAACTTGATGTAAATTTCCTTCCCTATCTAATACCTCCAACGCTAAAAATTCATCAGCACACAAAAAATTATAATCAATTAAATCACGGGGTTTTGTCCCATTAATGGAAACAATCGCATCCCCCACTTCAAAGCCAACTTCTTCGGCAATAGAACCCGGTAAAACAGCCGTGATTTTAGCAGGACGAATCGAAGATAAAGTCATAGATAGAATGTAGAATGTAGAATTAAGAATTAAGAATTATAAATTGGTCACAGATAAAGCAAATTATAAAAGTAAGCTATCATTCTGTTGATCAAGCACTCTTGATATAATTATAATTTTCAAAAAATTTAAGGTTTTTACAATAGTATCTCTAGAAAAATCTTGTTAGATTTAGGAGTGTAATAGTGATTGGCTAGATTGTTCTCTATGCTTACAGTGTAGGCACTCACTATGATCATACCTTAACGGGTCTTGTATCAGGTAACAGGCCATAGAGAATATTCCTTAAGTATTAAGTATTTATTATTCACTATCAAGCCTCCTACAAGTACCCAGAATATTGATGAATGCTTAGAAAATGTCAATGAACCTTGCTAATTTTCCTTGGTTAACCACCATTATTCTCTTTCCCATTGTCGCAGCGTTATTTATCCCCATAATTCCCGATAAAGACGGTAAAACCGTGCGCTGGTACGCTTTAACCGTGGGGTTAATCGACTTTGCTATTATTGTATACGCTTTTTACACCGGCTACGACCTCAGTAACCCCAACCTACAGCTAGTCGAAAGCTACGCTTGGGTTCCGCAACTTGACCTAAAATGGTCAGTAGGGGCCGATGGCTTGGCCATGCCTCTGATTTTATTAACAGGGTTTATCACCACGTTAGCAACCATGGCCGCTTGGCCAGTAACCTTTAAGCCCAAACTGTTCTATTTTCTCATGTTGGCTATGTACGGCGGACAAATAGCCGTGTTTGCCGTACAAGATATGTTACTCTTTTTCCTAGTCTGGGAATTAGAATTGGTTCCGGTTTATCTAATTCTCTCTATTTGGGGTGGAAAACGCCGGTTATACGCAGCCACGAAGTTTATCCTCTACACCGCAGGGGGTTCCTTGTTTATCCTGGTGGGGGCTTTAACCATGGCCTTTTTCGGGGATACGGTCACTTTTGATATGAGTGCGATCGCAGCCAAAGATATCCCCCTTAATCTACAATTATTCTTATACGCTGGCTTTCTTATTGCCTATGGGGTCAAGTTGCCTATCTTTCCCCTTCATACTTGGCTACCGGATGCCCACGGAGAAGCCACGGCGCCGGCCCATATGTTACTGGCGGGTATTCTCTTGAAAATGGGGGGATATGCCCTGCTACGGATGAATGCGGGGATGCTACCGGATGCCCACGCCTATTTTGCCCCAGTATTGGTTATTTTAGGGGTGGTGAATATTGTCTATGCGGCCTTAACCTCCTTTGCCCAACGGAACTTAAAACGGAAAATTGCCTATTCTTCCATCTCTCACATGGGGTTTGTGTTGATAGGGATTGCTTCGTTTACGGATATTGGCGTGAGTGGGGCCATGTTACAGATGATTTCCCACGGTTTAATTGGGGCTAGTCTCTTCTTTATGGTGGGGGCTACCTATGACCGAACCCATACCCTGATGTTAGACGAAATGGGGGGTGTAGGACAGAAGATGAAGAAGGTATTTGCGATGTGGACCACTTGTTCGATGGCTTCTTTAGCCTTACCAGGAATGAGTGGGTTTGTGGCAGAATTAATGGTGTTTGTGGGCTTTGCCACCAGCGACGCTTATAACTCTACCTTTAAAGTGATTATCATCTTCTTGGCTGCGGTGGGTGTCATTTTAACCCCCATTTATTTACTGTCCATGTTACGGGAAATGTTGTATGGACCAGAAAATAAAGAGTTAGTGTCTCATACCAAACTTATTGACGCAGAACCGAGGGAAGTGTTTATCATTGGGTGTTTATTAATTCCCATTATTGGCATTGGTTTGTATCCGAAAATTGTTACCCAAATTTACGATTCAACCACCACTCAATTAACCACTATGTTACGTCAATCCGTTCCTAGTTTAGTGGAAGAAATGGAAGTGGCCTCTCGCTATGATATGGCAGTGAAAGCCCCCATGATTAAATAGGAATTTAATCTGTTTTGATGATGAAAAAGCCCGCTTATAGTGGGCTTTTTACTTTGATGACACCATAAATGTCGTAGGGGTCAATGGCCGTTATTATAGCACTACGCAAAAACGTTAGGACAATTTTTGAAAGCAGCATCTACACATTCTCGGACTGTTTCAAACTCTGGTAACATTTGTTTCATCCAAGTTTTTAACACAGACCACCAATTCTCAATTTTGTTTAAATCAGGAGAATAAGCAGGTAAATACCAGATTTCACAGTCAGCATCTTCAACAATTTTTCTGATACTTTCTCCTTTATGAAAAGTAGCATTATCAACAATAATAATATCTCCTGGTTCCAATTGAGGAATTAAACTGTGGGATAACCAAGCTTCAAATAAATCTCGATTACAACACCCTTCAAATGTTAAAGGAGCAAAGATTTTCCCATCCTTTAAAGCACCAATCCAACTTGCCCTTTCTCTTTTCTTTCCACATTTTAGAGCGTAGCATCTTTCTCCTCTTGGACTATAACCATAGGGATAGTCATCTCTATTATCAAATCCGGCCTCATCTACATCAACTCTTCTTTTTTTATGAATTGTTGAGAGTTTTTCTCTGAAAGCTTCTCGTTCTGTTTCATTTCTTTCCTGGTATCCATAAGTTTGTCTTGAGTGCGTCTTGCATTCTGGGGACACCCCAGAATTACGCACTCGCTTTTTTTCTGGTTATCCCTAGTTTTTTACAAGTATAACTAATATTTTGTTGAGTGATATTATCTCCCCATAATTCGGCGCTCCTCGTCTGAGTTTTATCTTTATTTTCCTTGATAAAGACTCTAAACTTTTCTCTATCTTCAATTTTACTATAGCAATCAGGTTTCAGTTGTGAGAAAATGACAAAGAGGATTTAACATTGTTAAATCCCTACAGCAGCTTATTGGTAGGGACATAATATTATTATGTCCTAATGGGTTC
>JAAUYH010156535.1_pt1 | contig 12385 bp, 13 predicted proteins | sample 7278061 | NCBI WGS metagenome assembly JAAUYH01 (sample SAMN14350203, study PRJNA611818) | marine sediment metagenome | isolation source: surface marine sediment (0.6m) | place: French Polynesia: Moorea | collected 2018-08
ATGAACAGGGTAATCCCATAAGAGCAAAGTTTGCGACACTGATTGCACAAAAATAAATAGCTTTCCCCATAAGTCTAGTATTTAAAGATGGGTCTGTGTGGCACTGGAAACCTTAAAGCTAGATGTTATTATTCCCTTGTGAGACACCCCAATTCCCCACACCCCAATTCCCCACACCCCAATTCCCCACACCCCACACCCCAATCCCCCATCTCAACCATTTTCTAACTAAAGAGAAACTATGGGTTAGGTAATCAGGTAGAATAGGTTGTTGGTTTTTCTAGAATAATTTTTAGCTTCATGATTTCTAGTAACGATTTCCGTACTGGCGTAACCATTGAGTTAGATGGCTCTGTTTGGCGAGTAGTAGAATTCCTCCACGTTAAGCCTGGTAAAGGATCGGCTTTTGTGCGGACTAAACTCAAAAATGCTCAAACTGGGAGTGTTGTCGAGCGTACTTTTCGAGCAGGAGAAACTGTCCCCCAAGCAAATCTTGAGAAACGCACTATGCAACATACTTATAAAGACGGCGAGGATTACGTCTTTATGGATATGGAAACCTACGAAGAAACCAGTCTTTCTCCCAACCAAATGGGAGATCGCGTTAAATACATCAAAGAAGAAATGGAAGTTAACGTGGTTTTCTGGAACGATCAGGTTTTAGAAGTAGATTTACCCACTTCGGTAATTTTAGAAGTAGTTGATACTGACCCAGGAGTTAAAGGAGATACTGCTACTGGTGGTTCTAAACCAGCTACAGTGGAAACAGGAGCGCAAGTTATGGTCCCTCTATTTATCTCCATTGGAGAAAAAATTAAGGTTGATACTCGTGATGGTTCTTACTTGGGTAGAGAAAATTAGCTCTTACCTCTACAGTAAGTTATTTTTGTCTGACCATCTGGAGCGTCAGTAATCTGTAGTCAATTTATAGCAAAACCGTATTACGAGGGTAGGTTGTATAATCTGTGTCTGTAAATTTTCAAGAGCTTCGAGAATTATTATCGGCGATCGCCAATACCGATATCACAGAGTTAGAGCTAAAAAGCGATGAGTTTGAACTAACGGTAAGAAAAGGAACATTGATTAGTGGTACAGAGATAGTATCAGTACCACAAGTTACCGTAGCTCCTACTGTACCGCCACCAAACAACTCCTCTGTAACCCCAAGCATTAGTTCTGAAGCAACAGTTACTTCCAATGCTGAGAAGCAAAAATGGATTGAGATAACCTCCCCTATGGTAGGGACTTTTTATCGCGCTTCAGCACCAGAAGAACCACCTTTTGTGGATGTGGGAGAGCGCATTACTTCTGGTCAAACAGTATGTATCATTGAAGCCATGAAACTGATGAACGAATTAGAAGCTGAAGTTTCAGGACAAATCGTCGAAATTTTGGTTCAAAATGGAGAGGCTGTAGAATTTGGACAAGTTCTGATGCGAGTTGCTCCAGGGTAGTTTTTTTTATTGACTAAATTTATGGAATTGATCGCTATTGTCTTATCAGGACTCTTTTCCGTCTTTGCTAATGGAGGATGGGTTATAGATGCGATCGCAGCTTCTAGCCTCAGCGATCAAGTAGTTTCTGTAGAAGAGAAAGCTATCAGAATTGACAATACTCCCAACTACCAAATAGCTCAGGGAAAAGTTGACAAACTCAGAATTGCTACTAGGGGCGTAAAATTAACCCCCTATCTCAGAATTGATACTTTAGAACTAGAAACTGATGCGATCGCTGTAGAGCTTAATAACCTCGATACCCAAAACCTAAAGAGTTTACGCTCCTCTCTCCTTAAACCCCTACAAGGAGTAGGGAAAATTATTATTACTGAAGCAGACATAAGCCAAGCTTTACAAGCACCAGAAGTTACACAACAACTACAAGAAGTATTAAATAATTTAGTAGCCCGTAGGGCAGGAAATTCCAGTATTGGCTATGAAATATCTGCCCCTGAGTTAGAATTACATCCGAATAATAAAGTTAAAATTCATTTAGAACTACGTCGTTTAGGTAACAATCGAAAAAACGCTTCAAAATTATCGATTAGCCTAGAATTTAACATTCAAGTTCTAGAAGGAAAAAAAATTCAGTTAATGCAACCCATTGGTACAGTTAACAATCGTCCCATGTCTTCTAGATTGTTACAGGGATTTGCCGAAGGAATGAGCGATCGCTTAGACTTGAGTCAACTGGAATCCCAGGGAATTTTAGCCCGTCTCTTACAATTAGAAATAACAGCAGACAAAATTGAACTAGTTGCTTTTGCCAGAATGGAAACAAAACAAACACCAATAAATTCCACTAAACCAGTTAAACCATAAGCAGACTTCTCGCTCATTTTAGGAGAATTACCCATGCAGAATCATAAATCAAAGAATGTTTCCCCCGTTATTCTAATAGCGGGAATTGCAGGAATAATTTTAGCTCTTGGAGGCGGTGTTGCTTGGTGGGCAAAATATTCCCTAGAGCGTGGTGATCGAACCTCAATTACCAATAATCCTCCTATTACCACTAAAGAACCACCCCTTGTTCCTTCTAACCCTTCTCTGGAGGAACAGAAAGAACAAGTTACTATTTGTTGGCTCAATCCCACCAACAACCAAATCGAGTTAGTGTCCACAACCGTGATTTTTTCCAAATCGGTAGAACCTGAAAGTATACTCAAAGAAGCGTTTGAGCAACTTTTAGCAGGTCCTAGTCAATCTGCTGATTATACAACAACCATTCCCGACGGCACAAAAGTTCTAGACATCAAAACTACAGCAGAAGGAGTGATAATTAATCTCTCTCAAGAATTTACTAGGGGTGGTGGTAGTGCAGCAATGACCGGCAGATTAGCTCAAGTTCTGTATACTGCCACCAGTTTAGATGCTAATGGTAAAGTCTGGATCAGTGTAGAAGGTCAACCCCTGACCAACCTGGGAGGAGAAGGTGTTATAGTGAGTCAGCCCATGACTCGACAAGAATTTGAAGCCAACTTTAGTTTGTAAGCTATTGATTATTGTTAAACTTTTGCACTATTTGATCAAAATACCAGTTTAATAAAGGTCTTAAGACACTGTGTAACCGATCTAGTATAGTCATTTCTAATCCTGGCGCGATCGCAAACTTATTGGTAATAATTCCTTGGATAATTTCTCTGGCTACTCCTTCTGGCGACCAAGTTTTAGCCGTTGCTGTTATAGCTTTGGTTGGAAGTGGTTTGGTTTTGTTTTCTGCCACTAATTGAGGAGTATCTGTATCAGGAGGATAGACAAGAGAAACTTTAATCCCTTTTGGTTTGAATTCCCCTCTCAGAGATTCGGCTAATCCTCGTAAGGCAAACTTTGACGGACTATAAGCACTATAGCCATAAAGACCAATTAACCCTGCTCCAGAAGCAATTAAGACCATGTGTCCTTTTCCCGCTGTTTCCATTGCTGGTAACACCGCTCTAATAGCATAGAGAGTACCAAAGTAATTAACTGCCATAGTTTGGTTAAATACTTCCAACGGGATCTCAGGAAAATACCCAGGAATTGCTATACCTGCAGAGGTAATTAACATATCAGGAGTCTCTAAATGGGCGATCGCAGTTTCTAGAGCGGAAGTAATTTCTTCTTGTCGCGAGACATCCGCCTTTAAAGCTAGAATATTCTGCTGCGGATTGACTTTGAAAGAGATTAACTCTTCTTGAGCTAAATTTAACCGCTCCTGGTTGCGAGCAATAATAGTAACATTCGCACCCTGTTGTACAAGAAGTTTAGCCACTGCTTTCCCAATACCACTAGAGCCACCAGTAATAATTCCGTGCTGTTGATTAAATCTATATTTTGCTTGCTTCACAATACCTTAAAAGCTATTAGCTGTTCCCTGTTACCTATAATAATTACTAGTTACTAGTTACTAATTACTAATTCCTCATTCCCTATTCCCTCTCCTTACAATGTAATTTATGGATGCACCTGCTACTTATGAATCAACCACCCCTCACCGAATCTGAAAAAAACCTCTTGATCACTAGAGCAGAAGCAGCCTTGAAAAAAGCTTATGCTCCCTATTCTCAATTTCAAGTAGGAGCAGCCTTATTAACCGATCAAGGTAAGATATATACGGGGTGTAATGTAGAAAATGCTTCCTATGGTTTAACTGTCTGCGCGGAAAGAAATGCCATTGCTGCTGCTGTTGCAGAAGAAGGGGGAGATAATCTCACAATTAAAGCGATCGCAGTTTCCAACAACCGTCATGTTCCCTGTTCTCCTTGTGGTGCTTGTCGTCAAGTAATTGCAGAATTCTGTACTGATACCAGCCTAATTTTTCTCAGTCCAGACGGCTATCAAACTCAAACTCTCCGCCAACTTCTACCCCAGGAATTTTCTTTGTCTGATACCTTCTAAACAGCCTCCTTTGGCTATATTCTATAAGATTGACTGCTAGTAAATTTTATACCTAATGAAACCATATCTCGCTGCTGCTATTCAAATGACCAGTAAGCCTAATCTAGAAAATAATCTAGTAGAGGCAGAAGAACTTATCGAATTAGCTGTACGTCAAGGTGCAGAATTAGTTGGCTTACCCGAAAATTTTGCTTTTTTAGGCAAAGAATCGGAAAAAATAGCTCAAGCAGCCGAAATTGCCAGCAGAACTGAGAAATTTCTCAAAACAATGGCTCAACGTTTTCAAATTACTATTTTGGGTGGTGGTTTTCCAGTTCCAGTTAAAGAAGATGCTTCTAAAGCCTACAACACAGCTTTACTAGTCGATCCTAATGGGAAAGAACTTTGTCGCTATCAAAAAGTACATCTATTTGATGTTGATGTTCCTGATGGCAATACTTATCGGGAATCCAGCACCGTAATGGCGGGTAATAATCTACCCCCTATTTACCATTCTGAGAAATTAGGCAATTTAGGATTGTCTATTTGCTACGATATCCGCTTTCCCGAATTTTACCGCCATCTCTCTAGCAAAGGTGCAAATGTTTTATTTATTCCAGCAGCTTTCACCGCTTACACAGGAAAGGATCACTGGAAAGTATTAGTGCAAGCCAGAGCGATCGAAAATACCTGTTATGTCATCGCACCTGCTCAAACTGGAAATCACTACGAAAGACGTTATACTCACGGTCACGCTATGATAATTGACCCTTGGGGAACAATTTTGGCAGATGCAGGAGAACAACCAGGAGTAGCAGTAGCAGAAATTAATCCTGAACGTCTCTATCAAGTCCGTCAACAAATGCCTTCTTTGCAGCATCGTGTATTTAGTTAATCAACCCGGTAGCGGGACTATTATCAAATTATGAACCAGGAACAGTTTAACACCCTGGTTTTTATTGACTTTTCAAGGTTAATTCCTAAATTATATAAAAGAAACTCTCTATTAAGGATTTTTTCACTGATTCCTTTACTCCTTTGCTATACTGGCTTAAAGTTAATCCCACTATAAAACTATCATAAGAATAAAGTTTACTCTATGAATTCTCTGATTGAAGTAATTGAACCCAAAGGTATCTTAGACGGAACAAAAGCAGTTGACTTTCGCCAGAAAATTGACCAGAGTATCAAAAATGGAGTTGAGATAATTCTAGTTGATTTTACTGATGTTACCTTTATGGATAGTTCTGGATTAGGAGCATTAGTCTTGGCTTTAAAAAAAGTTCGTAGTGCTAAAGTTAAACTAGTTCTTTGTTCTATTAATGAGCAAGTAAAAATGCTGTTTGAATTAACCAGTATGGAGCGAGTTTTTGAAATTTATTCTAGTCGAGAAGAATTTGAAAATACTCTAGAATTAGAATAAGATTAATGGTTTATAATTATTGCCTATTCTAAGAAAAGCCTATCTCAACTATCTAATTAATTTTGCATAACTACTTATAAAAAATCAATTTGCATAATTGATAAATCATCTTCAAACTGTAATTTAGGATGCTCTTCCTTAATATATTTAATCAAATTTTCGAGATGGTGTTCAGGAATTTGTTGATATCTCTTGAGTAAACTAATAAACTTTTCTAATCCTCCAACAGAATCTTTTTCCTGTTTCAGTTCATAAATACCATCACTGAATAAGTAAAGATGTGAAGGGAGAGTAACCTCAAATACTGAATCCACATATTTAGCTTCTAAAAACATTCCCACAGGAACACCAGGAGTTTTCAGCCTATGTTCCACAATTTGATTTTGTTGATTTTGGGTAAAAAAAATAGCTGGAGGATGTCCCGCACTCGAATAAGTTAATTTTTGTTCTCGACAGTTATAAACTCCATACCAGATTGTAAAATATTTATCGTTGCGATCGCTCATCTGAAAAGTTCCATTGAGTTGGGAAAGTACGCTACTGGGTTGATAATAATCTACTTGCCCTAAACTACGCGCTCTCAGTAAATTAATAACCGAGAGAGAAGGTAAAGAAGCTCTTAAACCATGTCCAGAAACATCCAAAAGATAAAAAACTAAATTTTCTGGATCTAACCAAAAATAATCGAAACTGTCTCCTCCTAATTGGCGAGAAGGAACAAAGTGAGTCGCTATGGTTAATTTTTGATGTTTTAATGGTTCAGGCAGTATGGAACTAACATACTCTGCTGCTTCTGCTAATTCTGCTTCCAATAGTTGTTTCTGCTGTTGCAAATCACGACTGAGTTGATGGAGTCTCAAACCTGCTCTCACACGAGCTTTAAGCTCATACATTTCAATGGGTTTACACAAGAAATCATCCGAACCAGCATCTAAACCTTTCACACGAGCTTCTATAGAATCTAGGGAAGTAAGCAAGATAAAAAAAGTAGTAGATAGTTCAGGGATTAATTTAAGGTGACGACAAACCTCCAAACCATCAATACCAGGCATAATCCAATCACAGATAATTAGTGCAGGAGTAAGCTCCTTGGCTTTGACTATACCCTCTTCTCCATCATTGGCTAGAGTAATGTGATAACCCTGTTTTTCTAAAGTTCGCTTCAACAACAATTGAGTTGCAAAATCATCATCAATAATTAGAATTTGAGCCATACTTTTTATTTTGACATACTCCCACCACTGACTGCTAACGGAGTACAGTTTGGGCTTCTCAACTCACCTTCTCCATATTCCTTCGTTGCACTTGCCTAGATATTGCTATCCCTAGCATTATCCATTCGTGACGCCTGTTTCCTTTGCGAGCAGTCCCCCCGTACTTGTGCCAATCCTCGCTGCAAAATCACCCGACCAGAACCATGGTCGCGACTGGTTTCATATCCACATTCACCACAAAAATGAAATCTCTAATTTATGGCTTTTTTACTTAAATTTAAGACTTTACATCCCTTTTACCTTTTACCTTTTACCTTTTACCTGACCTCACCCAAGAAGTCTATTTACCTTCCACGATGTTTCATCAGCTCCGAAGGACATTCTTGCTATTTGTAAGGGCTTTTGCAGTACCAAAAGGATACCGAAATGTATCCCCCTTATGCCAGACTAAGCCTCATCAAAAGTCTCAATATCCAATAGATAGAGATAGGGTTCAACTAATTCCTGTCTTTGAAAAGCGATCGCCCTCAGTAAATGCCAATCTTGTAGAGCTTCAAAAGGACTATTATAATCATCCTGCTCTAAACGGTTAGCTAGGATGGCAACGTCTTCAGTTGTTAGTGTTGCAATGTCTTGATAGAACTTTAAGTCCTTCATGTCGCTTATGCCTCGATGGAGTAAAATTAGTCTCTCTCCCCATAAATTCTAACTTAGAGTCCATTGAAGATTATAAATCTTTTGTAATCTAGGCTACATCTATGGTTTTGGGCAAGAAAAATTTATAATCTGTCAGATTAACGAATAGGGCAAAAAACTAGCTGATCTCATTCTCTTCAGGAAGAGAACCCAGTTTTTCGAGATTGAATTACAATTGTTACTACTTGTGGGAAATTTAATTTTTTCATGAAGTATCCGTTATGATACTGACAAATTTTATTATCAGATGACACAATTTTTATTAGAAAGATTAAGTTAAGTCCCGAGGAAATTCCCCAATTAAGCAATAAATAATCTACACCCGTATTTTAAAATTTCACACCATACAGTACAAAAGGGCAAAATTTACCATATATATCCAATTCTGAAATACCCACATGACCCAGAAATTAACGACATCAGGAACTAAAACCGAGCAGAAAACAATTATAGAACTGTTAAGAACTAGAGCAGTTCAGCAACCGAAAGGTCATGCTTACACCTTTATGATTGATGGGAAAAAACCTAGTGAACCTCTAACTTATGAAGCTTTAGACCGACAAGCAAGAGCGATCGCAGCCCAATTACAGCAATATGGAGCAGAAGGAGAGCGAGCTTTACTACTGTATCCCCAAGGCTTAGAGGTGATTGCAGCTTTTTGCGGTAGCTTATATGCAGGAGTAATTGCCATTCCTGTACCACCTCCCGAGTCGGGAAGATTAAAGCGTACTTTACCACGACTCCGTTCTATTGTCAAAGATGCTAAAGCTACTATTGCTCTAACAACAGCCAGTATCTTCGAGTTAATCGCCACAGTTAAAGATGAATTTCCCGAATTTGAGCAAATGCGCTGGATTGATACGGCTCAAATCGATCTCAACCTAGCCCAACAGTGGTCAGACCCCTTAGTTCATCACGATCAGCTAGCCTACTTACAATATACTTCTGGCTCTACCTCTACTCCCAAAGGAGTAATGCTGACTCACTACAATTTGATATACCACTGTCATTATCTGCAACAGGCTTGTGGTTACGATCGCAATAGTGTTAGCATCACCTGGATGCCTTATTTTCATGATTATGGCTTAGTAGAAGGGATGATGGTACCACTCTACAATGGGCATCCCTGTTATGTAATGTCGCCTTTTGCTTTTATCAAGCGTCCTCTAAACTGGTTACGGAACATCACTAACTATAAAGGGACACATTCTCAAGCTCCTAACTTTGCCTACGATCTTTGTCTTCGTAAGATCAAAGCTAAACAAATTGCGGAGCTAGACTTGAGTAGTTGGGAAGCAGCAGGTAACGCAGCAGAGCCAATTAACCCCCTGGTGATGGCAAAATTTGTCGAAACCTTTAGTGCTTGTGGGTTTAAATGGGAAGCTTTTGCACCCTCCTATGGTTTAGCAGAAAATACTTTACTTGCTACAACTAAACCCAAAGGAACAAAACCTGTACTGCTGGCGGTAGAAACAGCAGCAATGGAAAGAAATCAGGTGGTAGTAACTGATCCTGAGAAAACAGAAGGAGTAAGGATTATTGCTGGTTGCGGTCAAAAAGTCTGTGATACCGAAATTGCGATCGCTAATCCCGATACAAGTACTCGTTGTGGGGAAAATGAAGTAGGAGAAATCTGGATTAAAGACCCTAGTGTAGCTCAAGGCTATTGGCAACGTCCTGATGTAACCAAAGCTACTTTCTGTGCTTATTTAGAAGATACCAAAGAAGGACCCTTTCTCCGTACTGGCGACATGGGCTTTATTCATGAGGGGGAACTGTTTATCACAGGAAGGATTAAAGATTTAATCATCATTCGTGGTACAAATCACTATCCCCAAGACATTGAATGGTCAGTACAAGAGTTACATCCTGCTTTGCGGTCTGACTATGGTGCAGCTTTTTCCATAGAAGATAAAGGGGAAGAAAGATTAGTTGTGGTGCAAGAAGTAGAGCGACGTAGCGGAGAAATAGATACAGAGCAAGTTATTGCGGATATTCGCCAAGAAATCGCTGAACAACACGAAATACAAGTCTATGGAGTGGTATTAGCCAAGCCTGGAAATATCCTTAAAACCGCTAGTGGCAAAATTCAACGTCGTGCTTGTCGCGATAAATTTCTCACAGGAACTCTGACCACAGTAGCAGACTGGTGTGAAAATCCTGAATTTAGTACTAAATTTCGCTCTCTCCAAGGAGAAGTAGAATCTTTAGCTGAAAAACTAACAACCTCTAAAAGCTGACGTTTTTTGGAAAAAATGTTCATACTGAGGATATATCAAAGCAACTTTTTTGCCATATAAACTATCAAAAAGTAAGGATATAACAAGAATTTGGAGCAGATAACTGTGGCGCAATTAAAGCAATATCAAGTAGCTGAAGCTTTAGAACAAGATTTAGGCGATCCTAATCTGGCTGAAAGTATCATGTCCTTTCAGAAGGTTATGGAAATAGATGAAAAAGAAACTTTCCCCAAAGCAGAAATAGACTGGTTGTACAACTGGAATTTACAAGATTATTATGTACCTCAAAATTGTGGAGGAAAGTTTACTAATTTTGAAGAGTTTGTTGCTATTGTTCGAGTTTTGTGTCGTCGTGACCAAACTACAGGAATAGCTTTTACCACTCTGTTTTGGTCTTTTTTATGTTGGATGGCTGGTACTCCCGAACAAAAAGCCAAGCTGTCTAAGTATATCCGAGAAGAACATGGTGCGCTGTGTTTAGGTTACTCGGAAAAAGAACATGGTAGTGACCTGGTAAATGGGGATTTGACAGCAACTAAAGTCCCTGGAGGTTATCTTCTCAATGGGGAAAAATGGCCCATCAACCGCGCTACCATTTCAGGACTATCTTTTGTTTTAGCTAGAACAGGAGAAAAGGGAGAAGCTAAAGGCTTATCTCTGTTTACGGTGTATAAACAAGAACTAGCAGAATCAGAATATTACAATCTACCCAAAATTTACACCCACGGGATTCGCGGTTCTGATATGAGTGGTATCGGGTTTAAAAATTGCTTTGTTCCTGACTCGATGCTCTTATTACAAGAAGGAGATGGTTTGGAGTTAGGCTTAAAAGGCTTCCAGATTACTCGGACTTTCTGCGCTGCTTTTTCTCAAGGCGCAGCAGATACAGCATTACGAACTACTTTAAATTTCGCGCTTCAAAGAGTCGTCTATAATAAAACAGTTTTTGATCTTCCCCAACCCCGCAAAACTCTGACAGACGCTTTCTTAGATATTCTGATTTGTGACTGTGAGACTATTGGTGCTGCTAGAGGTTTTAGTGTTGTTCCTCAACAGTTTAGCGTTTGGGCAGCAGTAGTTAAATATTTCGTCACCACCCAATTAGAGTCCGCTATTAATAATGTTTATCCCGTGTTGGGTTCTCGTTTTTATATGCGGGAAGAACATGATCACGGCATTTTTCAGAAAATTTTGCGGGATAATTCCATTATCAGTATGTTTGATGGCAGTACTGTCGTGAACTTACACGCCTTGATACTACAATTCCGTCAGTTAACCAAGCAGCGTCGCCGTCGTAAACCTGATACAATGGCAGCGATCGCAGAAAGATTAGTACAGATTTTTTCATTGGAAAACCCTGCACCCAATTTTGAGCCAGAAAAACTAGAATTATTTGGACGTGGTGCAGATGACCCCTTACAAGGTTTAGAAATTGCTCTCAATCAATTAGAAGAACTGAAAAAAGCTCCCGATGTTGATCAGGGAATGCTATCTAAGTTGACTGATTTGGGCAATTTAATTTTAGAAGAGTTGGATGCTCACGACAATGTGATCGCTGATTCCAAATTTGAATTTGGTCACGATCAATCCCCAGAACTATTTGAGATTGCCAAGAAATACTGTAATCTCCATGCATCCGCTTGTTGTCTCCATATGTGGATTTATAACCGCAAGCTATTGGGAGAATTCTTTGCTAAAGGAGAATGGTTAGTTTTGAGCATCCATCGCCTACTAAAAACCATGGGAACTTTACCCTATTCTATTTCTGAGGAGTACAGCGAAAATGTAGCCCAAGAACTGGTGAAATTACATCAAGAAAATAAACTCTATTCTATAGTTCCAATTCAATTAGCTCAATCAAAAAATATTAAGCAAGAGGATAATACCAATGTCAAACTTATCAATGTCTAATCAAACTGTTGTCGAAAACTGGTTAAAAAGTCAATTAGCAGAACAACTTTCTCTAGATGCAGATTCCATTAATGTCAGCGAACCTCTAACTCGTTATGGCTTAGATTCCATTGATGCAGTAACGATGGTAGGAGATATCGAGGATGTTATTGATGAAGAGTTACCTTCAACTTTGTTCTGGGATTACCCAACCATTGCTAAATCTGCTCAATTCTTAGCAGATAACTATGATGTATCCGCTCTCGGAAAGACAACCAGTGAACCTATAGAAGAGTTAGAAGATACTGCCATAGCTACAGCTACACCAGCTAAGACTAAAAGCAAAGGTTGGGGTGGATTATTTGGACGCGGTGCGTGACTACTCCCTCTCCCTCGAAGGGAGAGGGCTTCTAACCTCACGATTAGAACCTTACTGCCCTACGCGGATTATCTAGATACATAGCAGCTACTATGCACCCCCGACAGTACGACAACTTGACAGTCACGACGAGCGCGTTCCCAAGCCAGTCCGTTGGGCGGGTTTCCCGACTTGAAGGAACTGGCGTTTGC
>JAAUYH010192541.1_pt1 | contig 12380 bp, 8 predicted proteins | sample 7278061 | NCBI WGS metagenome assembly JAAUYH01 (sample SAMN14350203, study PRJNA611818) | marine sediment metagenome | isolation source: surface marine sediment (0.6m) | place: French Polynesia: Moorea | collected 2018-08
AGAGAAGACTGCTAAAGAGTTGGAATAAATACCCAAAGAGAGGACGCCTTCAAGTGCTGACGCTCTCTGATGTACCATTACTGAGAAGGCGATAAGTAAACTATGGATTCAACTAGCTCAATTCTAGGATCGTGTAGAAAGATCGTGGTGTGTCGTCATCATTACAAGTAATACCACTTAATAATACACAACAGTGCCACTGCACAATTCATATCATGCGGAATTTAGTTAAAGTTATTGCTAATGCGATAGAAAAAATGACTCTATTCTCCGACTGTCCATGCTGCTTATGAGTTCGTAGTTTCTGTGTAATGTCTACGCTTTTGTCTGAAACCTGGTACCTCAAAATCAACACGTGTCTATTTGCGTAGTTTAATGTATAGAAACCTGCACTTCTTGCAAATATTGTAGAGTAATGTCGCAAACCTTGTAGAATTCCGTAAATGAGCAATTAATCGAAACAGAACTGACCGTGGCAGATTTCTCTTGTTGACGATACTGACGTGTTGAGGAAGTATGTTTGATTTGATTTCTATTTCACGCCTCTACCCAAGTGGAGTGCACAGGACGCCAATGCCTCGGCGTCTGTTCATTGAGTTCATAGCTTAGGGCGCAATAAATCTCCTTATATTCCTTTGAGGCGGATTTTTCTCGAGTGCTTCCGCATCAGTATTGCTATCTTTCGACGGCTCACAGGCAGTAAACCGATTTTCGACGAAGTTTCTGCCTGTCCGCATAGCTAGTCTGATACCAAATTCATTTCATGTCCACATCTGTCGTTGTCGTCGACTCTGTAGAATCAAAAACTTTTTTAGCAATCTAGTAGCGTAAGAATGAGCTTACCTCATCTACTCTCAAAACGCTAAGGCTTATGGAGTTTCATGGACATTAGAGAAACTAACTGATTGCTTCAGTTCGAGAGATTTGTCAACTGAGTGTAGCTGTATCTAACCTCTGGAAACAAAGGTCTTCAAAAGTATTCTTCCAAATATCGTTCCCTGGCTTTGCTGAGTGCTACGAAATATGATGTGACTATCACCCGAAATACTGTGCTTCAGGGCAGCATCAAGACGATTGTCAAATGTAAAAACGCGGCACTACCTCCGTGTGCGGAGGAGAAACATTGGAAAGCACGACCATTTTTATAGATTATGTATGACGGTCCAGAGGACAGCACAACCCAAAGCACGGCAGGATGAATTGTCAACTGGCAGTGCGAACCACAGCACGTCATGAGCGCTGGTACACGACGTCGTACCAGCGAATGTCGATGGGGCGTCCCTTCGCATCGACGTAGCGCAAGTCACTGCGTGGCAAGTAAGTCGCGGTGCGTTGCAACGATTGCACCACATCATCACTGCTATTGTCAAGCCAGACCGTAATAGTTTCGACTTCCTTCACAGATGTTTGCGTGCGCAGGTCCTCCAACTGCACGTTCACCGTCTGACGCACAAGTTCCGCTGTGTACAAAACATCACCACCTTCATCAGTGGGCGTCATCCCGCGCATCGCCACGCGGGCCAAAGGCAACAACCTTACATCACACACACTTCCGTCCACAGCGCGAACACTTAATCGTGCACCATCATCCGAACAACTCAATACCGACCCATCCCCTAACGCTGCCTCCGCGATGCACGCCACATTGTACGCACGGTCCGGCACCACAAGACCGCCCGAGCGCAGAAATCTTGCCTTATAGACAAGCGGTTGCCCAATAGTGTCGCGCGCAGCCTCATAAGAACCTGTGCGCCCAAACAATTTGTACCCGGCAGGTGCTGTAATGCTGCGTAAGGTGGACGTGGCCATCCACGTCCCTTTGCACCAAGGAGGCAGTTCGAGTTCTGCTACACGCCATTGTGTCGCCAAACGTCCTGGCGCACGCTGCAGGTACCGGGTACGCAAGTCTACGGCGTTGGAAGGCGCTGCATCGGCATGTGTCGGTAGAAATGCCAATGCCGCAAGCAAGCGATTCGCCTCGCGTCGACTCAGTTTTGCACAGCTACATATTGAGCACGGTCGCCCTCGTCGTCGCGTTGTTGTCGTAGGCAATCCCAAAGAGATAAATAAAATTCGCATTGGGAAATTGGTTCAGCCGAGCGAAGGAGATCGAAATCGAGGTTTCACAAGCATGATACACGTGTACTTGTACAGTATAATAATAAAACAGTAATAATTGCGAAAGGTTTTTTGTATTTCTACAGTGTAGACTCCACTTCGCCATTTCCCTGTAACCTGTAGAAATTCAAACGAGAGAATAAACCTACCGGAAGATGATAACATCAGATAAACGAACAAAACTGAACCAAACATTTTTCTCAAGGACTTTACAGTTAGTCTGATGAAGCAAATGCAATTCGGTCCAGGAAAACGACAATGAAAATACCCTGTCATGTATTTTAGTCATACTCAAAAAAGACACGAGTAATTCATGGTTGTTATCCACACTACAGTATTACTCCAACTGATACAGTATCGCCAATACAGCGTGCCAATATGAATGATCTGCCGTACAGGTGTATTGTAGAAATAAATATGCGATCCCCGTTATCATACGAGAAGCAACAAGTTGGCAACGAAACACTCAGATAGCTCCGTGAAACATTGTTGACCGAGGCAACGGAAAAACCTGCATCATTCATTCTTATTTTTGTACAATCATAATGTACTGTAGATAACAGTCTTTGTATCAGAATCGTATACTGTACGTACCACTTAAACAAGTTGGAAATAAAGCGAATCCGATCCACGTTACACATTACCAACAGACGATCTATGAGATTTGAGGAAGTACACGTACAAATTTCTCATGTGCTTCGTGACAATCTGAAAAAAAAACACAAAGTCCATCTCTCGCAAGCATAATCGAAAATATGCTCGATCAATTCTTCTTGCACTCAGTTTCTTCCTTCCCTATCTTCAAAAGGACCATGCGACATTGTGCAGTTACTGCCTTCATGACAAAGATGTGCAAAAAATACTATTTTACGTTTATTTTCCTACCAAGAAATTACGAAAGTAACTCGAACTGATAATAAAAGAACGTAAATAATCGTTTGTGTAAGGAAAATGAACTCTTCAAAGTTGGCAGGCAACATTCGTCCTCCTCTGAATCATTTACGTATTGCCACTCTTTGTTGATTCCCTGTACTAATTTACTCAGTTTAAGTTAATCTGACTAGAGTGAATAAATGAGCTGGCTGGAAACCTTGAAAAAAGTGAATAACTTTTCATCTCGTGCAATTAAGTAAGTTACTCTGTAAGAAGGTTAAAGTAAGTTAATGAATATATTTTGCATATGTGTGCTTCATGAACACCACATAGTGTCTCGCATTTTCCTTACTATTCTGCTTAAGATGACTCTAACTTCTTAATCTACGATTTCGGTACTGCTTCAATACAAAAGATAAGTCTAGTGTGCCATTACATTATTTCGCTAGACTCGTTGAATTTTGGGCAACGATAATAAAGTTTCTAAAAATTCAGAAAAACTCTCCCTCTACTATGCTACTGGTTCATAAAGTACCACATGAAGCTTCGACGCACAACGATTAAATCAACTATAATGACGCTTCATGAACGAAGACTGATTTGAAAATCGCACTATCATGAATTCCAAACTTATTGAAAGCCGCTGCATCAACGAAGCGTGAAAAATAGGACTGAGTGTCGAAATATATATTTTACGTTTTGTTGATCAATACTCCAGTCTAACATGTCAATATTTCACCTCTCGTGAGGTTTTGGAATGCGTGGAAATCCAGGGGAATGGCTAATAGCCTGTGGAACTCAACGCACTACACACTAAAAGACTTCGTATAAAGCTCAGTTGCTGAAAGGTTCGTTCCGCACCTCCTGAACTATTCGTGCCCAGCGCCGACTAAAATTGTGGTGGATTATGGTGCCCTGTCGAGTGCGTCTTTTGTGGGAGCAGGACCTTCGGGTTTTGAGTGAATGCAGACGAAGAGCGGTGGACGGAGGGAGGCGTAATCTACAGAATTTCGGGTGGTGGGCGAAAATGAAATTAAACTGAGAATTGCACGATCGCACAGACTGTTTTACATATTATTAACGTTGAAGACAGAATCATGCTGAAAGTGCAATCCCAACGGGAGCTAGGTCAAGAAATATCTGTGCCTCCTAAGCGAAACAATAGAACAAGAACTTGTTGAATAGGTGCTTTACATGTGGGGAGGAAAATTTTTATAAATGACGAATTTATTAAGGAGAAGAGCAAAGAATAACAGAGACAGTTAATGAGAACGAAACTCTGCGAACAAATGCACAAGAATTTTGGTAATGGGTGGGTGGAGGCGTTCAAAAATAGAAATTGATGCAAAGGCAAAGATCGTATGTGGAAAAGGGGATACTGATGAAGCGGCTGTACAGGCTTTTGGCCTGAGTTGCAGGCCATTATCTTGCAACAAAACACGAAAGACGTATTTAATTCGGATAAATTCGGGTTCATCGACAAGCGACTTCCGACCACTACTATCGGCCCGACCCCTACTGCAGGGGAGGAATCATTATAAAACTAGAATCAAATTCCTTCCATGCTGCAATTCCGAGAGCAGCGAGAGGCTCCCACCGCTGGTGGTGGGCTGTGCGGAGCGCCCCTGTTGCTTCGGGTGTGAGAACTCAGCCGAGGCAGGGTTCGACTACATGTAGGGCTTGAAAGCGTGGATGAACAGAGAGATGTTCTTCGCGTGGTTACGTTGCTTCGACCCGTACGTTTGCAGCACGGCGGGTAGGAGGGTGTTGCTGCTTTCAGAACGCGCGTCACCGCATGTGTCGTACTACCCCTTTGGGGATGGTGATGAAGGACGATGGCGAAGGTAATCATGTCGTGAAAGAGTTACCTAACAACCAAGACCCACCAGTGGGATGATTTGGGATGGTATAGGAAGTGGAATTAGTATTGAATCAACTAGATGCCTGTCTGCGAACCGGCACGATTACTGTCCAATAAGTGGATGAATATTCAATGTAGATATTTTTGCTTGCATCCAGTAGTTGAATAAACGACGACGACGGACACCCTAGGGGGACCATCGATTATCTTTTTCTTACACACCGCGTTCGGGATTCATCTAATTCGTTCACCCACAGTTGGGTAAAAGCTTTCGCTTGCCTCCAAGGAGTAGGCACAGAACTCCAAACTGCTGAAATGGCAGTCGGCAACCCTGTTTTGGGGATTTGTCGTGGTGAGATCCCAGCCACCCAGTGGAGGATACTTATCGGAGCGTGCGGTTGCGTCGGTGGCCAATCGTCGCTTATCTTAGCTTCCCGCATTTTACTTTGTCGAGAAGATGAAAGTAACCGGTGGGTTATAGATCAATTAAACAGTATAATTCGAACACTGTGAAGTGAAAGGGGATATATTTGCTTCCAAAACACAACCTCAACAACCCGGCGACTGGAACTGACTCTTCTGAAGAATCTGAAAAAACGGGAAGGTTCGAGAAACTCCTACAAGTTGTAATTTTACACTTATCTACCTAAAACGGTCGTAAAAATTTCGAGGAATCAAGATTGAGGCAGCAAGTATTCTCAATAGATGCTGAACTTCTGTCGTACACGGCCAAATTCCATTGCAAGAATTCAACACTGATAGAACAAAGACTTACCAAATTCTGCTTATATAGACTTTTAAACTAGAAAGGATGAACAAGAGAGTACTGAATGCAGTTGTTTCGAGTCATTCTCGTTTCATAACGGAAATCAAATTGCAAACTTGTGACCGTTGCTATGTAAATATAAGCAAGGGCAGGTATTCTAGACCAACGCTTCATTCGATCGAACCTGAGTCAACGAAATGACGGGGTGAGTAGCCCGATGAATATGGTACACCAATAGGAAAATAGTCAAATGCATGAAAATCACTATAAGTGAAGTCTATATATTACCTACTGTGAGTGAAAAGGATCAAAGTGGTGTATAAAGGGATGGAGATCGCAGAACTTGCAGGTTCGTGGCACATACTTGGAATCAGTCAAGAAACATAGGTTAATCCTCTGCTTTTGTTGAATTAGGAGCAATGCACACATACTGACATATTCTTGTATGCATGATTGAAGGCTTGTGCCTTCATTCGCCAGGTAAGCAAGAGTCTGTTCTTGAATTGATAGATGACATCTGGCCTCGGTTCGCATCCCTGTTATTCTTCTCACAATCCGCAAATGACCGAGTAAAAGAACAGTGCGAGTACTGGGTCGACTAATTAGTACACTTATGATTCTCAAGTGAATCGCTTGTAGGTTGGGCCCGTTTGCTGAAGAGTAATTTTTGTTAACAATCTACATTTGAATTAATTCACGATGAATTCGCGGCTTGGTTCTCTATGTCGCCCATTGTTTTGGAGTTAACCAGTACCAGACCTTTGCTAAAGTACGGTGTACTTTAATATTTTACCTATTGAATCTATCGTACGCATTTCTCTACGCTTCATATGATGTTATGCTGATTATTGAATTTGGAGCTCAGAAATTATTGATTCACTTGTAGTTGAACAATTGATCCCAGCTGATAAATTGGGATAATTAAAATTTATTATTAGTGTGTTATTGCACTTCAGTGTTGTATGTACCCATTCGTACCGATTTTTACACTGATCAATAATTTCTAAAATTCTTTCGATATACAAAGGACTTGAAAGGAAAGTTTGAAAAAAAGAAACTAAACTCCCTCTAAACATAGTTTCTACTGTCTTTCATAGATAGTGAAGCAAAACAGCGCTGGTCTTCCTTAAATAATAGAAACGGCTAGCACTGCACTTTCTGTACTCTATCTCATGAAACGACAACCGTTGCAAGCGTATTCATTTTAGGACTCGGGGAATCATATCTAAAATGTTATATGAAGAGATAATCTACCTAAAAATCGAGAACGTGTGCGCACAATTCAACTCTCACGATTAAGAAGGAACTTCTTATGAACTGAAGTGTTTCAGATGGAGTGCAAGATCCACTCTTTCTGTTGCTCTATTTTTGGCGTTTAATAAAGAAAGTAAGAGTGATTTCAATAAGATGCTTCTGTCATCTTTTCCTTTTGAAAGCGAACCAACCCAAAATTCAGACTCACATATTGACAGACCAAGAACCTGAGTACACCAATACCATCTGCCAGATTGCGTGAATGTCTTCATTTGATTGCAAAAATTAGTAGCCATGTTAAATGGTCTCTGCCGTTGAGTGGCGAAATTTGAACATACGAAGTAAGCCAAGGATGGATAAAAAGTCCCATCTTCAAGCCTAAGTGGATGGCCTACTACTCTACAGTTAATTCGTTTCAAGCAAGGAACGATTTAATATTTGCAGGACAAACTGGAGTGAGTTTAGGGAAGAAATGAAATTTGATTCATGTTCTATTCCTAGTTATCAACATTTCCAATACTCTAATGCCGATAAGTATATGTAGGATACCTAATATTAATCAAATATGAGTGCGTAGAGTTCCGATAGCGTAGTCGAAACGCTATCGCTGATTCATTTGATGTATTGCAGATGATGCATTCATAGTAGTCGACTGTGCGACGCACTACTGTTCAGCACTGGTGTGACTAGTTTCGATGAACTGTGTTCCTGTTGCTTTTCAGTCATGGTGGAATAACCATGACGACTTGTATAGTTGCAATGGACAGATATCCAATGTATGCAAATGTTGGTCATCCGGTGGTCACTAACCGATACGCTGTAATGCGACCATTACTGCTCCTACAATATATATCAGTCGCTTGCTATAAATACAGTGATTCGTTGCTCAGAACGGCATCAATTGTCAAGAGTACTCATGTTAGCTTTGCAGCTACGCCAGATTGTGGACACTTATAGGGTGAACAGTTCCAGCCCATTATGGCTTATAATTCTGGTCTGTGCTTCTATCTGTTGGGATAAACGGTTGGAACCTAGATGTAGTATTGGGTTTCATAATTAGTTAGCTTCTTCAGCTGAGCGAATTTGATCGTTCAGTTGAAACAAATATGGAGTCACCTAACAAAGAAATATGAAGTTAGAGCAGACACGCGTACAATCGAATCGCATTCTACTCCATGCCTACAATTCGTAAATAGTTCGTTTATCCACCCCAAACTGCCGGCTCCGGACCAGTTGCGATGCTGAAAACAAAACGAAAAGGGCACAGCCATGGCCACTAGACAGAGATGTTACGGTTAATTCAAAGCGAAGACGAAAGAGACGCTTTTCTATGTCAGGTTTGTATTGCAGACAGTGGAGGTCAACAGAGTGGGACGATGAGGTCTTCTAGAAATGCATCCAATCTTTATAGCCATTGTAAACTCGTTCGTCCAGAAATTCACACTATTATTGCGGCAATAAATAATTTCATATTCATCTACTTAGTAATTGATTATTATCTGTGAAGTATATTCTCATGATATTCACGTCATTTTAATATAACTGTCAGTGGGTCATAATCGGCCGATGAGCCAATTTTAATGGCAATCTCTTCAAAGCGTGACACCTTTGAAGACCGACAATTGAAACGTGAAGTTTTAATTTGGATGGAGCAAGAGTAAGTAAAACAGAAATATCTAAGTTTAAGCTAGCTTAGAATGATATCACGTGCTGCGGAGGCACGTAGCAAGGTGCTTAGGCGAAGCAAAAGAAAGGAAATTAATATAAATAGGGAGGAGAAAAGTAAGAAATGTCATTTAACCCCGAGTCATGTTCCTACCTTCTAGCTGTAGAACAAAATTACTCTACAATTATTTCACCAATTACCCAAAGTCTTCAGAAAAAAGAGAAGAAAAGTTGAAAGTACTACTTTGCAGGAAATCATGAGCCGTTTGCGTCAGAATCGTATTGACGAAGCATTGAAATTATTGTTCGCGGCACCCGAAGAGTATCCTAGACTGCAGACTATTCCAAGAAATATTACACTCCATCAACTCGCAAGTCAAGTTCATGACTCGAAAGACTCTCAACGCTCGAATTTTGACTAAGTTCAACGAGAGTGTTGCAACAACTTAGAGAATGGTCAGCTACACAGAATTTGCTGTGATTACTTTTGATGGCTGGTGGACTCGTAGGAATGAGTCTGTACTGGGATTCATGTTGTCTTTTAGACATAAATCTTCTGCTGGCTACTAAGTGTTTCGGGGCTTTCTTAGGCAAGAAAATCTCAGTGCTGTGGATATTCTCGAATTTATCGCAAAATTTGTTAGACAGCGTCTTAGTAATAGAGTGTCCGGCTATTTTGTGTCGGATTCGACTCCCTAAGTAAGCCTCTCGTTCGTTCATTGGTAAGGGAAGACGAGGATGGCCACTGTTTTTCGTGCGCGGTACACTTCCGCCCAATTAGCGATGCGAGAAACAGTAGGTGTGTATTTGGGAGATGAAAATGCAGAGACCGGTTCAGATGCTGTCATTGAATCCAGCAATGAAGAATGGTATGCCATAGTTAATGACCAACATGCGAGACAAGTTCGAAATATTCGAAGAATAGGCAGACTAAGATAATCAATAAACATTCCGTGCTATTCGGCGTGCCATCATAAATTCGAATGTTCATATAACTCTAATGTTTTACTAAAGATAGAAAAACGAATCCGAAGAACACCATCGATTTAGGAAGCGCCGTACCACATTCTGTAAAACGATTTTGTAGTGCTGGAACACATTGTCACCGTTCTTGAACCAATACAAGAAGGAACAGTCGCATTATCCTCAAACATGCCGTGGGTAAGCGATTCTTGTTTTGCTGATGACTGGTGCTTTGGAAACGGTACAGCGAATCGATGTACTATCAGATTCCGTAGGCTTTAAAATGGCGTTGAAAAATTCTCTGGCTATTCGTATACAAATGTTACTGGGTGATGATCTAAACCTACCCTGTAATGGGGGTCTTAACATAGCGTCCGTCGTATCACACGAATTTTTTGTCGCTCCATACTTGAATCCGCGGTTCTATGCGGCCATGCACGCAAGCTGTGAATAATTAGAACGAAAAAATGAAGAAATGGAGAGACCCTATTCAACGAATTTTGATTACGATGAAATTGAAGATTGTTAAGCCCAGATTTCGACAGATTCTATTGATGGCGGAATGGTCAGTTCATAATAAATGATTGCAGATGCGTGAGTTCAACAATTCACTAATAAGTCTTTATTGCAAACAAAAATTTGTCCTCCCGCTCGCTCAACTATGGGATCTGAGTTCAAAAGCTATCGTGTTGAGGTGTCGAGGACTAGATTCGGCGCTGTGGAAGTGCGCCAGTTTTGGCGAAACGATAGCATGATGAAGCATGCACGATTGCTCCGTCTTGCGAGAATATTGATAACTGAACCTGCGTCGTCATTCTACAAGAACGATTATTCTCAGAACAGAATAGGCGCTCTTTTGGAATTAGAAACCGAACCGCAGAGAAGACACTGGAAAGGGACTCGGTCGTAATTTCATGAGGAGACACTAGCGACTAGCTCATCGTCAATCTGCTTACAAGACTACAAACTAAATATAGAAATTAGTTAGTTGCACATCTTGCATAAATTACCCCACCCTACTGGCAAGAAAAAAACATGGCCGAGCTTGATTCGCTGTCTACCTCAGATTATTGGGTTAGCAAACTATGCTCGGCTGCACCAGAACTCGCCTGAAGACTGCCGTATCGTGAGCATTGAAAAAGTATTGATTTGGGACCTCACGACCTAGTCGGATGAAGAAAGAGTACGTGTCTACTATGTCACAGATTATAGTACACAATTTTTGAACAAAGATAGATACACAACACGATGAACGTGGTGCCTTGAGCACACTTCAGCGTTGTCAGCTTGTGCACGGGAGTATATAGAATGAAAAATATTCGGTTCTAATTGGCAGTAAATTATCAGGAATACATAATAATCTAGGAAAACGGCACATCGAAGCATTTAGAAGCTTACTAGGAAATCTGTGCCTGTAACTTCGCTCACGCAGCAGCAGGAGCAATAATAATAGGAACACTTCTACAAACAGTCCTCGAAATTGAGCCACGCATCATAGTATCTGAATCGTCTCTGATTACTCTTCCGAATCGCATAGCTGCTTCAATGCATAAGAAGAAGAAAAAACTATGCGAAATACTCCGCAAGGCGAATGCAAACTCAACTGACGAATTCTGCCATAGCTTTGAATGTGCCAGTGTATTGTAGAGATTATGAATTTCGCCAAGCTTTCAAGAAATCAGACATACATCTAGCTTACCATTAATTGGATTGTAGCAGAATCTTAAACCCAGCGTATAGCGAGGTTGATGTTCTGAACGTTGTATTGCAATGCTTGCTGATTGCCTCGGAATTATTATGTGAACGCTGACTGGTGATTAAGATAACGACCGAGTCATGCTTAGAGCGCAGGAGATCCCACGCCCATTCTAGTCATTCCAGATACACTTCGGGTGCTAACATGAGTATCAAGATTCCTATATCCACTGGAAACCAAACAGAACAGCAAAATCTTGCGAACAGTTTTTCAGCCCGCCATAGTCGGCTACATACTTTGTACTGCATTGATCTGGCTTTAGAATTTTTAAAAATTCTATCAAAAAACTTCCAAATGAGAATTGCGTTGAGGTATTGTTGCCATGAGGGCTATTCGGTTTCTGTACATCCACTTTTCGACCTCAATATGAAGTTTAAGTATCAGTCTTGCCGTTTTTATGAGACCAAGAACAATTTCTTATCCCTTAAATTACAAGAACGCACATGAATGTGGATATGGAAGAAATATTTTCAAGTTTTGGCTGATACTGCTTATGTTTCAATTGTATTTTTATTCTCTTCATGGTTGCAGATAGCTTGAACGTCAGATAACATTATTCATGCAGACAGCTCCAAATTTAATGACTCAAGCCATCCAATCAGCATAGAACAATAGTTCGAAATATTAGTGTCATAGTACACGCTAGTAATAATTGTGTATGATGCATGGTGTCGCGTACGCTCGGCTCGGTTTGAAGTGTCCGCTGTCGCGTACGCTCGAATCGGTACGAAGTGTCCACTGTCGCGTACGCTCGATATTTCTTGCCACTTAACAATGTTGCGTGTTTCCTATGTTTGTTGGTATTTCGCTTACGTCTGATTCATAATCTTTCTATCGGTGTGCTGTTCTCCCAGTTTGGTTAGATAGTTGCTAAGATAGGTGCTACTAAATTCCCTTTATTAGGCTTTCAGTTCAGTTTAATCATTACAGATGTAATGTTTGATAGTGAATAAATGCCTTGATACCTCTTCTCGGAAGAGGCAATCGATTATCAACTAGTAGAACTACAGTGTTTTCCATTCGGCGTACCAAGAGGATTCTATCTTCGAGCCTCCCATTTTGGGGTTACTCTTTCGAGTGTGTCCACAGGTACGCCAGGCACCTGTACTAGGTGAAAGCCTAGG
>JAAUYH010011517.1_pt1 | contig 12378 bp, 7 predicted proteins | sample 7278061 | NCBI WGS metagenome assembly JAAUYH01 (sample SAMN14350203, study PRJNA611818) | marine sediment metagenome | isolation source: surface marine sediment (0.6m) | place: French Polynesia: Moorea | collected 2018-08
CCACGTGCATCCCGATGGCGTCGAGGCTGCGCGCCTGCACGAGTCCGACAGCGTGCGATGGCCCGACAGCCTCGGCCGCGCCGAGATGGTCGTGGCGCTTACGGACGTGCATGCGCTCTTTGGCTTCCGTGGCGCCGACGCGATAGTCGCCGAGCTCGCGCGCGTGCCGGAGTTTGCCGACGCCGCGGGACGGGCGGCGACCGACGCGTTCGTGCGCGTCGTCAAGTCGGGGCGTGGTGCCGGCCCAGACGCGCTGCGCGAGCTGTTCCTCTCGTTCATGAACGCGCGACCCGAGCATGTGCGCAAATGCCTGGAGAACGTGATTGACAGGTTCGGCCGCATGCCCAAGGCGGCGCTCAGCGACGACGATGACCTGCTGTTGCGACTGCACGAGCGCTTCGCGGGCGACCTCATGTGCTTCTGCGTGTACTTTTTCAATCACGTCACTCTGCAGCCCGGCGAGGCGGTGTTCATTCACCCGAAGGAACCCCACTGCTACCTGAAGGGCGACCTCATCGAGGTCTCGAGCTCGAGTGCGAACATCGCGCGTGCGGGTCTGTGCGCCGAGGACGAAGTGGACAGAGAACAGTTCTTGAATCTGCTGAATTTCGATGATTCTCCTGTTGAAGTAAGTTGGACGTTAGAAACGCCAGATGATGGTACTGACTTCTTGATAATGTGCGCAGATATCGAGGGGCGAGAAGAGAGACGACTTTACGACGGAGTTTGTTCCGCCAGTAGACGAGTTCATGCTGGCGATGCATCGTTTGCCGGCGGGAAAGCAACTCAAACTGAGTGTGTCTATGTACGTGCAACTCTTCAATGTGTGGCATCCTATGTGCTAACCTTTTTCGAACAGGGCACCATCAGTCATCGCGGTACTGAGTGGCGAGGGATTCATTCATGCGCTGAGAGACGACGAGACAATGATGACTCCGATACGAAGTGGGAGTGTTTATTATTTGCGGGGCGGGTCGAAGTTTGCGTTATCTTCAACCACGCCGATGTTGTCGGATGTGGCGACGCCACTGCAAGTGGCGCGCGTGGGAATCAACGAGACATCTACGCCGGATGGGTCGTGTGTGATATTATAAAGCCCGTATCGACGACGAGCGGTAAAACAACATTTGTTTCGGTTCGCTGCCGTTCCGATGCACGTCCTTCATGATCCGCAGCGGCTCGCCGAAGCTGTACGGCGCCCGCCGCACGTTCACGCGCCCGTGCGTGGCGCTGTGCCCGCTGTTCCGCTCGACGCGCGGATAGTGCGGCACCACCACGTAGCTCGTGTTCAGGGTGCGCAGCAGCGTCCAGGCGCTCTGTGGGTCGAGGTAGCCGAATGCGTTCCACAGCACGCCTAGCTCGGCGTTCGGCGGCGGAGTGTAGACGAGGTGGAGTGCACTGTCGTTCGTGACGAGATGCCTCGCCTGGTGGTGGCTCGCAGCGCTGTTCAGCACGCAGTAGTACCGGAATTTCGGCACCTCGAACTCGAGCTGGTGTACCAGTGCCGGCGCCCAGTGTAGGGAGCCGGCGCAGGGCGAGTCTACGACGGTGGTGATGTTATTGGAAGTGATCAGTTTGTAGAGCATGTAGGTGACGCGCTGCACGTCGTCGTCGTTGGTAGTGGTGTTGGCGGTGTAGGGCACGCCAACGAAGTCTGTGGTGGGGAATGTGTGGTTCTGCCTTCGCAGCTGACTGCTCGTGCCTGCGTCGGCGCGCGGGTCCAGCTGGTCGGTCGAGTAGAAGGACAGGCGCAGCGCCTCGCCCGCCATGATGATGACGATGACAAAGATGGAGGTGAACTGCACGAGCTGGTCGCTGCTCATGCGCGCGCACTGCGATCCCACGCGGGACAGCGAGCGCACGGCGCCGCCGCGCTTGCGCGTCATCGCCTGGTGATCCTGCATGGGGCCGTCACGCCGTCGAGGGGTGCACGTGAACACTGATTTTACTGCACGCTCAAAGGTCGCCACTATCACGCCCCTACTGCTGGATACGCCCACCCAGCCCGCCCTTCGCCGCCGCGTTCGCCACCGCCGCGTGCTCCTGCAGCTCGCGCACCATCGCCTCCACCTGCGCCGCGCTCATCCCCTCCGTGCCCCGTGTGGCGTACACGTTCGCGTCTTCGCCGTGTTAGTACCGTTCCCGTCGCGGGGCGCTGAGCACGTACCGTATCGCGCCGCGACCAGCGGTGATACGCCGTCGCACGGACGCACATACATCGGCAGCTTCGGGTTCAGCTTCTTCAGCTCCTTGTAGTACTTTTGCAAAAATTCGCTACCAACCGTGTCAGTCTCGTCCCGCGCGCGTGTGCCCGGCCGTGCCCTACCGTGTGCCGGCGCTGCCGCTCGATTGCGCGCAGTAGATGAAGCGCAGCTCGTGCAGGCTTTTCGTGAGCATTCCGCGCCACGCCATGTCGGATCGATGTAGAGCAACGCTACCGTTCGTGGTACGAATGGATCGCTTCGATGCACTCTCGGATGAATTGGCGACACCAACATTAAATTATTTTTTATTTCTCGCGCTGAGCTCTCGCTCGACCACCGACGATGCGGGCGCGGGTCGCCTGGGCGCTGAGCTCGCCGCTATGGCGCACGCGGCTCACACGAAAGCGAGCATGTGCGACGCGTGCAATGTGCAGCGCGACCCAGTTCAGCTTCCCCGTCGACGTGAAGACGATGAGCGACAAGGAGCGCGCCGCGTTGCGCGTGTTCTCGCGCTCGATCCCCCTCGTCGCCGACACCGAGCCGCTGGAGGTGGTGTACGAGGACGGCGACCTGCTCGTCGTGTGTAAGCCGGACTTCGTGAAGATGCACCCTGCGCACCGCTTCGAGGGCGGCACGCTGCTGAACCGCGCCATCGGGCACTGCAACTTCCCCCCGCGCCTCACGCACCGGCTCGACATGCACACCACGGGCGTCGTGGTGTTCGCCAAGACAAAGGACGCCTGCAAGTACATCTCCGCGCAGTTCCGCCGCGGCGCCGTGCGCAAGCAGTACCTCGCCGTCGTCGACGGCGTGCCGCCTCATCCCGCCTTCACCGTCGACGCGGCCATCCAGCGTGACCCCCTGTACAAGATAGCGCGCACCATCGGCGCCGACCGCGAGGACTCGAAGCCGGCCGTCACTCAGTTCTCCGTTCTCGATAGTGCGCAGCGCATGTCGCTGCTACTCGCAAAGCCGGTCACCGGGAGAACACACCAAATCCGATTACATGCCGCGCACGCCGGGCATCCGATTGTAGGCGACCATCTTTACAACATGTCCGAGCGCTCATGCTACGAAACCTTCGACGCGATGCAAGCCGCCGCACACGACCGCACCCTGACGCGCTACGCGTACAACAACCCTCGCCGCGCGGGACTAAAGTTACATGCCTGGAAGCTGGAGCTCGAGCATCCCGACGGTAACACGATGCAATTTTGTTCGCCGCCCAAGTCACACTTCGCAGAGCTGATGGAGTGGGCGGGCCTCAATCTGCCTCACGGATAGTGCAGTTGCCACGGCGCGAAGCTTAGCGCTGCGGTCGTCTGTGCCTGGTCGGCGGCACGGCTCTTCGTCGAGCGCACGTAAATGGAGTCGTCGAACGTGCCATCCACCTCGCGCAACCACGACGCGTTGTGGGGCATCACGAGCATCGGGATTTTGCGCTGTTGCGCAAGCCCGCCCAGCCAGATGTCCGCCATGTTCGGGGTCTTGAACACGTCGCGTAGGGCGAACTTGCCGAGGTCGGATACCCGATACAGCACCGTGCCGGTCCCGAGGATGTGCACGACCTTCTGGCGGGGCATATGCTCGACGCCCATGAACACGCGCCGGCTCGCGTAATAGCCGTGGTTGCGCAGTTTGCCCTCGATGATGCGGATGCCGTGCACACCGACGATAACCGGGCTATGGAAAGAACGGTGGAATTCTAGTAGCCGCTCGATGTAGTCGGGTGGGTACACTATGTCGTCGTCGACGGTCGCGTGCCAGGTCGCGTCGAGCTGCTGATGAAAGTAAAACTTGCCGATATCGCCGATATCCTCAGCGCCTTGAACGATTGTCACCCACGGTAGTGCGGCGAGCGTGGCGGGAATGTGGTCGTAGCCGTTCAGGTAGACGTGCAAGTAGTCGACTTGCGAGGCGAGTGAATCCACGGCGAACAGCATGCTGGACTCTCGTGTCCATATGCTGGCCATGGACCCGTGCACGGCCTGCGCCTGCTCGACGTGACGCTCGTACTCGGCGTCGCCGTCGGCGAAGTGCAGAGTCTCTAACGCACGGGTGCCGTGTTGCCGGAATTGCGCGTTCATTTTAGATGTGCTCACACCAACATGCGCCACAAGCGACTCGGAAGTGCGGTACATGCGCAGGCCATGGCTGTGGATGGTTTCGGAGAACAGCGCGCCAACGCCGCTGCTGATCGGCGGATTGTCAATCCAGCGTTGCGGGGGCACGCGCGGAAACGAGTAGTTGAACAATTCGAGCAGTTTCGAGGTCGCGATGAAGTTGCCGCTCTCCACCCAGCCTATACGCCACATCCCGTCGCCTACGCGGCGGGGGCGGATGTCGGTCCACACCGGCACGTGCTCGCGAGTGGACTCGATGTGGAACATCAGTGTAGTTTTGCGGGCGTCGCGCAGCCTTTCCCATGACTCGATGGCGAGTGTGAAAAAGTTGTGACACAGCCGATCGTCGTCCGGGAGAAATATGTAGTATTGGGAGTTGGTGTCGCGGAGAAGTTGATGCGCAGCGCGAATCAGATGCCAGTAACGACGGCGGCCGTGGCGGACGTAAGAACTGTAGACGCGCCAGTTGCGTGATTGAGCCAGTGATGTGATTTTCGCGTAGCGGTTACGAGATAGACAGGTCGTTGAACTGGTTTCAGTCACTTCGTGCAGCAGCGTGGTGATGTTCGCGGTTGGGGTATCGAAGTGGTTGATGGCAGTGGGTGGGTGCGGGTTGCTGCATAAAAGAGATGCGTCGTCGATTATATTCACATGGACTCGCAGGCCAGAGGCGTCAGCCTCACGCGCGATGTCCAGTAACAGTGCGTGCAGCTGACGCGGGCGGTCGTAGGTGTACACAGTCACGATCACGTCAAGGTCTTTGTTGCGAAGTGTTTCGCGTTGAGTTGTTTCGGATTGGGCGCGGGCGGCAGCGAAGAACCGATTCTTAACCGTGACATAGGTGATGACGATGAATTGTAGCGCGAGGAGTGCGAGCAGAAGCGCTACATAATTCCGCTTCACGTAGATGTACCTACGCTGCTTGTCGTCTTCGTCGAGGCTGCGAGCTGGTGGTGTGGCGGGGCTGAAGACGAGACGACGGCGAGCGCGAAGTCCCTCCATTGGTGTGCCAACCATTGAGAAGTGTGCTAGGAAGCGTACTGGTGCGCGTATCTGTCATCACTGCGGATGACACGCAGTGTAAGCAATGAGTTATTTGATCCCGTATCACACTTCCCAAACTGCATCGAGCACATCGTTTCGCGAATCCGAGGAAATGGAACCAAACGGTGGTAAGAGAGGAAAGGAGGGCACAGAAGCGGAACCGCCCCATTCGGTCGCACCTCACTCAAAGCTATCGTTTCTCAACCTACCGCCATTCACACCGCTCATCAATGTGCAAAGGAGTCGATGCCAAAAATGCGACAAGTATCAGCGATTTGTGTGTTACCAATGTATGTCGTTCATGCATAGCGACCCGGCGCTACCACACCTGCAACTGCCCATTGAGCTACACATCTGCCATCATGCGTCGGAAACCATTTCGAAGTCGACCGCCGCTCACGCCGCCATAGTAGCGCCCTCATCGACAACGTTCCACGAGTATCCCGAACTACCCTGTTTCGATGCAAACGACACGCTTCTCGTGTACCCGCACCCCGATGCGGTGACACTTGCCGGTATCGCCGATTTGTCACGCTTCAAACGGGTGGTTTTTGTCGACTCGGCTTGGAGAAAGTCGCAGGTCATCTTGAAACACTCCACGTTCCGCAATCTCACGCGCGTGCGACTCGACGACTACAATACGCTGTTTTGGCGACATCAAACTGTTGGGCCCACTTGTCTTGCGACAATCGAGGCGATTTACTATTTCTTTCGGGAGTACGCGAAGGCTCGTCACGGTGGCACTTATCGAGGGCAATTCGATTCCCTCATGTACTTGTTCACGTTTCAGTACGAACTGATCCAGAACAAGTACCATGGCCGAGCCATGCCTCGCTTACCCAACTTCGTTCGTGCTACGGGTCAAGAAGATTCGAAACATCAGAACGAAAACATTTAGCCCTTGCTCGCTAGATTTTTCTGGCTATGAAATCTACATCTCGCTTGCGCCGCTCCCTTTCTGTTCTTTTTGGTGCAAATCAGTGTGTGCTGGATAGCCATGGGCTTAGTAGAAGACTGATCTGAAAGACGAATGGGTATTTCAGGTCTAACAAAAACGAAAAGGTGTGTGGTTTATAACGTGGTCGAAGAGTTGGGTAACACATAACGCCACATCGCGAAGAAGTGCATCGCACCGCCGATCATCACCGCGATGTGCCAGATGACGTGCATGATCGGCGCACGCTTACGCCCGAGGAAGTAAAAGATGATACCGAACGAATACGCGAGGCCGCCGCCCATTACGAGAGCCAATGCGCCAGGCTCCAACCGCTCGAATATTAACTTGCCGGGAACGATTGCAATCCAACCCATCGCAAGCGCGAACAGCGAACGGACTGTGGACGACATCTTGAAGATGCCGCTGCTACCCACGATACCCACCAGCGCACAGATCCACACAGCGCACAAAATGAGCAGCCCGCCGGTGGAGTCGAGCGCGTACGCGACGCAGAACGGCGTATAAGACCCGGCGATGAGGAGGAAGACCGCGCTGTGGTCGGCCTTGCGCAACTTCTTGTTCAGATGCTTGTCGCGGTAACTCGCATGATACAAGCAGCTGCACGTTAGCATCGCGAACAGCGACGTCACGAACACTACCACGGAGGCGAAGACGCCCGTCTTCGTGTTCTGCACCACCGCCCGCCGTGTCATGCACACCGCGCCCCCGACCGCCGCACACGCGCCGACACCGTGTGTGACCGCGTTGAGTGTCTCCACCAAGCACAGGTTGCCATCGAGATCGATAGCCACGCCCGCCTCTTTCGCTGCGCGTTGCATCGCTATCACGCCGGGCGCCTGTAACCGATTATTACATAATTGTAACGTGCGCAATCCGGCGCCCTGCAACGCCAGCGCCAGCGCCATCCCACCGCGCTGGGTCAGCCCCACGTCGGAGATGTTCAGCGCTTCCAGCGTGCCCGGCGAGCGGCGCAGCGCCGCGAACAGCTCCAGCGCGCCCGCGTTGCCCAGCGACGCCCCGGACACGTCCAGCGCGCGCACATGCGTGTTGCCCGCGAGGAAATCGGCCAGCTCCTTGCGCTGCTCCGGCCGCAGCTCGCCGATGGCGACGCGTGTCACAAACGGCGCCGCGCCGTCCCCCAGCACCGCCAGGAACGGCGTCACGTCCTCGCCCAGCAGTGTCACCGTCGGCTGCCGCCGCCGCAACGCCTCGATCACCTCGCTGTCCGCCTCCACGCCTGCGCGTGCACACAAATCGGCGTGCAGCTCCGCGGCATTCATTTCCCTGTGTTTTCTGCGTGGCTGCCCTGTATGTGCGCAGTGCAGCACGGCGATGCCATGCTTTTAACCTACGCACTTGGCTGATTGGTTTAGCTACCGCCCATATGGAATCACGCCGCTAATTCAGGATTACTCCTGTGCTAGGCATATGCATTCTCAAGTTAAAAATTATCTTATTCTATTGTTAAAATCCAACTGTTTTCACAGCCTTGGGATCATTGCGATCTCTATTATGTCGATAGAATAGTTTTCATGACGAACGAGGTCATTTCCCGCAATGCAGGCGGTGTCTGTTGCAAATGAGAAGAGAACTGCAAGGAAAACTCAGCGTTCACAATTCGCTCCATATAACTTATCTTACTTGGCACTGCCAGTAATCTAAATTGTAGGATAATCACTGTCTCTTTCCTATTAGATTCACAAGAAATATAACCAAAAACATGCTCAAGACTGATATCGAAATGTCTGGCGATGAGCTCAAAAGTAAGAAACGACTACTACTACATAGGAGAATATCGATTGATGGATAGCGACGCAAGGGCAGTGACACATAAGCAGCGACATGTAAACGAACAGAGCCTATGAATACCGCCTGAATTAGTTTGTTCCACAACATGAAAGTGCAGGTCACTTTATTGGAAAGTGCACCGTTCACTCTAGATATGATCGAGAGAATCATGATTCCTACGGCTAATGTATGAAGCTCAACGCATACTGTAGGTCACGGACAATACTGTATTATTATCAGCACAGAAATATCCTTCGCAGCGTACTTGTTCGCAATCAACTCTTTTCGGAAGTTGCAAAAAATTAGCGCTCTGGACATATTCGAATTCATAATAGATTTGCTTTGTGAGTTACCCTTCATTTAATTCCTAGTTATCGTACAAAAAAATTTTGTGAATCGATGAATTGATGGCTTTATCAGTTTATAAATCCGAATGTCTCAAATAAAAGCATTATGATGCTTTTCAGTGTTTGACTCAGGTAGCGGAAAAAACTTTATTACGAATGATAACTTGTACATTTGGACGACTTCGGTACTTACAGTTGTGGACTGACTGTATTGACCAAATAAACTGTACAATATCTATACCAGGTATCAGAGATTGATTAACAGACACTTCGCACGTCAGCTATAGAGCAGAAATAATATCTGTCAATAGAGGTTGGAACTCAAACCTCCAAAGCAACACGACGAGAGCGAAATAATGTGATTTAAAATTTTCTATCTTTGTCAAGTTAACTTAGTGAGTTGAAAAGATTAGCAGCAAATATAAAATATTTTAAACCATCTTCTGCGGAACTCTCTATTTTCAAGATAATGTTGAGTGAAAAAGAGAGCGAGTTAGCAGAGGATTTTTAGCATAATATTGATGTTGTTCGAAAAAAAATCGAGTTGCAAGGATGATTGGGGGATTTCAGTACTTCGTTTTCACTTCTGCGGAACTCTCATCCTCAAAGAGCATACCATTTACGTAAAAACCGATTTTGCACTTTTATAATATTTATAGTAAATTGAATATATTTTCTTTGCCTCTGAAACATTCCGTTGACCTGTGTATTGCTTGTGTGTACTTTAATTGATTGCCGACATCTTCTTGATGCATTTCGATTTTTCGTTAGTATTGCAAATAAGAATGAGTTCTTGATTCAGTAAATTAGTGAAACTTTTATTGGTTTCGTGATGAAGAACTATCAAATTATGGTTCTACACAAAAGAAATTAGTGTAAGCCTGGTTGTACAAATAGTTGATTGCAGCGTTTCCTATTCTATGGCGATCGAGCATTTTTGCAACATCTTGCGGATCGCGCATTATGATAGTATTTGGAGGTTGTTGGAAGCTGTCACAATTGTAATTGCGAATATAGGTCGCGATCTTCATAGCCTTTCTCAGCAGCGATATAAATAATTGTCGTTGTCTACCCCAAACAAACACCTTGTTGTATGGAACAGAATAGCAAGGAAGCTTGGCATTGTCTGGATTTTGCATGAAGCTCGAGTATATGGCAGGATGAGAATTCTGGAAATATTGTGGCTTCACGTGAGGGCGGTGTAAGAGATGAGCCATCTTGTCCTTCTTTCCAAACATAAATACGATTTTTTCAGCGCATCCATCGTATTTGTTTGGCCATGGAAACATGTCATGAAATACGAGTCCGTAGGGCTCCACCGCCATTGAAGTGGAGCTGACGTTTGCGCCTGGACCACACTTTGGGTATGCATTGAGGCTTTTTCCTAGTGCCCAGTAATCAACCGGAATCGGCTTAGCGGGACATTTAGCAAATGAATTTCCAAACAAGCAGAAAAATGTTAGCGACAGGATTGTTGAGAGAAATTGATTCATTTTCGATTGTGATTTTTGAGGATGAACGCATCAACGCCGCGCCTTTAAGCGTTCTTTTGCGGCTTCGCAGATGACTTGTTATAAGATCTTTTCCGAAAACATGACGAGGTACGCCACGGCCCATGAGCACGGAAACAAAAATATAATTATTATTGAATCAAAATTAGGTAGCATGGGCCAACAATGATACTAGATTTACTGAGAATGAAAACTCCTAGCGAGCTTCCTAGCTTCTATTTCGTGCCTTACGATTTTCGAAAGAAGAAATATAAGGGAACACGATAAAATTAATAACACATTAGATTCAACTTTATAATAATATCGTGTTATTGACAACTTCATAAAATGTCAGCCTTGAATTTTTGAATAATTTGGCGGATCTTATTGTTTGCAGAATAATAGAAGGACATATTGCTTAACATTAAGGTGTTCATTCGAAACCCGGGGGTCAGAGAAACGATGCAGAGATCGGTCTTTGTCAAATAGAAGAGAATCTTTGTGGAACAGAGCACCAATGGTAGCATTTCGATCTCAGATAGTGCAGCATGCAACTAATAAAATTATATTGGGGTATACCGTTCGGAAGTTGTAAAATTTATGGGAGGTCAGGTTTCTTTTTAATTGAAGAGACAGAAGATTGCGAACTTTGGAGTTACATACATCCGTGGAATACTTGTTACTTTGAATTAGGCTTTCTCTTTTACTTGATTGAATCGAGTTTAAATAGTTTCTTCGAAAGTCGATCTTTCAAACCTAATTTGTCGAGCTGAATTAATAAGGACTCTATTGACGCTGTCGAATTTCCCTATTTCCTATATTGTTTGAGACATTCCATAGGACGATTCAATTTTGATATTGCGTCATTGTTGCTTCGATTAGATTTATCGATCGGGATGAAGCAGCATGTTCAACCTTGTACTTCATCAGCTTTGATCAGGCTACGACCAAAGCTGCTGGTAACATCCTTCCCGTAAGGCAATTTTTAATTTCTTTCCTGTTTGCTTGGTTGCTTCTCTCGAATCATACGTTCAGCATACAAGAAACAACTCAAACCATAACAAAAATTTTCGTGGCTAAGATCACGATCCTTAAATTTCGTCACCCATCATTCTTGACTATATCTAATTCAATTTTTATTTCCTTTCCAATTCCACTTCGGATTTTTGTTTAGTGAAGTTTTTAATACGGAACTAGTTTATCCCTTGTTTAAGTTCCTTATTTCAGGAACGCTTGATAGGAATTCAATTTGTTTTATTAACTCGAATATTGTAGTCTATATCTCTTAATTTTTCGGAGTCAAATTGTGAAGAATGTTACGCCTATATTGGAACAAATTTCGCTATGTTCATTTCTATCCAATCTCAATGATTCCAGCTGTACAACTGTAAAAAATTAGTTGGAAAGCCAATACTAGACGCAACTCACAAATTCTTCATTTTTGAGAGGATGAGGACTATATTTTAAACAGGAAAACTATTTGGAAAATATTTTCGAAATTGCAGTTGCCCTATACGTATTCATCAGTTCCGAAGATTTCGAACTTGTGTTCTATTGCACTATAATATCTAATTCCAGCTCGTACAGTAACCTGATCAAGCATAAGAGTCAGTCAAAATTTCGAATCAATGATACGCAGTATTACTATTGACTGTTTGTTGTTTCGTTATATAACTAGGATCTGTGGTTGAACAATAAATTCTTGCTGTTCTTATATTTTCATCTGAAAAAGCATCCAATATGTTTTAGTCTAGTTCAAATAATATTTTCTTGTTTTGAACCTGGAATCAAAACAGTTAACTTACAGCATGATTCAAACATGACTTTTGCTTCTTTGAAACGAAATATTTTGCTTGACTGTCATCGAACCACTCTCTATTCGAGATAGTATGTAGCAAATCGACCATGCCAATGCTGAATTCATTGGCTTTTTGACATGGTATTTCTCGGTGGCAGAGAGCTCTCTGGCAAGAAATGTCAAAACCGATTTTCCTCACCGATGAATCATAATTACAAAATACATATTCGAGTCAACTATTTTAACTAATTGAATTTAGCTTTTCAGCTGTCCACAACTCTAAAATTCAACGCCTTGCTTCACAAATTTCGATTATTAAACCTATAAAAATATATTCATGAAACTTCGTCCTATTAAGAATTTATGTTCAGCATTTCAGCCCAAAACAGTCAGACTTCTTTTCCTTTCTCTACATCAAATTTAGTACAGAAAATCTTACAGAAATTCTAGACCCGACTTCAGCTACTTGAGAACGGTATACCCCAATATAATTTTATTAGTTGCATGCTGCACTATCTGAGATCGAGATGCTATCATTGGTGCTCTGTTCCACAATGATTCTCTTCTATTTGACAAAGACCGATCTCTGCATCGTTTCTCTGACCCCCGGGTTTCGAATGAACACC
>JAAUYH010106355.1_pt1 | contig 12378 bp, 7 predicted proteins | sample 7278061 | NCBI WGS metagenome assembly JAAUYH01 (sample SAMN14350203, study PRJNA611818) | marine sediment metagenome | isolation source: surface marine sediment (0.6m) | place: French Polynesia: Moorea | collected 2018-08
AACATTACACTGATAACGGATAGGCGACAGTGTCAGCCTTGCAGGCAGAACGCCTTTGGACCCGGAAAGGTGATCCGGGCCCTCCGCCGGGAGCCGTTTCTGGGGTATTTACAGTGTAATTAGAGCTTGTGCAATCGTAGAAGTACAGACTGTACACCTGGAAATCGTGTCTATAAAAATAGTAAATTGCACCAGATTGAAAATAAATAATGCACAGTTCAGGTTCCTCTGCATCTGTAGGAAACAGTTCGTTTCTATCATTAACCGTAGAAATAAAGGAAAAGGAAAATAATTGGAGAACATGAGAAGATACTAAAAAAAGAATTAAAAGGGAAAAGAAGACAATCAAGTATGAAAAAGGAAAGGGGAAAATAGTGTTTCAATGTTGCTCTATTATTTCACCCAAGTTTTTGCTTTTCTTCCGTTTCACACCTTAGAACATTTTCGTGTTCGTAATTCTCTTATTTTCGTACGAACAGTTGTTGCGAATGCGGAACTGCAATCAGTTGGCTGTAGTAACGGCATCGAGTCCCTGTCGGTGTAGGGAAATCGATGTATTACTCCAATTCGAATTCTTTTCTGATTGGAATCGATGATGGTTCCATGAAGATGAGTACTCAATGTGATGGCGAATCAATGAATTTAACTACGCAAAACTTAATTGACTAATAAATTTTCTATTTTAGGAAAACTCTATTTGGGCGCAGCAAACAAAGTATATAATTCAGACTCGGTACTGAATTAGATTCTGTACCTATCTAGCACTCACGAAAGCATATCTAATATTTCTTGCATCCCTGAGTTCATTTTTTATAGTTTTCATCACAAGGTCACACGGCAAAATCTCCAAATTTTGGTTGAATTTTGGCTAGTTTAGTCATTTTCAGGATATGCAGACTAAGCTATTCTAGAATTATGACTACTCCTTATACAGTAAAGTACGTGAGTAATGAATCCTACCACACTTCATTTTCGTACTGTTTCGTTAGTCTACATGCATTTTTCGTACTCAGCTGTTCTCTAAGGGAAAGTAACAAGTTTTTTGTTACATGAGTACTATGCATATCCAAGATAACCATATTGATACTGAAACAATGCGCTAGCTGCTAAAGTTTTGTAAAGATCCATAATTTTTGCGTTCAGATTGAACCTGATTTATCCCGTTCATTCATAAATGACTTACCGTAAACAAAATATTAATTTCGAAAAGGAAACCGTCAACCGTTTGTCTTATGATGCGATCAGAACGACAGACTAATCTCGAAAACAATAGTACAATTATGTTTGGCTTTCCTAATTGCTGCGTTCAAGCACAACGGCTATGACCACCGAAGAAAGAAGAAATTCTAAGGTCAAATCATTGTGTGAACCTATATTTTGATGTATAAAGAGTGATGAAGATAAAGGCACACCAACAACTTCCCGTAGAAACCACAAGCTTTGAATTGATCCCTCCGTCACATCAAGATTAATTAAGTTTTTCTTTATCTTCAGAGTCACGTGCCATGATTGTGTAACCCTGATTGCGCTGCTATGTCGAGAATTCTACGATATATCTCATACCTGCTACAAAAAGCGCACACTGTTTCTTAAATTTGACTGCAGTTCCCTTCGACTTTTTCGCAATTCATGGCTTCGAACAACACCTTGTGTGACTTTTGAACTTTTGCTCTTTATTGCGATGTGCAGATAGATCTCAATCAGAGCAAACGTAGTGTCGCTATATCGGAGAGTGATCGTGAAGTGAGGATAGTGGCTGTGAGGAAGAAAATGGCCGGGCTACTGCTACTGATCGAGAACAGGTAACTCTTATAGTGTATGAAATATTTTAACGGAATAGTGATCGTACTTAAGTAGAGCGTCCGTACGAAACAAAGTTAAATCTATAGCGACTTGCAACATATTCCTACCGAATCAAGTCAGGGCGGCTGAAGTGGCACAAAAGTCAGCTAGGAATTCACAAGGAGAGAGTAACCGCCGTCGTCTAATATGTTTTGTTGGTATTGTAACAGTTGCGAATTCAATACCCCAGTTCAACTACAGAATGCCAATTCCTGTAACTCGCTAAAGTTCTTAAATACTGGGTGCGGTAATGACTTGGTTCGGAAGTATGCCAGGTCTTCAAACGTAGGGACACACATTATATTGACTTTTGATTCTGCCATACACTTCGCATTAACTCTGTAGCTGTCGAGAAACTGAACTGGGGAAAGCCATGATCATGAAAGGATCGTGGGATAACCTCTGACTTGATGTATGCTACTGAAAAATTACCCTCCATGTAACAGGATTATGGTTACCATGGCCCGTACAACATTTCATAAGCTTGAACACTTAACCATCACGGTTACTATTACGAGAAGGCATTCCTAACCAGTGATTCTAGTTTATTACTACAATAGATCTCAATAACCAGTACCAATTTCATGGATCATCATGTGTATTACTCTAAGTGATTACTTGGTCTTAGATGCTAGAAATCTATAAAAGTGTGTTCTCTACTTCGGTAGGGAACCAAGTCTTGGAAGTATTATCAGCATTTTCTTGTGTCTTGAGCCGCGATCGCTCCGGGACCTGGGACCGCTGAGAGCCTTCCCAAGCACAGCGACTCTCCTTCTAGTCGAGGTTTTTCGACATTGATCAATACGCGGAAATCTCGCTATTTCCCAACATCCATTTGTTTTGGCAATACGCCAGAATCACGCCACTTGCGAATCGATTGTCCGTTGGTGTCCTTTCTCTGGTGACAATTGGAGATTGCTTTTGCATTTCGAAGCTACTTTCAAATCATACGATATTTTGGAGAATTTTGAACTGAAGAATTTCTACTTGAAAAATGTATTGGAATTCGGTTCATCATACTTTCGAAAAAAATTCGAAATTTCTCTGTTGGAATTTGATCAAGAATATCTTTAATTCGAATACTGTGATTTTTATTTGTTTCGAAATATCCTTTCCAAATCATGGCTATGAGGAAAGAAAAACGCCAGGCAATCACAGAGAGAGTTGAGAACGACTTATTTTTGTCGATCCTGATGAAAAAACCGTTTGCAATGTTTATAGTTCGATTTTGAATTCTTTGGAGCAATTGTCTATCAAGTCCGCTGAAGGATATCGTTCATGTATTTTAGGGACTTTAACTCCGGAAATTATATTCAATGAAACTTTGATAGAAAATTAAGGACTGTTGCTTTTTATGATATTGAAGGATTTCGTAACGCTTGCTGGCTTGGAGGTGAAATTATCGATTCGAAAGCCTTTACCCATTTTAGTGGCTGAAATTTAGTACATGATAGGTAAGTCTGCAGCAGCATCAAATGTCACTTGGATGTCATGTGTTCCGAGGTAACGCAGGATCCTATTGCCTGCCACATAATTTTCATTCCATCGTGCTAAAAGAAAATTGCTGAGTATACCCACTGAAAACGAGATTGTTGGGCATGTAGGTAGCAAAGGATATATTACCAAGCCAATCAATTGACGATATGGTCCGGTGGCCAAATCATTCTCGCCGTCGATATGAGGGCGTAAAACCTGTTTCGCTTCCTTTGGTGTCGGTCACCGTTTGCAATTCTGCATTGAGAATGGATAGGTTGTTTCTGTGACGAACCGAATTCACCGATCCACAATCATTGTGTTGTCGAACGCGGCAGAACAGTTCTTGGAGCGTCCAACTGGGCATATATTACACAACGAGCACTGCCACCTGATTTATGACTATTTTCCTGATAATTTGATGCATCAACCTGAAGAGTTACAAGTTCTAAAAACTTCAACAATTAACAAGTACTTCACGTACATACTGGCCGATCGAATCATGTACATGAATGGCGACAGAACTACATACGATATCCGACTATGCTGGAAAAGAATAAAATTGAGGTTTACATTTGAATGGAACGCTATTTAAAGGATCCTTGCGTTACTGACATTTTCTATTATGCTTCAAGCTACTTTCCCTATTCTAACATATATTCGATAGAGTACATTTTCACGACATGTATGGATTATGTCATGGTGACTCTTATTCTCGAAAAACATAAAAATAAGAAATTTTTGCGAGAAACATTCGAGGTTAGATAAGTATCAGTGCCACAGAACCGAAGAAAGTTATTGCATGATTTGAAACTTCGATTATCGTAAGTACATGTCTGATTTTTTAAAATCAAACTATGCAAGGAGTAGAAGGGAAGGATGCATGAGTTCATAACAACTAAAATCTGCAACCTTTTGCTTCTAGAAGTTATTTTTGTTTTGCATTAAAATTAGAAATACAGCGTAAATAGACTTTTAGAATCAAGAAGAAATTTCCATATCACACTGGAATCACAGTACAGTACCTAAGTAAAAAAATTACAAATATCATACGACATGTAAATCCATAATTAACAATTTCACTTTCACTGCTGGCACCGTGATAGCCTCTGTCACCACCACTCTACCTGGCAGACCACACCAGCGCTAACCGTGAGGGTGGCAAAATGGTGGTGTCGAAACACTGTTGCTGCTGAGTGGAAGGTGAGAACAGCTGGGCTTTTCGAATCCCTGTTTTGAGTAGTCTGTCCAATCGCCAGAGACGTTTGGACCTGGACACTACAGTGCACACTGTAAGAACAAGCTGCCCACCTTGTTGCTGGTGCAACCACGAACCTAAATGGAATTGCGAACGGGCTATTAGTGTGAATCTATGAAGGTTCGTTACGCACATCTGTTACATCTGTGCATAATAATTTCAACTGTTTGCGCTCCACGCTCAGTTCGCTTCGCTCACCCCAAGCATGTCATCCCCAAGCAATCCTTCAAACTCACTTTCGAATTCTTGCCCAACCTCCGAAGTTCGCATCGTGTCACCTCCGTGCTTTCCATGGGCCAACTGCAAGACAGCACACGTGGTTGTATTTAGTCGCATTTATTGGAAGGCGGCGAGTGAGGATACCAATGATAGGCCTCCATCACTGGCTGATTTTCGTGGTGCTATCTCGCTAGAATTAATTCGACTCGAACAAGGAACTTGGAATGAAGTCGATAAAATCATCAAGGTTGATGATTACGAGGGGAGGGCGCGTATTACTGTACGTGGTCGTCTCCATGGTCGCAAACGACGAAATACTCTTAATCTCGTTCGTGATGCAGAAATTGAAATTATTGCGAGCACACCCGAGCAACATCAAGTGTGGTTGGATAAAATTCGTGTTCGCATCGCACCATGGAACCTGTTGCAACAAGAGATGAAGGATCTAGCCAGTCGTGCACCTTCATCTGGAGTGGAGGAACTCGGAAAAACCGTTGGTGGATTAGCACCTGGCATAGTTGGTATTGAATTGTCTTCGACATCACCTAGCAAAATGGGCAAAAAATGGAGAGATAAACTTAGCGCGCTACCTGAACAAATGAAAAAGCTATCCATCCTGGACGACCTGACTGCACATGGTGCAGGAACAGTGGGATCCACAGCGACATTAACGAAGTTAGTGGCAAGTGTGGAGTGTGTGAAAGAAACCGCCGAACTTCTTGGGGATCTTTCGAAGTTTGTTGGGTGTGTAAGTTCTATTTTCAAACTGGTTTCGTTGAGCGCCCAAGGGGTGGCAATGTGGGCAGAAGCGAAGCGTGGCGAAACGGTTCTTCCGGTTGCACTGGGTCAAATAACGGCTCTACTGCGGTACATCCTGGAAAGTTTGGGTGATATCATGGAACCTTCGCGGATTGTGAAACAGACAGCCATTGACTTTGCATTTGATGCACTGAAAGAATGTGTGTGTATTATGGACTTAGCAGAGACACAGGCATTGCGAGGTCGAGTCAGCCAAATCATGAATCCAGAAGATGTGAAGAAGGTGGAGGAAAAAGTAAAAGAATTGAAACAAATGGCTGTCGTAGCAGATAACACTTCCGGGATAGCAATCAACACTTCGAAGATAAATGCGTTGGATAAGAAAGTGAACGGGCTCGAAGAGAAAAGCGGAATCCGGGTTGATGCGCCGTTTTATGTGCGACCGTCAGTTTCAGCCTTCTTTTCTGGACGTAAGACGGAGCTGAAGACTCTAAAACAAATATTGGAGAATCACGGGAGTGCGGTAATCACACAGTGCGGGGGTATGGGTAAGACAGAGTTGATGACTGCGCTCGCGGATCAAGCAGAGCGAGACAAGGCGGTGCCAGGAGGTGTATTCTGGGTGACGGTAGACGGTGCTGAGATGGATTTGGTTGAATCTCTCGCGGGGCTGGCGGAGAAACTCACAAGGAGGAAAATGGACGAGGAAGAACGTCGAAATCCGAATTTGGTGGTCATAGCGTTGAAACAAGGACTGGATGAGAGGGAGGCTCCGTGGCTTTTGTGCCTGGATAATGCGGATGATAGCAGAGTGAGCGGCGTACTAAATGAAGTGTGTGCGATAGCGCAAGGGACCAAGAGGAATGGCTGGGTTGTGGTAACCTCGCGGCAAAGTCAGCCTCACATATGGAGCACAATGAAGAGTGAGCAGAAATTGGTTTTGAAGCCACTGTCCGCGGATGATTCGATGGTGGCGTTGTGGCGACAAACTCGGAAGATACAGGCGAATGATACAAACGACTACGAAGTAATAAATGCGATCAAGAAGCTACAGAAGGATGATGCAGATGAGCATAACGTATTCAAGGAGTTGTGCGGAGATAAAGGAGAGTGTAGTCTTGGAGGTCTGCCACTTGCACTTGTACAGGCAGGGTCGTATATAGCACAATTCGGGTGTTCGTTCGCTCAGTATCTGAATATGTTGAAGAACGCAAACAGTAAGGAGTGGGAAGACTTCATGAAAAAGTCAGATGAGCTGAAACTGGTCCGGGATTCGCAAAGGTCGATTTGGACTACCTGGAAAATTAGCGTGGAAAAATTATCAGGGACGGCGTGCGTTGTATTGCAAGCAATGGCAATGCTTGGACAGGGAGGTATTGAGGAATCGATAGTAAAGGGAATACTGAAAGCAGCCGCGGCAGATGGAGGTGGTAATGAGGAGAAGATGTTCCTGAATCTTTTCGTACAAGAGTTAATGCACGGTTCGTCACTGATTTGGTGCGATGAAGGGGAAGGAGAAGGAAGAAATATGTTTCGGATGCATAGACTCGTACAGTTATTCATTCTGAATAACATTGTACGTGGTTCAACAGTATGGGAAAACGCTTATAGTCTCGCGCTTCGTGGCTTACATCACTGTGTGGAAACAGAGCTCCAAAAGGAAAGCAAGTCATTCTACGAGTTGCCTGATGTACTTGAAAACAATCATCGGGAACTTGCGGCACACTCTCTAGCGCTAGTACATCATCACGTGCTTCCGGTGAAGGGTAATGAGATACGTAATGTTTCGGAAGCGACAGAGATTTATTGGTATTGTGGAAATGTAATGCAATTCACGGGGAAGTTAGAAGGTGAAGTTCGAGTGTGGGAACACTTGTCAGCCATTTTCATCCATCAAGACGCGGAGTACCGAAGAAGAAATTGTATTGAGCGTTTGCTTGATGTTTGGTATCGTCGAAATCGTGGAAAAGAAGTGAAAAGTAGTATCGCCAGAGTATACAATCAGTTGGGAAGTGCATACATGAGAGACGGAAGTCTCCGCCGTGCGGCTTTAAAGCTCGAACAGAGCCTAAAAATGAGACGAGCGATTCACGGACGCTTCAAACCGCATCCCGATATCGCAATGTCTCTCAACGATCTTGGAAATGTATATCAACTAATTGGTAAACTCGACAAGGCGCTGAAAAAGCACAAAGAAAGCTACAAAATTTGTCAAGCGATTCATAGACATGGGGAATCCCATCCTGTCATCCCAAAGTCTATCAGCAGCCTTGGAGTTTTGTATGAGCGAATGGGGGAACTAGATAAAGCGCTAGAAAAACATGAACAAAGCTTGGAAATAAGACGAGCGATCCATGGACACAGCAAGCTTCATCCCGACATTGCAACTTCTATCCACAACCTCGGAGTTGTGTATGAGCGAATGGGTAAACTAGCGAAAGCCCTGAATATGCTAGAAGAGAGCCTGGAAATGAGGCGGGAGATCCACAGACACGATATGCCGCATCCTGCAATCGCAATTTCGCTCAATAACATCGGAGTTGTGTATCTGAAAATAGGCGAACTCGAAAAAGCGCTAGAGAAGCATGAACAGAGTCTAGAAATCGGGCAAGCGGTCTACGGCCGGAACACGCCGCATCCTGTCATTGCATGTTCTCTCAACCACCTCGGAGTTGTGTATGAACGAATGGGTAAACTAGAGAATGCATTAGAGAAGCACGATGAGAGCCTGAAAATGAGGCGAACGATCTACGGACCTGACAAACCGCATCTTGACGTCGCAATGTCTATGAACAATCTCGGAGTCGTGTATATGAAATTGGGTCAACTGGAGGAAGCGCTGGAGAAACACGAAGAGAGCCTGAGAATGAGACGAGCGATCTGCAGACAGAGCAAGCTGCATCCTGACGTCGCAATGTCTCTCAACCACCTCGGAGTTGTGTATGAGAGGATGGGTAAACTGGAGAAAGCCCGGGAGAAGCACGATGAGAGCCTGAAAATCAGACGAGCGATTCATGGACTTCACAAACCGCATCCTGTCGTAGCTATGTCTCTGACCAATCTCGGAGTTGTTCATACGAAACTAGGCCAACTGGACAAGGCGCTAGAGACATTCGAAGAGAGTCTAAAAATGAGTCGAGCGATCCACGGAGATAACAAGCCGCATCGTGATATTGCAATGGCTATAGACTATATTGGAATCGTGTGTGGGCGAAAGGGTGAACTGGACGACGCCCTAGAAAAGCTCGAGAGGAGTCTGGAAATGAAGCGAGCGATCCATGGGTACGATGTACCGCATCCTGACATTGCTATGTCTCTGACCAATCTCGGAGTCGTTCATACGAAACTAGGCCAACTGGACAAGGCGCTGGAGATATTCGAAGAGAGTCTGAATATGAGTCGAGCGATCCACGGAGATAACAAGCCGCATCGTGACATCGCAATGTCTATAGGCTATATCGGAATTGTGTATGAACAAATGGATGAACTGGACGACGCCCTAGAAAAACTCGAGAGGAGTCTGGAAATGAAGCGAGCGATCCATGGGTACGACGTACCGCATCCTGACATCGCTATGTCTCTGAGCAATCTCAGAGTCGTTCATATGAAACTAGGCGAACTGGACAAGGCGCTAGAGGCACACGTAGAGAGTCGGAGAATGGGTCGAGCGATCCACGGAGATAACAAGTCGCATCTTGGCAACGTAATACATATATGCCATATCACATACGTGCGTAAAAGAAAGGGCAACCAGGAGGAAGGCCAGGAGACGCCCAAAGAGATGCTGGATATTATTCGAGCGATCCACGAACAGGGCAAGGCCGATCTCGATACCGCAATGTTTCTTTGCACTATTGGTATCACTGCAGTAAGATCGGGCGATGAGGAGTTATTTGAAACCTATGCAGAACTGATGAAGCGTTTTCTATGCGACGGCACACTATCGACACAGATGGAACTCATGATTGACAAAAATTAATAGTTCGATGGTTGCTTTCAATGAGTGGCAGGTACAGTAGTGATGTGGCGATTAAATGATGTAATATTTTTCTCCGTTCCCATCGGATTACCGAAGAATATGATGTGGGTGAGAGTAATTTCTTGTTGCTCAGGATGACTTTCCAAATAGAATGTTTTAGTACGTACATTAGCGGCAACACGAACTTTAGATTGCGGTCGGTTGTTCACATCACTTTTCCTCGTCAACTACACATGTTTTATCTGCTGCTCGTTCATATATGCACACGCCACAAACAATCTTCGTTTTATCCCCGAATCGATTCAAATGCACACAACCAAACAGAGCAGTCACCATTATACATACAGCCTACATTTGCCTGTTTCACCTCATATAATAAGCAATCTGCTTTTCTACTCGCCTTTCCCCACGATCATTTCATACGATGCCGTACCTCATAGTTTGCTAATCTATAAAAAAACCTCGTGCGCACCATCTGGGTGAGACTCTGAACATCTCAACGACTTTCTCAAAATATGCGATCGCAATCCTAACCGATTTGGAATATCGTCTGCATTGATATTCCATTCCTGCTCAGCACTCTTCTTCGCACACAGCCCTAGTTGAGTTGTCGTATTTCATCAAACACTTCGATTCTAGGCGTCAGCAGAATATCTTGTGACGCCTGATTGCTGCATTCATTCGTAGAAGTGGAAAAGATGGGTGGAATAGGTTCGATAGAGCAAAAGAAGATTAGAAGGAACTCAAGGAAATATTTACGGGGACTGAGGTAATGAGAGCTTAGAAGCGCTCGAGATACATGGACGGTGCGGAGACTGACATCGCTGAACACACTGCAATTCGAGAATGTCGGTAGAATAAGCAGTGAAGAGTAACGATAAATAGGAAATTTTCTGTCTACTAGTTGTATGTATCGACTGTCACACCTAAAACAATGTTCATTTAGGACAAGCACTGAGAACAGGACAGACGTGATAGAAGTTTCGAACCAGAAAGAATTTAGTATCTTGGTAATGACATTGGATACCACGAAAGAAACCGGAAAACGTGCCAGAAGAAGCAGAGTTAGTTGACCACAAGGAATTGCGCATGAGAAAAATGCGCCGCGGAGATTAAATATTCGTTCCAAATGTATCCTGGTGCAAGTAAGGATTTGACAAAATAGTTCGAAGTCATTTTTTCATACACAAAATTATTTGCACGGCATTTATCGCCTTCAAAAATAGTCCAAATTGCAAATTTCAATTCCAACTGCTAGTCACCATATCGCACTATTGAACTTTTAGGGAGGTCAATGATGTTTTTTGGCCCTTCTTTATTTCACTTCTCCCTAATGCACAAAATGCATCCCTCTTACATATTCCATAGACAACAATCTCCCTATCTTTACTCTATTCTCATCGACCGCATGACTCATTTTTTCCACATTACAGACTCCGATATGTTTTTCTGCCAGAAGTTCTAGTTGTTCAGGAATCATGGGGCTTTGAAGTACGTCATGGACATACAAAATTCTCATGTGAGGAGTGTCAGATATATATGAGCACGTTTCCAGAATTCGATTACACGATTGCTTTCTATCCAGAATTAATGAACTGGATAGCACATTATCCTTCGAGACTGACAAATGTAGTAGATATCGTGCTTCATATCTCGGTTGAATCAAGTACGATGCAGTCAAAGAGTATTTCATGACTGGGGATATCGAACTAGTAACACCAGAAACCAGGGAAGAAACCAGAATAAAGTCAAAAAATGACGTCATGTACGAATACGGTCGGCATTGTAGCACCCCAAAGAGATAAATAGACCTACCAGAGAAAGCGAAACGTTTCATAATATTAACCACGTTGCATGATAGATTTACGATTGAGATTTATTGACGGTATTTCAGATTGTATCTCAAATATTTTGCTGGCCTAAGATGTGAGTTAACGTTTAAAACTTCATGAAGAGTTTTAAAGAATGTTGGTCGATCAAGCCTCCAGAACAAATCCATCTCCATGGAAAGCTGCCAGTAAGCGGATGTGTCACACCCGGTCGATCAGTAGCGCCGGATCGTTAGTTGAAACTGAGACGGTGGCCGCTATATGTTGCTTGCGGAAAAACAATTGTACAGTTGGGTAGTCGTACCGAAAGTATATCCAGAAATGTTAAGTTTGTAAGGGATTAGGTATGTATACAATATGAGAATACATTTTGCTGCGTGAGCAATGGTGATAGCAAGTTCAATAAAAATGCCGTTTTCGACCCGCCAAGAGCTCATCAGTAGCGTGGAACATAATGTCGTCGTATGAACCAAGAGGAAACGAAAAGCCTGAACGCATGTTGTCACATTGAGACATGCGTTAACGAAGATGGATACAGCAAACTCAGGGCGACAGTAGAGCCAAATTCGTTGGGACATCCTCGTTAGGCATCTTCGAAATCCAGGGAAGGAGGTAAGGCACTGTTTGAAGTATTGTTCAGTATCAAACCAAGCTTCTATATTGAACAGCCACGAAAAGATTACGTGTCATCTGGTAGTAACTTAATTGTGAGTTAGAAGTCACGCACAATATGCCATTGCGAGCTTCAAAATTTGTACCGAAGATAAAAGCAAAAATTTTTAAGAGTCTTTGAAGTTGGAGATGTGGTTTTCGTACGGCTTGCACGGAGAGTGCCAAGGGTTACGGATAGAATCGACAATTTGGTATGGTACATTCATTGCCAAAAAAGGAATCGCCCTAGTTACGTGATACACACCGAGGACCAACGAAAATTCGCGGACCCGCCCATGCCCACAAATTCAACTCTAGATCTAGCGAAATTAGAGTCCTGATGTTGGGTATTGCCGCTGTTCCGAATA
>JAAUYH010100493.1_pt1 | contig 12377 bp, 12 predicted proteins | sample 7278061 | NCBI WGS metagenome assembly JAAUYH01 (sample SAMN14350203, study PRJNA611818) | marine sediment metagenome | isolation source: surface marine sediment (0.6m) | place: French Polynesia: Moorea | collected 2018-08
CGATTTAGGTTTCTGTTTCATAGCACCAGGCTTAACAGACTTACTCTGTTCTGCTCTTACGGTCGCTCCACAGACTATCACTGCTTGCCCAGCAGCTAAGATATTTTTTCCCGCATTGATGTCTCTATCAATGTCTGTAGTTCCACAACTAGGACAATCCCAAGTACGGATATCAAGAGGTAGTTTTTCAACTACAAATCCACAATGGTTACATCGTTTACTACTCGGAAAAAATCGGTCAATTGTGACCAGTTTTCGCCCATACCATTCACACTTATACTCAAGTTGACGGAACATTTCACCCCAAGCAGCATCGCTGATGCTTCGGGCAAGTTTATGGTTTCTGACCATATTTCTGATTGCCAAGTCTTCAATAGCTATCAAGCTATTTTCTCTGATCAATTTAGTCGTCAACTTATGGAGAAAGTCGGTACGAGCATCTTTAATAGAAGCGTGTATCTTAGCTACTTTAAGTCGCGCCTTATTTCGGTTGTTAGAGCCTTTGGTTTTCCGACTCAAATCCTTTTGCGCTGCTTTCAGCTTTTGATACAGCCGATTAAAATGCTTTGGGTTAGCTATCTTTTCACCATCGCTGGTACTAATCAAACTAGAAACACCAGCATCAATACCAACTTGTTTCTTAGTTGGTGGCAAGGTTTCAACGGTGTAATCATCGACCAGCAAAGAGACAAACCAGCGACCCGATGGATCGAGTTTGACCGTGACTGTGGATGGGTTACATCCAGATGGAATTCGCCTAGACCAAACTATATTCAATGGTTCAAAGCACTTTGCCAACCACAGCTTACCATCTCGGAACTTGAAAGCCGACTTGGTAAACTCAGCAGAACCGCCGTTACGTTTTTTCTTGAACCGAGGATACTTGGCACGTTTTCCCCAGAAGTTAGCAAAGGCTTTTTGCAGATGTCTAAGACATTGCTGCAAAGGTACACAGCTAACCTCATTCAGAAAATCGAGTTCTTCAGTTTTTTTCCAACTGGTCAACAAACTAGAAGTTTGTTTGTAATCAATTCTCTCTTGTCTTTGGTACCAAGCTTCAGTTCTCGTTGCCAAAGCTTTGTTGTAAACGAGTCTGACACACCCCATTGTCCGTCGCAAGAGATTTTCTTGCGCTTGTGTTGGGTAAAAACGATAGCGGTATGCTCTTTCTGTCATATCTCACATTATATCACATTAAATGTAAATTCAATAATTAAAGGAGCGCGAATTCCTATCTTCACGGGACGTGAGAGTCTCCACAAGGGCCAATACAAGAGATGAACTATTTTTTATTTTTAAGGAGTGGGGGATTCAATATCAGGGATGAGGAATGAGGCGCAAGGATAATAAATTCAGCATATCCAATCGTCCTGTTGAAACCATGAGTTTTTTTTAATTACTAATTCGTATATATAGCAATTGTCATACTGGTGAGGTACATAAGATTTATGCTTTAGGGAATAGGTAACACCTCATGGCTTTGAATCCTCATCCCTCATAATTCATCCCTCATAATTCAGCCCTCATCCCTCATCCTTAAAACCTTCCCAGTCAGGACAAGTACTATCTTCACTACCGTAAGGGTGCATAGCGCACACTAGCAAATTACCATTGTAGGCTTTCCCATGATAGTGACGACAGCCAACACAAGCAGGATGATTGTCAGGACTAGGTTTAGAGGTTGTAACATCCATAAAATCAGACTCGACAAAATTATCAAAATCTTCCCAAAAAACAGTATCTTGCTCCAAATCTGATTCATTAATCACATCAATCAGATCATCAATACAGCGATCTATTTCAGCTACAAAGATTTCTTCCACTTCCTGGGTAAAAGTTTGTATCGTCTTACCCACTTCCTCCGTCAACTCTTCCATCGCAGAAGATATTTCTTGAAAAAACCCTTCTATTTCTTCTGCTGTTTTTTCTAACTGTTTCCACCAATCTTCCATATTAGTAACTTGCTAAAAAGCTAGAAATCATTTATCTTTTATCATTTAGCATTTATCAGCTTCCTCTTTCTTAAAGTCAGATAGGGTAAAATCTATCCCCATCTCTGCTAACAATATTCAAAAACTGACCTATGTTAAATGGTACATTTCAATGAAAGAGCTTGCTACTTGCAACCAAGATTTATCCGACTTAGACCAGAAATCTATTCTTTCCTAAGTTGGCGTAATTCTTCTTGTAAAGATTGCACTTGTTTCTTTAAATCATCAATATTTCCCGATACAGACTCTTTTGACTCTTGTGATGGCTCATCATCAGCAATAATCTCAATGCGACGGGGTGTTTTAGCTTCTGATTCCTTCTGGTCTTGACCAGGTTGTACAATATCTTGTTGAGCTTGTCTGACCATATCATCGACAAACTTACGAGCTTCTTCTGTGGTCATTTCCCCCCTTGCAATCATTTCATCAGCCAACTTTTGTGTCTGAGTCCGAAAATCTTTAAGAGTATCTCCAGCTTTTTCTTGAGCATAAGAAGCAAAACCTACTCCCAAGTAAAACGCTTTTTTAACTACATCTTCAAATCCAGCCATCTTAATTTTTCTCTTTGCTCACCTTATTCCATATTACTGTAAACTCAGCTAGGTTCTTGAAGGTCTTACTGTCAGGGATACATGGTAACTGAGGAAACGTTTTTTGTCGCCCCGCCTTTCATCCCGACACTGATGCGATAGCATACAGTGCGGGGGTTCTCGGCACGAAGCTAAAAGGGAATGTCGTCTAGTTGTTCATCAGAATAATTGCCTGGTTCGGGAGTTTCAGAAATAGTAGGAGTGGGAGCTACTGGTGCTGCTGGCTCTGGTGTGTAGGTGGGGGTGGAAGGTTGGAAATTAACTACATTAGAAGGTGCTGATGGTGTAGAAGGTGCTGATGGTGTTGGGGAATAACTATTAGTGCTACTACTGCTTCCTACAGGAAAAATCCGAGAGATAACTAATTCCGCTCTTTTTTCTTTATAGCCTTCTTTCATTTCGATAACATTCATTGCCAAACGCCCTTCGATAATAACGCGATCGCCAGCATGATATTTTTCACTGATTTCTGAAGCTAAAGAACCCCACCCTACGGCTCTAATTCTGGCTGCTGGTTCTTCTGAGCGCAATCCAGGGAACTCTACCATCATATTTGCTACTTCTAAATTATCAGTAGTCTGGCGTAGTTCAGGCTGACTAATAACTTCTACCATCAATACACAGCTATTCATTATTTACCAACTCCTGTTGAACAAAGTTCAATTGTACCAAAAAGCCTCTAGGATTTTTCCCCTTCGTCTGAAATACACTATTTGTAATAAGTAGTAGGGGTTTGGCATCGCCAAACCCCAATTACCCCAATAACTATAAACTGCCTCGGACTAAACCTTGTTCGCGATCAATAAATTTTTGGACTCGCTGACGATATTCACTTAAGGTTTCATCCACCCAGTCTCGGTCTTCACTATTAGCAAAGAGGTGAACTTGTGGTTCTCCTGCATCGGGTAAGATCAAAATCCAATTATCATTTTGGGGATTAACAATTTTTACCCCGTCAATTAATTCTAGATTTTCTGTGGGGTGGGTTTCTACTAGGTGACGCATCAAGGCTCCCTTAACTTTCCAAGGACAGCGCAGTGTATAACTTTTGTGACAAACTGTTGGTAATTCACTACGGATTTGTACCAGCGATCGCTCTTGAATGGTCAGCATTTCAATTAATTTGGCAATACCAAACATAGCATCAAAGCCTGGATGGAGTTGAGGGAAAATAAACCCAATATCACCACTACCCCCTAAGACAACACTAGGATTATCCTGGGAAGCTTCCATTAAAGCTGTGGGATTAACTTTTGTGCGAATTACCTTACCATCATGACGACGTGCAATCTGTTCTACTGCACTAGAAGCATGAACAGGTACAACTACAGTACTGCGGGGATTAGCAGTAAAAATGGTATTCACCATCAGAGCCGTCAAGAGTTCACCACGAATGGGTAAACCCGACTCATCAACTAAAATAAATTGTTCTCCATTAGCAGATACCTGTACTCCCAGATTGGCTTTGAGAGCTTCTACCACTTGACCCAATTGATTGAGTAAAATCTCTTTTTCCACAGCAGAAATAGCATTTTGTCTCAAGCTGGCATTTAGTACCACCGCATCACAGTCAAACTTAGCTAGAAGTAAGGGTAAAATCGCTCCAGACACAGAATAGACATAGTCAATTACAATTTTTGCCCCACTGTGACGAATTGCGGAGATATTGATGTGTTTTTCAAAGGTACGACTGTAGGTATTAATCACCCCATCTGGGTAAGCCACATTGCCGATTTCTGGAATTGAAGACCGACGGAGATCTTCTTTAAAATAAGCCCCTTCGATTTTCTTTTCTTTAGATTTAGAAATATTAATCCCATGTTTATCGAAAAATTCGATCAGAATATAATCAGGGCGATTTGGTTCTAAACGAACGTGAATACCTCCTGAAGCGTTGAAGCGATCTATTAAAGTACGAGAAATCGGAATTGCTGTTGCTTCCAGATTTTGTACGTTGATTCCAGCCGACATTAAACCTGCAATCAAGGCACGGCTGACCATACGAGAAACACTACGTTGATCCCGAGAAACTAAAATATTAGCTCCTAATTTCATGGTAGAGCCATAAGCAGCACCCAATTTTACGGCAAATTCAGGAGTAATATCAATATTTGCCAATCCCGAGACTCCCCGTTGTCCAAAAAGATTACGTTGCGCTGTGTTACCCCAAATAAGATTTATATTCAATATTGCTCCAGATTCAATTCTCTTGCTGGGCCAAACTCTGACACTGGGAGCGATCTGAGCTTCTTCCCCCACGGTACACAATGGCCCTACTACTGCTCCTTCTAAAACTTGAGAGCGACGATCTACTCTTGTACCACGAGATATGGTACAAGCTATTAAATGAGCTTCTTCTCCTACAGTGACTCCATTCCAAATAATAGGACGTTTTAGATCTGCATCTGCACCAATGGTTACATTATCTCCAATTACTGTCCCTGCTTCAATTTTGGCTCTAGCACCAATGCGACAATTACTACCAATTAACACAGGGGTTTGAATTTCTGCTGAAGAATCAATATAAGTATTGCTACCAACCCATAGTCCAGGGGATTTTTCTTCGTAGGCAAAGTCAATTTTAACTTTTTTTTCTAAAGCATCATATTGAGCATCTCTATAAGCCTCTAAATGACCCACATCACACCAATATCCTTCTGCGATGTAACCATACATGGGTTCTTGCTTTTCTAATAACAGAGGAAACAAGTCTTTAGAAAAGTCTGATTCTTCATTGTCTGGCAGATAATCTAAAACTTCTGGCTCTAAGATATAAGTGCCTGTATTAATCGTATCGGAGAAAATTTCACTCAGAGAAGGCTTTTCTAAAAAGCGGTTGATCCTACCATCTTTATCGGTAATCACTACACCGAATTCTACGGGATTGGGTACGCGAGTTAGAATGAGAGTAGCTTTAGAGTTTTTTTCCTTATGATATGCGATCGCAGCTTGCAGATCGAAATCGGTAATACCATCACCGCTAATTACCAAAAAAGTATCATCAAGCCATTGTTGAATATTTTTGACACATCCAGCAGTCCCTAAAGGTTGCTCTTCTTCTACTGCATAAGTCATGTCTATGCCAAAGTCTTTACCATCTTGGAAGTAATTACGCATTACATCGGGAAGATAGTACAGTGTCGCAATCACTTCTTTAATATTGTTGCGTTTGAGAAGATTGATAATGTGTTCTGCTATGGGGCGATTTAATATTGGCACCATAGGTTTTGGCAGATCACAGGTTAGGGGTCTTAACCTAGTTCCTGAACCCCCAGCCATTAGTACTGCACGCATAATTCCTCCTTTAATTAAAGTTACGGATGGTTGCTATGTTTATTTTTTTATTTTGTTGTTATTACTATATTTCCAGAAATCGTCCCCAGATAGAGATTTAATGGTTTGTTGATTTAGAATAAGTATTAAATAAAAGTACGTTGCTCAAAGTGAAAACACTAGATTTATGGCAAAGTTGATACTGATTGTTTTACTAGTTGTCTATTGTGGAGGTGTTTGGAAGTTTTGGAAAGGCTTTTCCCGTACCAACTTTAGCGGAAGTTTGCCAAACAAGTTGATTTTGGCTCTATTTTGGCCTCCTTTACTTGCTCTTAACAAATCCTATCGTAAAAATTTTCAAAAAGCTCTTCGTGAGGGAAGATAGTAAATTTATTCATTTTTGCTCTTAGCTTGATGAATCAGCCAATTTGGTTAATTGGAGGGACAAAAGAGAGTGTTGTAATAGCTCATAAGATATCTGGTTTCAAAGTTCCACTGATTGTTACAGTAACAACAGCAGAAGCGAGAAATCTTTACAATTCTCCAGTAAATACACTTGTCGGGTGTATGGGTGGGAAAGAAATAGAGCAGTTTTGTCAAGAACAAAGAATTGCAGCTATCATAGACGCTTCCCACCCTTTTGCTGTAGAAATTTCTCAAAATGCGATCGCCACTGCCACTAAACTCCAAATTCCCTATCTCCGTTACGAAAGGGCAAAGGGATCTTCATCAGCCCAAAATTCTATCACTGTTTTAGATAGTTTTGAAACACTACTGCAAGGAGACTATTTACTGGGAAAAAGAGTCTTACTGACAGTAGGCTGTAAAGTATTACCTCTGTTTAAATCTTTTCATGACAAATGTACTTTATTTACTAGAGTTTTACCCAAGCTAGACTCTTTGCAAACTGCTTTAGATGCAGGGTTTACCAGCGATCGCATTATTGCCTTAAGACCCCCCATCAGCCCAGAATTAGAAACAGCCTTATGGCAACAGTGGAACATTTCTGTAGTAGTAACTAAAGCTTCTGGTAAGCCAGGAGGAGAAGATATTAAACAGCAAGTAGCAAATAGACTGGGTATAACTCTAATTGCGATCGCTCGTCCTCCTGTGGCTTATCCTCAGCAAACCTCCTGTATAGAAGAGGTAATGACTTATATTTTGAATAAAACCTCTTGATATTTAGAACTATAACTATATTTTTGATAAAAATAGTTTTTAGAAACATTCTGCTAACCAAGGGCGATCAAAGAGCAAAAATTATGCTAGCGGTATTTAAAGATTCTGATGTAGTCTTTGATTTACCTAAGAATAGAATCCTGATAAGGTCAGTTTTTCTAGGATGGCGATCGCTATATTGACAATCATATTGACAATCAAAAACCCACCAATCAATCTTATTCTAGCCAGTGCTGCCTGTTAGTTCTTGCTTACCTTTTTCTCTTCTTATTAAGTTCTCCCCCCAAGAGAAGCGCACCTGCTCCACCAACCAGCAAAAACGTTGAAGCTTCAGGCACACTTTGGGTCGACACGAGGGCAGTGGCAAGTGTTGCCTGAGTAACTTGACGTGCCAAGTCAAAGTTGATTGTGTCGAGAGTGTCACTTGGTTGGTGGTAGTTGGGATTGCGAAAATTCGCCGTATCGGTGAGCATTAGGGCTTGATAGCCCTCATCCCAGAAGGGAGAATGATCGCTGCGCCTCGTGTCGGGGAAGCAAACTCCTTTCTCAGCGACTTGAGCTGTTAAGACGTGCAGTGAGGGTACATATCGAGCAGCCGTTTGTTGGAACGTCTTTAGTAGCATTGCTGAATTATCGTTCCCAACAGAAGCAATAAAGTCGCCTACACTCCGACCTTCTTCACTTACAGCTAAACATGAAGGTATATTAAAGAAGGGAGTTTGCGAGTTGGCTTCATTGCTGAAGTAGCCAATCATCTCCAATGCAATCATGCCAATCAAGTCACGCGGATGAGCCTCGGCTTCTTGGGCATATTGACTGCTACCACGGACAGCGTTACCTTGGGGAGACCTCTCTTCTAGGGCAAACCCAACAAACTCGATCGAAAAGTCAGGTTGCATATTCTTGAGTACACGGGCGATTTCCAAAAACCCTGCTACTCCACTAGCATTGTCGTCAGCTCCAGGGCTGCCTAGGACCGTATCGAAATGCGCTCCAATAACGAATGTTTTGTCCGAATTCAACTGACCAGGGAGTTGTGCGATGACATTTTCACTCTCATCTACGGGTTCTCGTGTAACCACGTAACCAAATCCCATCAGTTGGTCAGCAATATAGTCAGCAGCATTGGACTGCGTTTCAGGAGTATCTCTCGCTCCTATACCATTGGCAAGTGCGTCTATATGCGCTTCAATGTTGGCTGCTGATATATCATCTACTAGAGTATCAATCATGGTTGCTGCCTGAGCTTGGTAATGTTGACCATTAATCAGACCAATCATTCCCATCAAGATACATCCCGAAACTATAAATCCTTTTCTCATAATATGAAACCACATTGTTTATAATACTCTTGTTGATTTACTTGTACAGGCATTAAGCACCCTTTGAAGCCGATCACAGAAAATTTAACAATTCAGGCATAGATCGGGGCTATAACTTGGCATTAAAGTGATGTCTGTTAATTTTACATAAATACCAGCTTGTTCCTATCCTAATTGGCGATAAAGTACTTGGGTAGCAGGGTATAAGGTAGAAATGGGAATTTTCAGACGATACAACTCTTGCAATGTTTGGCTTAAGAGTTCTACAGAGCAACACCAACAGAAGCAATACCAGCCATCGGGATATTATTTCCCCCAAACCATTGTCCCATATGATAGATTGCTAAAGAGCGCGATCGCCCTATCTTGATAAGTAAGAAAACGGAAATTTTCTGCTCCGACGCGCTTTAAATAATTTTCCCCGTCAACTAGAGAGTTACCGAAACACTGACAAAGAACTGTGTTTAGTTGCTGAATTTCTTGGGAACTACAAGTAGAACCATATCTGTATTGAAATTTCATAATAATTGAGGTGGTTAGTGATTAGGAATTGGGGAATGGAGATTGATTGTTATTACTTATCCCAAGAGCAAAAAAAAGCTTCTCTACTTCTTCTCGATCGCTTTTTACATTAAGAATAAAGAAAAAAACAGGAGCAAACAATGATGGAACTTAAATATCGTGGTATTCCTTATCGACAAAGCACTGATAACGAGATTAAAACTCCTGAGTCTCGTATTACTGCTAGATTCTTAGGAAGAACTTATCTGATACGCAGATATAATGAATTGATTGCTAGTTATCAATTCGGTTTATGTAAGTACAGAGGGGTAAACTACTAACTCATCCCAATAACAAATGCATCGATAAATTATATAGTGATGATAGGGAATAGGGAATAGTGAATAGGTAAGAGGGAATAGGGAACAGCGAAATTAGTAATTACTAGGTACTATCTTGACTTACCCATATAAAAATAAGAAAGAGCGTTCATAACGTAATTATTATAGGTAATAGGTAACAGCTTCATAAAAATGTATAAATAATTTTGCCTAAGTAGTTATCATTTATCAATCATGGTAAACATAAGAGCATTCATATTCCATTAGGGAAGATTCGCTCTTAAATGTTAAAAATATTATGGATTTCTGATTAAATTTTAACAGTATGGATTTTTCCCCCGAAATTACTACCCTGGCACAATATTTAGTAGGAGAGTTTGATAACCAACAACAAGCACTAGAACAACCAGCTTGGTATGTTCATTTACGCCTTTGGCAGCGTCCAATATCATTATTTACTGAAGATAGCATTACTTTATTTGCAGAACAAGCCAGTGTAGTTAATATCGCTCAACCTTATCGCCCCAGAATTTTACGCCTTAGAGATAGAGATTCTATAGAAATTGAATACTATATGTTCAAAAATATAACTAAAGTCCAAGGCGCAGGAAGAAATCCCGAAAAATTAAGGGAAATCACTCTAGAAGATATTGAATTTTTGCCCAACTGTACTCTTAAAGTAGCAACAGATATTATATCTCCTGATAACTATCGTTTTATTACATCTCCCGTTACTGAAACACCTTGTAGTTTTAATTACCAAGGAAATAACTATCAAGTATTTCTCGGATTTGAAGTGACCAACTCAGAACTTAAAACTTATGATAAGGGAATTGATCCGAGTACAGGAAAAGGTATTTGGGGTGCATTAATGAGAGCTTATCAATTTAGAAAATTACCAAATAATTGTTAGTAGTTAGTAGTTAGTAGTTAGTAGTTAGTAGTTAGTAGTTAGTAGTTAGTATAAATTTATTTAAAAAAAAAGAAGGCAAACTATAATTTTACCTTCTTAAGAATTAACACAATATGCTATCTATTGCTGTAGTTTCTAGGCATCATCGAGGGCGAGAATTCCTGGTAATTCTTTACCTTCGAGAAGTTCTAAACTTGCGCCACCACCAGTAGAAATATGGCTCATTTTGTCTGCAACACCAACTTTTTCTACCGCAGCTACAGAGTCACCACCACCAATGATGGTAATAGCTTCAGATTTTCCTGCTAGGGTATTAGCAATAGCCTCTGTTCCCACTGCAAATTTATCAAATTCAAATACTCCCATAGGACCATTCCAAATAACTGCATTGCAATCAGCTAGAGCATCTTGGAAGACTTTAACGGAGTCTGGACCAATATCTAAACCCATCCAGTCATCAGGAATACTATCAATAGTAACAGTTTGGGAGTTAGCATCAGGAGCAAAGTTATCAGCTACTACAACATCAGTAGGTAACAGTAGTTCCACTCCTAATTCTTTGGCTTTAGCTTCTAAAGTTTTAGCTAATTCCAGTTTGTCTTCTTCTACTAAAGATTTACCAACGCTTAGACCGCGAGCTTTATAGAAGGTGAAGATCATACCACCACCAATGAGCAGCTTATCGCATTTTTCTAGTAAGGTTTCAATTACACCAATTTTACTAGATACTTTAGAGCCACCAATGATAGCAGCTAGAGGACGTTTGGGGTTATCAACTGCATTTTGTAAGAATTGTAATTCCTTCTCAATTAAGTAACCAGCAACACAAGGACTCAGATATTTAGTTACTCCTTCTGTAGAAGCATGGGCGCGGTGTGCTGTACCAAATGCTTCATTAACGTATAAGTCAGCATTGGATGCTAAAGCTTGAGCAAATTCGGGGTCGTTTTTAGTTTCTTCACTGTGGAAGCGGAGATTTTCTAGTAAAATTACTTGACCATTGCTCATTCCATTAACAGTAGCAGTAACTTCTTCTCCTATACAGTCATCACACTTAGTAACTTCTTGTCCTAAAAGTTCTGAAAGACGTTTAGCCACAGGAGTCAAACGGAGTCCTTCTTTAACTTCTCCTTTGGGACGACCCATGTGACTACAGAGAATTACTTTAGCACCTTTACCAGTTAAATCTTTGATGGTGGGTAAAGCAGCCCGAATACGAGTATCATCGGTAATGTTTCCATTGTCATCTAAAGGCACATTAAAATCCGCTCTGACTAAAACTTTTTTTCCTGCTACATCAGTTTCAGTTAAGCTAGCTACGGTTTTTTTTGACACAGCAATGTCCTCCTATTGCAGTTTGTGAAATTACTAGATTTTTAAAATTAGAGTGCCGATATGCAAGTCAAACACTACCCCGAATCTAAAGATAAAATTAAAAATAGGGGGTTAGGATTAATCTACCAGAGGGGCAGTAATCCGTAAACAGTCTTAATCTGCTGGCTCTAGTAGCTCTACATTTAACCAAATGTTGGGGGTAGCAACATAAAATTTAACTAGGGCATAATCCCCATTAAGTTCCAGGATTTCCCCTTTACTCTCGAAAAGATAGGAAGGAAAGCGAGTATCACTGGCTGTAGCTTCTAGGCTGTTGGCTAATTTTTCGGGGTTTGCCTTGACTAATGAGCCTTTTTTGATTTTTGCTGCCATAATTCGATTTTTAGGATCAGTATTTAAAGTGAGTATATAGCCTTTCTCAGAAAGGGTGAAGTACATCTGGGAATGGTGACTAGTGACTGGTAAGAAGGTGACGCTTGTATTTCCCAATCCCCAATCCCTAAAACCGACAAATTCTGTACCTCATGAGTATGAGAAATCCTATTTGAACCTCCCGTCGGTAAACCGAGGGATTCTCGCTTCTCAACCTCTTAACTAGATATGACTTTAACCATATCCCCGTCAGAACGATTCCACGAGCATTTTAGTTTAACGTTCACGGGCGCACCGACCGCAAACGGAGCTAAATTCTATTTAATTTTTTTTTGGCTCTACATTGCCGGCTTACCTAATATACCAGTCGCGTCACCATTACAATTTCTAGGGCGATATTTGTGCCGACGATCTGAGGTAAGGGATTTAATCCCCAATTATTTACTGCGCTTTACCGCTTTTAGTATTGTACTACAAAGCTTTGAACCCTTACCGCGCTCATCTTGACTGGATTTCATCCCGTCAGTAAACTGAGGGTCTTCATCCAGAAGAAAGATAAA
>JAAUYH010103177.1_pt1 | contig 12374 bp, 10 predicted proteins | sample 7278061 | NCBI WGS metagenome assembly JAAUYH01 (sample SAMN14350203, study PRJNA611818) | marine sediment metagenome | isolation source: surface marine sediment (0.6m) | place: French Polynesia: Moorea | collected 2018-08
CATCGACGCCGCCCGAACCGGCCTGTTCGCCGGCGGCCCGGGCGCCCTGGCGGCGCCGGTCGCCGCCTGCCTGCTCGGCGATCCGGCGTTCCTGGTTCTGCAGTCGGCGCCCTTGGTGCCGGGCGTCGAGTCTCGACGGCTGTTTCGCCCGCACGGCCTTTGGGACGAGGGCGGCGCGGGCCTGACGGCGGTGCGGTCCGACCGGCTGGATCGGACTTTCCAGCCGGCCACCTTGCTGTCCGCGCTCGACGTTCCGGTTCTCGCCTTCTATGGCGAGCGCGACGTGGAGCTCCCGGCGCTGCGGTGTGCAGAGACCCTGGACGATCTGCGTCACGGCCAGGGATCCGATGTGACGGTGCACGTGTTCCCGGATGCCGATCACAGCCTGATCCAGCGGCCGTCCGCGGCCGCGCCTTTCGATTGGCCGCGCCTAGCTGCCGGCTATCTGCCGGCCTTGGCCGCCTGGCTGCAGACCAGGGTCCTGCGCCCGCCGGTCGGCTAGCGCCGGGTCCGCGGGGTCACGGGATCCGGTTGGACGAACTGCACGGTCCGGTCTATATGCCGGATAGTTGCCCGTGACCCTGAACCCCGAGCAGAGGGACCCCGAGATGGCGGAACTGAATCCGGATCTGTCGCAACGCGTCGTCGTCAGCACGGCGGATATGGCCTGGCAGGAAAGCCCCAGCCCCAACGTGCTGCGCAAGAGGCTGGACCTGATCGGCCCGGTCGAGGCCGGGCGCGTGACCTCGGTGGTGCAATACCGGCCGGGCAGCCGCTTCCCCTCCCATCCGCATCCGGATGGCGAGGAGATCCTGGTGATGAGCGGAGTGTTCTCCGACGAGCATGGCCGCTACCCGCCTGGCAGCTACCTGCTCAACCCGGAAGGGTATTCCCATGCCCCGTTCTCCGAGGAGGGCTGCGTGCTGTTCGTCAAGCTGCGGCAGTATCCGGGCACCGAACGCCGCAAGATCGCGGTCGATACGATCGGCGGCAAATGGGAAGACGGCGGGCCGGGCCGCAAGGTCCAGTGGCTATACCGCGAAGAGGGTTACCCGGAGAGCATGCGGCTGGTGCGGTTGGATCCCGGCGCGCAGGTGCCCGAACACGACCATCCCGGCGGCGAAGAGGTGTTCGTCCTGGAGGGCGACATCGCGGACGAGAACGGCCGCTACAAATCCGGTGACTGGCTGCGCCTGCCGCCCGGCAGCCGGCACAGCATCACCAGCCAACGGGGCGCGCATCTCTACGTGAAGGTCGGGCATCTGGGCCGCTAGGGCGGCCGGGCCAGCCGAGACCGATCCGTCATCGCGAGCGAAGCGCGGCGATCCACTGCTTCTTCAAGCAGTGGATCGCCGCGTCGCCTTCGGCTCCTCGCAATGACGGACGGTTTCAGATCAGCGGTAGCCGGCCTCGATCAGCGGGATCAGGTCGCGGATCGTCTCCGGGGTGACCACGCCGCCGCCGGTGTCGACCTTCCAGCCGGTCAAGCCGAACTTGGCCGAGAGCACGCACTGCACCACCGGCAGGAAGCCCTGCAGGTAGAGCTGCTGGTCCAGGGTCACCGAGACATAGCCGTCCAACAGCCCGTCGATGGTGGCCGGCGCCAGGTCGATGCCGCCCATGACGATCTCGCCCGGGTCCTTGCCGGCCTGCTGCAGTGCCTGGGCGGTGACGCCCGTCAGGGTGCCGTGCTGGGTGCCGAACGCCTTCACCTCCGGATTGGAGTCCAGATAGGCGACGATCACCGGCACCGCCAGGGAGGCGTCTGAGTCGACCTCCGGGCTGATCACCAGCTCATCGACGTCGAGCCCGGCATCCAGCAGGGCGTCGCGCAGGCCTTCGGCCGAGGCGCTGCGGCCCGACGCGAAATGGCCGTAGACCACCGCCTTGTCGCCGGGCTGCAGCCCGCCGTGCTCGACCATCTTCGAGCCGGTCAGCCAGCCGCCGGCATAGAGCTCGACGCCGACATAGCCGAAGCCGCCGGCGACATGCTGGTCGAACAACGGCTCGATCGAGGCATTGCCGCTGGTCACCACGATGCCCTGGTTGCGGGCGTCGGCGACCAGCCCGTCCCAGGCGTCGAAGCCGGGATGCCCCATGATCTCGATGCAGGTCGGGCTCGCCGCGACGGCCTCGCGGAACTGGTCCAGCATGGTCTCCGGCTGCCAGTTCGCATAGTGCTCGCGCAGCTCGATGCCGAGCGCCGCGGCCGCGTCGCGGGCGCCATTGGTGCGCGGCAGCGTGGCGCCGCCGCCGGGCGCGCCGCCCATCTGGAAATACATCACCATGCCGTCGCCCAGCATGTCCTGGGCGGCGGCCGCGCCGCCGATGGTCAGGGCGCCGATCGCGACCGTGGTCAGGAACGCTTTCCGATACATGCTCTTCTCCTCCCTTTCTCTTGCGGTTGGAATTGGGGGACCAGCTATCCCGGCGGCTTGACCCGCCGGGCGATCAGGGTGCCGGCCGGCAGGCGCAACCCGGCAAGCTGCCGGAAGCGCGCCGGGGTCTCGACGGCGAGATGGAAGATCACCGCCGCCAGGAACACGAGGCCGACCACCAGCCGGGTCCAGAAGCCGCCGAGCCCGCTGCTGATGATGCCGGCCTCGATGCAGCCGACCATGTAGGAGCCGAAGAAGGTCCCCGGGATGTTGCCCTTGCCGCCGGAGATGGCGGTGCCGCCGATGAACACCGCGGCCATCACGATCAGCAGGAAGGCGGTGCCCTGGGTGGTGTAGAAGTTCTTGTTCTCCAGCGTCACCATAACCCCGGCGACGGCGCCCAGCGAGCCCATCAGCGTGAACAGCTTGATCTTCTCGCGCTTGACGTTGACGCCGACCACGCGGGCGACGTTCTCGTTGTCGCCGATGAACATCAGGTGCTCGCCGAAGCGATGGCGGTTGAGGATGAACCACATCACCACCGCCGCCAGCAGCGCCCACAGCGCCTGCGCCGGCACGATGCCGACGCGCCCGGTCAGCACCTGGTGCACCGCGTATTCGTCGATGCCGCGCAGGCTGTACTGCTGGCCGGCGCCGATGATGATCGACAGCCCCTCGAAGACGAACAGGGTGGCCAGGGTGGCGATGATCGAGGGGATGCCGATCACCGTGACCAGCAGCCCGTTCAACAGGCCGATCGCCGCCCCTACCGCGATCGCCGCGAGCAGGAACAGCCAGGGCAGGATGTTGGTCACGCCGTCGCTGCCGACGATGCCGTCGGCGCCGACATCCAGCGGGAAGGCGACGAACTTGGTCAGCATGGCGAAGATGACGCCGGACATCTTCACCACCGACGGGAAGGACAGGTCGATCTCGCCGGCCGCGATCACCAGGGTGAGGCCGAGGCCGAGGATCAGCGGCGGCGGCACCGTGGCGAAGAACGACATGTAGATCCGCAGGCCCAGGAAGCTGCGCGGCGCGGTGATCATGAACACGCCGATGATCAGCAGCAGTGCCAGCAGCACCGGCAGGCCCTCGATGCGCTCCCACACCGAGCGGTGCGACTTGATCGCCGGCCTAGCCATGCTGCCGCTTCTCCTGCAGGTCGATCAGATACTGGGTGAGGTCGGGCAGCGTCAGCTCGCCGCGGGTGAGTTCCGCAACCACCTCGCCGCGGTCGAGGATGATCAGCCGGTCGGCGACCTCGTAGACATGGGCCAGATTGTGCTCGATGTAGACGCAGGCGCGGCCCGACTCCTTGATCGAGCGGACGAAGTCGAGGACCTTGCGCACCTCCTTCACGGCCAGCGCCACCGTCGGCTCGTCGAGGATGATCAGGTCGGCGTCGAAATACATCGCCCGGCCGATCGAGATGCCCTGGCGCTCGCCGCCGGACAGGTCGCTGACGGTGGAATCCACCGTGATGCCCTCGCCTCGGAACCCGATGGCGTTGAGCAGGATGTCCTGGGCGATCTCCTTCTGCTTCCTGACGTCGATGAAGCCGAAGCGGTTGGTGATCTGCCGGCCGACGAAGAAGTTCCGCCACAGCGGCTGCTTCTCGCACAGCGAGCTCTCCTGATAGACGGTCTCGAAGCGCAGCTCATGAGCCCGCTGGACCGAATAGCCACGCCAGTCGATGCGCTGATCGCGGACATAGAGATCGCCGGCGGTCGGCTTCTGCACCCCGGTCATGATCTTGATCAGGGTCGATTTCCCGGCGCCGTTGTCGCCCAGCAGGCCGACGATCTCGTTGCGGCCGACGGCGAGGGAGACGTTGGACAATGCCCGGACATTGCCGAACTGCATCGAGACGTCGTCCAGCCGGACCACGTGCTCGAAGGTCTTACCGGCGGCGTCCGCCGTGTCGCCGGCCGGGTCCCTCACGGCGCATTTCCGGCGGGCGCGGGGGGAGCCCGGGTCGCTGTGCGCGCGTTAATGTACTCGGAGCAGGCGGGCCGGAACGCTGGCGCGGTAAGCCGCTCGCCGTGCATCGATTCCTCCCTGATCCCGATATCCCGGGTATTGGATCGCGGCCCGCATGGCGCGATCGGCCTGGCCAATGGCCAGCGGGTCGATGATACGCGAACTGTTTTTTGTATGACAATATGGAGGTGGTGCCGCGGCGGCCTCAGATCGGCTTCGCGGCGGGCCGGTCGGCGAGCACCTTGGCAAGCCAGTCGTCATAGTCGGCCTTGCGGACCAGGGCGACGATCGATCCGCCGAAACCGCCACCGGTCAGGCGCGCGCCGATCGCGCCATGGCGCTGGGCGGAGTCGGCCAACGCGTCGATTTCCGGAATCGAGACCTCGTAGTCGTCGCGCTGCGACCGGTGGCTGTCGTTCATCAGCGCGCCGAAGCGGGCCATGTCGCCGCCTCTCAGCGCCGCGACGCCATCCAGCACGCGCTGGTTCTCGGTCACCACATGCCGGGCCCGGCGGTTGAGCGGCTCCGGCAGCGCGTCGACCCGATCGAGGCCGTCCATGGAAACGGCCCGCAGGTTCGCCACTCCCAGAGCCTGGCAGGCCGCCTCGCATTCGCTCCGGCGGGTGTTGTAGCCGCCTTCGGTCAGCTTGTGCGCCACGCCGCAATGGATGATCGCGACCCGCTCATCGACCGGCAGGTCGACCAGCTCGGTGGTCAGGTCCTGGGTATCGAGAAACAGGGCCTTGCCCAGCGTGCCGAGTGAGGAAACCATCTGGTCCATGATGCCGCACTGCATGCCGACATAGCCGTTCTCGGCTTCCTGGCCCAGCTTGGCGATGGTGACGTCGTCGACCTCGACCTGCAGCAGGGCGCGCACCGCCCGCAGCACCGCGACCTCCAGCGCCGCTGAGGACGAGATGCCGGCCCCCATCGGCACGTCGCTGTCGATGGCAAGGCGCATGGGCGGGACCGCGATGCCCTTCTGGGCCAGCACGGACACGCTGCCCAGCACATAGTCGGACCAGTCGCCGCGCCGCGGCTCGCCGAGCCGTCGCTCGACGGTCTCGTCGAACTGGGTGGCATGCATGGTGAGCATGCCGCCGACGGCGCCGTCGGCGGCGCCGACCTCGACCACGGTCCGGTACGCCAACGGCGTCGGCAGCACGAAGCCGCCATTGTAGTCGGTGTGCTCGCCGAGCAGGTTGGCGCGCGCCGGAGCCTCGGCCACGGCATCGGGATCGCGACCGAACACTTCGCGGAAGCGGCCGGCGCTCACGGGCCGGCGTCCCGCAGCCGCGCGGCCGTCTCCTCGGGGAGCGCGTCGACCAGGAAGGCGCCGCCGGCCTGCTCGACGCCGGCCAGGTATTTGAGCTTCTCCGCCGTGCGCAGCGGTGGATAGAACTGGGTGTGGAAGTGGAAGGTCGTCTCCTCGCCCTTCGGGGCCGCGTGCAGCGACATGATGTAGGGGAAGGAGCGGTCGAACAAGGCGTCGTAGCGCCTCACCAGCTCGCCGAGCAGGGAGGCGTAGTCGCTGATCTCTTCCGGCGTCATCTCCCACGGTCCGGGCAGCGGCCGGCGTGGCGCGATCCAGACCTCGTAGGGAAAGCGGGCGAAGGGCGGCACGAAGGCCACCATGCTGTCGCGCGCGCACACCGTGTAGGTGGTGCCCATGCGGTCCAGCAGCCGCGCCAGGGCCGGGCCCTCGCGGAACGTCGCGACGGCGGCCTGCTGCACCGGCGGCACCCAGGGGAACGCGTAGATCTGGCCATGCGGATGGTGCAGGGTGACGCCGACCTCCTCGCCCTTGTTCTCGAACGGCAGCACGGATTGCACGTGCTCCTGGCCCAGCAGGTCGACATAGCGGTCGGCCCAGGCGTGGACCAGCAGCTCCCGGCGTTCCTGGCTCATCCCGGCCAGATCGCCCTGATGCGCCGGCGTGAACACCAGCACCTCGCAGGTCCCGCGCGCGGCCATGGTCTCGACCGGAAGACCCGGTGCGCTGGAGGCCTCGGCATGGAAGCCGGGAAAGCGGTTCTCGAACACCGCGACCTCGAAATCGGCGAACGGGATCTCGCTGGCGAAGCCGCCCGGCTGGGTCGGGCAGAGCGGACAGTATTCCGCCGGCGGCTTGAAGGTGCGGGCCTGGCGATGGGCGGCGTAGGTCACCCATTCGCGGCGGAAGGGGTGCCAGCGGCTGTGCGGGTCCGGCGGCGGCACCGGCTCGATCTCGACGGTCGGCTCCAGCCCATGCGGCTGCCAGCCATAGAGGTAGAGGTTGCGGCCGTCGGCCTTCCGGTGATGGCGCCGGTGCACAGTCATGGCCTCGCTCATGGCAGGGTCCAGGCGGCGACGTCGTGTCCGGCCAGGCGGCGTTGCCCGAGCCGGAAGTCCGCGCCGTCGGGCGCCGGCACGTCGACCGCTTCGGCACCGTAGTTGAAGGCGAACTGCAGGGTGCCGCGGCGGCGCAGCCGCAGATCGCCGGGCAATGGCTTGGCATCGAGCCCGGCGGCTGCCGCCAGGTGATCGACGACCGCCTCGAGCAGGTCGTCATCCGGCCAGCAGGCCAGATAGTGCCGTCCGCCCTCGGCGACGAGCGCCGGCCGACCGGTCTCGAATTGGGCGATGGGCTGGAGATCGGTTTCCAGATCCTCGGCCCAGCGCCGCGCGGTGAAGCGGCGGTTGCCCCAGGCAACCGGCTGGTCCAGGCCGGGGCGCAGGCTGGCGACCCGGTTCACCTTGATCGCAATGAGGTCCGCCAGCCGGCCGGGCGGCAGGTTCTCCGGGATCCGGAAGCTTCGGGTCTTCGACCCGCTGCGCGGCCCGAAGAGGGTGACGCCGTGATAGGCCGCGAAGGCTGAGGAAGCGGCGGCGGAGACATGGGGCAGGGTCGGCGCCACGACCAGCGCATAGCCGTCCAGGGCCGCGCCCGGCGGCACCATGTCCACGTCCAGGCCACGCCGCCGCAGCGCCGAGTACCACTGGAAGACCGATGCAAGGTAATCGAAGTCCTGCCCCTGTGGCTGGATCTCGCAGATCCAGCAGGCCTCGTAGTCGAACACCAGCGCGACCGACGCCCGGTCGCCGTCCGGCAGCTCAAGCCCGGCCAGCTCCTCGCCGACCCGGGCGGCCTCCTCGCCGCCGACATCGAGCGAGCCGTCCGGCCGATGCAGGCCGGTATGCATGTGCTCCTGGGCGAACGGGGCCTGCCGCCAGCGGAAATACGACACGACCTCGGCGCCGTGGGCCAGGGCTTCCCAGGTCCATAGCCGCACCATGCCGGGCGCAGGCGACGGGTTCCAGGCGGCCCAGTTGACCGGCCCCGGCTGCTGCTCCATCACCCAGAAGCGGCCATGCCCGACGGCGCGATAGAGGTCATGGTTCCAGGCGGCGATGTCGGGGTGGCCGGTCTCGGCGTAGCGGACCTTGGTCGCGTCGTCGAGCCGCGAGCGCTCGGTGAAACCGAGCGGGTAGCTGTCCCAGGCGGCGAAATCCAGGGGCTCGCCGACCCGGAAATGGTCGAACTCCAAGAAGAAGCCCATGAAGTTGTGGGTGATGAAGCGGTCCGGCGAGTGACGCCGGAGGACAGCGATCTGGGAGCGGTTGAAGCGGTCGATCTGTTCCGAGGCGAACCGGCGATAGTCCAGCACGTGCGACGGGTTGGCCTCGGTCACCGTCATGTTGGGCAGATCGATCTGGTCCCAGCGGCGGTAGTCCATGGACCAGAACAGGTTGCCCCAGGCCTCGTTGAGGGCCTCGACGGTGCCGTAACGCTCCTTCAGGAAACCGCGGAACGCCCGGCATGCGGCGTCCGAGAAGCTCAGGACCGTGTCGTGGCAGCCGTACTCGTTGTCGGTCTGCCAGCCGGCCACCGCCGCGTGCCGTCCGTAGCGCTCCGCCAACGCGGTGACGATCCGCAATGATTCCATGCGGTAGGTCGGGCTGGAGAAACAGTAATGGCGGCGCGAGCCGAAGCGCCTGAGCCGGCCATCGGAATCGACCGGCAGGATGTCCGGGTACTCGTCGACCAGCCATTTCGGCGGGGTCGCGGTCGGCGTGCCCAGGACGACCTTCAGCCCGGCCGCGCCCAGCGTCTGCAGCGCCCGGTCCAGCCAGCCCCAGTCATAGCAGTCGCGCTCCGGCTCGATCCGGCTCCAGGCGAACTCGCCGATGCGGACATAACGGATGCCGAGCTCCGCCATGCGGCGGGCATCATCGACCCAGTCGGATTCGGGCCAGTGCTCCGGATAGTAACAAACGCCCAGCATGGACTCGTCCCCAGCCACCGCCGGTCCGGTCATGCACGTGCCTCGAGCCTGGACCTTCGCGGGCGGCCACGTCACCCGCTTTACGATTTTTTGTCAAGATTTTGTATTTCTTTCGGATGGGCCGGCGCGGCGGCTCGCGCCCACGATCCGCTCGGGCGTGGATCGCGGCCGGCTAGGCCACCATCACCTCGATGCCGGCCTTGCGCAGCCGCCGCACCGCGTCGGGCGCGGCCTCCTCGTCGGTCACCAGAACGTCGGCCTGGTCCAGCGGCGCCACGCGCGCGGTCGCGACACTCAAGAGCTTGCTGTGATCGCACAGGAAGATGACCCGCCGCGCGGCGGCGATCATGGCATGCTTGACCTCGGCCTCGTCGAGGTTGGTGTTGGTAAATCCTTTGTCCGGGTCGACGCCGTTGCAGCCGATGAAGGCGATGTCGGCGTTCACCTCGCGCAGCAGCAGCGAGGCGAAGGGCGCGACCAGCGAATGCTGCAGCGGCCGCAGCGTGCCGCCGGTGACCACCACCGTCACGCCCGGATGGGTTTCCAGGGCCAGTGCGATGTTCAGGGCGTTGGTGACGACCACCACGTCGGTCAGGTCCCGGGACAGCGCCTTGGCCAGCTCGGTGGTCGTGCTGCCGACATCGATGATGACCGTGTCGCCGCTGCGCACCATCTCCGCGCCGGCCCGGCCGATCCGCTTCTTGGCATCGGCGTTGGTCTGGCTGGTCAGTTCCAGCGGCATCTCGTAGCGGCGCGGACGGACCGGCACGGCGCCGCCGCGGGTGCGCCGCAGCGCCTGCTGGGATTCCAGATAGTCGAGGTCGGCGCGCACGGTGACCGCCGATACGCCGAGCCGTTCGGCCATCTCGGTCACATGCACGTTGCCCTCGCGCTGCAGGATTTCCGCGATTGCCTGGTGCCGCAATGTGGCTTGTAGCGATGGCATGGCACTTTGCTTTCCATTTTTTGCCATTTGCTGTCAATCGAAAAACTCGGAAAGCCGACCTTCCGGATGGCGGCGACGCGATCCGGAGAGGCCGCCACCGAAAACCGGTTTGATCGGTGCCGGAATGGTTGGTGCTGCGGCCGCCTAGGCCATGGTGAAGCGGGGAGTCGAGCGGGAGAGCATGCTTGTCGATCGGGACGACAGGCTTTCGCAAGCACCGGCACGGGACGTCAGCCACGCCACGCCGTTTGCCTATCCGCCGCTGGATTTAGACGAGAGCGCGGCGCTGACCCGCGACGCGGAGGGTCTGAAGGAAGCGGTGGCGCCGGTGGCGATGCCCCGAGGCGCCTTGGCTCAGTCTTCGCCGCCGGGTGGCCCCCAGAAGATCGCCCAGGCCGCGAAATCGTCGCTGAAGGTCTCGAAGCGGTGCTCCATCCCGGCCGGCACGAAGATCAGATCACCCGGACCGAAGGATACATCCTCGCCATCACGCCGAAAGGTGCCGGTGCCGGATGTGACGACGTAGAGTTCGTCCTTCTCGTGCGGCTTCTGGTCGTCCGCGCCGCGCGGCGCGTAGAGCCCGGCATACATGCTGCCATGGGCGATCAGCTGACGCCATTGGCGCTCCGGCGGATCCGGCAGGGCGCTCTTGGCGTCGGCGAGGGTGTGCAGCCAGTTCTCGGTCATCTCGGCCTCCCAGGTCACCGGGCCGAGGCTAGGCCGCGGGCCGCCGGAGTCCCAGGGAAATCTTGTCGGCCGACAATCGGGTGCCGCTCAACCCGGCACCGCGGTCAGGATCGATTTCAGCAACAGCGTCACCACCAGCCCGGCCATCAGCATCGCGACCAAGGACAGCACCAGATGCTTGGCGCGGTTCTCTTCCGGCACGCCGACCAATCGCGGCACGCCGCGATAGAGTATGACCAGCGCGTAGACGAATCCGCAGAGCCAGAGGATCGTGCCGAATACCGGGATCGGGTTCAGCGACCCGGCGACGATATAGGGCGTCAGGGCCAGCGCGACGAGAACGTAGGCGGCGTTGAAGTCGTTGCGCCCGCCCATCATCCCGGCGAAGAAGCCGATCACCAATGCCCAGACGATCAGGCCGACGAACTGCGTCACCATGCGCAGCACGATCGCGAGAATGGGACTGGCCGTCTCCGGAAGCGTCGCGCCGGCGCTGGTGGCGATGATCTCGTAGAGCGGCTGCAAGAGCCAGATCAGCACCGCGTGCAGCAGGGCGGTGACGATGATGAGCGGCAGGACGTGTTCCCTGGCGACCAACTGCCAGGGCGGCACCGGCTCGCTGTTCTTGGCCAGGGTTGCCTGCGGGTCCACGACCATCCCGTAGATACGGCCGGCGGTTGTTGCGATATCCACCATCGGTCAGGCTGTCTTCATTCAACCGGGCCGGCATCAAGACCGCGACGATGATGCCCTTGCAGATCGACAAGGCAAACATCGGATGCGGCGTCCCTTGCCGGCATTGTCTAGAACATGGAACTTCACGGGGATGGCACAAGCAAGGCGACGTTCCGGGGATGCGGCGATCCTGGACCTCACGATCGAGCGGATCGGAGCTCGGGGGGACGGAATCGCGCAACACCGGGGCCGGCCGGTCTATGTGCCCTTCACCGTGGCCGGCGACCGCGTCCGGGCCCGCCTGGAGGGTCGCCGCGGCGACGGGCTGGCGGCGGCACCGCTCGAAATCCTCGAACCGGGAGAGGGGCGGCGACCGCCCGCCTGCGCCCATTTCGGCATTTGTGGCGGCTGCGCCCTGCAGCATGCGGATGACCGGATCTACCGTGACTGGATGCGCGGCCGGGTCCGCACCGCCCTCGACCGCCAAGGCCTCGGCGACGTCAAGGTCGAGGCTCCCGTATCCACCGGACCCGGCGGCCGGCGACGGGCGACCCTGGCGGCGCGCCGAACCGCGGCCGGCGTGGTGCTGGGATTCAACGAGCGCCGCCGGCACCGCATCGTCGACCTGTCCGAGTGTCCGGTGCTGCGCCCGGACCTCACCGTGTTGCTGCCGCCGCTGCGCGACCTGCTGGGCGCCATCCTTGCCGCCGGCGATGGCGCCGATGTCGCGCTGACGGCGCTCGATGGCGGGGTCGACATGACCATCGTCGCGGCGGCGGAGCCTGATCTCGGCGCACGGGAGCGGCTCGCCGCATTCGCGGACGCCGTCGATCTGGCGCGGCTGTCATGGCGCGCCGGCGAAGGCCCCGCCGAACCCGTCTCGCAGCGGCGGCCGTGCATCGTGGTGTTCGGCGGCGTGCCCGTGTCGGTTCCGCCGGGCGCCTTCCTCCAGGCCAGCGCGGAGGGTGAGGCGGAGCTGGTCCGCCGGGTGGTGACTGCGGTAGCCGGGGCGGGCCGGGTCGCCGACCTGTTCGCCGGTCTTGGAACCTTCAGCCTGCCGATGGCCAAGGCGGCGGCGGTCCGCGCGGTGGACGGGGACGCCGATGCGGTGGCGGCTTTGCGGGCGGCAGCCCATGGCGCCGGACTGGCCGGCCGGGTCACGGCGGACTTGCGCAACCTGTTCCGCGATCCGGTGGCGGCGGAGGATCTCGCGCCGTTCGACGCCGCGGTCTTCGACCCGCCCCGGGCCGGCGCCGCGGCGCAGGCCGCCGAGCTGGCCCGCTCCAGCGTCGCGTGCGTCGTGGGCGTGTCCTGCCATCCGGTCAGCTTCGCCCGCGATGCGGCCACGCTGGTCGGCGGCGGCTACCAGCTGGAAGGCGTGACGCCGGTCGACCAGTTCCTGTGGTCGGAGCATATCGAGCTGGTCGGCGTATTCCGCCG
>JAAUYH010015820.1_pt1 | contig 12372 bp, 15 predicted proteins | sample 7278061 | NCBI WGS metagenome assembly JAAUYH01 (sample SAMN14350203, study PRJNA611818) | marine sediment metagenome | isolation source: surface marine sediment (0.6m) | place: French Polynesia: Moorea | collected 2018-08
CAAAAAGAATTAAGTATAAAATATATAGCACTCTGTCTCTTCAGGTAGGGTGCTTTAAAAATCGGTAACAATGAAAAAAGTATTGTTTTTGATAGGTCTTCTACTCGCCACATTTTCATGTAAAGACAAAACAACTGAAAAACAAGTAGAAACGGCAGATATGATTATAACCAATGCCAAGGTTGCGGTGATGGATGAAAATAGAACGATTACGGATGCCATTGCCGTAAAAAATGGCAAAGTAATGGCCACGGGAAGTGCTGAGGAAATTTCAAAGCTCATAGGCGATAGCACGAAAGTTATCGATGCGAAAGGCCGAACGCTTATCCCAGGATTAAACGACTCGCATTTACACCTAACTCGTGGTGGACGTTTTTTCAATGCTGAAGTCCGATGGGATGGTGTAAAAACACTAAAGCGAGCACTTGAAATGTTGAAAGAGCAAGCTGCCCGAACACCCAAGGGGCAGTGGGTACGAGTCATTGGTGGTTGGAGTCCTTTTCAATTTGAAGAAAAGCGCTTGTTCACAATGGAAGAGTTGAATGAAGCTACGGGAGATGTTCCCACCTACGTACTTTTCTTGTACAGTCAAGGCTATTTGAATCAGGCGGGGCTTGATGCCTTGGGTATCGATGAGAATACCGAAGCTCCAAAAGGATCTCGATTTGAGAAAGGACCAGATGGTAAATTGACAGGAGTGCTCATCGCAGAGCCAAATCCTACTATCTTATACGCTCGTATTGGTAGTCTGCCACCATTGACCCAAGAAGAAATGGAAAACGGTACTAAACAATTTTATCGAGAATTAAATAGCTTCGGAATTACAAGTGGTATCGACGCCGGGGGAGGCGGGCACAAGTTTCCAAAAGACTACACGGGTACGAAAGCATTGGCAGATGCTGGTGAAATGCCCCTTCGCTTGTCATATTACTTATTTCCACAAAATAAAGGGGCTGAATACGAAGAATTCCAAGAATGGATGGCTACCAATAAAGTTGGTCACAATGGAGAAATTCATTTAGATCATGGTTATGAATTGGAAGGAGGAGGCGAATTTTTGGCCTGGAGCGCCGGTGACTTTGAAAATTTTTTAGCTCCACAACCCTTATTGAATCGAGACAGACCCACTTGGCGGGAAGATCTAAAGCGCATCGTACGCTTGCATGTTGACAATGGTTGGCCTTTTAGAATTCACGCCACCTATGGTGAGACTATCTCGAATATGCTGGATGTTTTTGAAGAAGTCAATCAAGAAACTGATGGTAAACTGGCATCAAAACGATGGTTATTTGATCACGCTGAAACTGTGCAGGTAAAAGACCTGGAGCGTATTAAGGCACTTAATGGTGGCATTGCCATTCAGGCACGAATGGCCTATGCGGGTGAATATTTTGTGGAGCGCTATGGTGCTGAAAAAGCTAAAGAAGCACCGCCCGTAAAAAAAATGATAGAAATGGGACTACCCGTAGGAGCTGGTACCGATGGCACCCGTGTAGCAAGCTATAACCCTTGGCCTGCCTTGTACTGGTTGGTTACCGGAAAGACTGTTGGTGATTTTCAACTGGCATCAGAAGAAAATCAATTAACCCGTGAAGAAGCCTTGCATTTGTATACAAAAGGTAGTGCTTGGGTATCGAATGAAGAAACAGTTAAGGGTACATTGGAAGAGGGGATGTTTGCCGATTTTACGATCCTTTCAGACGATTATTTCAGCATTCCTGAAAAGCAAATTAATGATTTAAGATCTGTACTCACGGTAGTTGGTGGTGCTGTAGTATATGGTGCTGAGGAATTCAGTAAAATGAGTCCTTCAATACCTGAGCCCATACCAAGCTGGTCACCAGTAAAATACTTTGGCGGTTATCAATCTAAATAAACTTTCAATAATAAAATTTTAATCAAAATGGAAACAGCAGTAAAAACAAAATGGAATATCGACAACACACACTCAGAAGTAGGCTTCAAAGTAAAGCATATGATGATTTCAACCGTAAAAGGACACTTTGAGGAGTATGAGGCATCCATAGAAACTTCAGATGATTCATTTAGTGATGCGGCATTCAACTTTTCAGCAAAAATCGATTCTATTAATACTAAAAACGGCGATCGTGATAATCACTTAAAGTCGGACGATTTCTTTAACGCCAGCGAATATCCTGAAATGACTTTCGTTTCGAAGTCTTTTGATGGAGAAACGCTTGTTGGTGATTTAACCATAAGAGACATAACCAAAGAAGTAAGCTTGGAAGTAGATCTTAATGGGGTAGCAGTTGACTCTTACGGACAAACCAAGGCAGGTTTTGAAATTAGAGGAAAGATCAACCGAAAGGATTTCAACCTGGCCTGGAGTGCCGTTACCGAAGCGGGTAGCATTGTAGTTGCCGATACAGTGAACTTAGTGATTGACGCACAGTTTGTAAAAGAGGTATAGTTTCAACGTAAAGGCTGTCAATGACGGACAGCCTTTTTAAATCATTTCAATCTAATGAAAAATTCAAAGAATACATCGCGAAGGGCTTTTCTGCAAAAGGCAGGTTGGTCCACCTTAGCCTTAGGTAGTTTACCATTGCTATCAACAAGCTGTGAAACCAAACCAAAACCGAAAAATACAGCGACAGAGAGTTCAATATCTTCATCGGTTGTCACGCGAAAAAACATTGCTGATATCCCGGCCAATGACCCTGAAATTAAGCTACTAAAAGATGCTATAAGAATCTTAAAAGACCGTTCTGAAATTGCACCTTTAGACCCTTCTGGTTGGACGGCACATGGAATGCTTCATGCTACGTTCTGTGCAACAAGCATGTATTCAAATCAGGTGCACTATAACTGGTATGTATGGCCCTGGCATCGCTTATATCTTTGGTCTATGGAGCAAAAACTGCAAAAAGCAGTAAACGAACCACAATTGGCGCTCCATTACTGGGATTGGACAAAGTCTAATTTTATTCCAGAACATTACTGGGGTGATGAAAGCAATCCTTTAAACAATATCACGCGATTGGTAGCATCAACCGATGAAATTCCTAAAGACTTCATCAATGTGGGGGCAGCTTTTAGAGCAGACAAGTACAAAACTTTCGGCGGTTATCCTGCTATAGAAAAACGTGGAGATTCTCAATTGGATGGTATTGCTGAGCAAACCTTCCATAACAATATTCACAATTGGATCGGCGGTCAAATGGCGACTTTTACCGAATCAGGTTTTGATCCTATTTTTTACGGACATCATGGTAATTGTGATCGTATTTGGAAAGCGTGGCAGGCCTACAGCGAAAAAAACGTTCTCCCAACGGATGAAGAATGGCTCGAAAAAACATTGTATGCCACCGATGGCAATGGAAGGCCCGTAGATTTTAAAATCAAAGATTTACTCAGCACAGAAGACCTTGGCTATCGCTTTGCAGACCTTGATTTAAATCCGAATTTCTGTAATCCTTTTACGGAAGACGACAAACCAAAACGAGAAGCTTCACAGAGAGACTGTATTGTACCATTGAACCTGAGAACTTCAGATGGCGATGCGATCTATGCGGAGTTTGAAAATAAGGAACGTACGCATGTCATACTGCATTTTGAAAGAGCTCAATTACCCTATCAACCGTACTGTGCACGGGTCTTTTTTGAATATGATAAAGAGGGAGTAAAACAAAGTAAATACACAGGAACATTTACGATTTTACCCATCTTGGATTTAGATTCGGTATTACTTCAAAATGGAGTCCATCTTCAGATAGAGATTGAAAAAGAGCTGGCAGATGCCATTGATGCTAAGAAAGATATTCAGGTTATTTTTCAGCCAGTACCCTTACCAAATCGAAATATTCCCGATGAACTATTGAAATTAGAAAATATCTCGTTAGTTACGCATTATGAAAACGATTAGTTATTTGTTCGCTGTAATAGGTCTACTGCTCTGCAGTTCATGTAGCAAAAAAGACAGGCTTCCCATTCTAGGCGAGAAGACTTTTGATACCCTTTCGGGTGAATATCGCTACTATCAAACACCTGATTTTAATTTGATCAATCAATTGGATGAAAAAGTCACCTCAAAAGATTTCCAGGGAAAAATTCAGGTAGTAGATTTTTTCTTTACCAGTTGTCCAACGATATGTCCGAAGATGACCACACACCTAAAACTGGTTGAAGAAGCCTTTGAAAAGGAGGACGGCGTAGCGCTAATTTCGTATAGTATTGATTCACAAAATGATACTCCAGAACGACTGAGGCAATACGCTAAAAGCTACAATATTAATAATGATAAATGGGCATTCTTAACGGGCAACAGCGAAACTATCTTTGAATTATCCAAAGATTATAAAGTAAGGGCTTTTGATGATAGTAGCCCACAAGGCACAAATCTTATTCACGATGGCACTTTTGTCTTGGTAGATGGTGAACTGCGAATTCGAGGTTATTATAACGGATTGGATAAGGAGGATACACTGCAACTTATAAACGATATAAAGATCCTTTTAAAGGAATACCCAAATGAAATCAGGTCTTAATCAAATTCTCTCAAATCCTTTTAGAAGTAATCTGAACCAAAGTATTTCATTCCTGTGTTTTCGAGTTTTGGTGTCGTTATCTATGATCAATACGCATGGATTAAAAAAGCTTCTTGATTTTGATGCCACTGTTCAGCATATACCTGATCCACTTGGAATTGGTGGTGAGGTCAGTGCTGCTGTTGCCATAATCGCAAATATCGTGGCACCTCTATTTGTTATTCTCGGCCTGGGTACCAGAATAGCAGTACTACCCATACTCAGTGTGACGCTGATAGGCCTTTTCGTTGTTCACGTCAATGACCCCTGGGTTGTAAAGGATGTTCCGCTGATGTATTCACTGGCCTATTTACTCATTTTCTTTATGGGTGCAGGCAAATATGCTCTCGATTATAAATTTTTCAAAATACTCTAACTATGAAGTCGCAACTCGTTTTCATACTTCTGGCCATCATTGCCGGAGCAGTTTTACCAATTCAGGCAGGATTGAATGTTCAGCTTGGTAAGTCTGTGCATCAACCTATATTCGCTGCATTTGCATCATTTCTGATAGGAACACTTGGGCTGCTAATTTATCTTTTCATCATCAAATTTGATTTCTCTAGCATTGCACAGACGAAAACCGTATCTCCCGTTGTTTGGAGTGCGGGAATATTAGGCGCATTTTACGTTACTGCGGTCATTATTCTGGCTCCGCGATTAGGTACAGCGCTTACCTTTGTTTTGATAGTCGCAGGTCAAATGACCATTTCATTGGTGTTAGACCACTATGGTTTGTTGGGTATACCTGTAAAACAGATGAACTGGCGGCGGCTCTTAGGTGTGGTATTTTTAGTGGCCGGAGTTCTGTTAATCAGACAGTTTTAAGAGGTGAATTTATGGAAAAACATAGCAGTTATTTTTTGTCTCGTATTCGCGAAAAACCTATCGGCTCAAGATGAGGAAGAGAATTCAGGATCTATTTTAGATTTTAGTTTACTGAGACAAAATGACCGAATTGAAACGGCACCAACCAACAGCAGCAATTTTTATGAAAACCTCAAAGAATTAAACCTTAGTGACAAGACGATCTTGAGTTTTGGAGGAAGCTATCGTTTTCAGACTGAAGCTTTTATTAATGAGCAATTTTCTTCTGAAGAAGATCAAACGGATTTATGGTTTTTGAATCGGTTTCAATTCCATTCGCACTTAAAAGTTTCTGATAAATTCGAACTTTTTGCCGAACTCAATTCAAGCTTGATTACAAGCAAAGAAGACTTAGCGCCAGTAGATAAAGACGAGCTTAGTTTCAATCAGCTTTTCGCCCGTTATCATTTTAATCAAAATTGGAACCTTCTGGTAGGACGCCAAAATATACGTTTAGGTAGTGGTCGGTTGGTAGATATCCGTGAAGGCCCGAATGTGCGATTGTCTTTTGATATGGTACAACTTGAATATACCAATGAGAATACCAAAATTACCGGGTTTTATTCAGTTCCTGTTCGGTTGGAAGAAGGTGTTTTTGACAATGATATGTTGAATTTTGATGAAACGTTGACGGCATTGTATTGGACACAAAACTGGAGTCCATCAACTAGTACAGACCTTTATCTGTTATACAAAGAAGAAAAAAACAAGACCTGGGATTCTGGAACTGCTAATGACAACCGCCTTTCTATCGGATTAAGACATTTCGGCTCGTGGAGGAAGTTAACTTTCAACAATGAATTTGTCTATCAAGCGGGCAGTTTTGGAAACCAGAATATTAATGCCTGGACTGCGTCTTTTAATTTAGAATATCCATTTTTATTACTGGGCAAGAAAGGAATAATTGGCCTTAAAACGGAGGCGATAAGTGGTGACTCCGACGCTACAGACACTAGCTTAAACACCTTTGACGGACTCTACCCCAGAGGGGCTTACTTTGGTCGTGTAGCGCGTTTTGGACCTTCCAATTTAATTGACGTTCACCCTTATGTCAATACACAACTAGGTGCGTTCAATCTGTCTCTGGATTATGTTGCTTTTTGGCGCTATTCACGACAAGATGGGGTCTACAGTCCTCCATTAATTTTAGAATATCCTTCAGCAAATGATCAAAGATTCATTGCTCATCAATTGGGTACTATAACAGGTTATAAGGTAAACAAATTCATAAACCTGGAGTTAGAGTCAAACATCATATTCCCGCAAGGATTTCTGGACCAAAGTGGGTTGGATGATACCTTATTTCATGCAGTACTTACTGCCGAATTTAAATTTTAAAACATATACTATGAATTACGAAACACTATCTGAAGCTATCACCGATTTACAAGGGCGAGGATATACTGAAGACTTAAATCTTAACAGTGATTGTATTGAATGTAAAGCGTTGGATTATAAACTGTATGCAGACCAGTTTGGAGTCGACGAAATGTATCGGTTTGAGGGCGATTCTAATCCGGATGATTCATCTATCCTTTTTGCGATTTCAGCACCGTCATTCAATTTAAAAGGCTTGCTTGTAGATGCATATGGGGCCTATGCTGACCCATTGAATATCGAAATGATTCAAAAACTTAAATATAAACCTTAATTAAAATCAAATGGAACTAGAAATAAGAGAACGGGAAAACAAGGGGTTTGCCGTAGCCAGAGACGACGGCAAAAAAGCTGGTTTGATGACCTACTCCATTCCTGGAAGTGATTTTATAATTATTGACCATACAGAAGTTGAAGATGAATATAAAGGTCAGGATGTTGGTAAAAAACTACTCTATAAAATTGTGGAAATGGCGAGGGAAAAAAATATTAAGATTCTTCCTCTTTGTCCATTTGCTAATGCGATGTTTAAAAAGTTAGATGATATTAAAGATGTATTAAGAAGTTAAAATCATGAAAACAAATAGATTAGAAGCATTCAGTGATGGCGTACTCGCCATAATTATTACCATTATGGTGCTGGAATTGAAGATTCCAGAAGGAAACACTTTGGAAAGCCTTCAGCCCATACTTCCCACCTTTATAACCTATATTTTAAGTTTTATCTACCTTGGGATTTACTGGAATAACCACCATCATTTGATGCATGCTTCAGCAATGGTGACTGGCAAAGTGCTTTGGGCGAACTTACATTTGCTATTTTGGCTTTCGCTATTACCTTTCGCAACAGGTTTTATGGGTGAAAATCACTTTGAGAATATACCCACTGCGGTATATGGGTTTGTGCTATTGATGGCAAGTATAGCTTGGGGTATTCTTTTCTATACACTGCGTCAGAATCATTCAAATGAAACACTTTTTAGAAAGGCCTATAAAAGTGTTTGGAAGGCATATTCGTCCACTATCTTTTATGCTTTAGGAACAATCTGGAGTTTTTTTTACCCGGTAGTAGCGATTGGAATTTATATTCTTATCGCTGTTTTATGGTTTGTTCCGAATAAAAAACTAGAGAAAATGTAACTTTGAAGATGGAAAATACAGAAACCCTCATAGAAGCAATTTCCGAGCTAGAAAAGCTAAAGACCGTGGAACGTGGTTTAAATGTTGGTTCCAGAAAAGAAAGTTCCGCTGAACATTCATGGAGCTGTATCTTAATAGCTGATATCTTATTCGATTTTTTGGAAGAGCCTTTAGATAGGATGAAAGTTTTTGAATACTTGCTTTATCATGATGTGGTAGAGGTATATGCCGGTGATGCCAAATTCAACAATCAGGAGGAAATGAAAATGAAAAAAGAAAAGGAAGAAACTGCATTCAAAAGAATAGTTTCCTTTATACCTAACAATGAGAGGTTTTCTCGAATCATCACAGAATACGAATCCAGAGAGACAAAAGAAGCCCAATTTGCTAAGGCTATTGACTGTATAGATTCTTGCGTACGAAATTTAAATGATAACAGAAAAGCAGGCGAAAATAATTTTTCTGAAGAATCGATACGAAAAAAGTATTTACCATATGTGTCTAAATTTAAAATTACACTAAAACTATTCGAAGCCTTGATGGGAAAACTTGTAGAACTAAAAAGACTGTAAAAAATTGACTTTCCAGTATTACATCTGAATACCTTCCTGCTCAGGAATAGGTTCCGGGATTAAAGAGGGGTCATCTTCAATCATCTGCCGGATATCAATTTCGATTCCCCTTGACATCGTGGTGATAGGTACATCGTTTGCTATTCCTTCAAAGGGATTTTCAGATACTTCTCCTATACGCTCCATCGTATGAAATATCCAGGAGACGATGACGCTAAAAGGAATTGATAACCAAACAAAACCATTGGCAATCAATTCAATAAGTTGTGAAGGCTTGGTGTTTTTGATAAGTTCTTGTCCAATTCCGTCAAAGACATTGATTATTCCAAATGGTAATAGAATAATGAATATCCAAACAAAGAACAGATTCAGTGTGGCAAACTGCCTTGGATAAGGGAAGTTCTTGATACGCTCCAACTTTCCTTGTAATGTAAAAAACTCAACAATCATACTTTCCATTTCCAAAAAAGAAAACTCCCAAATGAATCCCTGTTCTTTCAATTTTCGAAGATGTTTGGATTGCAGGTTCAAACAAGCAGTTTGTTTATTCGCTTTAGAAAGCACATAGGGCTTTTCCTCGGCAGAAAGATACCCTTCCAGTTCTTCATCTAATGAGAACTCTCGTTCACTTACTTTGATATTCTTCATATACTCTCTATCAGAAGCATTTACACTTGACATTTCCCACAGCTTGGGTGCTCGTAAGGCGTGTCTCAGCGAGGTCATCCATGCTACATGGCGTAATATCAGTTCTTTTCTGATCAAAAAGAACGCTGCATCGGTCAACTCCTTTTTTGCATGCTCATTGGTGATGTAGTCATTCACCATTATGGTAAAAGATCGAGAGGCATTAACGATGCCTCCCCAAACCTTTCTTGCTTCCCAAAGCCTCCCATAGGATGCGTTATTTTTAAAACTTACTATAAAGGCTAGAGCGCTACCCACTAAAGCAATTGGCAACCATGGTAAGTGCAGAAACTTCCAATCGAAAATGGCGTAAAGAATGGTGGGAATTGTGGAAATAACTATGAACTTGTAGATGTTTCTGCGTGTCCATAACAGCATAATTTTGATGGAATAATTTCTTTTTGCATACATAAGGCAGTATAGAATTTAAAAGACGAATATGAAAATTTAAAGTGGATAAGGGTCTACAAAACCTCACCCCGTGCAGGATATCCTGATTTCACAATGTAATCGACTGCCTTAACAAACGACGCCAGATAAGGCCTACCCCAAGGGTTACTGTTCATTGCAGCATAGTAAATATCATTCTTGTTATCTACCAGGAAAAGGCCTGGTTCGCTAAAAACTGCTGGCTCTCCTTGTTTTACAGCTTCACTTATGTATAAGCCCCAGTTTTTGGCCGTCTCGATATCTAGATTGTATCCTAAGGTAAGACTTTTAAGCTCCCAATCTTTACGTGATAGCCGTGCTCTTTTCTCCGAGTCCATGCTCACCGCGACTACATCGACGCCTCTTTCTTTAAAATCTGGTAAAAGAGCTTCCAATTGCTGCAAGTACTTTTTGCAAATGGGGCAATGGAGTCCGCGATAAAAAATAATTAGTGTAAAACTTTCGGGGTTCTGTTCAGAAAGGTTCCAAGTGTCACCTCCCAGAAGTGGAAAACTTAGATCTGGGGCCTTATGCTTTGGTGTAGGTCTTGTCATATTATTAATTTTAAAAATGTGTGTTTAAATGTTCATCAAAACGTACAAAATCGTTTTCTATATCCGGATTTTTCATAACGTCATAGGCCATAAAAGTGGGTAATGCCTCGTAACCAAACCACTTAAAGTTTAAATGCATTGGTCTTAACAAATCATCTTCGCTCAAACCATTAAAAAATGCTTCTTCTAGATTGTTGAAAGCTTCTTTAGGAGCATTGGCAGTAACCGACATCATATACTTGCCGTTCAACTTTCCGCCGAGTCCATAGTTCTTCTTAGGGTTTTCCCTCGTTCTACCGTCACCCTCAGACATTTCTCCCATCATCCCCATCGAGAAAACTTCATCTATATATTTTTTGAATGACCAGCTGACTCCCATCCAATTCAATGGTGTTTGAAAGAATACCACGTCCGCCCATTTGAATTTGTCTATTTCTTCATTTACCTTATAATTATCTTCCATAGTAGTTTTCTTAACATTGTAGCCATGAGTTTTAAAAAAATTTTCTGCCTTTTCGGTTAAACTTGCATTCAATTTTCCTTCTGAAAAGGGATACTTTTGATGACCATTTATGATAAATACGTTTTTCATTTCAACTATTTTTTTATATTTGTTTCACAAAGAAACTAATAATAGTACGTTTTTTAAACTAATTATTAATAAAGGGATTAAAAAAGTGGTAACGTAAAAGTAACTAATGGGAAGAAAGGTCATAGACAATCCGAATATGTGCTCGCTTGTTCACGCAATGAATATCATTGGCGGGAAATGGAAACCTATTTTGCTGTATCTGTTGTCGGGAGGTAGTTTGAGGTTTGGGAAGCTCTTATTATTCACGCCAACCATTTCAAAAAAGGTGCTCACTGATCAGTTGAGAGAATTGGAGGAGGATGGGTTGATTATTAGAGAGAAATTTGCAGAAATACCTCCTCGGGTTGAATATTCTTTATCTGATAGAGGAAGAGCGCTTTTACCTGTACTTAAATCCTTAAGTGATTGGACTTTTGAAACCTATGACGATATAGAATTTGAAGCTTGTAAGATTGCCGAGGTATAATCGAATAGATAATAATGTGACCAAACAGGGTTTATTCAGGATGTTTTTATAATTATTATTAATTGTGAAAGTCAAATGACGTCATTTGTAATCAAAATAGGCTGTTAAAAAATCCGTCAACAGATTTTGAAAAGCCATCAAATTATAGAATCTCCCTGGGGTTTCTGACTAAGGTCTAGATCCTGCCGATATTCAAGTTATCAAATCACTATAATTAGCGTTAAATTAAAAGTGAGTAATTCGGTGAGTAGGAAATAAGTGTTGTTATAATGAATTGATTAATAATGACTTACATTCAAAGTTCTGTTCCCTCTTTCTCCATTGATCCCATTTCATACTACATAGTCCTTTTTGTTTTCACTTTACAGTTTATCAAATAACCTAGAAAGATGACTTAATTGGTGAGCCGCCTTCGTGCATAATGGTTTATTACATAATTATCTGGCAAGTCTTTTTTATATTTACAAAGTAATTAATCATTAAATAAGAATAGTTGGTAGTTTCTAATAAAATAATAAGAAATAAGGAGCTAATTATAATTGCATTAATGTTAATGCTTATGGCAATGGTATTTGAAAGTGCACAGCAGTTATATTACATTAATCGTTTTAAACTCTCAGAAAATACTAATTTTATTGATTTATTTATAAACCATGCGTATAGATGGTTAATTTGGGCATGCGTTTCTCTCATTTTAATTAATTATGTTAAGAATATTGCAACCAAGAAACCGGCAACAATTGACTTTTTTAAGTATGTTTTAGTTGTCATTTTGATTGTATTTGTAAATATTCTTAGTATATCAGTAATTCAGTTAATAGTATCTGGAAATCCTTTTTCAATTGATATTTTATTTAATGAACTTTTTCCATTTTTTATATTTCAGAAATTACCAATGTATACATTGGGTTATATCTTAATTTCAATAATCCTTTATTTTTATTTTATTAATAAACAATTATTGGTAGAAGTACACGATTTGAGTGAGATAAAAGAAATTAATGCTGACCGATATAAAAAGCTGAGAAATACATTCAAAGACAAATCTCAAATTCTAACTATAAAAGTTGGTAATAGACGCAAAATTATTCCTGTTAATGAGATTTACTGGATTGAAGCCGATGATTATTGTGAGATCGGA
>JAAUYH010038204.1_pt1 | contig 12371 bp, 11 predicted proteins | sample 7278061 | NCBI WGS metagenome assembly JAAUYH01 (sample SAMN14350203, study PRJNA611818) | marine sediment metagenome | isolation source: surface marine sediment (0.6m) | place: French Polynesia: Moorea | collected 2018-08
ATTGCTTACCAGCTTGCTTTCCAATCTTATACTTGAAATAGGCTGCAGGAAAAGCAACGAGTGAATTTCTGAAGATACGAGCAAGAGAAAGAAGAAAAATAACAGTAGAGCAGATGATCGAAAAGATATTGAAGACGATTTGAATGGCAGGCTAAAAGGACTCGCTGCATTCTCTTCCATTCGGCACTTTCTTCGTCTACTCGTTTTAAAGGTGAGCGCTTACCTTGTGAACGCGCAACATACCGTGCTAATTAAGCCTAAAGCTTAATAACCGAGGATTTTTACATAAAAGTCTTCAGGTTCTGGTCGAACTTATCGCCTAACTCATGTTCTGAAACCGAACTGAAGTGGAACACTACATCACATGGTCAGCATGGAAACTTCAGGATAGAAGTAACGATACCTATTATTATTATATTTATTAAGATCATTAGTCACTGGTACAAAAATCTCTGTGGACGTATTCATTTAGAAACTACATCCACTTGATAGTTATCTGTAAGCCTAATCAGCTTCTAGCTCAATTATTGCCTCATGAATCGTCCTTCTGGCTTCAACATGTTATATTTCCGATTAGGAACAATCGTGCAACCTATTTTGAGGAGAAAAAGACGTATTAAAACATTTCCATTCATGAAATGTAAAAATTTTAACCATCAGAGCTATTGAAAGTTCTGCTTTTTTCCTTCAGGATCTTTAGAATTGACAATTGACAATATCCAATGTTTAGAGAATGGTTTAATCTCGTAATAAACCTAGTACGCAAAAATCGCAGCCCGGAAGTGGTTTACTACCTCAGTATCTCTAGAATTGAAAATGCAAGGTTCTTTATTTTATTTGTAATCTCGACAGTGCATAAATGCCGAGTTTCGAAGCAGCAAGTACAGTCCATCAGCGACCTCAGCGTTTCGAAGTATATCCAGAAGTATAAAATGCTCAATGATTGTTCTGCGTACGAAGGATTCTGATTTGAAGGTAAAAAATGTGCAGGCATAAGTATTGGTAGAACCCAGTTTAGAGAAGCTTTTGCTCCCACTGAGGATCATGAATTGCAGATTCGAATCCGAGCAAGAAGTGTATGAGACTTACATATCTTCCTTCAGTTACAACCTAATCGATTGGTGCAATGTGTAGTTTGGCACACTTGGAGTAGTTTTAGTTGTCGTTGGAGTGAATCCACTAAAGCTCAGATAGGCTTACCATAAACTATAGATGTCTATATGAAGACGCTTGTCTACCGTACCACAAAGTGGTAAACAAAGTCGAGCATAGAGTAGGAATCAAAAACTGAACGTATTTTCTACCAAGAACTATTTCTTGCACTTGCTGCAGTTCTGCAGTACTGTTCGGCATCTTCATTTCTGCAGACAGGAAACTATCGATTTTCAACATACACGAGCTCCTTGTAATCTGCCGTCTCATCAAAACAATTGCCCCACTTCCTCGCTAACATACTGCAACAGCTGTTCCTGTTAGGATTTCACAGTGCGTTGTACTCTACTAGAAATTACAGCGACGGTATTCACTGTATTCTTAGATACACGGAACGGTCCTACTTCTAGTGAAATTCAACGAATATGCCTTGATAGAAATTCCGGTTGAAGTGGAAACCAGCTGTATCGCTCGACGACAGTTCAGGAAAAATACATGCATAACAACCAATTATCTTTCGCTCACGTCATATGCGATCAGCAATATAAAAAAATGTTACGTATCACTATTTGAAGTATGAAACTACAGAACTGTAGGCGAATAAAAGATCAGCAACCAAGCCGCATTGTTGATATATCCACAATGATCATCGATTCTTAATTCCTGAATTAGGGATTTTGCTTGTTTATCCTCATTGCAAAAGAGCAGTTTTGCTTCGCAAACAAACAAATTACTGTAGTTAAATTCGAGTTGTTACTGAGCAAGCAATGCCAAGATCATGGCACTGCTTCGTTCAGCATTCCTCCTACTAACTTTGGTTGCATTCTCGACGAGATCCTCTGGACAAGCGGTCACGAAGGCAGCGCGGTGTCGCGCTCAACAAGTCCAATGCGCAATTCACACAAAGGAAGGGAACACCACTGCGATGCGCGATTCATGTCAACAGTGCTACTATACCTGCAGATCAGTTTCAGAGAAGCAGGATATTGAGCCGCAGATCAACTGGAACTATTGTTTGAATGCGTGTGTCGATCATGATTGCATTGGGGATAATACGAGGAATGGTGTGGCCGTGACCGCAGAATACCAGTGCAAGGTTTACAAGCGTTGGTGTTGGGCAGCTTACACCTTCAACACTCAAAGGCATGACCTCGTGAATATATCGTGTGGGACCTGTGCTAAAGTATGCGATTATCCTTCATTCGTGAAGGATCGGAAATACTGTGAGAGTCGGAACACGATGGTTAACAAGGCAAGCATTGCTCTTGAAGAAAGCGTTCTAGAACCAGCCGACGGAAATCACAACAAGTACAACGGAACTTGCATTTTAGAACGATATCATGACTTGCAGGTTCTTGATGATCGTAAAAACATATCTGAATCATTCTGGAGCGTTCGGAAATACCTTTGAAAGCAATTTTAATCCAAGCTGTTTAGGCCTTTGTTTTCACGAATAAATGAACTATTTTCAAGCTTTTCAAGGGCGAATTATGTTACCACAGCTGAAGTCCCAATTGCTCGAAATCGAAGCTATTTGGCTCGCAGTCTCATGAGCATCATGCGCACGAGTACCTTTTTAAGAAAGGACCATATCAAACTATTGGTCAAAAAGATTGGTGTCATATTTTTCACCATATAACAGTATTCAGGGTCACAGGATCTACCTGTACTCAAAGTCCGTTTTATTATAAAGATATCCAAGTTCTGCAAGCATACTAATCGAATGATACACCGTGACCATCTTCTCGAGTAACTGCCACTTTAATTTTGTACATAGAGTTGTAAAGCACCAACAATCAAGGCTCATTCGCTTTTAGTGTGCTTCAGAGTAATTAAAGACCCCTTGATAATTTGCTATAAGCGATTACAAAACAGGTTTTGCCAACATTGTCATTATGCTGACCTGTATAGTCCAAGATAGTAGAAGTACTGTCTTTGTGTTTTTCTACTATTAATTGAGGCGTTCAAATCCTCATGATAAGCAGTGCGCTGACACTCACCTTCATTTAGATCCAGCTCAACAAGAATAGCAGGTAAATCCTTTGCAAGCGTACGATGAAATGAATGGCAGTGAATGCATGATCGAATTCCTTGCAACAATGCAAGAAACAAGTAGATACATAACGACCAATATCTCTCTCTCTCATCATCCTGAGTAGTACTGTATGGTTTCGGCTCCGCATCGATTCCTTGGTTGCAGTAACCATATGAAACGTCAAGTGGTGCAATACAATACACTGCTGAATTACATCTGTAACAAACACGGGCCTTCAGATCCGGCACTACAACCGAACTGTCGGCAAAATATGAATGCCAATCGAGCCTCGTTGACTTGATCAAATACTCGATTGAGTATTCGTGTTCGCTTCATCCTCATTGCATCAATTCAGAATTGCTTTGCAAACAAACAGACTGCTGTACTTTCAACTTAAAATAATTGCTGAGGCGCCAACAAACACCGTTGCGACTTATCCTAAGATCATGCTACCGTTCCGTTTTGCATTTTTCTTCCTTATTCTAGTTGAGATCGCAACGCAATCCTGCGCACAAGTAGAGACGGGAGCAGCACTATGTCGCACTCATCGAGCTCAATGTGTCCGTGACAGAAAGGCAAGGAATGCCAATGCGATGCGGAATTCATGTCAAAAGTGTTACCATACCTGCAGACCACTTGCGAAGAAGCCAGGTGGCGAACCGATCAGCAACTGGACCAATTGTTTGAACGACTGTGTGAGGCATGATTGTATTGGCAGTAATACAGCAAACGGAGTTCCGGTTTCAAATGAATACCGATGCAAGGTGTACGGGCGGTCATTTTGGTTCGATTACGAATTCAGAACCCAGCAGAATGCTCTCGTGAAGAAATCGTGCGGGACCTGTGCTGAAGCATGCAATTTCCCCGCAGTCATGCCTGATCGTGGATATTGTGAGAATAGATGTTCGATAAGGGTTTTTCGTGTGCGGTGAATCGTACTACAATTATCAAGCCAAGCAATACATCCGGAAATCTCACTCCGACACCTAAACCAAAAAATTCGAATACCTCACTAGTCAACGTGCCGCTCAATACTTCCGAAAATCTCAGAACGACCCCTGAACCAATGAATTACCCCAGCAAGACTTCCGATAATTTTACAGAGACACCTGAACCAAATGATTTGGCAGTGAATGCAACGTTAATCAACAAGCCTGCCAATACCTTCGAAGATATCACAGCACCACCCGAGCCAAGAGATTCGAATATCCAATCTAATTTGAAAGGAAAAGGAAATGTAATGACTTTCATCCATATAGTGAACGTATTTTGGTCTTGCTAAAGCTTTACCGCATCACGGGTACGCGTGATTAGTTTTTCGTGGTCGTGAAATCCGAGAAATGACACAAATCGTTCATGATTTCATTAGCCAATACTTTGGCACCAGTTTGATGCGAGCCCAATAGTTTCACTACAAAAATGAAATTCTCGATGTTTCATTTGCACCGTATTCGGTGCTGATGTAGTCGATGAGCAATGGATTTAATTTATTCAGATTATGCACTGATCATGCAGTAAGTAATAAGTCAACTCGACGCCTGGTGGCGCTATTTTAGTTAGATTTTGACACAAAATTCACCCCGAACGGGTCGAGACGGGTCGAAAATGGGGGGGGGGGAACCGGGAAATATTAGAAAAATGGATTGGAAACACTAAAAGAAAGTGTTACATAATAATGGAAAAATAATGCACTTTTGAAACATGGCTCGCCGACTAAATCAGTATCGCATATTCTCTTGGCTCCTCGATAAAGTATATAGTGTTTAGGATACGCTTCTCAACTAGTTTTAGTGCTGAATTATGGGGCAAGCACCATAATTAATCGAGTTAGTCCCAATCAGTGCGCTTGGTTTACGCTTTTCTAGTTCAATCAAACTTTGAAACCTGTCTACGAATTACGTAGTCATATTTTAAAAATGCTTCAAGTAATGTATGAATGAGGATTCAAGATTTCGTTCATGGTGTTACACGTCACCCTAATGGTGGCGGTATCTAAATTTTAAAAAATAGATATTTCAGTATTCTTCGTTTTTATTGGATAATCTCTCTTGCTACACTAACGACTTTCAGCCTCAAACTATTGCAAAATATTTGAGTAGTGAGGAGTTAGTATTGCTATAGGAGTAGATATAGAAATTTAGTTACTATTATTAGAATTATGACAGAAATGTAGCAGTATCAAACTATGTTGGCTGCTCCCCGTTTGGGGCTAAGCCTTACTATTGAAACGGTTTGGCTTCCCGTGTTTGCCCGTTCGTTCGATTGTGCCCTTCCTGCGTGCCGCTGTCGTCCTGCGCTGTGTGTGCACCACCTGCGCGCTTCTGCTTACGTGCGCCTGCATGCGCGCCACAGTCGTTGTAGGCTCTGCCTGTGCTCTGCCCACGCGCTGCTGTTGTCGCGTGTTCCATCTGTTCGTGTCTTTCGTGGGTTCGTCTGTTGTTGTGTTTTTTCTTGATTTGCCGCGCGCGCCCGCGTGCCACTACCTAAAGCTGTCTATTTCCTTGCGCGCGCACGTGTTGTTCTACGTCGCGCCGCTTCTGTCCTTCCGCTCGTTGCAAGTCCCGTTCAGTTGTAAGATTCCTACCAGCAATTTTGTGCTCTTCTCTTTCCTTCTTCTGTCCATCCGTTTCTATTCTATTTTCTATTAGACTATAGTTAGGTCCTAGCTCAAGCATGTCTCGTTTCTACCTTTGTCAGCTTTCCGGCTGCCCCGTTGATGTCAAGTACTGGGAAAGGAGGAGGTGAGCAGAGCTAGCGAGAGGTCTAGGATTTATATTCAAATAAATTAGATTTTTGGGTGCTACAATCCTATCGAACAGCATTTATATCTATTTTGGGACACCCTGCCTATTGGGCTGTCTTTAAGTAGTTTTGCAAGCAGAGGATTGTATATTCAATATCTAGTTTGGAAGTTCAAAAATTCTAAGAGTTTAGAAATTTTCTATCTCGTATAAACTTAGCCAACTAGTTCTATTATTTTAGTAGCCAATATTGGACAAGGGCCAGGTGCCGATTCACCAGCTGCGCCATCAGGCTCCGTAAGCGTCGGCGGACCGTCGGGAGGACGAAGATCGCTGCGCCGAGCGGCTAGTGCATTGTTGCGCGGCGGTATTACGCGCCGGGGATCAGAATCGAATAGGAATTTCGCGAACCCGATCGCTAGAATAGGTGTACCTTTGCACATACAGGATCGTACTGCCCTATCTATAAGACGACTGGCCGAACAGGATGCAACTGCTGGCAAGCGTGTTGTTAAATGTGTTGCCTGTAATATCCCTATTACACTCCTTTCAGGCACAACATAGGATAAAGTCTGCAGTGAGCCGAGCACGCCAAGGGTAAGACTCATAAGAGGAATACTAAGGTGGTCCGCTCTTTTCCTGAGTTCTGTACTGTCTGCCCCAGACGTAAGAACAGAAATTACCCTTCGTTCAATTCTTACTGTCAGTGGGCAGCACAAAAAGCGACCAAGAAGCACAAGTCTAATCAGACCGGCCCAAAATAAAGCACTAAGTGCACTATCTGAATGCTGTAGAAACTGTTAGACTTGTTGCTATCTGCACTGAGTATTGTTCTGTAAGTTGACGTGGTGAATATTTGGTAAGTGCTCTTGTGATCGAATATATATCATAAATCAGCGTCATACTTGCAACGATTTTTGAACTTTACACTGCTGTTTAAAGCGAAGACTTTGATTATACCCGCTAAATTTGAGGTTCCAGCCCTGCACACAAAAATAGCAATCGTACAAATTAAATAGATTGGCTGAGGGCAATGAATAAAATTGCAGAATCGAGAAAATTGATTTCATTTGTATAGACTTCCATACAATCACGAACACCTTCACTACTTTTCAACATTAAATGAAAATAAACTTTTCTGTTAATTTAAATTAGGAGCTGCAACTGATTTACTGAATCAGTACTTTCGCCCACTTACCGCTACACCAGCACAACATGGACGTCGAAAATGAGAGTACACAGGAATGTATTACAGATAACTGGCGGAACACAGGTATGGTGTTCGGTTTTATTAATACATTACACGGTCTTCAAATAACTATCAGTGCACTTACCCTGATTTAGATAATTTTGGACGAGAAAACTGAGGAATCACATCTGGGCATTATCAATGGAAGATAAAAATGGGTACATAACGACCATTTATCTCCCTGACCCATAATTCTAAGGAGCTGCCACAAATGCTGCTATCAACGTTACATGATACGATACAATATTAAAACACATATGCAATGCGCAATAAGTGCGTAGAAAGTTCCCTCATGGCAGTCTCAAATAGGAGACTCCAGGTTTGTTGGCGAAAAGATGAGCTACAACCGAGCCTTGTAGGCTCCTTCTACAGCTATTTCCAATCACAAAATCTCCAAATCGGCAACTGTGCTCGATTCATCCTCATTGCTACATGACAACTATGCTCCGCTAACAAACAGACTACAGTACTTTATTCTCTCAACTTCAAGTAACTGTTGCTGCACCAACGAATGTTACTCACACATTTGTCACCGACACTAAGATCATGCTGCTGCTCCGTTCGGGATTCCTGCTTCTAACTTTAGGCGCACTCGTATCGAAATCATCTGCACAAGCGGAGACGGGTGAACGGCAATGTCTTACACAACGAGCTCAATGCGCAAACGACACCAAAGTGGGGAACGTCACTGCGATGCGCGGTTCATGTCAAAAGTGCTTTCACACCTGTTTGCCACTAGTGAGAAAGAAACATGATGAACCATTCTACAACTGGAATTATTGCTTGGACAGGTGTGTGGAACATGATTGTGTTGGGAGTAGAACAGCGGATGGTGAGCTAGTGACAGAGAAATTTCGATGCAAGGTGTACGGGCGTCAGTGTTGGTCACATTTCCAAAACAAAGAGAACAAGTCCCAAGTGATTAAATCGTGTGGTGCCTGTGCCAAAGTATGCAACTTTCGTTCGTTCATGCACGATCAAAGATACTGTGAGAGCCGATGCTCAGCAGTGGGTCTTCCCTGCGGGGCGAATGACACTACGATAACCAGCAAGACAAACAATGGCTCAAAAGCAGAAGATTCGAATACGCAAGCAAATTTGAAAGGCAACGAGAAACTCTGGAAATGGTTAAGACCAGTGCTCAGCACAGTGGCCACAATCATCAGTATAGTGATTGTTGTAGTTTTGATGCTCTATTTCCAGCGCAAGAAGGCTGCTGCGCCCGGGACAATATATCCAAACTCTTCTTTGTCACATCCAATAGAACAAGAATATGATGATGAAAGATGGGCAAATGTTAACGGCAGTACTGGTGCCACAGAGACGTTTGATCAAGGTGTACCCCGATCATCTTCCAGCGTCAGCAAATTCTTCTCTAATTTGCGTCGATTTCGAACATGAGTAAATATAAACGTGCATTTTCGTTCGCTTTTGTCATATATCATGGTTTCAGATCGTATGTGATAACGATAACTTTAACTACAACCGAATCTGTGCCCGAAAGAGACAGTGAGAAAGTGGCGATGCGCGTCCATTATTCATCTCCACACGAAAATATACATGAGTAGAATAGTGCTGTATGTATTCCTGACCAGCCGAAACAATGCCTAGAGAAAATGTTTCTCGACAATTTGTCTCCAGCAGTATGTTGCAGCAGATTTCGTGAAGAAAGAATATCGCATCGAATGCTTCGTTGAACGAACCTATCATTCCAATCATGTTAATCAGGACTAGCGCAATCAAGATTCGCGTATGGGGCATTTATTGATCAAATTAGAAGTTCAATGACTCGTCAAAAATAGGCAGCGAGTGCCTTGTTCGGTACCTCATATTAAGTTTATCCTTTAATTGTTCCGACGAAATTCGCCCACTGATTACTGTCTAGATCAGCAATAAAGCATGGTCGATTAGGAGCAACAAGGTGCAAAGAAAACAGCGACCCAGGTCTTCATTCCAGAACGAAAATATCTATGAACGGGAGTAATCCAATTGACAATACAGAATCCAACTGTACGTCTTGTGCTTATTCAGCACTATCCACTTCACACCATCCAATATCGGGCTGCTCCAACAAGGGACTTCAACTTTTATCTCAAATTTGTTTAGGCTTCACAAGTTGATAAGTAAATTGACTGCATTTTTATGAGCGTGAAGTCCTTCGCAATAGTAAACCTCGTGCCACCCATTTATTTCGACAATAAATGAGCACTCCGTAATCCGTCAACTCATTCAGCGAACTAAACCCCTTTCTTGACCAACGGAGCATGGGTACCGAAGCTGATAGGATACTGCACTGCATTGTAATGCAGAATACTAGCACAGTATTCCTGTTTTTCTATGATAGATTGATCAGTATTACTGTGCGTCAGATTCAGTGCACTCAGCCTGATTGCCGTTCATTGCGAATCGGAAAAACAGTTGAATCATTCCTAACGTTAACAAGAGCACAGGAAACAAATACATCTACTCAGGCCAGTCATCTTACTGGACCACAATCCGATGTACCATAATGTCGGCTCCAACACATTGATCACTTAACCTCAGTTGCCAATAAAATTTTGATAGTTTCAGAACAAATGTGGCAAATATGAGACTCCGGAACTAAGGCACTTGCCATCAAGCATTGTAATCAAGCGTGTCTTACTATCAACGTGGAGTTTCCGGATTGGGTAATGTGTTTTGCCTCATCCTTATTGCAATGAGTTACGATTTCATCGTAAACATACCAAGTATTCAGTATTCACCTTCTTATTTGGAAGCAAATGCTCTGTCATCTAAGAATGTGAATGGCATCCTGTTGTCACACACCATCGGATCATGCAACCGCTCTGTTCAGCGTTCATCCTTCTAACTTCAGTCGCACTTGCGACGAACTCTTCTGTGCAAGAGGATACGGAAGCAGCACGATGTAGCGCTCTCAGAGTTCAGTGCGTAAAGGATTCAAGCGCCAGGAACTCCACAGCGATGCGCGATTCATGTCAGAAGTGCTATCACACCTGCTTTCCACTTGTGAGAAAGAAACATGATGAACCATTCGACAACTGGAACCAGTGCTTGACCCTGTGTATCGACCATGACTGTATTGGGAATGACACAGCGAACGGCGTACCGGTGACTGTCGATTTTCAATGCAAGGTGTACGGGCGCTGGTGTTGGACTGATTTTGAGGGAAACCAGGAGAATGATCTAGTGAACAAGTCTTGTGGGACGTGTGCGAAAGTATGCGATTTTGCGTCAGTCAGGAGGGATAGAGGGTACTGTGAGAATCGATGTATGAAGAGGGGTTTTGCGTGCGCATCAAATAATAGCACGACAATTACCAGCCCGACCCCGAAACCAAAACCAAAAGATCGTAATGCGACCTCGCAGTCTAACGGAAATGTCAAAACGTGGGAATGGTTGGGACCAGTGCTCGGTGCGGTGGCAACGATTATCGGTGCGGTAATCACTGTGGTTTGGGTGCGTGATTTTCGGCACACAAGACCAGCCGCACCTGACACAATTGATCCGGACCCTTCTCCTCTACCTCCAATCGAGCAAGGATACGACGAAGGATGGCCGGTACCTTACGGAAGCACTGGCGTAGCGGAATTGTTCGAACAAGGTGTACAACGACCATCGTCGGGCTTGAGTAATTTCTTCTCTAGAAGGCGTTGGCTTCCGGCATGAGTGAGTATATGTGACATTCGCCTCGCTGGCATTCTTCAGTGCAATTCGCTTCGGCAGTACGAAGTACTACTTCCAGAATAGAGGCATGACGATAACAAAAAGTGAAAGCACCATAATGGAATGATTTGATTGCTTGGAGGTCCTATGAACTGAATGAACTTCGGTAGCCGATGAAGGAAGAGTGATTAATACTGGAATGTTTGATAATTCGTCCGGAGGCAATTTTGATCAAAGTTGTCCTCGCTTGTTGCTAAGAGTTTTTTACGTTTCCTCTAATGAAACAGTAAGTTGTAGGCCTTTGACATCTAGCCATGTGCACTAGTTCTCTTCTTCTTTTAATTTGATAGGTTGTACGCCAAGGCTCTCTTGCGAATCACTAAAGTGTTACCAACCGTAGTGTTAATGAAAAATAAATTGAACAGCAATATCATTGAATAGCTGCTCTCGGATACTTATCTTCTTACGATATTAGAATCAATCATTTATTGGAACCGCACAAGTCAGAGCTATCGTTATTACTCGTGAGACAGCTAACAGCTTTCCATAACACCATTAAAAATACCGCTTAGTTGAGAATCGATAGCAATTCACCATGATGCAACACTAGACCATGACACACAGTAGCTTACTTTCGCATTCTTTCCGCAGTTTGGGAAGATCATATTTTTTAACCGTCACAAATTTTCTTTTTATTCGAAATAACAAACCTAACTTCAGAACATTCCTGTCCCATCATTATTTCCATCAATTAATTGTGACAAAAACTGGATGAACCAACTGTTTGGTCATTACGAAAATCCGATCGAATTATAATAGCACAACTCTCGTATGAACTTACTCATGCCAAATAATTTCGCTCCAATTCAAAATTAATTTCATCAAGGCTCAAGTTGTTGAAAAGCTTCACATTAGAATTTATCAGTGAATGCTGGAAAAAATGCGTTGCCTCAAAAATTGTTTATAATATGACTTCTATATATGTAAGCACACGCTTAAAAAAGGATACGTACTATGCCGGAAACTTTGGCATATTAATTTCCTGTTCTGAATAGATACAGTACAATATAGTGCGCTAATAAACTGTACGGAAAGCAATAATGTAAGTAATGCCGAGAAAATTTGATCGTCGTGTTTCGAATATGGAAGTGTTTGCTTTAATTTTCGCTATCCTATTTTCTGAAATCGCCAAGTAAAACAATAGGATCGCAAATTTTCGCCTTCGAACTAGCTGGTAAACTATGCGTTGTATGAAGTGCACGATAAAATTACCCTATGTGCAGTCTTTTACTTAAAAAAATTAAGCTATATGGCTTTAGTCGAAAGTGAGGTCTTCTTCATTTCTCAAAGTGAAGAAGAAAACATTTTCTTCCTTCAAGGACAGCTTTGCATTGCAGTTTAACAGCCCGAATCCATACTGTATCTTAATTATTTGGCCTTTCGACTTGACCATTCCTTGTTATATCTCTTTCGCGCAAGTACGCTCACTCTAGTTTTCATCATCAAGCCATGAACTTGTCAGTATTTC
>JAAUYH010197830.1_pt1 | contig 12371 bp, 8 predicted proteins | sample 7278061 | NCBI WGS metagenome assembly JAAUYH01 (sample SAMN14350203, study PRJNA611818) | marine sediment metagenome | isolation source: surface marine sediment (0.6m) | place: French Polynesia: Moorea | collected 2018-08
TCTCGACGGTAGGCGTAGAGTCTGGAGCAAGCGCACTAGACCGACTCTCAACGAACTGCTCAATCATCCCATTCAGGGTACAAATGCCACCATTATCAAACGGGCGATCGCACTTCTGGATTCTACTTTGTTGGCAAAAGTCCCCCAGGTAAAATTGATTTTGGTTGTACACGATGAAATTGTCCTTGAAGTACCTCGTGACTTAGCCGATCGAGTAGCAAGATGTTTATCTGATTGTGCTATTGAAGCTGCACGACCGATTCTCGCTCCGATTCCCGTTGAAGTTGAAGTGAAGGTTTTAAATAGTTGGGGGGAATAAAGTTTGAAATGAAAAAACAAGCCCTAAGTAATGCGAATGCAACCTGTATCAACTCTTCTCTATTAGCGGCATTTTCTCTAAGCTGGGATCAGATTCTTTTCGGCTAATTTAATGGCGATCGCTTCTCTTAGGTATGCATTTCTTTCTTCCGCAGGCAAAGACATCCAAGCTTCGTATTGACTAGCTGGAACTCTTAACGTTATAGGTCTTGGCGCACTCCCTTCTGGTGCAATTTTGGGGATTTTTTTTAAACCTTTTGTATTAGGATTGGGATTTCTCATTTACTCAAGTTACGATGTATACATCGCTATTGATGGTATTATTTATTTAAGAGGAAGAACCAGCGACCAAACTTTTTCTTCCCCTAATAGAAATAAGCCTAAATAGGCTCAGTACCACCGTAAACAACGATTTGTCACGATATGAACAATAACATTCTACACCAATCTAATTTCGATCCGATAGCTCTTGAAACCAAGCTAGAGATTGACTTGGTGCGATCGCTTGCCCAAAAACAATTCTCAATTACTTACAAAGACAAACCCCGTAACACTTTTGCCGATGGCAAGTGGGACGGATATTTAGATTTTGAACCCGAAGCTCATCAATGGCACGCAGATAGTTACAAACAAGGATACCTATCTGGTGTAGCTCAAAGACTAGACGAACAGTTTGCGTATTGAGGAAAAAAAGCCACTCCGAACATAGAGTGGCTTTTTTTCAAACCAACCAGACCTAGGAGGCGGTGGACAAGAAAGAAACAGAAACCGAGCAAGAACTTAGGGACATTAATGGTGTGAATTATTTGGTAGAAAAACCAAAAACATTGCCAGGATTAACCGCAATCGGCGATATCAAAACAAGCCCTAAAATCAAACCAAAACCAAAAACAGACAGTCAAAAAATCACCTAAGACCCGAGCGACAAGCTAGAAGAATTGGAGATAACTGTCGATGACAAACTAAGGAAAGCGATCATTTATGCGGTAAACCCGTGCATCTCATCATATTTCTCAGGCTTACTCGGCAGCCAATCACGCAGAAAGAACAATTGAAACGATTAAAAACCCCAGGAACATGTTTCTATATCAATTGCCGAGACAGAAGATAGAACGGGAATTGGGGGGTCGAGAAATGGTTAGGACTGCATCCGACTTTACGGGCTAGAGGCTGGCACGAAATTAAAAAGATGTACCCAAATAGCTGGAGAGAAGCAGCGGCTTCACTTTGGTATCGATTTAGAGGTGGAAAATTGTGAATAAACTAGAAGTTGTAGGAGCAGAATTTCTCAGCGTTGAAGAAGAAACCGAGCGGTTAAGACTTGAGCGTCAGGTCGAACGATCATTCTATCAAGCGGGATTGGCATTACAGACTTTGAGAGACAAAAAACTCTATCGTTCTACTCACAAAACCTTTCAAGAGTATTGCCAGGATAGATTTGGTTTTGCTAAGAGCCATTCATACAGATTGATTAACGCCGTTGAGATTGTGGATAATATTTCTGAAAAAGTCCCCAATTGGGGACAAAATGAAACCAAACTGATTTTCCCCACAACCGAGAGCCAGGTAAGACCCCTAAAATCTCTCGAACCCTCACTCCAGAGACAAGCCTGGGCAGAAGCTGTTGAGATTGCTTCGGGAGTGCCATCGGCTAAAATTGTTCGAGAAGTTGTCAAGCAGATTCAACGCCAGTCTGCTAGCGAATTGGAAAATAGTTCCCAAACTAAATCAAAAATAGAATTTGTACCTTTAATCAATCCTCAGATAGGACAGCGAGTTAAAATTAACGAAAAACACCCTTTGTTTTCAGGTAACCTGGGAACGATTGCCCAGTTACCAAATAGGAATAGTGCGGTTGTGAAATTAGAGAATCAACAGCGGGAACTAATTCATCTCAAAGACTTGGAAGTTCAAAGAATAGTAGATAAGAATGGTAAAGTTTCTAGTCCCAGTGAAGGCATAAATCACGTTTCGGGGGTGGGAATCGAATGGTATGTCAGACTAGACGAACCGACGTGGCACAAGCTGAATGAATACGCGGAAAAGACAGGAACGGCGACTTTAAATGGTGCGATTGCCCGTCTGTTAGCAGAAAACCTAGTTTAATCTCAATATTCAATTGGAGTATTCTTTGATTTTTTTGAGTCAACCATCTTCTTCGGTGTGAATTGCAATCCCACATTCGGCTAACAACCATGGGGAGAGATCGCTCTATTATAGATACTCTCATTATATACATACATAATGATAAATTAAAGCTCATTTTCAGTTTTTGATAGATAATATTAGATGTGATAGCAAAGCAGTTTGTAATCCTGAAATGACAGATAACAACTATTCTCATGGTAAACATCCCAATAGTTTGGCTAACTTAAACTACTGTGGCGGTAGACCAAAAACTTTTGATTCGTCTAAAAAAAGAAGGAGTGTGTCAGTTACTGAAGAGGGATGGGAAGGATTACAGCCAGTTATTGAAGAGTTAGGCTGTAAGAGCGTTTCCGATTTTCTAGAAAAAGTCGGTAGAGGATTGGTAAAAATTGATGTTTCAGCTTAAATACTTAGCTTTTATGCCTTAAATCAAATCTCGAATTTTTCACATAACATATATTAGGAGCTATCTATGCAAACTGAAATTAACACTCCTGAATGGGTTAAAGATTCAATCTTCTACCAAATTTTTCCCGATCGGTTTGCGAGAAGCTCACGTAACCAACAAAAGTTTCTGAAATCGGCATCCTTAGAAGACTGGGATGCTGCACCGACTCTTCATGGGTACAAAGGAGGAAATTTGTGGGGCGTGATCGAGCGATTGGATTATTTACAAGACCTAGGTATTAATGCAATTTACTTTAACCCTATTTTTTTGTCTGCCAGCAATCATCGCTATCACACCCTTGATTATTACCAGGTTGACCCACTATTGGGTGGGAATGAAGCCTTTAGTGAACTATTGGATGCAGCCCACCAAAGAAAAATCAAGATTGTGCTTGATGGTGTGTTTAACCATGCCAGTCGTGGTTTCTACTTTTTCAATGATATTTTAGAAAATGGTACGCACTCGGCTTGGATAGATTGGTTCAAAATCAGTGATTGGCCACTATGCCCTTACCCTCGTGATGAGGAAGATCGTAAAAAAAATCCATCCAACTATGCTGGTTGGCATAATCATAGGGCATTGCCGCAGTTTAATCACGATAACCCTGATGTTCGGGAATATTTGCTTCAAGTTGCAGAATACTGGACGAAAAAAGGCATTGATGGCTGGCGATTAGATGCGCCTGAATGTATTCAAACACCTGGCTTTTGGCAAAGGTTTCGGGAAAGGGTTAAGGCGATAAACCCTGATGTTTACATTGTGGGAGAAATTTTATCTAATGGAAGCCAATGGCTAGATGGAACTCAATTTGATGGAATTACAAACTATGAGTTTAGGAATCACGTACTACCTTTCGTTGTAGGCGATCGCATTGTTCCACAGCATATTAGAAAACGAGAGAGTGAACCGATCATCCCTATCGATGCAGTTACCTATGCCCACCACATCGAACAACTACTTAAAACCTATCCTCCAGAGATTCAACTCTCACAACTGAATTTTTTATCCTGCCACGATACAGCCCGTTTAATTACCCTTGCTGGAGAAGATCGCACCAGTGTTGAGTTGGGAACTCTCTTATTGCTTACCTCTCAGGGTGCTCCCTGTATCTATTATGGAGATGAGATTGGGATGGCTGGAGGTTTAGATCCTGATTGTCGCAGGGGGTTTCCAAGCAATGAAGCGGAATGGGATCGGGACATTTTGGCGTATCATCGGAAGTTGATCGATCTTCGTCGTACTTATACAGCCCTTCGCATCGGTGATTACAAAACACTTCTAGCAAAAGGAGATATCTATGTCTTTGCAAGAATTTGGCAAGACCAAGAAATCATTGTTGCTGTCAATGTCAGTAATAAGCCTGTAGAGGAACGGGTTGATTTTAAAAATACCGATCCAGAAACAGGCTACATCTATGAGCTAAGGACTCAATCCAACGAAATATTGTATGGTTCTGGGGAGGCCAGTTGGATAAGTGAGGGAGAATTAAGCTATCTAATACTGACCTTGCCACCTCGAAGTGGGATGGTTCTTGCTTCAAAGATCGGTTAGAGGAAGAGTGTTCTTTAGCCAATCTTCGGATGATTGAGCATTGGGCGTGGGCGGCGCATCTTTCCCCGATGGCAAGTTAGGGCATGTTCTCAGGTAATCTATCCTAAAGTCTACAAACCGCTCCCACTCATCCTGTGTCAAATTGCGTTGAACCTTTTCGCAAATCAGGTTAGCCAGACTCTCAGGGTTCATATTCCAGAGCCGAACCGTTCCATCATGACTTCCCGAAACAAGTTTTTGACCATTTGAACTAAAAGATACTGAGCTTACTCCTGCATTGTGCCGTCTTGGTAAAACAATCGGAGTCGCGTAGGGATGATTAACATCCCATAACCAGATTGTACCGTCAAAGCAACCTACAGCCATAAGGTCGCCTTTTGGACTGAATGAGATCGAACTAAACCCAGAATTTGCACCATAAAGAACATAAAGTTTTTCCTCTTGCCGATCCCATAATTGGATAGTTCGGTCGGCACTCGCTGATGCTAACCAACGCCCGTATGGACTGAATGCTACTGCCCTGACTTCCTGCTGATGATGATTATGACCGTTCACTATTTCCTGTTTAATAGAATGTTGGCTTACACGCCACAGTTGCACAGTTCCATCACCATGTCCAGAAGCTAGCATTTTGCTGTCTGGGCTAAAAGCAACAGAGCAGACCCAGTTTATTTCACGCTGATCATGAGAAACTAAGTCATGTAACACAGTGAAGGGTGTAGAACGGGGTTCGCGTAGATTCCATACCCATACTGTTCGATTTCGATCTCCTGCGGCCAACCATTGTCCATTTTTACTGAAGGCAACCGATTGAAAGCCCTGTTCACAGTAGCCTAAATCTAAACCCAAGTTTGTGATCTTATTATTTAAAAGATTTAATTGCCATAACTTTACAGTCCCGTCCAAGCTACCTGAAGCTAACATCTGTTTATCTGGACTAAATGCTACAGATCTAACTGCTTTTTTATGCGAGCCAAGGATGGGAGGGTGATCATTAACCAAGTCTTGTTTCCAGCCTTTGATATTTCCCGCCTCGTCGCCCCAAACCACCCACTTCTCATCTGAACTGACTGCGAGTGAGTAAATCATACTTTTCCCATGCAGAACAGTTACTGGACGGCGCAGATCCCATAGCTCTAATTTCCGATTCCAAGAGCTAGCCGCAAGAAAATCTCCATTTGAGCTAAATGCTACTGAACTAACTCCGGTATCTTGACAATCCAGAACACTGGGAGAAGTAACAATGGAACTCTTAGAAGTTAAGGAACGTAAGTCCCATAGACGTACAGTCTGATCGTTACTCCCTGAAGCTAGCAACTTGGTATCAGGATCTGGATGAAATGCAACCGACCGAACTTCCTTATAATGACTGGTTAGTACAACAGGGGAGTCAGACGCAATCCAGCTATTGGCAGAGGACTGGTTATTAGCAGAGAGCTGGAGCGTCCAAAGCCTAACGACGCGATCGCGACATCCAGAGGCTAGCATTGTTCCATCTGGACTGAATGCTACTGAGAAGACCTCATAATCATGATTAATCTCCTCTTGATGAACGCTGAGACGCTGAGGTTGAGCTTTATGTTGATTCAGATCCCACAGTAATACAGTCCCATCGCGACTACCGGAAGCGAGTGTTTTTCCATCTGGACTAAATGCGACAGACCAAATGAAATCATTGTGACCCTCTAGGGGGCGGAGAAGTTTTTGTTGTTGGAAGTCCCATAGTAGAATAGTGCAATCCCAACTGCCAGAAGCAAGAATGGTTCCATCAGAGTTGAAGGCCAATGCCCAAACTTCGGGTTTATTGTTCTCAGGTGGGCAACCTTCATGAGAATACAGATTACTTGGCTTGGAAACTGTTTGACTCAGATCCCAGAGTTGCACTCTACCATCTGTAGTACCCGACACTAACCATTGACGATTTTTCGGGTGGAAGACCAATGACTTAATTTCAATTTTATTCTTCTGAGTATCCAAGGTTTCTCTACGTCCACTTGAAATATCCCATAGCAATATCGTCCCATCTGAACTTCCTGAAGCTAGTGTTTTTCCATCAGAGCTAAAAGCGATCGCTGGTATGATGTCGCCCTCATGTCCTTCCAAAATTCGACTGAAGTAGCTAGCATTAAGAATTTCGCTGAGCAACGCCCCTAAATAGGCATCACTAAAGTTTGGATATCTTTGATTAAAAATATAGGCTTGGTAAGCGAGTAATGCACCTCGTTGGTTCTCTTTGTATCGTTCTTGTTGCAATCGTGCATGGGCAACTAATGCCTGAACGATTGTTTTGAATTTAAGAGTATTTTTCTCCTTTTCTACTTTTCTTAGATAATCCTCGTTTGCCTTAATATATTCTTTTTTTTCATCGTCTAATTCTATGTCATACAAACTTATATAATCTTGCACTATTTCAAGCGTTGCAGACGTTAAGGTTAAATAGTGTTCATCTCTATTATATTTTTTCCATCTGTGAATATCTACATCTAAGTTATCTAATAAATACTGAGCACGACGGTGATTCTCTAACCACTTATAAAGACGAGGCCAATCATCTTTGAGAGAAGGATGTGCAATCTCAACCTGACGATCATCTGACTCAACCTGACCATCATCTGAGCGAATATCCCAGATGGGTCGTAATAATTGTGCTTCAATTAATTGAATTAATACTTGGGTAATTTTCTCTCTTTCTTCTTTGTTTCCTCGTTGGTATAGTTTTTGGGTTGAGATACGCCCACCTTGCACTTCAAACTTTCCAACAGGTTTAAATATCTGCTTTAGAATATCTTTAGCTATTTCAGCATTTCTCTGATCTTTATCAGATAAAGTTTGATAAACTTCCTCGGCACTACCAGCGAGGATTTTATGAATAAGATTATGGTTAACCTTACGAGGATAGTCGAGAATTTCGTAAGAATTGTTAACTAATTCTTCATAACTTTCTAGGGAAATTTGATTTCTAATCCGCTTTTTCCATAACTTCAACATAGTGAATTGTAGTAGTGGTAATGCTGAAGGATCTCCCACTAGATCTTTGACGAGAGCATCAACCAATTTTTTTTCTAATCTTAAATCTATTAACTTTGCTGGACGATCAATAGCATCTCGAAGCTCTTCAAGATCAAGCATCGGAACATCTACCCTAGCTCGCTTGAATAGAGAGCCAAATTTTTCCAATTTTAGAATAGAGGAGGCGTTTTCCTCCTGCACAATAAGAATCACAATATTACGAGGATTTTCTGATTTAAGAAGCTCCAAGAGACTATCAATAAATTTATTTCGTGTTTCATCAGCTTTGCAGAGTGTAAATATTTCTTCAAAGTGATCAATTATAAGCACTTTAGGCTTACTTTTGTCTTGCTCGTTTAAGTTTCCAATTCGAGCTTCTAGACTGGCAAATGGTTCTGACCCTGGGTACATCTCTAGATAGAGCCAATTCTTACTATCAGGCAATACATCATCTTTTAGTTTTGGTAAAAGACCACCAAAAACAACTGATGATTTGCCACTAGCAAAAGTACCAACAACTGCTAATAAATTATTAGACTTAATATGCTTGATCAAGTGATCGACAAAACGGTTACGTCCAAAGAAAAAAGTATCGTCTTTGAATGGATTTAAGCCAACATAGGGACATTGATCATCCTGAAAAGATGGCAAGGCTTGTGGATCAAATTTATCTAAGGTAGTATCAATTACTTCTTGTTTCGCTCGATATAGTTCATTAGCCCAATAATCTAGAAGACTCTGAGCTAAACGCCGCTCTTGATAATTTTCTATTAGCTTTCCACTCTCTTTACATACTCTTATAAAATCTCTGGCTTGAGAGAAATCAAATTTTTCTTTTTTTTCAAATTGGTATTCAAGCAGTTCTTTATGACGAGCCTTTAATAAGGTTGCTGACCCGACAGAAGTAGAAGAATTATGATATTGTAACGAAGAAATTTTAGTAATCATCCGATCCTCCTATTAATTGCTCTAGTGGTTTACCAATCGCATCATTTAATGCTTTACATATAGCTAATAAATCCCCATCAATCTGATTAAATACTCGCCTTGACTTTCTAGAACACTCATCAAACTCAACCATAATGTCATTATAATTTTTACTGTGAAAATCTTCTAAAAGCCTATTACTAAATGTGTTTAGTGAAATAGTGTCATCTGTGATAATCTGTTGACACAGATCCTCGATTAAATTTCCAATCTGACAAGACCAAGTTTTTTTGAGTGAATTTAACTCTTCTACATCCACGTTATCTTTCAGCTGATTTAATTTGTAGTCAAGAGTCTGGCAATCGTTGTGAGCATTAACGAGGAAGGTCAAGTTTTTTTCAATATCCTTCAAGGCAGCAATACCCTCTTTAAATTCAAGTTCGAGAAAGCTATCTTCCTTGTTCAATTTATCATAAGCTCTACTAATTTTGTCTAAAGTTCCTATAAACACACGTAAAGGAAATGTGCTTAATCTATCACATAGACTATTACTGATTTTCACAGGAACTTGATCAATAATTTCCTTTAGTTCTTCGTTGAATGCTTGACTCAATAATTTTGCGCTTGAATCTTCAATGGCGTGACGAACAAGTGACTGAACCTCTTTAATGTCATTTATTAAGTCATTAAGAAGTAAATTCTTCTCCAAAGAGTAAGCACTATTAGCCGACTTTTCCACTTGTTTAAGTATCTTTTGAAGCCTGGGTTGTAAGTCACTAAGCAGATCCCAATCTATTTGGCCATCTAAGCTTCCAATTTGTCGATACGTATCTTCATAAACAGTTTGCAGTCCTTCTTTTCTTTTTAAAAATAAGTCATGTAATAACTTATACTTATGCAAGATTTTGATTTGTTTGCAAAAAATTTGAAAATCATCTTCATGTGTAGATATAATAAGTTTCATCTCTGGTATCTTCATCATTTTTGTCAAAGCCCTCAAACCCCTAGACGCAGAATCGTATATTACTTTATCCTTGTTCAAAAAAGGTTTTTGAGTGTTGGGAATATTTGTCAGGGCATTGTAACCGGATACAAAAGCATCATTAAAAGTCTTGCCCTTATCCAAGGCATCATAAAAATGGCGACTAAATTTGATTGCTGTTTCATCTCCAATCCCTTGTCGCATTCCAATTACATAGTCAACAGATCGACTAATAGCCTTGGTCAGTACGTCTGAGAAACAGATAACGCATTTCACCTGCTCCTGACATGATTGAAATTGTTTAGCCAATTCTTCCGCAGTCTCTTGTTGAGTTTCGCCTTTTTGATCAACAAGTATTTGTTCTCCAATTCTTTCTGAATGTTCGCAAAAATGGACAATTTCTGGTTGAATATTTGAAAGTTCTGTACTTAGCTCACCTATATCGACTAAACTTCGGTTTTCAATTCTAAAGTTGCTGTGTAATTCCCTATTATTTTCCTCAATTTCTTGATTCAATTTAGAGCTTAAGTCTTCAACTGGGCTTGCTTCTACTGTCAATATAGTTCTTACCTCTGATGGCGGCGGCGGCAAGCATGGAATCGCTTCTAACAAAGCACGTGTATAAGCAGCAGCAACGGCAGCAGCATAAGCTTGCCAGTTATCCCCTTTATTTGAATCACAATAATCACAAATACCCCGTACAACTAAATAGCCAATTTCGTGATTCCAAGTAGCATCAGCTATACCTGAACCTTCCATTTCAACAGCTTTTACTCCAAACTTATCCCGCAACATATCTCGCTTAATTGGATTTTTTAAAAGTTTATTAGCTGATGCGATAGGAGCAATAAATACTCGTGGTTTCCCATTTTTTCGTTTGGGATCTTGAGGATGTTTAACTCTTTGGTTAGGATCAGTCGAACTTACAAGAATATCAGTTTCAATTGAAGGGCGTTTTTCTCCGACTGGAAGAAGTGCTTGGTCAATAAACTTAAGCCAAGGTTTTTTCCCCAGCAGTTCATTTGCTTCAAGAAGTCTAACCCCTTCTATTAAAGAGGCACTAGGGGGTCTAGGGGGATGTCTGTGGATAGTTTCTGTGATTGTTTCTTTATCAAAGTCGTATTGAATAACTCCTTTTTCATCAGAGATAACAATATCGCCAAGACGAACATGGTCATCTGGTTTTTCTGGATAGGGAATACCCCCCGCAATTCCTACCATGATGATTGACTTAATATCTTGAAAATCATTAAGAAGAAGTGAAGCCCTAATGCCTGCTATATTGTTTCCCATTGATGCTAAACAAAGGACGACTCGATGTTTTCCTTGATCCTTGGTCGGTATTTCTCCACAAAGATAACGATGACCTGCTCCTTGTCCTCTCAAATTAATCTCTGTTGTATTTTCAAGTATTTGGGTTAATGCGGCGTATTCTTTAGACAGGGCTGTAATAATGCCAATTCTAGGTTTTGCTTGTTGGTTGCTTGGAGAATTCATAAGCAGCATATATTTTTGCTGGAATGGTTGGCAAGAATTTTTATTCTAGATCGAGAAAAGAGCCTAAAACAACTGAAAAATCTATGGTTATCCTCCTTTCGCTAAGTCAGCATAGACAACGATCTCTATACCCAAAACCACTAACAGAACAAACTCTATCCAGCCCAGAATTTGAGCCAACCAATGTATCTGAGGCACTAGAATCCAAAAAGCTACCAAAGCCACAAACCCCGACATGACAAACGCAATCTCATCAATAATCAACTGCTCTATCTTGCGCCGCTTGCGCCGTCGATCGCTCCTGTGAACGATTTCCCAACCAAAGATAGATTGAACTTCTTCAACCCCTTCATTTGCTTGACCCGTCAGTTCATTGACTTTTTCAACCAGCTTGTAGCGGATATATCGACCGATCGCCGTAATCTTCTGGTCATTTACCAGATAAGTCCACCCCAACACCAAACTTACCCAAGGAAGCACTAACAGCGCATAGGGATTCGCCTTCTCACCCAAGGCAAACGCCAGAACCGTGCCGAATAAAGCCAGCGTCACATATAGCAGATTGTCGCGAAAGCCAATCCGTTGTGCCTGCTCGTCCTTTAACTTACCGTATTCCTGAAGATAGATATCCAGCAGCTGCCGTTGCTCATCCGCCATAGAAGCCCCCTTCAAGCAAGCTTGAGTGTTAAATAGACTACTAAAATCTCTCTTCGCACCCAGGTATGCTGTTGGTACTCACAATAGATTTATATTTCAATTATCCTCCTTCCAGAACAACTGCAAGTAAGTTATACTCTTATCTTAATAATTGCTGTTTATATGAAAAAGACCCAGTATTTCAGGAGTCAGATTCTCAATTTCAGATTCAAATTACCTTAACCCTTCCAACTTTCAAAATGATGCTGCTGATACTCAAACAATTCCTGCCTCACTACTGCATAATCGCTCTTATCTTCCGAACTAGCAGGGCGAGCATAGTACGCTTTATTCCTAATTGCCTGTAAATCCTCGGCATCGCGAATTGAGGCTTTCTTAAACTGGGAAAGTTGAGCCAGCAAACTCTCAATAGTTACCGTAGGAGTAATAGCAGCTTCCCGCCTCTCTTCATCGCTCAAGTTACAATAATATTCCTGAGCGCAGCGAACTACAGCATTTGCTATCTCCACAGGAGTCGAACCCTGATATCCTTTTAGCAGACGATACCAATCTCTCTCCGACCAAGGAGCTGCTCCATCGTTAAACTGAGAGGGAAAGTATTTTGCCAGATGAATCAGGAAAATATCCCTAATCGCTCCCCTATGGGGTAGATCGACGAACCAAATCCCACCATCATCAAACCTACGCTTAATCTCGGATGGCAGTAATTGTATGCGGTTGACCGTGGCGATCGTAAGAGCATTACTGGTATGCTCCTGCATCCAGGTCAACAATCGCTGAGATAACCTACGGCTTGCCCCTCCTTCCGTCCAACCAGTAAAACCCTTATCAAAA